>Ga0187781_10000530_pt1 | contig 27284 bp, 19 predicted proteins | sample 0715_SJ02_MP02_2_FD_132447 | JGI IMG/M metagenome (GOLD analysis project Ga0187781, IMG submission 132447) | Tropical peat soil microbial communities from peatlands in Department of Meta, Colombia - 0715_SJ02_MP02_20_MG | ecosystem: Environmental > Terrestrial > Soil > Wetlands > Peat | place... | reverse complement strand
GATTTGCTGAAAGGAGCCGTTGCTTTCGCGCGTGAGATCGCCGGCAAGTCCGCGCCGAAAACTCACGAACGCAACGAAAAACTCGGCACGGCCGCTGAAAACGCGCCGCTTTTCGCCGCCGCCCGCGAAACGGCTCGAAAGAAACAACGCAATTTGATCGCGCCGCTCGCCGCGATTGACGCCGTCGAAGACGCCACTCGCCTGCCCTTCGACGAAGGCATGAAAGCCGAGCGCGAGCGCTTCGTCAAATGTCTCTTTTCCGATCAGTCGAAGGCGCTCATCCACGTCTTCTTCGGCGAACGCGAAGTCGCGAAGATTCCGGACATTCCAAAAGACACGCCGGTGATTCCGGTGAATTCGGCTGCGGTCGTCGGCGCGGGCACGATGGGCGGCGGCATCGCTATGGTCCTCGCGAACGCCGGCATTCCCGTCGTGCTGAAGGAGACAGACCAGGCCGCGCTCGATCGCGGCCTCGCCAACATCCAGAAAAATTACGTAAATTCCGTGAAGCGTGGCCGCCTCTCGCAGCAATCCGCCGACGAGCGCCTCCAGCGAATCAAGCCAACGCTCACCTACGACGGATTTTCGACCGCCGACCTCATCATCGAAGCCGTCTTCGAAGGCATGGCCCTCAAGAAGCAGGTTTTTGCGGAGCTCGACCGCATCGCCAAGCCGGGCGCAATTCTCGCCAGCAACACTTCGACTCTGAATATTGATGAAATTGCCTCAGCCACCACGCGGCCCGAATTCGTTCTCGGCACGCATTTCTTCAGCCCCGCCAACGTGATGAAGCTGCTCGAAATCGTCCGCGGCAAAGCGACGAGCAAAGAAGTACTCAACACCTGCATGCAGCTTTCGAAAAAGCTCGGCAAAGTCGGAGTGCTCGTCGGCAACTGTTTCGGATTTGTCGGCAACCGCATGTTCGGCCCTTATCGCCGCGAAGCGCAGTTCCTGGTCGAAGAAGGTGCCGGCATCGAAGCGGTGGACAAAGCGCTCTACGATTTCGGCATGGCCATGGGCCCGCTTTCGACAGGCGACCTCGCCGGCCTCGACGTCGGTTGGCGCATCCGCAAGGAGAATCCTCATCTGCGAAAGCCGGGCCGGCGCGATCCTCTCGCCGAGGATCTCCTCTGCGAAATGGGCCGCTACGGCCAGAAGACCGGCGCCGGCTGGTACAAATACAATGAGAATCGCGAGCCCACTCCCGATCCCGAAGTCACGAAACTCGTTCTCGATTGGGCCACCAACGCGGGAATCCCGCAGCGAAAAATTTCCGCCGAGGAAATCGTGGACCGTTGCGTCTACGCGCTGGTGAACGAAGGCGCGCGCCTCCTCGAGGAAGGCTTCGCCTTGCGTGCCGTGGATATAGACATCATCTATCTCTATGGCTACGGATTCCCGGCGTATCGCGGCGGCCCGATGTGGTATGCCGATACCGTTGGCCTGAAAAACGTTCTTCACCGCGTCAACGAATTCCATCACGCGCATGGCGATCACTGGCTGCCCGCGCCGCTGCTGAAAACTCTCGCCGAGCAGGGGAAGACGTTTGCCGATTTCAATAAGGGCCAGGTCGCGACGGCATAGGCCGCGGAACGCCGCATGAGCCGCGTTCTACTCCTCCGCCACGCGCAAGCCTCCTACCTCGAACCGGATTACGACAAACTCTCGGCCGTTGGGGAAGAGCAAGCGCGCTCTCTCGGAGAATATTGGGCGCGGCACAAGACCGCTTTTGACCGCGTCTTTTCAGGCCCGCGCGTGCGCCAAATAGATACCGCGCGAATTGTGGGCGAAGTTGCTCGCGCAGGCGGCCTCAAGCTTCCCGAAACAGTCGTGATCGAGGAGTTCGACGAATATGACGGCGAGGCGGTGATGAAGTATGCCCTGCCCAAATTGCTCGCAAGCGATCCTGGAATCCGCAATCTCCATGAGGTTTTTCTGAACGCGTCGCCGGAGGCCGATCGCACGAAACATTTTCAAAAAATCGTGGATGTCATTATCGGCAGATGGGTCGCCGGAGAGCTGACCGTGCCCGGCGCTGAGTCCTGGGCCGAATTTACCGCGCGCGTGAACCGCGGCCTCGCGAAAATCATTTCCAGCGCGAAGCACGGCGATTGTTCGGCGATATTCTGTTCCGGCGGGCCGATTGCTGTTGCAGTTCAACGCGCTTTGCATCTTTCCACCGCTGATACGCTGCGCGTCGCCTGGATGTCGCGCAACTGTTCTTACACCGAGTTTCTGTTTTCTGGCCAGCGCTTCACACTGAGCGCGTTCAACGCGTTTCCGCATTTGGATGACGCGTCGCTGCTGACTTATCGTTGACGCGGAAACTTTTCGAGAAAGACATGGCGGATTTTCAAGACCACCCCTCGGCTGTGCGGCAAGGCGAAGAGCTCAATCTCGCGGCGCTCGAGCCGTTTTTGCTGAGCCGCATTCCCGGCGCCGAAGGCCCCATCGCGGTCGAGCAATTTCCCAGCGGCCATTCGAATCTCACCTATCTCGTGCGGCTCGGAAACCGGGAAATGGTCCTGCGGCGCCCGCCCTTCGGCAGCAAAGTGAAATCCGCTCACGATATGGGGCGCGAGTACCGCGTGCTCGCGAAACTTCACGCCGCGTATCCGCCCGCGCCGGAGGTCCTGCTTTTCTGCGACGATCCCGATGTCTTGGGCGCTCCCTTCTACGTCATGCAACGCATTCATGGCGTCATCATTCGCAGGGCTTTGCCTCCCGGCCTGGACCTCCCTCCGGAAACCGCGCGACGCCTGAGCGAATCTTTCGTGGATAATCTGGCGTGGCTGCACAGCTTGAATTATTCGGCGATCGGCCTTGCCGATCTGGGGAAACCGCAAGGCTATCTCGAACGCCAGGTCCGCGGCTGGATCGAGCGTTACCACGGCTCGCGGACTCACGAACTCCCCGAAGTCGAGCGCATCTCTTCCTGGCTCGTCGCGCATCTTCCTTCGAGCAACGATTCCGCGCTGATCCACAACGACTACAAGTATGACAACGTGGTCCTCGATCCCGCCGGCATCACCAGAATCATCGGCGTTCTCGACTGGGAGATGGCCACGATCGGCGATCCGCTGAGCGACCTCGGCACAGCCCTGGCTTATTGGGTAGATCCCCAGGATCCCGAAGAATTGCAAAAGATCCGTTGGAGTCCGACGAACTTGCCCGGCAGTCTCACGCGCGCGCAGTTCGTCGCGCATTATGCCGGCGCCACCGGACGCGATACGACCCACGTGCCTTTCTATTTGGCCTTCGCCCGTTTCAAGGTTGCGGTCATCGTCCAGCAGATTTACTACCGCTATCACCACGGGTTGACGAAGGACGCGCGCTTCGCCTCGCTCGCGGACGTGGCGCAAATTCTCTTGCGCGCATCTTTGCAAACAGCCGAAAGCGGCAAGGTCTGAAGATTCTCACGCGGGGACTGCTTCATCGGGCGGCATGGATTTTCAAGAATAGTAGCGAACGATACATTCCGCGATGCAGCAGGGCTTTCCTGCCTTTTCGGCTTCGACGGCGCACGAAAAAATCGCTTCCACGGAATCCGAAAGCTCGGTGAGGGATTGGAGTTTCACTCGCGCGCGAATTTTCTCGCCGGCCCGCACAGGCGATGGAAACCGCACCCGGTTCAAACCGTAATTGATCACCACTCGCACCCCGCCGCGAATCTGAATCGCCTGCTTCATGAATTGGCTGAGCAGGGAGAGCGTCAGAAAACCGTGGGCGACCGTCGTGCCGTACGGCGATTCCTTTTCCGCGCGCTTCGGGTCCACGTGAATCCATTGGCGGTCTTCGGTGGCTTCCGCAAACCGTTCAATCCGCTCTTGCGTGACGGTGAACCATTCCGTCACGCCGAACTCGCGCCCCAGAAAATTTCTTAGAGCTTGCGGAGTCTCCACCACGAGTAGCGCCATACAACCCCTCAGTGCGGCGCGCCGATTATGCGCCCGGCGGAATTCCCAGGAAATCGAAACTACTCCAGCAAATCCGGCTCTTCGCGGACAATCTTCGCGAGCAGCGGCTGAAGCTGGAACCACCCCGCCAGGTGCGTGCCCACTTGCTCTCGAGTCGCCGCCGCATGACCCGCATCAATTTTCACCGGCGTTCCCGCAGCCTCTGCCAGAAGCTGCGCCTGGCAGCTCCGGTCCATGGTGATGAACCACCACGCCGCTTCTTCCACCGTGTGGCCGACCGTGAGCAATCCGTGATTTCGCAGAATCACCGCCTTGCGCTGCCCCAGCGCCTGCGCGATTCGCTCGCCTTCCGACGTTTCGTAAACGACGCCGGTGTAATCCGCGAAAACGGCATGGTCTTCATAAAACGCGCAGGCATCTTGCGTGATGGGATCGAGCAATCGCCCGAGACTGGCCCACGATTTTCCATACATCGAGTGCGCGTGGGCCGCCGCGATCACGTCCGGGCGCGCCGCGTGGACGCGCGAATGAATCGCAAACGCTGCGGCATTCACCGGATACTTCCCTTCCACCACGTCGCCGCGGTGGTTCACGAGAATCAAATCCGACGCGCTGATTTGCCCGAAGTGCATCCCGAAAGGGTTCACCCAGAAATGATCGAGCTCCTCCGGATCGCGCGCCGTGATGTGTCCCGCCACGCCTTCATCGAACCCGAATCGCGAAAAAAGCCGGAAGGCAGCCGCCAGCCGCTGTTTCCGGTGCGTGCGCTCTTCCGATGCCGTTGCGAAGACCGGCGGCTTGGGTATGTTCAACACGTTTGCAGGTGCTCCGCCCATATTTCCTCCCGGTGAGTAGCTAATCGCGATTAGCGCGGGTCCGTTTGCGCCCGAGCCCTCTCCCACCTCTTCAGCTCTTGCTTGGCGAGCGCCTCGATGTGTACTTCGTCTGGCCCGTCTGCCAGCCGCAGCGTCCGCACATTCGCCCACGCCGAAGCGAGAAATGTGTCCTGCGAAACGCCCGCGCCGCCGTATGCCTGAATAGCTCGATCGAGCACACGAAGCGTCATGTGCGGCGCCACTACTTTGATCATCGAAATTTCGGCGCGCGCGGCTTTATTTCCCACCGTGTCCATCATATGCGCGGCTTTGAGCGTCAAAAGCCGCGCCTGCTCGATCTCCATCCGCGAGTGCGCGATGTCCGCCCGGATCGTGCCCTGCTCCGCGAGTGGCTTCCCAAAAGCCACGCGCGCCTGCACGCGCTTGCACATCATCTCGAGCGCCCGCTCGGCCACGCCGATGCAGCGCATGCAGTGGTGTATCCGGCCTGGCCCGAGCCGCCCCTGCGCGATTTCAAACCCGCGTCCCTCTCCGAGCAGCATATTCGAAACGGGAACGCGGACATTCGTGAACGTAACTTCGCCGTGCCCGTGCGGCGCGTGGTCGTACCCGAATACCGTCAGCACGCGCTCCACCTTCACCCCCGGCGCGTCCATCGGCGCCAAAATCATGGATTGCTGTTTGTGCGCGGGAGCCGCGGGGTCCGTCTTGCCCATGAAGATGGCAATCTTGCAGCGCGGATCGCCCGCGCCGGAAGCCCACCACTTGCGCCCATTGATGACGTATTCATTTCTGTCGCGGACGATGCTCGCACAAATGTTCGTCGCATCCGAGGAAGCCACCGCCGGCTCCGTCATCGCAAAGCAGGACCGGATTTCGCCGGCCAGCAGCGGCGCGAGCCACCGCTCTTTCTGTTCCGGCGTGCCGTAGCGCGCGAGCACTTCCATATTGCCGGTATCGGGAGCGGAGCAGTTGAAGACTTCCGGCGCCATGAAGCTGCGCCCCATCGTCTCGCACAGCGTCGCGTATTCGAGGTTCGTCAATCCCGCCCCGTGCTCGTCATCGGGCAAGAACAAATTCCAAAGCCCCGCGGCCCGCGCTTTCGGCTTCAGTTCTTCGATCACCCGCGTGGGAGTCCAGCGGTCGCGCGCGATTTCTTCCTCGTAGCGCTGCTCGTTCGGATAGATGTGCTCGTCCATGAACGCGCGCAGGCGCTGTTGGAGGTCTTTGGTCTTGTCGTTCGGCTCGAAATTCATCGGCCTGATTCTAACAGCAGCGTGCGCTTTTAGGTGATAGCTTGCAGCGCCAAACCCGTGTGGAAAGGTCCCGCCGGCGCGGAGTTACAGCAGCGGCCCGTAAACGTAAAGCCCCATCGCAGTGCCATTGACGCACCTTGACTGGGGTTTCACGCGGGGTCAGTAGGGAGACCTGTGTGAATGATACACTACCGAGCTATCTCAGCACCAAACGTCCGACACCAACTAACCCGTAAGCCCCTCACCCTTATAGACTTCGCCGGAAATCCGCTTCCCCTCTTTTCTTCGCGGTGCGCGTGAATTTTACGCCCTGTCACGCGTAACATGGGCGTAACATTGCCCCTGTACTCTCGCGCGTCTCAGAGGCTCGCATGGCTCGCAACAGCCTGGCTGACCCCCGGCTCTTCATCAACCGTCACTTCTCCTGGCTGCAATTCAATCAGCGCGTTCTCGAAGAAGCACGCGACCCGGCCAATCCGCTCCTCGAGCGCGTCAAATTCCTCGCCATCACGGCCAGCAACCTTGACGAGTTCGTTGAAGTCCGCGTGGCCGGCATCCTCCAGCAAGTCGAGCACGGAAATCGGGAGCCCGGTCCCGACGGCCGCATCCCCGAAGAGGTCCTTGCAGAGCTCTCCGCCCAAATTCATGCCTTCGTGAAGCAGCAGTACGAATGTTGGCAGGATGAGCTTGTCCCGGCGCTCGCCGCCGAGTCCATCCGTGTTCTGGATTTTTCGCAATTGCGTCCCGCCGCCCGTGAATTCATCGAGAATTTCTATGCCAAGTCGGTCGAGCCGCTCCTAACTCCTGTGACCGTGGACCCGGCGCATCCGTTTCCGCACGTTCTCAATAAAGCGCTCTGCTTGGCCTTCTTGCTGAAGCGCAAGCGCCGCAATTCGCACACTTATCTCGGAGTCGTCACCGTGCCGCGCGCGCTGCCCCGCCTCGTTCGCCTGCCTTCCGAGGAAGGCACGGTCGAGTACGTCTTTCTTCACGACGTCGTTCACGCCTTTGCCGAGCGGCTCTACCACGGATACGAAATCTGTTCGGTCGCCCCCTTTCGCGTCACGCGCAACAGCAACCTCTATCTCGAAGAAGAAGAATCGCGCACCATTCTCGATTCCGTGGATACGCAGCTCCACCGCCGCCGCAAAGGCGCCGCCGTGCGTCTGGAAATCGAAGTCGGCGCGGATCAGGAAATTATTGACCGCCTCCAAGCCAATTTCCGTCTCGCGCCCTGGCAGGTGTTCAACGTCAATGGCCCCGTGAACCTTTCTCGCCTGTTCCACATGTACGACCAGACGCCGCGCCCCGACTTGAAATTCGCCCCGTTCCAGCCGCGCGAGTTGGCGCTGAAGCCCGGTGCCACCTCCCTTTTCGAGTTGATCCGCAAGCGCGACCTCCTTCTCCACCATCCCTACGATTCGTATTCCGCTGTCGTCCGGTTCATCGAAAGCGCCGCGCAGGATCCCGACGTCCTCTCCATCAAGCAGACTCTTTACCGCACCAGCGAAAATTCACCCATCGTCCGCGCCCTGATTGACGCCGCCTCGAAAAAAGAGGTCGCCGTGGTCGTCGAGCTCAAGGCGCGCTTCGACGAGGCCTCCAATATTCGCTGGGCGCGAAACTTGCAGGAAGCCGGCGTGCAGGTTTATTACGGCGTCGTCGGCCTCAAGACGCATTGCAAGCTTGCGCTCATCGCTCGCCGCGAAGCCAATGGACAAATCCGCCGCTTCGCACACCTCGGGACCGGAAATTACAATCCTTCGACCGCTCGCTTTTACACGGATTTGAGCTTGCTGACCTCCGACCCCCACATCACCTCTTCCGTCCACCATGTCTTCAATTACCTCACCGCCTATTCCGAGCGTTCCACCTACCGTCCGCTATTTGTGGCGCCGCTCAATCTCGGCCGCAGTTGCGCCAGCTTGATTGACCGCGAAACGGCCCATGCGCGTGCCGGCCGCCCGGCCTTCATCGTTGCGAAAGTGAATGCGCTTCTCGATGAAAAAATTATTCAGGCTCTCTACCGGGCGTCACAGGCCGGCGTGCAGATTGAATTGATCGTGCGCGGCGGTTGCGCGCTGCGGCCCGGCCTTCGTGGCATCTCCAGCCGCATCCGCGTCCGCAGCGTGATCGGCCGCTTCCTCGAACACAGCCGCATTTTCATTTTCGGCAATGGAGGGAAACCCGAGGTCTATCTGGGCAGCGCTGACTGGATGCACCGCAATATTTACGAGCGCGTCGAAGTCATGTTCCATATCCGCGACAACGACCTTTGCAGCCAGATTTTCAACGAGGTCATCCAGCCTTACTTGGCTGACACGCAGAAAACCCGCATCCTGCTTCCGACAGGCGAATATGTCCGTGCGCGGGATGCCCGCCACCTCCTGCACATGCGCAACGGCTCCCAATTCAATGTGCAGGAGTTCCTGATCGGCTTTGCCGAAGGCCGCGAGGAAATCCGCTCCGTCCCCCCCGCCCCCGCTGCCCTGAAGCTGGGCATCCCTCGCCCCCGCTCGGGGAAGTCCGCCTGACCCCCCTCCCCCCCTGCACCCCACAGCTTCATCTGCTGGCGGTTTTGCTGGTTTCATGCCACCTTCCTCGTGGAGGATTTCAATTGGCTTCCGCCCGCGCAATCACGGGTCGCGGTCACGGATCGCCAAACACGGCTTTTCTAATCTACGGTACAGGGATTAGAAATCGCTGTAACTTGTTGAAAATAAAGGATCGAGGTAGGTTCTAATCTACGGTAAATGACCCTCCCGCAATTCAAATCAGCCTCCGGGAAGCCTCACGTCCACCTAACGCGAATGTGCGTTCGCCTGTGCGAGTTATCCCAGAATCGGACATTCCCGCGAGCTCTCGCCGCCCGCACGAGCCATAAGTCATGCGGAACTTGGGATTTAACCCCTGCGTATAATGGGTCGGAACTTGCACTAAAAGAGATTACAGTTTCCTAGGAGCTGCGCGATGAACTCATTCTGGCAAGACGCCCGCTACGGAATCCGGATGATCATAAAAGCTCCGGGTTTTGCTCTAATCGCTATCCTCACCCTCGCACTTGGCATTGGTGCAAACACCACCATCTTCAGTTGGATCAACGCCACCCTCCTCAACCCCGTCCCCGGCCTCCAGAGCCCCAACGAAGTTGTGGCGCTATCGCTTGGCCGCCCGAATGAAAATACATTTCCGTTCAACTACGCCGATACGGTGCTGATGCGCGATGGGCAGAAGAGTTTTTCGGGGCTCACCGTATTTACCATCGAGGCCATGAGCCTGACGGGCAAGGGGAGGCCTGAGCGCGTCTGGGGGATGTTGGTCTCGGCGAACTATTTCGATGTCCTTGGCGTTCGGCCAATCCTCGGGCGGACGTTCCTGCCGGAAGAAGACGAGAAGCCGAACGGCGCCCCCGTCGTGGTCCTCAGCTACCGCATGTGGCAGACGCATTTCGGCGCGGACCCGAACGTCGTCGGACGCACCCTGGACATCAACCAGAATCCCTACACGATCGTGGGAGTCGCGCCGGCAATTTTCCAGGGCAGCCAGACGGGCCTGCGCTCGGAAATGTGGGTGCCCCTTGTGATGCAATCCCAATTGATGCCGCAGGGAGACTTGCGTGCAAGCCACCACTATTTCTGGCTCTCTGCGCTCGGACGGCTGAGGCCGGGCGTGACGCCGGCCCAGGCGCAGGAGGAAATGACGGTGCGGATACAGGACGAGGTGAAAAATTATCCGCAGGAGCACAAGGGGCACAGCGTTGTTAGCGCCTATCCGTTGTGGCGGGCGCCCTTCTCGGCCAACGCGTTTTTTTCACTGCTGCTCCCCTTGCTCATGGCCATCGCAGGAGTCGTTTTGTTGCTTGCGTGCGCGAACGTGGCCAACCTGATGCTCGTCCGTTCGACTGCGCGACGCCGGGAAATTGCCATCCGGCTGTCGCTCGGCGCTAGCCGGTGGAGGCTCGTGCGCCAATTGCTGATCGAAAGCGTCGTGCTGGCTCTCGCGGGCGGAGTTATCGCCTTGCTGATCACTTTCTGGACCGCGGGCTCCATGGCCAAATTCATTCCGGCGACGGATTTCCCGGTCGCTCTGAATATTCGCGCCGACCGGTCCGTGCTCTTTGCAACGCTTGTCATTTCCCTTCTCACCGGGGTGATCTTCGGAATTTTGCCGGCCCTCCGCGCCTCCGGCGAAGCGCCTGTCTCCGTGTTGAAGGAAGATTCCGGCAGCGCTTCGGGAGGGCGGGGAAAAGCGCGGCTGGCGAGCGGGCTTGTTGTCGCGCAGATTTCGCTCTCTTTGCTGCTCCTGATTTGCGCGGGACTTTTTATTCGGAGTTTCATCAGCGCGCAGCAAATCAATCCGGGGTTCAACGCTAGAGGCATCCTGATCACGTCCTACGACTTGTTCCAGGCCGGCTACACGGGGGAGAGAGGGATCGAGTTCAACCGGCAGTTGGTTTCCAAGCTCGAAGCCATGCCGGGCGTTGAAGCCGTGGCCATTTCAAGCCGCGTGCCGCTCTCCTTCGGCGGCGGCTCCACCAGTGTGAAGGCCGAGGGCTACGTCGAGCAGCCGAACGAGTTCATGGAAATTCAGGTCGGAATCGTGACGCCGGGTTTCCTCAAGACCATCCAGAATCCGCTCGTTAGCGGCCGCGACTTCACCCCGGAAGACACGAAGCAATCGCAGCGCGTGGCTATGGCCAACGAATATTTCGTCAAACGCTTCTGGCCCGGCCAGGACGCGCTCGGCAAACGTGTTCATTCGGATTTGACGGACGAATGGTTCACGGTGGTGGGCATCGTGCGCAACAGCAAGGTGAATACGCTCAACGAATCGCCCACGCCGATGATTTACCTTCCCTCCTACCAGGTTTATCGGTCGAGCGCGGTCGTATTCCTGCGAACATCCGGCGACCCCATGACCTATGCGGGAGCCCTGGACAAGGCCATCCACGAAATGAATTCGGATGTCGTCCTCTTCGACGTGACCACGCTCGAGCAGCGCGAGCAGATTGCCAGTTTTGTCCAGCGGCTCGCCGGAACTTTCGTCGGCGCCTTCGGCCTTCTGGCGCTGGTGCTTGCGGCGGTGGGAATCTACGGCGTCACGTCCTACACCACCCGTCAGCGCACGCACGAGATCGGGATTCGCATGGCGCTTGGCGCCGGCCGGACGGATATTCTGAGACTGGTCCTCGGCCACGGGCTACTTCTCACTTTGATCGGTTTGGCGATCGGGCTAATCGCCTCATTTTTCCTTACGCGCTTCTTGAGCGGCCAGTTGCTCGGCGTGACGAGCACCGACGCGCTCACGTTCTCGAGCGTCGCCTTCCTCCTCTGCGCCGTCGCGCTCATCGCCTGCTACATTCCCGCGCGCCGCGCCATGCAGGTAGACCCCAACGTCGCCCTGCGCTACGAGTAGTTGCTTGAGTTCACTGCACGGATTGAACGAGTTCGGGCGGGATCAGAACAAAAAGACAGTTAGGCAACTCGGGTTCGCAATCCAATACTCCGCGACGAATGATCTGCTCGGGCCCTTGATCGGGAAACGAGACATTAAATTTAGCCGCTGCTAGAACCTTCTCGGCGGTCCGCAATTCTTCCGAGCCGCTGATGAACTTCACGCTCGCCGGTTTCGGCGGCTGCCCAAATAGGACGAAGAACTCCGCAGTGACGTGCTTTTTCGCAAGCTGGCCCAGCTTGACTGTCCGGAGATCCTGCAAAGCAATAGGATTGGGGCTTTCGCCGGCCAGAAATTTTCCATTCGGTCGCAAGGCGTCCAATCGGGGTTGTGTCTCTTTGGGCGGTTTCGTTGCAGAGAGTGCTCTCGCATACGCCACAGCCGCCTGATGCTTTTTCCCGTCTTTTTCGTACACCTGCCCAAGATGATCCGCGATGTCGGGGTCCTGCAAGAGATTCCACGCAGCGTCCAAATACTTCTCGGCAAGCTCAAAGTGATTCAGCCGGAAATGCACCCAGCCGAGCGTGTCCCAGTACATGCCAAGAAACTGCATGAGTCGCATGTCCTTGAGGGCCAGTTCCTTGTCGAAGGAAATTTTGCTTGTCATATTCTCAGTTTCCGCGACTGCCTTTTCAGCTAACCGCAGCGCATCGTCCAATCGCAGGTTATAGTCCGCGAGCGAATAGGCCACGTTGTTCAACGTCATCGGGCCCGAGCTTAGCTCTGTGGCTTTTATCAGATTGTCGGCGCCCTTCTCTCTCTCGCCGGATTGGACCAGGACAAAGCCCAATTGCATCTGGGTAAAGGAATCCGGCGTAGCTTTGAGGGATGTTTCGAATTCCTTGATGGCTTCCGGATACCGTTTCTGCCGCCAGTAAATCCTGGCGATGTTTCGCGTGGCTTCGGCATCATTTGGGTCTCGCTTTTCCAACTCCTGCCACAAGTCCAAAGCCTGCTCGTCACTCAATTTGGCAGAGATGCTGTCCACAACGGACTTGTATTCCGCTATTTGGCCTGGATCGAGCGCGAGGGACTTTTTCATTTCACCAATGCCCTGATCCTGATTGCCCACGTTAAAGTGCGCTACCCCCAGCCAGAACCACGCCAAAGCATACTTGGGGTCTTTTTCGACCGCCTGCTGGAAGGCCTCGGCAGCCGCATGAAAGTCTTGCTTTGTCCAAGTCTCGCGACCCTTCTCAAAGGCTGCCAGTGCGTCACGGTTACCTTCATTTCCCGCAGAGGCCGAGCTGTCGCCGAAGACAGGGATCATGTTGCTTCGGTCGTCGCGGACCGCCTTCACAAACTTGCGGTACGTCTCGAATTCCGCGGCCGGAACTTCGCGCTCTTTCACAACGAGATGAAGCTCCGCATGGAGGACGCCTTCCGAGAAGGAATAGGCGGCGTGATACTCGCCAAAACTTTGTCTTACATGCACCTGATCGGACAATTGCGGCTTTGCGCCGGCGGGAAGTTTTATGGTCGCCGTGTACAAGATTTCTCCCGGTGAGCCTAGCTTTACCGGCTTCGGATCTTTCTCTGTGTCGTCGGGCGGGTCGGGCAGAAAAAAGGGCGGAAGGGGAGGTTGAATCCGCTTGTTGTCCCAATCGCTGAATTCCTTGCGTGTGTACTGGTATTCGATGTGAAAAGGAACATCCGTCGCATCCGGCGGGGACGCGGTGACATCGGTGACGGTGCCCCCAAATCCCAAATTTGAAGACACCCGCTGCATGAATTCAATCCATTTCGGCTGACCTGCTTGGCGCATTGCAGCTCGGAAAATCAGCTCGTCATCCCCGCGCATTGTCATTTGCATCTTGCTCACGAGCGTTCCGGCATCGTCCAGTGTTCCGTCCGCTTGAAAAGTGGAGAAAGGCTTGAAAGGAGGGTCTGCGGGCGTTTGTACGAGCTGAGTGGAACCACTGTCGGGAATCACCAGGGCCTGCTTGTCGCGTAAGGTGGCGAGCAGAAATCCGAGGGGAGCGACCTCCGGAGTCGTATCCACGAAAAGAAAGCCCTTCTCCTGTGGAAGCACGCTGATGATGTGGTCAAAAGGGGCCGGCGATGGGACGTCTGGTTCGATCTTCCCAGAGGTCTTGATCAGGGCTGGATAGACCTTGATATGTTCAGCAGCGAGGAGTGCGGCGAACAAAGTGTGCTTGTCCTTGCAATCGCCGTAATCGTTGGTCAAGACATCCGCGGCCGCATGCGGCTGATACCGGCCGATGCCGAGCGAAATCCCGATGTAGCGGAACTTCGTCGAAACGAAGTTGTAGATGGCCTGAATTTTCTCGGCATCGGACTTTGCGCCGTGAGTGAGCTCGTCTGCCTTGGCTTGGATCTCTGGGGTCACCGCTGCGCGGGGTCCCACGAGACCGCGAAACCATTGACCGAGCTCGTCCCAACTGCGGAATGTCGTGACCTGCACCGCAGGGGGATCCGCCTCTTCCGGCTGGCTGATCTGGGGTCCTATTTTCGCTGGCTTACGCTCGAGATTCGATGTCTTCCAGACATACTTCCGGGAAGCGCCTTCCTCCGAGACGGTAGGCGCGAGTTTAGGGCTTTGGACTTTGACGTACCGGTCGCGCGGGACGCTGATTTCGAGAATCTCCTCTAGGGCAATGTTGTCGCGGATAAAATCATAGAAATACCAAAATTGGCCCGGATCAATCGGCTTCGTAACGTGTATTCGATATTGGTATTCAACCCTGTCGCCGATTTCCAGCCCCTTGACCGCAACTTGCTCAACCTTCAAGTCACTGTAATAGGGCGCCTGACGGGTCACCTCGGCCGGCATATCGAGAATGTTTTCCGCGGGCGTTTGCACGATCCGGCCGTCGGGCTTAATGACGCGAACACTGGTTACTTCCATCGTCGCGTTCGCCGAGGGGTAGGGAAAGTTCAACATGCCGGATTGTTGCAACCCGGCCTGCGACTGGACACGGACACGCGCGCTGCCCTCCACCGTGGACGTTCCGTCGCTCTGTAGTACGACTTTCACTGCAGCTCGTTCGTACACTATCGGCTCATTGGAATAATCAGCGGGCTTGGTCTCTTGCGAAAACGAGTCCAGGGGCACACAGGCTAGGAAGACCAGCCAAACGACAAGAGGGAGCATGGAGGTGGGAGAGCTGGCTTTCTTAGCCACGTTGACTTCCTCGGGAACTATGTGGACTAGTAACGAGGAGTGCATTCTAGCAAGAAATAGCAAGCCCGCGGCCGAATTCAGGCCGGGCAGAGAGGCCAAGACTTGAGAGACGGATTGGCTCTTGGAATCGTCGCTCATGTTCTGTGAAATGGTTGAGGCGGCGATTGCGCAGAGGGCAGGACCTCATGAATTCGAACGAGATTGGCCGAAAGCGGATTGCGGAAACCGAAAAGTTGATTCGGCCTTACATTCGGCGCACACCCATCGTCGAGGCGGACGGGCGGGATTTCGGGCTCGATTCAGTCGCGGTGGTTCTGAAGCTCGAATCGCTCCAGCATGCCGGCTCCTTCAAGGCGCGCGGCGCGTTCACAAATCTCCTGACGCATGAAGTTCCCGCAGCGGGCGTTGCAGCAGCCTCCGGTGGCAATCATGGTGTCGCGGTAGCCTTCGCCGCGCATCGGCTGAATAAGCCGGCGAGGATTTTCGTTCCGACGGTCGCGTCGCTCTCGAAGATCGAGCGCATCCGCGACTACGGAGCAGAATTGGTCATCGAAGGCGAGCGCTACGCCGACGCCCTCGCAGCGAGCGAAAAGTGGCTCGAGTCGTCCGGGGCGCTGCGCGTCCACGCCTTCGACCAGCTTGAGACGCTCCTGGGCCAGGGGACCGTCGGACTCGAGCTCGAGGAGCAAGACGGAAAACTGGACACGATTCTCGTGGCCGTTGGCGGCGGCGGGCTGATCGGCGGAATCGCGTCGTGGTATGAAGGAAAGGTCAAGATCGTCAGCGTCGAGCCGGAATCCGCGCCGACGCTCGAGCTCGCCCTGAAAGCCGGCAAACCGGTGGACGCGCCGGCGGGAGGAATTGCCGCGGACTCCCTGGCGCCCAAGCGCGTTGGCGAAATGATGTTCCCGATCGCCCAGAAATATATTGAAAGTGTTGCGCTCGTCACCGATTGGGCCATCGAAAAAGCGCAAGAGGAGTTGTGGAGCAAGCTGCGAATCGTGGCCGAACCGGGAGGCGCAGCCGCATTCGCCGCGCTTCTCTCCGGCCGGTACGTCCCGAAGCGAGGCGAACGAGTCGGAGTGATTGTCTCCGGAGGGAACACGACGGCCGTCGAGTTCAAGGGCCAGGCAGTAAGAAGCGCTTAGCGCCGGCTTCTCATCCAAAGTAGTGGCGGCAAAGTCTGCAACGAATTCAGGAGGCACGAATGTCGGTCTATGACAAGTTGAAAGAGCTGAATATCACGCTGCCGCAGGTCACCACGCCTGCGGCGTCCTACATTCCGTTCGTCCGCACGGGCAATCTGGTTTTCATTGCCGGGCACATCGCCAAAAAAGACGGCAAGCCCTGGGTCGGCCAACTCGGCAAGGAAATCACCGTCGAGCAAGGAAAAGAAGCGGCGCGAAATATCGCGGTCGATTTAATGGGCACGCTGCAAGCGGCCGTGGGCGACCTGAACAAAATCCGGCGCATCGTGAAACTGATGGTCCTCGTCAACAGCGCGCCGACATTCACGGAACAGCATCTCGTCGCTGACGGCGCCTCGAACCTTCTTGGCCAGATCTTCGGCGAAAATGGAAAACATGCGCGCAGCTCATTCGGCGTCGCCCAAATTCCGCTGGGCTCCTGCGTCGAAATTGATGTGATTGCCGAGGTAGGGTGAGGGGCCGCATAATGTCCGGGCGACGGCCCGATGACCCTCGACGTCCCCACGCCACCGGCGGACACTTCTGAATCCATAGCGCCCTCCCCCGAGAAAAAGCTCCTTCGCACCGTGCTGCAAACGCTCCTGCACTACGGCGGCAGCGCGCTCATCCTGATTCTGCTCTTCCGCTTTCTTCCGGGCCGGAAAGTCTGGCAGACGCTCGGCACGCTCCCCGCGCAGTTGTGGATCTTCGTGCTCGCGGGATATTTCGCGGCGCACACAGTTGGCGTCAGCAAGTGGCGGCTGATGGTCAACGTGGCCGGCGCGGGGCTGACCTTTCGCCAGGCGGCGCGCTGCTATTTCGCGGGTCTCTTCGGCTCCCTCTTTCTGCCGTCGCTCATCGGCGGCGACTTGGTGCGCGCCGGGCTGGCCATGCGCCTCGGCCGCAGCAAGACGAGCGTCCTGCTCGGCAGCGTCACCGATCGCACGATCGACTTCGCCGCACTCGTGCTGCTCGCCGGCACGGGAGCGCTGCTCGTGCCGGGCGCGCTCGATCAGCGCGGACGGAAAATCTTCCTGCTTTTCGGCGCGGCGGTCGCGCTGGCCCTCATCGTCCTCGCCGCGACAATCGCCCTGCTTCCCGTCAGCAAATTTTCCTTTCGCATCCGCCGAAAACTCGCGCGCGTCAGACGGACCGCCCGCGCCATCGCGCAGCGGCCGCGCGCCGTGCTCATCGCGTTGAGTTACGCTCTCATTGCGCAGCTCGTCTTCATCAGCTTGAATAATCTGCTTGCCGTAGCGTGCGGCCTGCGCCTGCCGTACAAGGTGTGGGTCTTCGCCTGGCCGCTCGCGAAAATTTCGGCCGCGCTTCCGATTACGCAGGGCGGCATCGGCGTGCGCGAAGCGGCGCTCGTGGCGTTGCTTTTGCCGTTCGGCGCGCCCGCGGTGCTGACGGTGGCGTCGGGCCTCGCGTGGGAAGCCATCGTCATCATGGGCGGCCTCATCGCCGGGCTCACGTCGCTCCTCCTGGGCCGCCTTCAGTCATGATGGCCGCCGCCGCAAGCGGCTCAAATCGCGGCGCTCGAGGATCGGGAATCGCGGCGGGATTCGGATATTTCGTTTCGGGGAAGAGCTTGGCAAACGCAAACCAGAGCACGACCAAGAGCACGAAGCAAAGGTAACTTCCCTCAGGGCCAACCGTGCCGCCCGAAAGCCAGGCCGGGCCGGCAAATTTCGAATCGAAGAGATGCCCGGGCACGACGATCCCGCTATCCGGCACGCCGTAGAAGTAGGTCTGCCCCCAATCCCACGCCATGTGAAAGCCGATAGGCATCCATAAATTCCCCGTTCGCCGCAGAATCAGGCACGCCAGCATTCCGAATGAGCCCGCCTGCAGCGCGCCGAACCAGGTTTCGCCGGAATTGCCCAGGTGTCCCGCGCCGAAAATCACCGAGCTAACAACCGCCGCCGGCCAGAAACCGATTCCCGTTGAAAGCGTGAAGAGCAGGTAGCCGCGATCGCTGAATTCTTCCTGTAGCCCGACCAGCAGAAAGGCAAACGCGAAGAGAGCCGCACATTTGAAAATTTCGGCACCGTGCAGAGCCACCGTCCCGAAGTAGAACGCCGAGGACAGGCGCAGGACAACCAGCAGAAACGTCAGCGCGCTGAAGCCAATCACCGCTCCCACCCAGAATTGCCCGCGAAACATCCGCCGCCACGGCAGGCCGTAATCGGCCATCGTTCTGCCTTCGAATTGCGCCATCCCCCAGCTCACCAGAAGGAATGTGAGAAAACTCAATAGCTCGAAGATGAGGAACCCCGAAACCTGATCGAGCCCGGGAAAGAATTTGCGGACGGTCCAGTTTTCGGATCTTTGCAGCCCCGTGATGATGCCGGCGAAAATCAGCAGCCGCCACCCGGCGCGAAGCCCCGAAGGGCCGTAAAACCAGTAGCGAAATCTCGAAGCGTTAGTAAACTGGCCGGGGTCCGTCATAGTAAGGCTCCTCCGTACCAGTCATTACGCGCCCACTTGGCCATTAGTTCCCCCATGTGCCTTGTAAGACGGGTCTTACAGCGAAGGGTCACAAAGAATGTGGGAGGGGTGAGCGATCCTAGAGGAGGGCGGGGTCGTAAAGACCCAATCTCGAGCGCGTGCAAAATTGTTCGATTAGAAATTGAGTTTTTGTTGGTGATAAAGGATTTACGGAGATTTCTAATCGTTATCATGTTCGATTAGAAATGCAGTGGCGAGTGACTAGTGACGAGTGGCTAGTGAACGGCAAAGATCCGGATGTGTGACGATTAGAAAAAATTATGTGCTGGCATTTCATGGGTTTGCCCCAAATTCTAATAACGGGATGTGACGATTAGGAATTACGGTGCTGAGCGAAAGAGCAGAGTTCCATTTTGGGAAAGGGCGTCGGCGCCTGGCTGAAATGTCGTCCCTCTTGCAGCAAACGCGCGTCACAGTGAGCCCCTCCCCCATTTGCCGAGATTTCGGCCAGCATACTGTAGCAAGACGTAACGCAGAAGTCAATAGTACTCCGGTTTCAATTTTTGCGGGCAGGAACGGCGCGGTACGCCTTCGATGAGTCAGCCAGCGGCCAGATGTTCCTAGGCTGCATGGAAACTACAAATCCAATACGGCTTCGGTGGGGTTGCCAAACAACTCCGCCTGTGGCGGCTGTAGCTCCTTTATCAGTTTTCGCAGGGATCTGCTCCTCGCGAGAACCCGAGGATCACCTACGTTCATGCGCGAAGCTAGCATCGCCCCGTGCTGCACTTTGTCATAGCTGCAGCCTTCATCTAAAGCACGCGTCAGCCAAGATACTACTCCCCTCTTGTCCGTGGTATCTGGGAACGTCGCGCTGACGGGGTGTCGCAGTATGGGCAAAGTGTCCACAGCTGCGTAGTCGGCAAAAAGCAATGACTCAAACTTCCGGTTCGAAATAACTACGGCAAGCCTGCACCCACCAAGGCAGTAACCGCAATGCTCGATTATTACTTCAAGCCCCGTCCGGGCCAAGTCCGCTGGGCATTCCTCCCGGTCTTCGCGATCTAGGACTACAAGAATCTTTTCGGGATTACGCGCTAGCATTGCCAGGACCAGTTGCACCACTCTCTTCTCGAAGAACTGTCGCCAGTCGAAGTCTGAGCTTACTGTAATCGTCCTTGCTCGGCCGACCACTTGGTTTCCAAGACGGCCGGCTATGGATGGCAGGCATGTGTATTCGGTCTGCCCCTCCCCGATGATCGCAACTCTCAAGATTTTCCGCCCTTTAGGGGATTTTCCTCAGCCGCAGCGCCCCCGCCATGATCCCGGTCGGCTACTTCAGTTGGCTCTGGCACCCCGCCAATCCCGCCCGCAAGCCAGAATTCGCCAAGGTCCAACGCACTCTTCTTGATGACCTCTGCCAAATTGGGAAAACGTAAAATCGCAGGGAAGATCTGGGTTTCCCCGTGTAGTCTTTCAATTAAGAACAACTCGTCTGGTCTCGCAGCGGAAACCACAAGTGGTGAGTGGGTCGTTAGTATGATCTGACGCTCGGCACTCACTTCCCTGCATCTGTCCAGAAATCGCTGGAGGGCCCAAGGGTGCAAGCTATTTTCCGGTTCTTCGATTAGAACGACCCGATGGGTTGGCTCAAGCAAGCTCATGAATAGTGCCATGGACATGATTGTTCCGTCGGAAAGGTCCTGAGCGTACCAAGGTGCGCCAAAGCCCTTTTCCTCAAGGAAAAGGCCAATTTGCCTGGTCTCCGTGTACTTTGTTTGCCAACCCTCTAGACTCGGGACGACATCACGAGTCCATGTAAGAAGCCTCCGCCAAAGCTCACGCCTCGATAAGAACGAATCGAGAGCGACGGCGAGATTTTCGCCGTGCCGCCCCATCCCAGTCTCGATGGACGGGATTCCAGGCTCCCGGCCAATCCTCGGGCTAATCTGGAAGACGCGCATCCCGTCGATCTCCCGCACCAATCTACGAAGACCCGACAAGAAACCGAAAATGTAGTTGCGCGACGCGCCAAGTAAAAGCTGTTGTGGGAGGGGCTTGACGAACTCAGGAAGCGCATTCTCGAGAGCGAGTTGAGCACCGAAGCCAAACCTGCCGCGGAATCTTTCTTTTGTGTCGCCAAAACTCTTCAGGTCGTATCTGTCGCCCTCACGGGTGATACGCAACGTAGCGTACTTTGCAGGATCGGCCCGATTTACGATTGCGAAAAAATACCCTTCCTCCTCAACCACGAACTGCGCGCGGATCGCCTCCGAGCGAGCCCTGATAGAGAAGTTGATTTCGTAACGCGCTTCCTCAGCATCTGATAAGAGCAGTTCACCCTCGATACGGAATCCAATTGCCCCCTTTGTCCGGCGCACCCTTCTGAAACAGATATTGTAGAATCCCCCTTTCTCTGCGACAGCATATTGCAGCCCTTCCCTGAAAACGTGCGATATGAAATCGATTGCCTCCGCAAAATTCGATTTACCACTGGCGTTCGGGCCACAGATGACGGAAAGGGGCTGCGGTACAATCTCCGCGTGCTTGATCGACTTGAAATTCTCAATTGAGATTCGTTTTAGCACCGCGGTCCCTTCCCTAACTGCGTCAGTTTTGCAATCGGGAGCTAGGGCGTTCAGGCGGCCCGGAGTTTACAATCATTTTCACAACGGTAATAGCCCGGAGCGCGGGGTATGCCACATGTTGAAGTGGGAGCTTCGCAGGTTCATGCACTCCGGGGCGGGATGATACCATTGTGGCTGCTGGCAGTGAAGTTATCTCCCGGAGCTCTGGGGTGGAGTGGGGATCTTCCTCACAGCCGAAGAAATACAGCTGGATGGCTGAACTCCTCAGCTCAGAGGCTGAACTGACTGATTGACCCATGACTTGCAGTCGCCAGGACAGTGTGAGACAGCCTCCGCAGTCTCCCCAGAATCCTTGCGGCAGCGACCAAATCGAGCTCGATCATAGTGCTGTTCGCCATCGCTGGATTCCTCCATGCAAGCGTCATGGTAGGGTCCATCAAGAATTCCCCCCTAATCTCAGCCCTTTTGTGGGCGCCTATCACCCACCTCTCGTTCTCGCGTGGCTTTGCTGGAGGGGAAAGGTATAGTGAACCTACTCTCAAGGAGAATGATTCAACCTCTATATCTTCATCATTGTCGTTTTCAATCATGACTGTAAAAAGCTTGGAATTCAGGTGGACGATCGACATCCACAGCTCTACTGCGTCAACCCTGGAGGCTATGTCTGTTCGGATTTGTCGCTCCTTCGGTTCGAATCCTTGAGTCCGACGCTGTCCGCTACTTACTGCGTTACCCCCGCCGTCTTTGCTTTTATACATGCCTTCATCAGCCACTTTCTGTAGCTGGTCACACGTAGTCCCATCGAGGGGGCAGCAGGCGACTCCGATGCTTAATGTGATCTTGTCCGGAAAAAGCGAAAACGAAAGCTCACTCGCCGTACTTCTAATTCGCTCAGCAGTAGCGCAGGCTTCCTCGCCAGTAAAGTTTGGAAGAACCACGAAGAATTCGTCGCCGCCCCATCGGTAGAGTCTTCCTTTAGTCTCGATTATCGATCCTATCGCGCCGGCTACTTTCTCCAAAACCTCATTACCGGCGTCGTGGCCATGCAGATCATTTACTTGCTTGAACTTGTCGAGGTCGATGAAGAGGCAGCTAGCTGGCACGCTCCTCGAAGAGCTGGCTGCTAATTCGATCAAATCCTGCTTAAGTGCTTCCTGAGTTGGTAGATTATGGAGTTGATAATTCATTGTGGTATAGTCGCGCTCAACGAGACTCAAAAACTGCTTTTCATTGTGTTCTAGATTCGCGTGCCGGACAAGTAGCCTGACATCGGTTTCAATCAGCCATGCTCGGGCCTTTGGGCGGCCTTCTTCCCAGCAAGGAGAGAGAGATGGGCGTTCTGGACGAGATAAAGGAGATTGGCGACCTCATAAAGAAGGCTGGTGATATTGAGCTGTATCGACGGATTGTGAGGCTGGAGGGCGAGGTGATCGATTTGACTCGCGATATACGTCACCTTCAACAGGCCAACGGCGAGCTGCAGGAAGCACTGAAGTTCAAGGGAGAGGTCGTTTTTCGGGAGCCATTCTACTGGCTCAAAGGCGATCCGGCCCCCTACTGCCCCATTTGCTGGGAAAAGGAAGCTAAGGCGGTTCATATCGTCTATAGCCATCGTAACGTCCACGGTGAGTATTGGGATTGCAAAGCCTGCGGGGCTCACTTTACGACTCACGGAGTCAGCACCAAGCCTCACTGATCCGAGTCTTAGACGGGCGAGACTGCCGATACTTATCCCGCGTCGCTGAGTTCTTCGCGGATGACGCGGCGAAGGGTGGCTTCGACGGGCTCCTGGAGCTGGGAGATGTGGCGGCGCCCCTCGGCTGCGCTCGGGACGCAGAAGACGCGCAGTGCTTCGTTGATGAGAGACTGGTAGTTTCCGCCGCCGGCTTCGTCCACCTGTTTGCGGAACCAATCGAGCACATCGTCGCTATCTCTAAACTCAAAAGCAGGGCCCTCGCTACGCTCTGTTCTAGGTACGCGTGGGCGCGAACGGTTTTTGTCGGAGCTAAAAGCTCCGACCCCCTGAAGCGAGGCCGGCACCGCCGCCTGAAAACCAACAGCAGGTCCCTCGCTGTAATACGCCACGGGATGACAAGGCGGGGGAGTGGAGTGAAGTCGAAAGAGCCGGCGAGACGCCGGCGCTACGAGGGAGCAAACAGCCCTTCGGCTCGCTACGCTCGGGACTTTCAGCTACGCTCAGGACGCGAACTGCGCGCTGTAATGCGCCACCCTTCGCCAATGCACTCAGGGCAGGCGGGATGACAACGTAAAAACAAAGGATAACGGCAACAGCAGATCCCTCGCCAATAGGCAAAGCGGCTCGGGATGACAACGCGAAATTCAGGACGTGAAAGAGGAGATCCTTCGGGTGTACGACTCCCCCAGGATGACATTTCCAGGGGAAATGTCAGTAGCGGAAGGGGGTGGCGCGGATGAATTCGCGCAGGGCCGAGACATTTGGGCCGATTCCCGAAGATTGATGACGAGATGCGGCGGGTAGACAAGCCTTCAAAATTAACGAAGAACGGGCTCTGGCCCGGAGGGCCGGGGAATCGCGCTTCGAGCGGCGTTTTCCGTGAACGAATCACGCAGGCCCATGATCTCGGCCCGGAAGATGCGCGAATCCATTGGCTGCACGTCGCGCACCACCGGCGCGAAATCCATGTGCGCCAGAATGTCCTTTTCAATGTCTATGCCGGGCGCGACCTCGATCAGCTCGAGTCCCTCCTGCACGAGCTTGAAGACGCAACGTTCGGTCACATACAGCACAGGCTGGCCGCGCTCCAGCGCCACTTTCCCGCTGAAGGTGCGGTGCTCGACCTGCTTCACAAATTTGCGGCACTCGCCCTCGCGAAGAATCGAGAGCTTACCGTCCTGGATGGCCATTTCCAGTTTGCCCGCCGTGAAGGTTCCGCAGAAGATGAGCCGCTTCGCGCTCTGACTGATGTTGATGAATCCGCCCGCCCCGGCCAGTCGCGGACCGAACTTGCTCACGTTCAGGTTGCCTTCGCGGTCGGCCTCGGCCAGCCCGAGGAAGGCCATGTCGAGCCCGCCCCCGTCATAGAAGTCGAACTGATACGGCTGGTCAATGATGGCCTGCGTATTCACAGCAGCCCCAAAGTCCAGTCCGCCCGCGGGCATGCCGCCCATCACCCCAGGTTCCGCCGTCAAGGTGATAAGGTCGATGATCTTTTCTTCGTTCGCGACATTCGAAACGCCTTCCGGCATTCCGATGCCGAGGTTCACCACGCTGTTCGCCACCAGCTCCAGTGCCGCGCGGCGCGCAATCACCTTGCGGGCAGAAAGCTCCATGGGAGGAATGGCGCCCATACGCACGCGGAGTTCGCCGCTGAACCCCGGGTCATAGGGTTGTCCAAAGGTCTGCCAGTGGTATTCGGGTTTTTCGGCTACCACTACGCAATCCACGAGAATCCCTGGCACTTTCACCTGGCGCGGATTCAGCGAGCCGCTGTCGGCAATGCGCTCCACCTGCGCGATCACGATGCCGCCGGAGTTGTGCGCGGCCATGGCAATGGCCAGCACCTCGAGCGTGAGCGCCTCCCGCTCCATGGTGATATTGCCTTCGGGATCGGCGGTCGTCCCGCGAATGACTCCGACGTTGACCGGCATGGCGTGATACAGGAGGTAATCTCGCCCGGCAATTTGCAGGAGCTCGACGATGTCTTCCGTCGTGCGCGAGTTGATTTTGCCGCCACCGTTGCGCGGATCGACGAATGTTCCCAGCCCCACGCGCGTCAGGTGTCCCGGCCGGTGCGCCGCAATATCGCGAAACAGGTGCGAAATGACGCCCTGGGGCAAGTTGTAGGCTTCAATCTCGTTGGCAATCGCGAGCCGCTGGAGCTTCGGCACCAGGCCCCAATGGCCACCGACGACGCGCTTCAGCAGACCGGGGTGCCCGAGGTGGTTCAGCCCGCGCTCTTTGCCATCGCCTTGTCCCGCCGCATAGAGCAGCGTCAGGTTACGGGGCTTGGCCGGCGGCGTGCCACTTTTTTCCGGCGCAAGGTAGAGCTCTTCGAGAGCGCACGCAATGTTCTCTGCGAATCCAATCCCGACGAATCCGCTGGTTGCGACCGTGTCTCCGTCGCGAATCAGCCGTACGGCATCGGCCGCCGACATGATCTTTTCGCGCCGGGGCGAGCGGCCCGCGCTGACGACAGCATTCGTTTGCAACGAGGTGACGAGGTGACCCTTTGACATGGCGGTATAAACCCCAAGATATGGGGAGGATGTTACTCCAAGCCGCCAATCAGCGAAAGTACGTCATAGGAGGATCGCCATTGCGGTTCCACTCAAGGCAAGTTGGCAGTCCCAGGGGAAATGTCAGTAGCGGGAGCGGGTGGCGCGGATGAATTCGCGCAAGGCCGAGACATTCGGGCCGTAGGAGCCGACGCGGCCGGCGTCCACGGGGAGTCCGAGGCTTTCGGCTTGCTCAATGCTCAAGCCGGCGTCGTCGAGTTCAGCGAGGCTGTAGCCTTCGGCGGGGACGAGGCGGTTGCGGCGCGTGCGATCCACGGGGCGAAGCGGGCGTTGCCTGTGCCATCGCTTTTTCACGATGTCGAAGAAGTCGTCCCAGTCTCGCCGGTTCCACATGGTGACCTCCCGCACTTGCCGGTTCAAAGCTTTGGATGCGCCGAGGGCGCTTTCGGTAGCATGCAAATTCGCGCCAGGGATCCCTTTTACCGCAGCCGCGCCGAAGATGAAAGCCTGCAGATTCTAACCCCGAGTGTAGTGGAATGTCGCGCGGGAAGATGGCGTGTATCTATTGAGTTATCACCACTTACGCGTACCGGCGGGGCAAGCGCCAGCGGCCGGCTTCGAGGGCTAGGAAGTCCATTCCGGCTATGCCAGCTACACGGGTTCCGGGCCAACTGTTATACTTTTCGGAAGTTACGATTGGATGTGAGCAGCGCGAAAATACCATGAGCAACCCCGTCATCGTCGTGCACTACCATGAGCTGTGGCTGAAGGGCCGCAACCGGAGATTTTTCCTGGGCAAGCTTTTTACGGCGCTGCGGCAGGCGCTTGGGGGCATCCCGGTGCAGCGGATTGACCAGCCGGGCGACCGGCTGCTGGTGCGGCTGGCGGAGGGAGCGTCGCTCGAGGAAGCGGTTGCGCGCGTCGAGCGAGTGCTCGGGATCGCGTTTTACGCGGTGGCGCGGCCGGTGGAGCACAGCATGGAGGAGCTGTGCCGCGCGGCGTCGGAGGAAGTCGAGCCGCTGAAGTTCGCGACGTTTGCGGTGCGCGCGAAGCGGAGCGAAAAATCGTTTCCACATTCTTCGATGGAGATTGCTTCGAGCGTGGGGCGTTACCTGCTCGAAAAATTGCGCGCGCAGGGGCGCGACGTGCGAGTGCACTTGGATGATCCGGAGCTGACCTGCTACGTGGAAATCACGCCGGGCCCGGCGCTCGTCTATGCGCGGAGAATTCCCGGCGCGGGAGGATTGCCGGCGAACACCGCGGGAAAAATGATGTGCCTGCTATCGGGCGGGTACGATTCGGCCGTGGCCGCGTACCAGATGATGAAGCGCGGGGCGCACCTCAGTTTCACGCATTTTTATGGGACGGGCGCGCGGCCGGGAGAATCGTCGCTGCACGTGGCGAGCGGGCTGGTGCGGCAACTGGTGCCGTACCAATTCCGCGCCAAGCTCTATCGCGTGGCGTTTGAAGGCATTCAGCGCGAGATCGTGCGATTCGCGCCGGAAAATTACCGCGTGCTGCTCTACCGGCGAATGATGCTGCGAATCGCGCAGGTGATCGCGGCGCGCGACCGTTCGCTGGCGCTGGTGACGGGCGACAGCCTGGGGCAGGTGGCGTCGCAGACGCTGCGGAATCTGGTGGCGGTGGACGCGGTGGCGAAGAAGTCGGTTTTTCGGCCGCTGATCGGCGCGGACAAACTGGAAATCATCGCCCTAGCTCGGAAAATCGGCACGTATGAAATTTCTTCGGAGCCGTTTCACGATTGCTGCCCGGTCTTCCTGCCGCGCACACCCGCGCTGTATGCCACCGCGCAAGAACTGGACGAGGCGGAATCGAAGCTGGATATCGAAGCGCTCGTGACGCAAGGGATTCGCGGGACCACGCTCGAGAGATTTCAATATTCCGGCGGGCGAGTGACGGCGGAAGAACCCCAGCCCGTCGCGCGCGTGGATAGGCAGCGCAGCGCAATCGCGTAAATTTTGCGCGCGCAGCGAGAGAGTGCGCCGGATGAGCGCTTCGAAAAGTCTGGAAGAGAAGAGTTAGCGGTCGCGGTCCCTGTCGCGATCACGATCCCGGTCCCGGCCGCCACCGCCGTAACCACCGCGGCCACCGCCACCTCGGCCGCCTCCGCCCCCCCCCCCCTGACCGCCCCGCCCGCCCCCACCCCCCCCGCCTTCGCGCTGCCGGCCAGCTTCCCCGACGTCCAGCCCCCGGCCGAGAAAATCTCCGCCG
>Ga0187781_10000529_pt1 | contig 27295 bp, 24 predicted proteins | sample 0715_SJ02_MP02_2_FD_132447 | JGI IMG/M metagenome (GOLD analysis project Ga0187781, IMG submission 132447) | Tropical peat soil microbial communities from peatlands in Department of Meta, Colombia - 0715_SJ02_MP02_20_MG | ecosystem: Environmental > Terrestrial > Soil > Wetlands > Peat | place... | reverse complement strand
TGCCCGTGGAGGCCGGCAGAGGATTCAGTCCCTGCTCCTCAAAGAACTGAGTGCGAATTTCGTTGAAAGCCTCGTAGTCACGCTCGATATCGCGCAGATAGCATGTGGTGCGCACAACGTCCTTCCAAGTTGCCCCTTCGGCCGCCAACAATCCCGTAATGTTCTTGTAGGTCCTCCAGCATTGGGCGCGAAAGTCGCCCACGTGGATCGTCTTGCCGTTTTCGTCCACGCTGGCCGTGCCGGATATCAGTATGATGGTTACGCCTTTGATGTCCAGCCGCAGCGCCCGTGAGAAGGACGAGGGCTTAGGGTAGTTGTAGGCTTCGTTCAGTGTGCTGGGGGCACTAACGGCCTTTTTGGGAATGGGCATGTGCGTTTTCTCCTCCGCTACGAGGGTTTCTGATAGATGCATAGAGTTGAGTCTCCTTCTGAGGTTCGCGAATTCCGTGGCTTAGCCCTTGGGCTGTCGCCACCCAAATGTCTTCGCCCTGGAAATCCATATTTAGGATGTAATTGTGAGCGAGGGTGGTTGATGTCTCGAGTTTGGTCTTCTTCGTGTCAGGCCACGTGATCTCGATCTCGCCGTGGCCGGCTTGCTTCGCGGGGCGATAACTGACCCAGGTGTTAGTCTTGTAGTCGAGGTAACTCAAACCCTTGTCGGTGCAAGCCCAGACTTCGTTCCCGCGGGATTTCGGGGCATTGATGAAGTCCGAGGCCAAGCCGCTGTCCTTGGTGAGGTAATTATGCCAGTTGCGGCCGTCGTAACCGCTGAGGCCGAAATAGGTCGAGGCCCAGACCATCTTGGTGTCGGGGTTATAGGCGACGTTGGAAACGATGATATGCAGGAGACCCTGATTGCGGAACAAAACAATTTCCATTTCCTCGTCGGGATCGGTGTAGGGCTTCCAATAATTGCCCGCCACATCGTACTCGAGCAAGCCGCCGCCCCAGATGGCAAAGTACATTTTGTTGCCCGCCGGAGCGATCCCATAGGACCAGGGCTCGTGAAAGGGTGCATTCTTTTCGCTCCAGTTCGTCCATTCGCCGGTATAAGTGTTCAGGCGGCTGACGCCTGCTGTCGTCGCCACCCAAACATACTGATCGACAACAGCAATGCCGTAGCAAACGTCATTCAGAAGGCCACTGGTGAGGTTCGTGAAGTTTTGAAACTGGCCGCCGGAAAAGTGACTGACTCCGCCAAAAGTGGCAATCCACAAATCGCCCGTCTTCTTGTCTACCGCAATGCCCATCACCGCGCGCTGCACCAGGCCGTCTTCCGTCTTGTAAACCCGCTGCACTTTGCCATTCTCGACGAGCGCCAGACCGTCTTCAGTCCCTGCCCAAACCCGGTTCCCATCGACGGCAACGCAGAAGACCTTGGGGTCCGGCATCCCGTTGCCTGTGGTGAAGTTCTCCCAATGGGTGATGAGGTGCGGCTTTTGCGCCAAGCTGAGTGATGACGCGGCCAGTAGACACACCGTGCTTAGAAGTAATCGCTTCATGATGTCCTTCTTCGCCCCAAGACCGTCAGGCCTGTCATTCCGAGCGAAGCGAGGAATCTCGCTATGATAACGAGCGCAGGGCAGGATTCGTCGCTTCGCTCGGAATGACGGCTCGCTGGTTTGCTCCGCATCAGGTCTGCACCATTAAATCCCAAACCTAAAATCGCAGATCTAAAATCCAAAATTCCTACAACGTCTTCAAGAATTCGATCAAATCGTTCAATTGCTCTTTGGCCATGTCCGAGGTCACGCCGTGCGTGTCGTTGTTGTTGAACACGGTCCAGATTTCTTCTAGTGTCAGCGCCTGGCCGTTATGCAAATACGGGCCATCTTCGTAGACACGATCCAATTGCGGAGTATCGAATGCTGAAATCGTGTCGTACTTGCTCGCCGACCCGACGTCGAAACTTGACCGGCTGGTGTAGTGAGAATCTGCCGGATGGCAAGTAGCGCACTGGTTATAGACCGGAATCGTCGTGCCGTCGTTTTTCTGTGTGCGGTAAAAGATGGCCTTGCCTCGCTCCTGCGCCTCGGTGAGCTGACCATCCGGGGCAAGATGCCGATTGGGGGGAAGAGGAATCTGATTCAGGTAAGTAATCAAGTCTTCAAGTTCGTGGGTGTTGAAGCCCTCGGAACGGAATAGGAACTTGGCGATGCGCGGGCCGCACTGGGTGGCCAAGTCCGGGTTCTTCCCATTCCATTTATAGGGCGCAGTGTCTTTAATCCCGCGCAAGGTGCGGTTAGCCACGCGGTCGCGTCCCAGTTGCGGCGTTTCAAGATTCCACGCCAGACCATCTAAATGGCTGTTGGGGTGGCAGGTGGCGCAGGCAAACTGGCCCTGAAAGCAATATTTCGCAGCATTGAAAAGCCGCTCGCCCCTGCGAATAGCAGCTAGTTCTTTAGGTCCGCCGAGATCCAAGGTGGAGGCAATTTGAAACTTTGCAAGGTCGACAACGGTGAGAGTGTCTTCCAACCGGTTAGCGACGTAGGCGAGCCGGCCATTCGGGGAAACCACCACAGCCTGCGGATTGGAGCCGGTCTCCAGGCGCCGCACCACGAACGTCCGGGCGGAGTCGAGGCGATTGGGAAGCTCGTCGCTCGCAACTTCGCGCAGGCGCCGCGCTAGCCTCGCAGTGTCGATAACGGTGAGCATGTTGGCTTCTGAGGCAGTCAGTAGTGCGTAGCGGCCGTCCGGTGTGAAGGCGACGCCGTTTTCCCCGGCGAAATAGTAGTCAATGTCGTCGAGGACGATTTGAGTAACCTGCGAGGCCGTTGTAGCGGCGGTCTCTGACTGCCCGCGGCGCTCAGAGAGCGCCGCTACAGCACGTACGGGTCGAACTACAGCCATCCCATGGGTCATTACCCAGCCTTGTGCGACGCTGATAAGGGGGCCAAGGTTCTTGGGCCTTATTTCCGGAACCAGGAGGTAACCGCCCAGTGCTTTCGGGGCCTCCGCAATGTGGCGCATCTCGATAGCCCCGGGAATGAGAATGCGGTCCTCAATGATCTGTTTCACCGCGTCGATGACCAGCAATTCGGAGACAGGCGGCTTGTCGTAGGGACCGAAGTGCGGCAGGATGTTCGACACGTAAACGTGGCGCCCGTCCCGCGAAAGGAGCATCTGTTCGGGATAGCGTTGGGTCATGAAGCGCTTGATCTCCGCGCCCGTAGTGAGGTCAAAAAGCGAAACGTCGTTGCCCACGCTGTTGGCGACGTATAAGAACTTGCCGCTTCGGTCGGTTGTGAGCCCAACCGGTCCCCAGCCGGCCTTAAGCGTGCGCCGGACTTGAAGCGCTCCGGCGTCAATTTCGCTAACCGTGTCGCTCCAGGAATTAGATACGTAGAGAGTCCTGCCATCCGGAGAAATCGCGAGCCCTCGCGGTTTGCTGCCAACCTTCACGCGCCCCACAACTTGCCGTGTGCTCGTATCAATTGCCAGCACCGAGCCGTTACCCTCACACACGACGTAGAGCCGCTGACCATCGGGAGAAAACTTCAGCTCGACGGGGGTCAGGTATTCCGGCTCAATGGTGGCTGCTTGCTGTGGGGTGGCGGCATAAGGGTAGGGTGGATGAACGAAAACCAATATCGCCACGAGTGCGAGAACTGCTACCAGGACGAGACGACGGAGTGGCGGCGGCCCTTGTGGCCGCCCTGGGCAACCACAAGGGTTGTCCCTACGACCCAATGCGGCTGTCATTCCGAGCGGAGCGAGGAATCCCGCACTGCTTCGCGCGAAGCTGGGACCAAAGGGCCAGAGCGAGATTCCTCGCTCCGCTCGGAATGACAGGGTTGGGTGAAGTTTCCGCCTCATCGCCCCTTGCTTCCCCCATTCGCGGAATTTTCGGAGGGTTCCTTGACTGTCAGGAACTGATCCGCTTTGACGTGGTCGATCTCCTGCTCAATCCCGCTTGGCCAATGGATGATGAGCTTGTCCACTTCGGTGTGCTTGCCCAGGCCGAAGTGCGGGCGCGGGTCACCCTGAGAGAGGTACCCGTTCTCTGCCGTGGCCTCGATGTATTGGTGAAGATCCCCGGCGATGGCCTCCAGGCGAGCCCCGAAACCATCGCGGTTGCTCTTCGTCCCAAGCAGCTTGATTGTCAGCCAGTGATTGCGCATTCCCACGGGCGGGGGATTGTTGTGGAGCAGGATTCCCTTGCCACCCAACACCATGATGAAAGCATCGATGTACCCGTCATTGTCGTAATCGGCGAAGCAGGCGCCGCGCCCGACCTTCTTGACCTTAAAATAGTCACCCAACTGGGAGGAGACATCCGTAAAGGTGGAGTTGCCGTTGTTGTGCAAAACGGAATCTTCCATGGGAATGAGCCAATGCAGGCCGCCGTTCACAATAAACAGGTCCTTCCAGCCGTCGTTGTCGAAATCGAAGAAACCGTCTCCCCAGGCCACATACTGGCCGGAGACGCTGGCCACGCCGGTTTCGACAGTGGTGTCAAGCCAAAAACCTTTCCCACCGGGGTTATGGAAGAGGCGGTGGTAACGCATATCGGAGACGAAGATGTCCTGCCAGCCCCTATTCTCGTAATCGCCAAAGATGGGGTTCATGGCGGAGGTCGCCTCGCCGTTGGCGCCGAACGCCACGTTCACATCTTGCGCGACGTTGGTAAACGTTCCGTCGTGGTTGTTGTGGTAGAGGTAGCTGTCCATGGTGTCGTTGGCGATGTAAATGTCCGGCCAACCGTCGTTGTCGTAGTCGCCCGCTGTCAAGCCCATGGCCCGTCCCAGTGGGTTATCAATGCCTGCCTTGTGGGATACGTCGGTGAAGGTCCCGTCACCGTTGTTGTGGAAGAGGCGGTTGGCGTCGCCTTCATAGTCGAGCGGGCCAGGGAAGGCGTCGGCGGTAAAATACTCTCGTTTGGCATTGGGATCGAACTTCAGATAATTCCCCACAAAGAGATCCAGTTTGCCGTCGCGATCATAATCGAGCCAGGTTGTGCCGGTTCCAAAATGGGGATTCTCGACTCCTGCCTTTGCCGTGACGTCCGTAAAGGTGCCGTTTCCGTTGTTATGATAGAGAATGGATGAGTTCCAGTTAGTGACGTAAATATCTTCGTAACCGTCGTTGTCATAGTCGCCGACGGTTACGCCCATGCCGAATCCTTTGCCGCCCACGCCCGCCTGCTCCGTGACGTCCGTAAAAGTGCCATCGCCGTTATTGCGGTAAAGGTGGTTCGTAGCCTCCACGCCATCGGGTTTCGAGAACTTGGTGACGCCGTCAACATAGCGTCCACTGACCACGTAAAGGTCCAAGAGGCCATCATTGTTGTAATCGATCCAGGCGCAACCGGAACCGGTGGCTTCCATGATGGAACTTAGCTTCTGCTCCCCAAAGGAATGACGAAAATTGATACCGGATTTCTCAGTGACGTCCTCAAAAGTAGGAAGGGCAGAGGGGGCGGCGGTCTGTCGCGCGGGATCGCGCCCTGTATTCGAATTAGTGGCAGTATGCTGCGGATTCGACCCCGGGGTCCGTGTTGTTCGCGCCGGGCTCTGAGCGGTAACCCGCAACCCCAGGGCCAACAGGATCGTCGCTGCCAGCATCATCGTGATGTGCCGTGCTCGAACTTCCATTCTTGGTTCCCCATTTCGCCCCCCGTGGGGCCAGCCACCGCCCCTTAATCCCCTCCTCATTGAGGAGGGGGTTAAGGGGTGGTGTTCAGTGCGCTGCTTCGAGCGGCGCCTGAACACCCAGGCAGGTCGGCGCGTCAAAGCGTCGCAGCGCCAGCGGCCAGCGGTTTTCCGGCGCCACTGCACGGTCTTCGTGGCAGCCCACGCAGCCATGTTCTTCGCCTGGCCGCGCCCAGACCCAACTCTGCTGCCCGCGGACTAGTTTGCCATTGGTACCCAGCAGCTCGAAACGCACTGGGCGATCAGGCGGCACCGCAATGTAAAAGGAGCCGTCATGCTCGATGGGCGCCTCCCCCAGACTGTTTTCCTTACCCGTGGTCGGGTCAAGAGTAAGGACGCGAACTCCAGTTGGGAGGGGTGACAAGCGCCCTTTGGGAGCGTCATTGGACATCGAGGCGTCCAAGCAGATGAAGTAACCCATCTTTATCTCCGCGCGCAGGGTGCTCCAGAACCAACGGGGAGCTGGATGAGCGGCCACCGGAACGGCCTCAATACTGGAAAGCTCGGAATCCTCGTAGATCGGAGCCTGGAACTTCCCATGGACGACATCAAAGGAATACAAATCGAATTTCCCCGCTGCGCGCGGCGCCGAAACTCGGCGTGCCACGATCAATCTCGCGCCTTCGAGCTGTCGAGGTGACCAGATCAATGCGCTCGCGGGGCCCAGAATTGAATTGTGCGTGGTGCCACGTCTGATCGTCGCCAGATCGCCCCCGGCTTCCGAGCTGAGCGCCGTGTTCTTGACAAAGACCACGGAGCCGTCATCCAACTCTTCCGCTTGGCTGCGAATTGCCGGACCTTCGTGGTCGCATCGGAACGCCGCAAGCCCGCTGCCATCGGGTCTCAACGTATAGAGGTTGCGCGAACTCTCCAACTTCCCCATTGCTCGCAGGGGTGAGCGCGCAGAAGCCAGGATTAATCCATTCTGTAGCACCGTTTGGAGTTCGTAGTCGCCCGGTCCGAAAGTTATGGGATGCGCATCACTGCCGTCCAGCCTGCTGAAATAGATTTGGTAAGCCCGGCTTCCCCCAGTGTCCTGGACTTCGCCGGTAAAAGCGATTGCACCGCGTGGCAGGTAGGCTGGGGCAAGGCAATTCCCATCGCAGTGGGTCACTTGGCGTTGCCCAGTTCCATCCGTGTTCATTTCCCAGATCTGCCAGTTTGCCGTGGCATTTTTCTTTGCGGCGAACAACACCTTTGAGCCATCGAAGGAGATGCGTGGATCTGCCGCACTAAAGAAACTCGGTGTGAGATTCGTGGGCCTTGAGCTTCCCTTTTCAAGACGCACGATCCTGCTGCCGGAGGGAAATCTCTCTGACAACCTGCCACCCTTCACGGACGCCGCCTGCACGAATAGAATCTCAGGATGATTCATACTCTCGGTCGTCGAGGAAGGCGGCCCGGCTTGCGGGCGAGCGGCAGGCGTCAAAAAGAGCACTGCGGCACACAGGAACTCTGCGAGAACTGTCGTTCGGGCCCTGAGCGCGGCAAAAGCAAAGAACCTCGCTCTGCAAAGAATAGCTCTTCCCTCGTCGGGACGGCCCAGCCAAAGAGCCGAACGGGTTACAATGAAATCCATAGCAAAGATCCAGGATCCAAGAACATCCGCCAGGATAAAAGCAAGCTAGCAGCCGTTCCGGCGCGCTGTCCATTGCAGACCTCACAATTTTACATGACATACGTCAATCTAGCAGCTCTAGTTTTTTTATTTTGACAACCTAGTTCCTTCCCCACGGCTCTTGGGACAAACGCTTTACCGTCCCTTACTTAGCGAACTCCAGACAGTTCGATTGGTCAACTGATGTGGGCAGAAAGTCGCACCGAGTGGAGATATGGACCGCGTCGGCTACCCGAGCTGTTCCCACAACGTATCTTCGCACCTGCTTAGCGATGCGCTGCGGATTCCAGGCCCTTGAGATTCTGGATCGTCAGGTGCCGCCCACGTGCAACAATCAACTGTTCCCGTCGGAATGCTGCCAGTGTACGGCTTATCGTCTCTGGGGATAGCTCAAGAACTTCGCTAATCTCTTGCCGGGAGAGTGGCAAGGTGAGCGTCACATGCCCATCATGGGGGGTCGGATCAGAGGTAACAAGGGAAAGAAGGAAGGTCGCCACCTTCATTCTGGCATCCTTAAAGCTCATGTCTGTGACTTGGGTACGTACGCGTCCAACCTCGGAAACCAAAAACCGTATCATGCCGAGTGCTATTTCTGGGTTGGACTGGAGGAATGCGACGACCTCCTCACGTGATGCGGCGCAGATTTCGCTGTCCCTCAATGTCACGGCTGTGAGGGGGTAGATAGGCTCAGAAAGGGCTTCCAGGCCAAACAATTGACCTGGGAATAGAACCCCGGTAATACGCTCTTTCCCGTTTTCTAGCGGCTTTACTAGTTTGATGAGGCCGGTATGGAGCGCGAACAAATGTTGGGCCACACCACCTTCGAAGAAGAGAATCTGGTTCTTCCGGTAATGGGCCGGCCGAAACACACACCCCAGTCGCGAGACTTCCTCACTGGAAAGGCTGCTGAATAGGGAAGTCTTCAGAACAGGACAATTACTGCAAGTGGGGCCCATGGGATTCTCCCTTTCTTGAAGGGTAAGCGGAAAACAGAGTGGAACTTGTTTGGGGCATGGGGTACGTGTAAACTCGAAGGGCGCGTTTCTCCCCTTTTCAGGCACGGCTCATTTACAGGCAATACATTGCCCGTTGGTCGACGCGGGTTTGCACAGCGTTCGTCCCCGTCACATCAAAAGCTCGAGGACCACTGAACCTCGACGCCTTCTATCGAGGCCGAACTAAGCCACGTCAAGATGGCATATTTCGTACGGGCTACTCGGCTTGACTGTTCAAGCGGCCGCAGCCCACACTTGCGAAAAGCGGCTAACACGCGGCTTGGCTAACTTCGCAAAATCGGAGTACTTCATCCGGATGCAGTCTTCGTGGGTGCCCGCACAGAATACAATATGCTCCGAATCGCTCACAGCGCGATCCACCCATACCTCCATCCCGTAAAGACGGCCAAGAGGTGGAATCGCGCCCTGCTCACAGTCCGGGAACAACTTGCTCAGTGCGCTTTCCGCTAGCATCTCCAGACGCCCAACTTCCATTGCTGCCTGAAGATCTTGCAGATTCAGTCGGTTGGAGGCGGGCAAGACTGCCATTGCCAGCCGTCCGTCACCCTCCAGGACCACGGTCTTGGCGCACCTCTTGCCCGAAAGATGGAGCGTGTGCGCGACTTCTTGTCCTGTAAAGGCGGGTTGGTGACAGAGTTGTTCATAGGAAACGTTCTCGGAATCCAGAAAATCGCGGATGCGTGAGGGTATGGCCATATGCTCCTCCAGAACCACGAAATTCAAAAGTTCCAAAAGTGCATCAGGCAATCTGCCTGCCAGAAGTGATCATGTTTACAAAGCTCTTAAGGACAGGACGAAGCCACCGAAACTGACACATTGTCGTAGTGTATCATTGATTTCCATTATCCCTTGATTGGTCAGGCAGGCCGTTCCTGGAGCCGACTCGCAGGATGAATTTGCCGTTGAGAGATACGACACATGACGGGCGCGTCTTTTTTCTCTGTTGCCCATCAAAAGAGAGGCAAGACCCAACTGGAACTGCTAACTGATGAGGAGCTTGTGGCCACTTACTTTCCGGGATTCACGGCTGGATCTTTCGCCTTTTTTCAGGAGCTTTCACAGCACAACAACAAAGGCTGGTTTGACCAGAACCGCGGTCGCTACGAGAAGCATGTCACAGACGTCTTTCGTGCTTTGCTCCAGACTCTCACGCCCTTTCTTCTCACCCTCAACCCCCAATTCGAGATATCAGGGAACACTAACGGTAACTTCTCGCGGATCAACCGTGACATCCGATTCAGCAAGGATAAGACGCCTTACAAGCCAAACTACTACCTGTATGTTTACGATGCTCGTCACCACCGCGACCATGCTGGGCGCCTCTACGTGGGTCTTTCGGCGGACTGTGTTACGGCGGGGTTTTCCATCTATGATTCCTGGCGGGGTCCTAGGGGAACGCTCCAGACAGTTTTTCGGAAAAGACTCGAGACAGAACGGGAGCTTTTCGACAGGTTGCTCAAGCAAGCGGTCCGAAGCAAACGCTACCAGACATACTGGCATCGACATGAGGCCGGCGACTGGGTGCAACACCCCGGCCTCCCACGCCGCGACGCCGACTGGCAAACCTTACAAGCTTGGATCATCCGGAAGGTCTACCTGCCAAACTCGCGCGCGGTAGCGGCACCGACTTTCGCCGACGATGTTGAGCGAATTTTCAAGGACCTCTACCCACTCTACGCCTTCAGTTCCGAGTTGGGCGGGAAATGGCGGGACAGCCTGCGGGTAAGAGGAAAACGACCAAATTCTCAAACCCGTTTGAGGTGAGCGATTCGATAAACTAGCGCCAATCTTCCGGAAGTGGCATCTCTCTCCTTGTGCGCCAAGGCCCAAAGCTGGAACAGAATCTCGCACGATTTTGAAGGCCTGCCGGGGTTCCATTTCAGTTGGACAGTTTGCGCCGGAAGCTGGGAGCGGGCACAAAGCTTTGCGGAGAGAATTGCCTCCGGCGCGCCATAGTGTCCTTAGTCTTCCAGTTCCTTCTCAACATCTAGCGAACGCGGAAAACCCCGCCTAAAAGCAAGCCCTCATTTGCACGTGAGTTTTCAGCTAACCTTTCGTATACTTAGACGTCTTAGTATTGTGAGGTGCAAGCATGTGGAAAGCCGAATCGCTGCAAGGGTCGCTCGATCTGCTAGTGCTCAAAATCCTTTCGCGTCAGCCGCGACTGCACGGCTACGCCATCATGTCGGCGATCCAGAGTAGGTCCGGTGAGGTGCTCCGCGTCGAGGAAGGGTCGCTCTACCCAGCGCTGCACCGCATGGAGGAAGCCGGCTGGATACGCTCCAAATGGATCACCAAAGACAACGGACGGCGGGCGCGTGTGTACGAACTGAGCGCGGCGGGCAAAAAGCAACTCTCCAGCGAAGAGTCGCGCTGGCTGGCGGTGACGGCGGCCGTAAATCGCGTCTTGAGGACGGTGTGATATGTCGTTGTGGTCACGCATTGCGAATGTTTTTCGCGGGGATCGATTGAGCCGGGACATTGAGGAAGAGTTCCAGTCGCACATCGAAGAGGCGATCCAGCAGGGCCGCGACCCGGCAGAAGCTCGGCGTGCGTTTGGCGGGGCGCTCCGGTTGCGAGAGGAGAGCCGCGACGTCAGGCTCATTGGATGGCTCGACTCGTTGCGCGCCGACGCCGTCTTCGGCTGGCGGCAGCTCAAGAAGAACAAGGTCACGACCGCGGCGGCCATTTTGTCGTTGGCGCTGGGGATCGGCGCGTGCGCGGGCGCGTTCCGGCTGATCGACGCACTGTTGGTGCGCCCTCTACCCGTGGCGGGGCCGGACCAGTTGTACGCGCTGGCGCGCCAGGCCATTGGTCCTGAAGGCAAGCTTGAGACGTTCGATGGTTGGGCGTATCCGGCGTTCCAGTTGATGCGTGCCGCAGTGAAGGATCAAGCCGAGTTGATCGCCATCTCCTATTCAGACCGCACCGACCTTACCTACGGATCGGACCAGGAGTTCGAGAAAGCGTACCGGCAGTTTGTTTCGGAATGGATGTTCAGTTCGTTCGGACTACGGCCCGCGCTAGGACGCCTGTTCACCGAGAGCGACGACGTGAAACCCGGCGGGCATCCCTACGCCGTGCTTTCCTACGACTACTGGACGCGCCGCTTTGGGAAGGACCCCGAAGTGATCGGGCGTTCGTTTCGCATGGACAAGAACCTTTACCAGATCGTCGGTGTTGGCCCGGAGGGCTTTACCGGCACCGAACCCGGCACGCTGACGGACGTTTTCATTCCCACCATGATGCATCCCGGCGCTGTTCGTCGCGACTGGACGTGGATGCGGACGCTTGCGCGGGTAAAGCCCGGAGTTGCTCTCGAACCTCTTGCCGCGAAGTTAGGCGCCATCTCTCGAGCCTTCGAAGAGGACAGGGCGAAAGCCTTTACCAACATGCCCCAAAAAGAGCTCGAGAACTTCCTCAACCAGAAGCTATTGCTTGAGCCTGCCGCCGCGGGCGTTTCCGATCTGCAAGGCGATTATCGCCGTCCCCTCGCGGCTCTGGCGGTGCTGGTGGCGCTGGTTTTGCTCATCGCCTGCGCGAACGTCGCTAACTTGATGACGGCGCAGGCGGCGGCGCGGGCGCGCGAGATGGCTTCGGGTCTCGATTGGCGCAGGACGTCGGCGGCTGGTGCAATTGGTGCTGGTGGAAAGCGCTTGGCTCGCGATTTTCGCGGCAGCGTTGGGAGGTGTGTTCGCTTGGTGGTCCGCACCATTGGTTGTCAGCATGCTCAATCCCGCGGATAATCCCGTGCGGCTGCTGCTTCCGGCGGACTGGCGTGTGCTGGGCTTCGGTTTGGTCCTGACGGTGGGGGTGACGTTGCTCTTCGGGCTGGCACCGGCGTTGCGCGCCTCGGCCATCCAGCCGGTGAGCGCGCTCAAAGGCGGAGAAGACCCCCACGCGCGGCGCCGCTTGATGCACGCTTTGGTCGGCCTTCAAACGGCTTTCTGCTTCATGGTGCTGTTCGTCGCCGGGCTGTTTGTGGCCACGTTCGAACGGCTGTCTCATCAACCCACCGGGTTTTCAGCCGATCGTGTCCTCACCCTCGAGACCGTCACCGAGAGCCCGCAGTCGCCTGACAACTGGGAGCAGGTAGCGGAGCATTTGCGCGCGCTGCCGGGGGTGGAAAGGGTAGCTGTGGCGAGTTCGACGCTGCTGGGCGGGTGGAGCTGGAACAATTTCATTTCCGTCAACGGCGCGCCTCCGAACGGCATGCTGGCTTATTTGCTCAGCGTCTCGCCGAGTTGGAGGGAAACGATGAAAATTCCCTTAATAGCCGGACGCGATTTCCGCCCCAGCGACACCTATCCTGGTACTGCGATCGTGAACGAGACTTTCGCCAAGGTATACTTTGGAGCCGAGAATCCTGTGGGCAAGCCGTTTGAGATGCTGCTCGATGAAGGACGGCGTTTTCCCTTCCAGGTTGTGGGACTGGTGGGCGATGTGCGCTATCGTGACGTGCGCGAGCCGATCTTGCCCCAGGCCTATTATCCGTTTCGCGAGGTGGACGCGAAAGGCGCACTCGAGCCCAGGAGTTCCGGGATAGTCGTCGTGCGCACGTCCGCCACGAATCCGCTGGCGATGGCGTCGATCCTGCGGCGGGAAGTGGCGCGCGCTCGGCCCGGATTCCGCGTGAGCAACATCCGCACTCAGAAGGAGATCAACGAATCGCACACCCTGCGCGAGCGCTTGCTGGCGCGCTTGGCGCTGTTCTTTGGCCTCGTCGCCCTGTTGCTCGCGGGGGTCGGCCTGTATGGCGTGCTCGACTACTCCGTAGTCCAGCGACGGCGCGAGATCGGCATTCGCATGGCCCTGGGCGCGCCCGTCGGCAATATCGCCCGCCACGTAACGACCGCCGCCCTCTTTATGGTGTTGGCAGGAGCGCTCGGCGGCCTAGCGCTCGGTATGGTAGCCGTCCGCTATATCGAATCGCTGTTCTACCAAGTGAAGCCCACCGACCCAGCGATGCTAGCGCTGCCGTCGTTGATCATTCTAGCCGCAGCGTTGCTGGCCGCAATGCCGGGGGTGATCCGTGCGGTAAGAATTGACCCTGCCGCGGTGCTGCGCGCCGAATAGGCGTCCGGGCGCCGCCATCACGAAGCGAAGCCTTCCCTGCTGGTTGAACGCTTGAAGAACCGTGCTGGCCACGACCTGCTCCTCTTCTGTTAGAATAACGTTTCCTCATGTCGGAGCAGAAATGCATCCTCGTTACTGCCGGCATCGTAGTGGAGAGTGACCGCGTCCTGATCTGCCAGCGTCATCATTCCGACGCGTACGGGATGCAATGGGAGTTTCCCGGAGGCAAGGTAAAAGAGGGGGAAGACTTGAAAGCCTCCCTTCGCCGCGAGCTGGCAGAGGAGCTCACGATCGAGGCCGAAATAGGTGAGGAGGTCTTTCGCCTACGTCACCAGTACCCGGACCGGAATGTGGAGGTGATTTTCTTTGCGGTACGGAGCTATTGTGGAACGATCCGCAATCAGGTGTTCGAGGCAGTCGCGTGGGTAGGACGAGCCCGCCTGCCTGAATTCAACTTCCTCGAGGCAGACCGCGAATTGGTGCGCCGAATCGCACATGATGAAATCAATCTGTGATCCGCAATCGACCGGGGAAACTCCCTCACCGGACTCGAGTCTCTACTGGAGACCCCGCGCTGTGGCATCGCGGGCACACGGCACATGCTCACGGTGTTGTGCTTTCTGCCTTCTGCTTCTTGCCTTCTGCCTTTTGCCTGTGCGAGCCCAAGTTGAAAGTGTGGCAGGCCCTCCAGCTACGCATTATCTTTGGTCCAGCAATGGACACGTCGAAGGACACCTGGCTTTACACTACTCTCCCGCGGGAGCTTTTTCGCCGGATAGTTCAATTCTGGCGGTAGCAAGCGAAGAGAAGATCGTTTTGCTGGGGGTGCGTGAGGGCAACATTCAAAAGGTTCTCAAGGTCCATATACCCGATCTCACTGAGCTCAACATTCATTCCGCGAATTTTCTGGCGATGAACGCATTGCTCTTGTTTGGGAATGCCGTGATCTCTGTGAAGGGGCGAAAACCGGGCGGGTCGACACCACTCCTCGCGTTCCAATGGGACACCATCGAAGACCGACTCTCGGGCAAGGTGGACACGCTGGGGGCAGGCGGGGGGTTCGGGCCCATCCTCTATTTTCCTCGCCTCGGGTATGTGGTGCTTTATAAAGCCAGCAACTTCGATCTTTGGGATCCTCGCTCCGGGCGTGCAGGCAGACTCACTGTCCCCGATTTGACTCAAACTCCCAATGTTTTTGCCTTCTCTCCGGATGGTCATTGGCTTCTCTTGGCGCAAATCGCGATGAGCGCGAACCCGGATCCGGTGGTCGTGGAAACCAAGCAGCACCGGTTTGTGGATAGCCTGCGTGGACATGAGGGGACTGTGCTCAACCTCTCGTTTTCTCGGGATAGTACCAAGGTGGTTACAGCCTGCGAGGATGGCAAGGTTCGAATCTTTTCGGTGCCCGCCTGGAAGCTCTTGCAAACACTGACAGGACACGTTGGGCCGGTCCATTGGGCGGAGTTTTCCCCCGACGGCAATTGGGTGATTTCTGCTGGCGAGGACAAGACAGCTCGAATTTGGTCCGTCGAAGATGGCAAGTTGCAGCAGACCTTGGAAGAGAGCAAGGAACCTTTGCTCACGGTAAGTTTTTCCCCCAACGGAGAGTTTTTCGCAGCCTCCTCCGAGAAGGCGGTGTTGCTGTGGAAGAGGGCGGTGAGTAGTCCGTAGCCCGTTGTTCCCGGTCAGTTATCAGTCGTCTGCGGTCAGTGGCCCGTACAACGGACTACCGACATGGGACGCCGGACGCCAGCCGTAAATTATGCTAAAATTTGATGTCTCAGAGGGGGCAGGGTAGTGTGTCCTGCATAGACGTCAAGAGAGCTATGACAAAAGTTGGAATGGTCAGCCTCGGCTGTCCGAAGAATCTTGTGGACAGCGAGGTCATGTTGGGAATGCTGGCTCGCCAGGGATACGAGTTGACTCCGTGCGCTGAGGAAGCCGAAGTCATCATCGTCAACACCTGCGCGTTCATTGCGCCTGCCCAGCGTGAGTCCATCGACACCATTCTGGAAATGGCGGAATACAAGAACTCCGGCGCGGCCAGAAAGCTCGTCGTCGCGGGGTGCCTGGTGGAGCGATACCGGCAGGAAATCCTGAAAGAGATTCCGGAAGTGGATTTTGTGATCGGGACGAACGAACTGGAGCGGGTCCTGGAGGCTTGTTCGGAAGATAGCAAGGATCGCGGCCGTCAGGGGAGCACCGAGCCCTACCTTTACCACGACCTGACGCCCCGCGTCCTCGCCACTCCTTCTTATTCCGCCTATCTGAAGATCGCGGAAGGTTGTGACCATCCTTGTTCGTTCTGTGTAATTCCGCAGATGCGGGGCAGATTCCGCTCGCGGGGGTTCGCCTCGGTAGTGCGCGAAGCGGAGAACCTGGCGCGCCAAGGCGTCCGCGAGTTGACCATCGTCGGCCAGGACACCTCGAGTTACGGCGAAGATCTGGGGCTGCGCGACGGTCTGGCGTCTCTCCTGCGCCAACTCGGCAAGATCCCGGAGCTCGTTTGGGTACGGTTCCTTTACTGCTACCCCAATCGTCTGACCGACGCGCTGATTGCCGCTGTGGCGGAAACGCCGAAGCTGGCTAAGTACATTGACGTTCCGCTTCAGCACGCCAGCGCGCCGGTGCTGAAGTTGATGCGACGAGGTTCCAGCGGCGAACACTTCCGGCGCTTGATTGCGAAAATTCGTGCCGCCATACCGGACGTTACCCTGCGGACCTCTTTTATCGTGGGTTTCCCGGGCGAGAGGGAAGAGGACTTCGAGCGCTTAATGAGCTTTGTGGAGGCAGCGCAATTTGACCATCTGGGTGTGTTCCTTTATTCCAATGAAGAGACAAGCTCGAGTTATGCGTTGCCCGGTCAGGTTCCCGCGGCAGTGGCCAGGCATCGCAGGCAGAAGCTTATGGCCTTGCAGCGCAGGATTTCAACGCGCAAGCTGCGGAAGAGAGTGGGGGGCTGCTTTCCGGTTATTGTAGAAGGGCGCTCGGAGGAAACAGAATTGCTGTTTCAGGGGCGACTGGAATCGCAAGCCCCGGGGATTGATGGCCAAGTATTGATCAATGATTTTGTGGGGGCGGAGCCCCGGCCCGGGGAATTCCGCTGGGCCACGATCACGGCCGCGGGTGACTACGATCTGGTATCGCACCTGGAGGCGCGGAACTTTGCCGAGCTTATCGTTCCGGACTCGCCGCCTCCTGGCGGGTCTCGGCTGGTCCAGATTCAGCCGGCGGGGATGCCGGCAGCATAGGGGCAGCCTTTGTGGTCGCTCCCGTGGGCGACCCCGAGGGTCGCCCCTACGACACTATTCCTGGCCATGCGATGTCCTATTTGCCATCAAGACGTTCCTTGGGTGGGTAACCCTTTTCGACCCTTTTGCACCGAGCGCTGCAAACTGATCGATCTCGACCACTGGCTGTCGGAACGCTATCGGATTTCAACTCCTGAGGAAAGCCGGGAAAAGAACAGCCCTGCCGGACAGATGCCGCAGGACGATAAGAGGGGGAGTGGTTAAAGAACGCCGCAGTCTCTCCATCTGGATCGCAACCGGTTTGGGGGCAGGCTACTTTCCTGTGGCGCCTGGGACCGCGGGATCGGCAGTGGGTCTGGCACTGGTCATTGCTTTTCGCCAAACTTCACTCGGGCCTCGGGGGTTGGCCGTATCCTTGGCGACTCTCGCGGGAGTGCTCTTCGCTCTGGGAGTCTGGTCGGCAGGGAAAGCGGAAAAGACATTTGGACGTGTTGATCCGGGCCAGGTGGTGATTGACGAGGTGGTCGGGCAGATTATTACTTTTGTCGCCACCCCGCGCGTCAACTGGACGGGGTTGATTGCCGGCTTTATCCTCTTCCGAGCCTTCGACATTGTGAAACCTTTTCCGGCGCGGCGGGCCGAGCGATTTCCCGGCGGCTGGGGTATTATGGTAGATGACGCTGTCGCGGGACTTTACAGCCTGATCGTGCTTGTAATTCTGGGACGCTTGATCCAATGAGCTTGTGGAAGAAGTCAGACAAACCCGATCTCCTTGCTGGCAAGAAAGGATTTGCTACGGATAAACCGTTGATTGAACGCGTTACTCCGCGCGCCGCGATTCCCGGCGGCGAAATCTGCATTTCGGGCCGGGGACTCGCTCAAAACGGCCGCGGCAGGCCCCAGGTGCGGTTTGGGGATCAGCCCGGAAGCTTGCTCCTTAGCTCTCCCAACCGTCTTGTGGTGCGCGTCCCCGAAGGCGCATCAAGCGGTAACGTAACCGTGGACACGGGAGCTGGGGTGAGCGCGCCCGCCTCTGTGGCGGTGGGAGTCACGATCGCCGAGAACCTGCACCCTGTGGCTAATCCCGCTATCGATGCTGCTGGGAACACTTTCACCACTTTCAGCGGCGGCCGCGGTCAGAAGGTTCCCGTTTCCGTGTTTAAGATCGACCGGCAAAAGGTGGTTCGCCCTTTCCTTCACGATCTGTTGAACCCCACAGGTCTAGCTTTCGATCGCGCCGGTTATCTTTATATTTCCAGCCGGATGGAGGGGACAGTTTACAAAGTAAGCCCGGATGCCCACCGCGAATTATACGCGGAAGGCATGGGGGTCGCCACTGGGATTGCCTTCGACAGCGAGGAAAACTTGTACGTGGGCGACCGGACGGGCACGGTGTTCAAGATCAGTCGTGACCGGCAAATTTTTGTCTTCGCGACCATCGAGCCCAGCATAGCCGCATACCATCTGGCTTTTGGCCCGGACCGCAATCTTTACCTTACAGGGCCGACAATTTCCAGCTTTGACCACGTGTTCCGCATCTCCCCAACCGGGGAAGTGACCTCGTTCTATCGCGGCCTGGGGCGGCCACAAGGATTGGCCTTTGATAACGACGGCAACCTCTACGTGGCGGCTTCGTTAGCCGGCGAGCGGGGAATCGTACGCATTACGCCCGACGTGCGAGTGGAACGTGTTGTGTCGGGTTACGGCATCGTGGGCATAGCTTTCACACGCCAGCAGACGATGGTTGTCGCTACCAACAGTTCCTTGATCGAGCTGCCCGTCGGCATTAAAGGCAGGCCCTTAATTCAGTGATGAGTGACGAATGGACGCTGAAATCATTGCCGTCGGCTCGGAGCTCCTGACTCCCCTTTACCTGGACACCAATTCCCTCTTTCTGACGGGACGGCTCAACGCCCTGGGGATTGAGGTACGCTTCAAGACGGTGGTAGGAGACCGCGCGGATGATCTGGCGACCGTCCTCAGGGATGCGCTCTCTCGCTCTCGATTGATCATCCTGACAGGTGGCCTTGGCCCTACCGAAGATGATCTGACGCGACGGGTGGTGGCAGAAGTTCTGGGCCGAGACCTACACGAGGATCCCGAAATCCGCCAGCAGATTCAGGAACGTCTGGCTCGCTTCAGACGGCCGATGGCGGAGAACAACCTGCGGCAGGCGATGCTCCCCGAAGGCGCCGAGTGGCTCGAAAACAAGCACGGAACCGCGCCCGGCATCTGGATTGAAGAAGATGGCAATCTGGTCGTGCTTCTCCCGGGCCCACCGGGCGAGTTGGAGGCGATGTTCGACGGCGCTTGCGTGCCTCGCTTGGCGCAGGCTTCCCCGGGGCAGAGGATTAGAACTCGCGTTTACAAGGTGGTGGGGCTCCCCGAATCCGAAGTCGACAAACGCGCGGCAGCGGTCTACAAGGCTTTTGAGAATCCCACCACCACGATTTTGGCCAAGCCTGGCGCCATCGAAATTCATCTCCGCGCCCGCGCGCCGAGTGACGCGGAAGCGGATGCGTTATTGGCCGAATTGGGTGACCAGATCGAACTTGCGCTGGGGGAATACATTTTTTCCACGCATGGGGAATCGCTGGAGGAAGTTGTGGGGATGTATCTGGTCATGCGCCAGAAAACTCTGGCCGTGGCGGAGAGCTGCAGCGGCGGCCTCCTCGCGGAGCGACTGACGCACAACTCCGGCAGTTCCGACTTTTTCCTGGGCGGCGCCATTTGTTATAGTAACGCGCTGAAAACCAAATTAGTGGGTGTGCCGGCAACCTTGATTGAGGAGGATGGCGCCGTTTCGCAGCCCGTCGCACAGGCTATGGCAGAAGGCATCCGTGCACGAACGGGGGCGTCCATGGGAGTGGCCATTACGGGAGTCGCTGGCCCCACTGGCGGTTCGCCTGAGAAACCGGTGGGCTTGGTCTTTATCGGTCTTGCCGACGAGCGCGGCACACAGGTTCGCGAGTTTCGCTTCCCCGGCAGTCGCGAAAGGGTGCGCCTGTGGGCCACGCAAATGGCCCTTGAAATGATCCGGCGAAGGGTCAGGGGGTAAGACCTTTTTGATTTCAGATTTTGGATTGGGTGTGCCTACTGCCTTCCGCATCGCGGAATGACAAGCTGGGCAGAAATTCCCCAGTCCCCAGCCTCGAGTCCCTAGCCTCTCGAAGAGATGCGAGCTTTTATCGCCATCGACCTGCCTGATAACATCCGCGCGGCACTGCGGCGTACGCAGGCTTCGTTCCGTTCCGCTGCTCCGGCTGCTCGGTGGACCCAACCGGAAGGCATCCATCTGACACTCAAGTTCCTGGGTGAGGTTTCGGATCGGAAGGTGAGGGAAGTGTGCGAAAGCCTGAAGAAGCTGGGCCGGTTTGAAGCCTTCACCATTGGATTGAAGGGTTTTGGTTTCTTTCCCGATGCCCGGCGGCCGCGAGTGTTCTGGGTAGGAGTGGAGGAACTCCCGAGTCTCAGCCGGCTTGCGCAGCAAGTTGAAGAGGCTATGCAAAGCATCGGCCTTGCCGGCGAGGAGCGTGCCTTCCGACCGCACCTAACGCTCGCGCGGTTCAGAGTGCCGCAACCCCAGCCGGCCCTTCATGCGCTCCTCGCCCAACAAGGGGATCAGGGACCAGGAAACTTCGAGGTCTCGGAGTTTTTCCTGTTCGAAAGCAAGCTCTCGCCGCAAGGCGCAGAGTACCGGAGAGTGGAACGATTCCCGTATCCTAACGTGTAGCGCAGACCTGCTTTTCAAGGTCTGCGGCTTTTAGTCAGGCGCCCACCAAAAGCCGCAGACCTTGAGAAGCAGGCCAGCTCTACCCGAAGTCTGCCAGCAGAGGGGAGAGCTATGCTCGAAAGAATCGCGGACGGACGCACCGATTTGGTTTTCTCTTACCTTGCGGAAGGTCATCCTGCCAACTCTGCAGACAGGAATGGCGTCTCCTTGATCCAGTGGTGCGCATACTACGGGGACGTAAGTGCGATAAGATTCCTGCTCACGAACGGCGAATCACTCGATTCCCTGGGAGAGAATTTCGGTCTCGATGGCGCGTCGTTTCACGGACACTGGAAGCTGTGCCAGTTCCTCATCGAAAGCGGCGCTGACGTGAACCATGCATCGAAGGAGACCGGTGAAACGCCGCTCCACTCAGCCCTTTGCAGGGCCAACAGCCTTGCCCATGATCTTGTCGTCAAAGTGCTGCTCGCCAACGGAGCAAATCCGAACTGTGTGACCAAACCAGGCGCCGAAACAGGTTGCTTCATGCGAGACTCGAGAACGAAGGGCGAAACTCCCCTGCATCGGGCCGCCGCCTTCGGAAGCGAACAAACCATTCAGCTTCTTCTGGACGCGGGCGCTAGTATCGATGCGAGAGACATGAACGGCGATTCTCCCCTCAGTTGGGCGAGCTGGTACCTGCGCCCGGATTCGATTCTCCGCAAGCTCTGTTATGGCGACTTTTCCATTCGTCCGGGTAGGCTGTCTATGCAAGCCTATCTGACAGGTCAGCCGCGTCTCGACCCTCGACGAACGAAGGAATGAAATGATCGGCCCGCTCACCACTCTCATTGCATACCTCCTAGGTTCTATTCCATTCGGCTACCTCATTGTTCGTTGGCAGCGCGGAATCGATGTGCGGGCGACGGGCAGCGGCTCCATTGGCGCTACCAACGTCATGCGGAACCTTGGAGTTTTGGGGTTCGTCGCCACCTTCCTCCTGGACGCTGGAAAGGGACTGGTGGCCGTCCAGCTTGTTTCCAAGATGACGTTTGGTGATCCCACATTGGTGGCGGCCGCAGCATTCGCTGCGGTTTTGGGTCATTGCTTCCCCGTTTGGCTTGGCTTTCGAGGTGGCAAAGGTGTGGCCACCGGAGTCGGCGTCTTTATCGCCCTTGCCCCCTTGCAGGTTGTCCTTGTGCTGGTGATCTTCGCGTTCGTGGTGGCGATCTGGCGGTACATTTCACTGGGATCCATTGTTGCCACGGCAGCTTTTCCTGTCTTGGTCTATCTGATGAAACATCCCCCGATCCAAATCGTCATTGGGGCCGCGGCAGCAGCCGCCATCATCATCGCACGCCACCATGCCAACATCGCTCGGCTGCTTAAGGGAACGGAGAGTAAGCTCGGGCAGAAGAAGGCAGTAGGCAGTAAGGAGTAAGCGGACGTCAATTGTCCGTTGTGAGCGGCCTATGATCCAATGGCTTGTTCTCCGCTAATAGCTTGATGATGATAGCTGAGGGGTAGTAACTGACGACTGGCAACTGACAACGGACGACGGACAACGGACGTCCTTACCATGAAAAGAATCGCAGTCATCGGGGCGGGGAACTGGGGCACAGCATTGGCGGCGACGCTTGTCAAAACCGGCCATGCGACTGCGTTGTGGGCCTATGAGCCTGAGGTCGTCGAGAGCATACGCACTCAGCATGAAAATGTGCTCTTCATGCCTGGGGTGAAGCTCCCTGAAGGCATTGCGGCGACAAACGATTTGGGCGACGCCCTGGAAAAGGCGGAGATCGTTCTGACGGCCATGCCCTCGCACGTCTGCTCTTCCCTATACGAAAGAATGCTCAATTATCTCCGGCCGGAGATGATCTTCGTGAGCGCTACCAAGGGCATCGACACTGACCGCGTGTTGCGCATGAGCGAAATTATCGAAAGCGTGGTGGGCAAGCAATTCCCGCCTCGGCTCTGCGCGCTCTCTGGTCCCAGTTTCGCCAAAGAGGTTGTGAGAGGTGATCCGACTGCGGTGGTCGTGGCCTCGCGTGACCGCGCCACAGCGCAGTTGATACAGAAAGAGTTTTCTTCCCGGACATTAAGGATCTACACTTCGACGGATGTGGTTGGAGTGGAAATCGGGGGTGCGGTCAAAAACATCATTGCCATTGCGGCGGGGGTCATTGCCGGATTGGGGCTTGGACACAATCCTACCGCGGCGCTCATAACGCGCGGGCTTGCGGAGATAGCGCGCCTCGCCTGCGCCTGTGGGGCAAAACGCGAGACTCTGGCAGGCCTGGCAGGTATGGGAGACCTCGTCCTGACCTGCACAGGAGAATTGAGCCGCAACCGCACGGTGGGAGTAGAAATGGGCCGGGGACGAAAGCTCGCTGAAATTCTGGGCTCCATGCGCATGGTGGCGGAAGGTGTCAAGACCACCTATGCCACCGTGGCCTTGGCAGAACGGAAGGGGGTTGAAATGCCGATCACAACACAGGTCCACCGCATCCTGGAGGGGCAAGTCACTCCCCGTGAAGCCATCCGCGAGCTTATGGAGCGGACATTGAAGGACGAATAGGCGGTGGCGAAAATGAAATTCTCCGCCTCGCTTCGACACAGGCGCCTGTCGGCCAGGAACAGAATCTGAACGGGCGGTGCCTAGGCGGAGGGCGGATTCCCATCCGTCAAGTATGACAGGGCGTCAGCGATCCTTTGCTCCTCTTGAATTTTCGTTTGTCTCCATTCCGCAAACTTGTCTCTTGCCGCGCTGACCTCTTCTTGGGTGCGATGGATGCGTGCGTCGTACTCGGCCACGAGCGATTGAACCATGGCCTGCACCTTGCGGTTAGCCTCTTCCTTGCGCATCTCGAACTCATGCAGAGCTTTCTCTCGGGCGCGCTCGGCATTGGCCAGGACTTCGGTTCGCTGCGCCGCATCGTCGATGACATCCCTTACCCGCACTCCGGCCGCCTGCAACGCCACCAGGATTGCAGCGCGCTTTGCCTGCACCGGCAGGGGACGCATGTACTCGCTTTGCAGCATTTGGGAGACTTTCAATATCGTGTACTCCCCCGTGGATCGGGTGTTCACCAGCCCTCGGTACACTTCCAGCAGGGACACCTCAGATGACTGGGTGTCGGGAACAACCGCAATCCCCGAGGGGCAGTCAGGCAGGCGAAGTGCGGCCTCCGACACGTCCCCCACGCCGACAATCGGTTGTCCATGTTCTGGGTTACTTCTGGCCCCCAGCAACGAGCTATACCACTTTCCTTTCATATCAACCTCCGGGTTTTGGGTTGCAACTGGTACTGAACTTCCTAACTCGCTTGGCCGCGCCCAAGACCATGTTGGCCACCACCTGTTGAGAGTCCACGGCCTTATCAACGCGATCCCGACAGACGTGTTCGCGAAGCGGCCCCCCAGTTCCTTGATAGAGATCACGATGACTGCCACGAGAAAAAAAAGACCTGCCACCGCAAAAGCGGCGAACACCACTGTGAGGGACTCCGCAAATGTGTACATTCCTACGCTCCATGCGCTTTGGCCCGGTGCCGCCATCAGCAAAGCGACTTTCCACCTTGTCGAGTCTGGGGGAGTGATTTGTGGCCGCTCTGCTGCCTGCGCCCTCCGGTTTGTTTGCAGTGGATGCACGCTTGTCATGTCTTGGCTTTGAACCTGAACAGGGTCGAACTCCTGCTACGGGGTGATTGCCTTTCCGGCGTCGCGAATCAAGCCGGTCGGATGGGCAGCAACCTGACTTGGTGCGAACGGTTCAGCACCGTGTCGGTGTCCCTTTCCCCCATAATGACTTTCGGTCGTTTTGATGCTCTTCATGAGTCTTTTTTAACCTCCTCAGCCCCACCAAGGACACACACGAGCACGTTGGGCAAGCGTAGGAAAGCAGGGGCGGAAAGAAGCGGACCCCTTCGGAAGTTATTCTAAACTGGATGAGCCTGGGCGAGCCCTATTGCTACGAAACGGCAGAGCTGGCGGGCGCGCAGAACTGGTCGAAGGCGCGAGTAAGATCGTCGGCGATTTCTTCGGGCATTCGGCCTTCGATGTCGTGCCGCTCCAGCATATAAAGCAGCTTCCCGTCGCGGAGCAAGGCAATTGAAGGCGAGGAAGGCGGGTAATCTGTAAAATAACTCCGCGCTCGCGCCGTGGCTTCCTGATCCTGACCGGCAAAGACCGTTGCCAACACGTCGGGCCGCGCGGCGCGAGAGAGAGCGTAGGCCACAGCCGGTCTGGCACGGCCTGCAGCGCAGCCGCAAATTGAGTTCACGACGACCAGCACAGTCCCTTTGGATTTGCCGAGCACCGCATCCACTTCTCCGGGTGTGCGCAACTCTAGAAAGCCGATGCGCGTCAATTCCTCTCTCATGGGTTGGACGAATTCCTCAAGATACATCATGCCAGGCCTCCCTAACGAATTGGGATTCGGATTCTCGCCCTGAGTTTCCGATTGACCAAAATTATAGCACACTGGTTTGTACCAGCGCAGATCGGTTGATCGGGAGATGGGGTGAACGACCTCCCAGACGGTCTTTTGATCGCCGATCATCAGTTCACCCGATCTCCCGATGTGAGGTGTTACAATAACAGTCCTGGCTCCCGGAGGAACCCCATGCCCGCGCTCAAAGCCGGTAAATCAGCGCCGCCTTTCGGCTTGAACGCCACTGACGGCAAAAGCTACTCGTTGCAGGAGGCGTTGAAGCAAGGTCCTGTGCTCGCCGCCTTCTTCAAGGTAACTTGTCCCACCTGTCAGTACACTTTCCCTTTCTTGGGAAGGCTTTATCAGCAACTGCACTCAAGCGGAGTGCAAATTTGGGGAATATCGCAGGACGGGCTTAAGGATAGCCAACGCTTCGCGCGGGACTACTCAGTGGCTTTCCCCATCCTCATCGACGACTATCCTTACCGTGTCTCGCGGGAATACCGACTCGAATATGTCCCTTCGTTATTCCTCATCGCGCCTGATGGTTCGATCACTATTGAAAGCGAGGGCTTTGTGAAGCGCGACCTCCTGGAAATTCAAAAGTCCCTCGCTCAAGCGCTCTGGGCGTCCGGGGGAGCGCTATTTTCCTCAAAGGAAAACGTCCCCGAATACAAGCCGGGTTGAGGGACAAAGAGCTAGGCTTGGGTCAAGCCTTTCTACCTTCCCATCTGCCGTGCCTTTTCGAGGATTGCGGGCCGAGCGCTTTCCATGGTCTCGCGCAGGTCCTGGTAGCGGAGAGTGCGTTGTTCGAAGCTTCGCTTTTCGAGCGCCGTCAGGAAACGGGATTCGAATTCCCGGAAATAAGAGCCGTAAAGATGATAGCTGTCGGCCAGATGGCAGTACCGCCCCACTCTGATAGTCCTCTCCGAAAGCTCTGATATCCGGCTGGCGATCTTCTGTTGAAGTTGTGTGAGGGCGAAGATGTTCATGAACGCCGCCTTGTAAGCATCGTTCGAGCGGAAACGAACGTTCATGTTGAGAAAGGCAGTGGAGGAGTCGAGAAGTCGAGCAGTCGAGAGGTTGGACTTTCTCGACTCCTCGACTCTCGACTCTTCGACTTCTGTAATACGGCACCAGATGCTCTGCATACATGCAGGGTCGTAGCAATCATTGTCCTCCCAGACCATCCAAGTCACTGCCTGGGCGCGGCGTGTGTAGGGGGTTTCGGCGAGTTTCCTGCACAAGGTATCAATCTGGTCGAAGGGGCGGAGGGTTGGAACCCGATAAGCGAATAGCCGTTGGTGGTAGGTGTACTCCCAACGCGTATCACCGGGGTCGCGTGTGTCGCGCACTAGATGGTCCTTGATACCCTCGCAGACTTCCATCACATATTCCTGCAATTCTTCAGGCCCGCCGGGGAAGTCCTTGTGGATCATTGGCTCCTTGAGCGGGTCGGCGATCGTAATGAGCATGGTGGCGTCTTTGCTGGGCGGGTCGTCAGACTTGTCGTATTGTGTTTTGATGTCGCATCCGCGCTTGTAAAGCAACACCAACGATTCTTCCCAAGCGCGCGCGATGCAATCTGCCTCGACGTGTAACACTGGAATTCCGTTCATAGCTCCCCCCGGATTGGGGATTCTCGATTGTCTATCGCCGATTGACAGCGGAAGAAATCCCCATGGGCTTACAATCGACAATCGCCAGTCATAAATCGACAATCCGTTTAGTCCCCGATAGAATAGCAGAAGTTGAGGTGAGGCATGGCCCGTCATTTCACAGTGATTTTCGAGAAAGAGGAGGAAGGCGGTTACCACGTTTTCTGTCCTGTTCTCCCTGGTTGTCACACTCAAGCTGAAACCATCGAAGAAGGGGTGCAGAATATTCGCGAAGCTATCCAGCTTTATGTTGACAGCCTCGTCGAGGATGGCCTGCCAATCCCTGAAGAGGATATCCTCATCAAGCCAATTGAGATTCCCGCGTGAGTCCCCCAAACTACCCTCACTGACCGGCAAGGATGTTGCTCGCGCCGCACAGCGGTTGGGGTTTGAGCTTCGCAGACAAAAAGGAAGTCATGCGATCTATGTGCGTCCGTCTGACCAGGCGTGAGTTGTGATCCCAATGCATAGCGGCGTAGCGATCAAACGAAAAACCATGCGCGGCATTATTGAAGATCTCAAGCTGAGCTTGGAGGAACTCTCTGATCTGCTTTGATCCACTTTCTTGAACCTTTATGAAGTGGCCGAGATCTCCGCCAGGCTCTTATCGAGCGACGCGAGCGCTTGATCGACATCGGCCTTGGAGATATTGAGCGGCGGAGACATGCGAATTACGTTGCCGTAAAGCCCGCCCTTGCCCACCAGTAAACCGTTGACTCGCGCGCGTTCCATGACGAGGTTGGTGGCTTCTGTGCCCGGTTCCTTGGTCCGGCGGTCTTTCACCAGTTCGATGCCTTGCATCAGCCCCATGCCACGAACGTCGCCGATGAGGGCGTGCTTCTCCCTCAAAGCTTCGAGGCCCTGGCGGAAGTGATTACCTA
>Ga0187781_10000527_pt1 | contig 27346 bp, 20 predicted proteins | sample 0715_SJ02_MP02_2_FD_132447 | JGI IMG/M metagenome (GOLD analysis project Ga0187781, IMG submission 132447) | Tropical peat soil microbial communities from peatlands in Department of Meta, Colombia - 0715_SJ02_MP02_20_MG | ecosystem: Environmental > Terrestrial > Soil > Wetlands > Peat | place... | reverse complement strand
TCGTGCGGCTGTGTTGACGCCTCGGAAACATCGTCGCCAATGATCACCCAGGAGCGAGTGATCGGATCCTTCCGGAGTTCCATGTGTAAAGAAGAACAAAACAGCGGAACGGAGTCAAATGCAACGGCACGCAGGCTTCTCTTGTGAGCGCCCGGACGGTCGTCCTTCTGCGCGAACCGTGCGCGACTTCGCGTTCCTCTGAGGTTCGATTGCAAATTGCCCCGTTTCACATTACAAAGTTAGTCAACCCCCATGTCCGAACCCTCCACGCCGCTGATGCGGCAGTACGCGGCTATTAAGAAGGAGCATCCGAACGCACTGCTCTTTTTCCGGCTGGGGGACTTCTACGAACTCTTTTTCGACGACGCTGTGCTCGCGGCCCGCGAGCTGCAAATCACGCTTACCTCGCGCAATAAGGAAAAAGGCGTTGAGATTCCCATGTGCGGGGTTCCCTATCACGCCGCCGAGGGATACATCTCGAAGCTCATCCGCCGCGGGTTCAAAGTCGCCGTTTGCGACCAGGTGGAGGACCCCCGCTTGGCCAAGAACTTGGTGCGCCGCGAAGTCACCCGGGTCGTGACGCCGGGCACGGCAGCCGATTCGTCTCTCAGAGCCGAAGACAACAACTTCTTGGCCGCGGTCGCGACCCTCGGCGCGCGGGTTGGCTTTGCGGCGCTCGATCTCTCGACCGGCGAGTTCCGGGCCACCGAGTTCTCCGGCGAATCGGCGGCGCGCCGCATTCAAGAAGAACTTGAACAATTGCGGCCAAAAGAGCTGTTGTATGGTTCTTCGGCTCCACTGCTTGACCGTCGCGGCGAAGCCCAGGCTGGCGGATTTGCCGAGACCCCGCTCGACGACTGGATCTTCTCTCCCGATCACGCCCTGCCCTTGCTTGAAAATCACTTCGGCGTGCTCTCGCTTGAGGGGTTCGGCCTGGCGGGAAAAACCGCAGCCGCGTCGGCCGCCGGCGCGATCCTTTATTACATTCGCTCCACCCAGCGCGGCACGCTCACGCACATTGACCGCGTCGGTTTTTACCAGCGGCAGAACTGCCTGGTACTCGATGCCACCACGGTGCGCAACCTGGAACTGATGGAGCCGCTCTTCGCCGGTGCCGATGCTGGAGTCACGCTGTTCCGCTGCCTGGACTCGACGGTTACGCCCATGGGCAAACGGTTGTTGCGCGCCTGGATGCTACGCCCATCGATAGAAGCTGACGAGATTCAGGCTCGGCTCGATGCCGTAGGGGCGCAAGCGAAGGAGACACTCAGCCGCGAGGAATTGCGGCGAACGCTGGACGGCATTCTTGATCTTGAGCGTTTGCTCAGCCGCGTCACCCTGGAAACCGCGAATCCACGCGATGTCCTGGCGCTCGCGGCATCGCTGGCGCGAGTACCACAAGTGCGGAAGGCGCTGGCCGGTTTCTCCGCCACCCGGTTGACCGAGCTGCACGAACGGCTCGACGAACTCGGCGACCTGAGGCAAAAGATCGAGCAGACCATCGTCGCCGAGCCGCCGCTCACGTTGGCCGATGGCGGTGTAATCGCTCCCGGCGTCGATAAAGACCTCGACGAACTCCGCAACCTGAGCCGCAACTCGAAACAATACCTGGCCGAGGTTGAGCAGCGCGAACGCGAGCGCACCGGCATCGCTTCGCTCAAGGTGAAGTTCAATTCCATCTTCGGCTATTACATCGAGATTTCGAAGCCCAATCTTCACCACGCTCCAAAGGATTACGAGCGCAAGCAGACGCTGGTCAATGCCGAACGCTTCACCACACCGGAGCTGAAGGAATACGAATCGAAGATCCTGGATGCGCAGGAAAAGATTGTCGAGATCGAGAGGCGCCTCTTCACCGAATTGCGCGCAGCGATTGCTGCGGAAGCAAAACGAATTCGACAAACCGCCCTGGCGCTGGCCGAGGTGGATGTGCTGGCATGTTTTGCGCACAATGCCGCGCTGCGAAATTACTGCCGGCCAGAGTTCGAAGGAAAGCCGGGAGAAGATGCCGGTCAGGGAACTGGACCGGCCAGTGGAAGCAGCGCGAACCGCGCCGCCGATCTTGAGATTATTGAAGGGCGCCATCCAGTCATCGAGCAGCAGGAATTTGTTGCGGGTGGCATTGGAACCAACGAGCGCTTCGTCCCCAATGATCTCTTTCTCAACTCGAAGACGCACAATATTGTGGTGCTCACCGGACCGAATATGGGCGGCAAGAGCACGTACTTGCGCCAGGCGGCGCTGATTGTGATCATGGCGCAGATGGGCTCGTTTGTTCCCGCGCGCGCCGCGCGTCTGGGCATCGTGGACCGCGTTTTTACCCGCATTGGCGCCAGCGACAACCTGGCCCGCGGCCGCTCAACGTTCATGGTCGAGATGACCGAAACCGCGGCGATTCTGCACACGGCCACCCCGCGCTCGCTTATCCTGCTCGACGAAGTCGGCCGAGGCACCGCAACGTACGATGGCCTGGCAATTGCCTGGGCGGCCGTTGAGTATTTGCACGCACGCGTTCACGCTAAGACTCTGTTTGCCACGCACTATTTCGAGCTGACCGAACTGGCCGAGCAGTTGAGTGGAGTAAAGAATTATCACGTGTCGGTGAAGGAGGCGGGAGGCAGCGTGGTCTTTCTGCGCAAGGTCGAGCCCGGCGCTGCCGACCGCAGCTACGGAATCGAAGTTGCCAAGCTCGCCGGACTGCCCAACGAAGTCGTGGTCCGCGCCCGCGAAGTGCTCGCCGAGCATGAATCCGCCGAGCACCGCACGACGGAACACCTGACTCCCGGCTCCACTCCAGAAGGAAGTTCCGAGGAAAGAAGAGCCCGCCCCGCGCAGCTTACGATCTTCACGCCGCTCTCCCAGCCAGTACTTGAAAAGCTTCGCGAAGTGGATTTGAACCGGATCACGCCGCTGGAGGCGCTAAACTTGCTGGCAGAGCTGAAAAAAGAGATTTAATATCCAAACTTCAGATTACACGTGCAGATATTGAAACTTGGATGAGATACCCGCCAACAGACTTTCAGATTTTGAATGAGATCTACAGACGCTACTATCCTACCTTCGCCTCTTTTTCTCGCGAAGAGCAGACTCGCAGTGCAAAAGTTCTTGTTCCGATTGACATTAAAAGTATTGCTCAGCACTTCGGAGTTGATGGAGACATTGTTTTTGGACGGCTTTACTACCACCCCAATCCCAAATATAGCTATACCCAGGCAGATGGTTTACATGTCACTTTCTTCCGCCAACAAGTGGGTTCGGATCGACATTGTGTCCAGTTCCCCCTCTTGGATGCGGTCTTAGCCAAGCTAAGAGAGGAGCGAACTCGTGAGTTGCGTACAACTTGGCTTTCTATTGTCGCAATAGCCATTTCATTTATCTCCCTGATCGTTTCAGTCGTTAGAATTCGGCACTGACAAGATCCCGAAAGAAGTTCCTCGTGACATCAGAGCATCTTCACCTCGGCCAACTCCTCATCATCGGCTTCGACGGCACGGAGATGTCGCCGCGCCCCGCTTCCCTGCTGACGAAAATCCAGCCAGCCGGTCTGATTCTTTTCGCCCGCAACATCGCCGCCGCCGATCAGACGCACCGCCTGCTGCGCGAATGCCAGCGCTGCGTGAGCACGCCTCTCTTCACCTGCGTCGATCTCGAAGGCGGGACGGTCGACCGGTTGCGCGACGTGCTCGGCCCAGCACCCTCCGCCGCCGACGTTTTTGCGGCCGGCGACCGCAAGCTTTTCCGCAAGCACGGCCGCCTCATCGGCGAAAACTGCCGCGCGCTAGGCTTCAACGTCGATTTCGCGCCAGTGCTCGATCTTGCCTTCGAAGCATCTCGCAAAGTCATGGGGTCACGTTCGGTTTCGGCGAACCCAAAAGAAGTCGCCGCCTACACTCGCGAATTTCTGCGGGGACTCGGCGACGCCAAAGTTCTTGGCTGCGGCAAGCACTTCCCCGGCCTCGGCGAGGCGAACCTCGACACGCACAATGAATTGCCCTGCGTCGAAAAGCCGCTCAAGAAGCTCTGGAACGAAGACCTGATGCCGTATCGGCTGTTGCGGCGCGAATTGCCCTTCGTGATGATCGCGCACGCGGCGTATCCCATGGTGGCAAGGGACATGGCTTTAACGCGAATTGCTGCGAAGGAGGCAATCAGGAAAAGTCCAACGCCCGCCTCCCTGAGCAGGAAGTGGATCGCCGGCATTCTGCGCAAGAGAATCGGTTACCGCGGCCTCGTGATCTCCGACGATCTGGAAATGGGCGGGGTGCTGGCCGCCGCGTCTATCGAGCAGGCAGCCATCGGCCACATCCGCGCGGGCGGCGATCTCGCTCTCATCTGTCACAAGGAAGACCTTATCCTGCGGGCGCATGAAGCTATGATCCACGAAGCCGAATGCGACCGCCGCTTTCGCAAGCGTATCGAAGAATCGGCCCGCCGCGTGCTTGCCTTCAAAAAGAAGCATGCGGCGCTGTTCCGCGCGAGTGCCGCGCCTTCTGCCGCGACTGTGGAAAAACTTTCGCGGAATCTATGGGAATTCGGCGAACAGGTTCGCCTGGCCAAACTTGACGGCGCGCGTATTGACACCGACGAATCTGCGAGCAGGGAGCGCACCGCATGATCGTGGCCGGCGTGATGAGTGGCACTTCGGCGGATGGGATCAACGTAGGCGTGGTCCGCATCGAGCGCAATCGCGGCAAAATAATTCGAGACAGTGAGGGCAGTGAAGAACGAAGCATTCGTGCCAACGCCGCGAAGCACGATTTGCGACTAAGTAAGATGACCAGCCGGGAGTCACAACTCTCTATTAGCCTTCTTGCCCACGAAGAATTCCCCTTTCCGTTGCGCGTGCGGCAGATGATCCTGAGAATGATGAATGCCGAATCGGCTTCCGTGGCCGATCTCGCGCGGCTGAATTTTCTCCTCGGAGAACTCTACGCCGAGGCCGTGGCGAAAACTGCCCGCGAGCATCGCCTCAAGATCGATCTCATCGGCTGCCACGGCCAAACGCTCTATCACCAGGGAACGGCAGGCCCGTTTCTCGGACGAAAGCTGGCCGTAACCTGGCAAACCGGAGAAGCCGCTGTGATTGCCGCTCGCGTGGGCGTACCGGTCGTTTCCGATTTCCGGCCCGCCGACATGGCTGCCGGCGGCAAAGGCGCTCCGCTGGTTCCGTTCTTTGACTACGCGATCTATCGTGATGCACGGGTGGGCCGCATCGCCCAGAACATCGGCGGGGTCGCTAATCTGACAGCGATCCCCGCCGGGGCCACGCCGCACCAGATTATTGCCTTCGACACCGGCCCTGGCAACATGGTGATTGATGCGGTTGTGCAACAACTGTTCAACAAACGTTACGACCGCGATGGCAAAATTGCCGCGTCGGGCACAGCGCGCAAGGATGTGATTGAGCGATTACTCAGGGCGCCGTTCTTCCGTCAGCGCCCGCCGCGCACCGCGGGGCGCGAGGAATTCGGCCGCGAATACGTCGGCCGCTTTCTGCAACTCTGCCGCGGCGCCAGCAAGAAGGACGTTGTAGCAACGGCCACGGCGCTCACGGCGCAATCCATCGCCGATGCCATTCGGCGGTTCGTCTTCCCGAAACGCGGTGGCTATCGCGAACTGATCGTCTCCGGCGGCGGGGCGAAAAATCCCACGCTTACGGCGATGCTGCAACGTGAACTGTCCTCGCTCGAAATCAGCGTCCGCTTCTCTGATGAATTCGGCATCCCGGCCGAAGCCAAGGAGGCTGTCGCGTTCGCCCTGCTCGCCTACGAGACCTGGCACTGCCGGCCGTCGAATATTCCATCGGCGACGGGGGCAAAACGGCCGGCGATCCTGGGGAGGATGTCTTATGTATGAGCAGGCGAGAAGAGCTCAGGCCGCCGAGACTGTGCAGGGGGTAGGGGTCCTTCGCTTCGCTCGGGATGACAACGAAAAATCCTCAGCCGGAAATTACGCTAGATCGGCTGATCACGCGCGCAGCGGGCTGACTGCGTTCTGTGGAATCGCGATCACTGCCGTATGCATGCTGGCGTCCCTCTCCTGCTCTCAGCCGCCGGATCCTAACACGCTGGTGATGATCATCGAGAGCAGCCCGACCAATCTCGATCCGCGTGTCGGCATCGACGGGCAATCGGAACGGATCAATGCGCTCATCTTCGACGACCTGCTCGATCGCGACGAGCATTTCAACGTCAAGCCGGCGCTTGCTGAAAGCTGGCAGAATCCCGACCCGCTGACCTATATCTTCTATCTCCGCCACGGCGTGAAATTTCACGACGGACGCCCGCTGACCGCCCGTGATGTGAAATGGACATTCGATTCGCTTCTCGAAGGCAAGATTCGCAGTACACGGGCCGCCGCTTACCGGTTCGTGGAGCGCATCGAAGCGCCCGACGACTTCACGATAGTGTTCCGGCTGAAACAACCTTTCTCTCCCCTGCCTTGGAACCTCTCTGGCGGCGCGATGGGCATCGTGCCCTACGGAAGCCTGGGAGAAATGACGACGCATCCCATCGGATCGGGGCCTTTCCGCTTCGTCAGCGCCGAGCAGGACCGCGATGTTGTCGTCGAGCGCAATGACGCGTATTGGGGCGAAAAAGCTAACGTCCAGCGTGTGCGCTTCGCGGTCGTTCCGGACACTACGACCCGAGCGCTCGAACTCCGCAAGGGCAGTGCGGACGTCGAGAGCAAGGCGTTGACCGCGGACATGGTGCTGGCCTTGCAGAAAGAACCGAACCTCGAAGTCGAGCATGCCCCAGGAACCGCCCTCACTTATTTGGCCTTCAACATGCGCGACCCGATTCTTCGCGATGTGCGGGTACGGCAAGCGCTTGCGTACGCGATCGACCGTGGGCCGATCATCTGCTACTTGTGGCGCAGTTTTGCGCAACCAGCCCATAGTGTGCTGCCGCCCGAGAGCTGGGCGTATGATGCGGACGTTCAGAAATACACCTATGATCCCGCCAGGGCGCGGCAGATTCTCGATGCAGCCGGCTATCCCGCAACCAACGGAGTGCGGTTTCACCTGACCATGAAAACCTCCACCGAAGAAACCACGCGCACAATGGCGGCAATATTTCAGCAGCAGCTTCGCGACGTCGGCATTGCGCTCGACATACGAACTTTCGAGTTTGCTACTTTTTTTTCGGACGTCAGCAAGGGCGCATATCAGATGTATTCCATGAACTGGGCCGGCGGAAACGAAGACCCGGATATTTTCGAGTATGCCTTTCATTCCGACAAGTTCCCACCCAACGGCGCAAATCGCAGTTTCTACGTCAACCACAAACTCGATGCGCTTATCGATCAAGGCCTCACCGAAAGCGACCCTGCCCGTCGAAAAGCAACCTATAGCGAAGTTCAGAAAATCCTGGCGACGGACCTGCCCTATATTGATCTCTGGTTCCTGGACAATGTGGTAGTACATACAAAGCGCGTGCGCAATCTGACGCTGAACCCTTTCGGCAATTACGACTTCCTGAGAACGGTTGAGATCGCTGGCCAGTAGCACGCATTTAGACGACCAAAATCTGGTGGCCGCGAGCAGGGTGTTACCATTTACCAATAACTATCATGAACATTCTTTTCATCGGCGACATCTTCGGACGACCCGGCCGCACTATCGTCAAAGAGCGCCTGCCCGAGCTCGTCCGCCAGCACTCCGCCGATCTCATCATTGCCAACTGCGAAAATGCGGCGGCCGGTTTCGGCATTACTCCGCCGCTCGCCGAAGAACTTTTCGATCTCGGCATTGACGTGATGACCACCGGCAACCACGTTTGGGACAAACGCGAGATCATTGAATACTTCCAGATGGCCGACGGGAACCCTCACAGCCCGGCCCGCCGCCTGCTGCGCCCCGCCAACCTCGCGGCCGGCCTGCCCGGCTGGGGTGTGTATGAAGGCGCAAAGAACGGAGTTGCCTACGCGGTCGTTAATTTGCAAGGGCGCGTGTTCATGGGCTCGAGTGACGACCCTTACCGCTACGCCGATTCCCTGCTGGAGAAAATCAAGGCCAAGGTTGTTCTGGTTGACTTCCATGCTGAAGCCACGTCCGAGAAGACTGCCTTTGGCTGGTACGTCGATGGCCGCGTGACCGCTGTTATCGGCACACACACGCATGTGCCGACAGCGGACGAAGCGATCCTGACCAAGGGCACGGCCTACATCACAGACGTCGGCATGACTGGCCCCTACGACAGCGTGATCGGTGTAAAGAAAGAGTTGGTGATTGAGCGCTTTCTCACCGGCATGCCGGCCCGCTTTGAGCCTGCGTCAGGGGACGTGCGCCTATGCGCAGTAGTGGTGCAGTGTGATGAGCAAACAGGTCGCGCCACAAAGATCGAGCGGCTCATGTTGCGTTAGGTTCGACTTTATTTTAGGTCCCGCCTTATTCATGCCCTTTCGATTCATAATCGGAGTTGCTGCGCTGGCTTGCGCAACGATCTGCGCCATCGGGTCCAGTTTTGTGACCTTTGAGATGGTGGACCGGGTTAACGAACGGCTTCCGGAGAATCGACAGTTCTCCCCAATGTGGTGGAATTGGTCTAAGTATCGGCGGTTGTGGCGGGCATACAAAGAGCTGTACCCGAACGGGCCTCTCCTAAAGAAGTTCTGGGCGCTCGCGGCAGTCATGATTGTCTGTCTCGTCTTTCTAGCGATAGGAATTATTGCGAGGTGACGGCAGACAGAGCGGCTAGGGGGAGGGACGAAACTTGTGACCCTATCCTTGTTACGCCCGTTGCTCCCCTGGCACATTTCCCTTGCAAGCCGCAGCAGATCGAGCATTCTATACTAGATGCTTATGCGTTGGTGGCGAGCGGGAATCCTTGCCTTGTTTACGGCTCTCTGTTGGGCCACAGACACCCCCTCGCTCCCCGTACAGCCCACTTGCTCCGAGCCTGCGTCGTCAGCTTGCAAAACCGCGGCCAAGTCCGGCAATGACGAGTCGTCCGATCAGGGCACGCCGATCCTTCCGACCCTTCCCTCAGACAAAGATCGCAAAGCGGCGCGCCATTCCTTCGAACGCGGGCTCAAGCTGGAAAAGTCGCAGCGCCCGGAAGACGCATTCGACGAATTTGAAGAGGCGGCGCGCCTGGAGCCATTCAATCCCGAATATGTCGCGGCGCGGGAAATGACCCGCGAGCACCTTGCCGGGATTCATATTGATCTCGGGAACTCGGCCTGGCTGCAGGGCCGCCAAGCCGATGCGCTAAGCGAATTTCACGCGGCGCTCAACCTCGACCCTCAAAACGAGTTCGCACAGGAGCGCATTCAGGAAGTTGTGGGGGCTTCTCAAGCACACCTGAATGGGCCGCCGCAACTGGTGGCCCAAGCCGACCACCTGACGACCCAAGCCTCTGCCGGATTAACGGGGTTGCACGATATTCACTACCGCGGCGACGCACGCGGCCTGCTGAACGAGGTAGCCGCCAGCTTCGGCCTCACGGTTGTCTTCGACGACAGCTTTCCCAGCCGCCGGGTTCGCCTCGATCTTGACCAAGCGGACTTCTCCACAGCTATGCGCGAGGCCTCGGAAGTGACGAAGAGCTTCGTCGTGGCGCTGGAGCCAACCGTACTTTTCGCCGCTGCCGACAACGAGGCGAATCATAAGCAATTCGATCGCATGGGCTTCCGCACCTTCTATATCCCGGGGGTCACGACTACCCAGGATCTGAATGAGATCGTCAACACGCTTCGCACGGTGTTCGAGTTCAAGTTCGTCGGATTTAGCCTGTCTTCGAGCACGGTCACGGTTCGGGCTCCCATTCCCGCGCTTGAAGCCGCCACCCGCTTCATGGGCCAGCTGAATGCTCTTCCGCCCGAACTCCTGCTCGACGTAAGTGTGATGGAGATCAGCCACACCTATGCCCGCAATATCGGGCTGCACGTGCCCGACCAGTTCAATTTGTTCAATATTCCAGCGTCCGCTCTTGCACTGGCTGGGGGGCAGAACATCCAGTCGCTGATCAATCAGCTCATCTCCTCGGGCGGGATCAACCAGGCTGGCAGCTCCACTATCTCCGCCCTGCTGGCGCAGCTGCAGGGGCAGGGGAACTCCATTTTCAGCAGTCCGCTGGCCACCTTCGGCGGCGGGCTCACTCTGATGGGTCTCACGCTCGACCAGCTCGCCGCAGTTCTCTCTTTAAATGAAAGCTCGGCCATCACCCTCGAGCACGTCACCTTGCGTGCTTCGCAGGGCAAGGATGCGACATTCAAGATCGGCGAGCGTTACCCGGTTTTGAACGCCTCGTTTGCCCCGATTGCCAACAGCACTGCGATCGCCGGCGTTCTGCAGAATCAGTCCTACGCTGCCCCGTTCCCGTCGGTCAATTACGAGGATCTCGGCCTTACCCTCAAGGCCAAACCGACCATCCACCGCAATTCCGACGTGGGGCTGGAAGTCACCGTGCAGTTCCGCGCACTAGGGACTGGCACCGTCAACAGCATCCCGATCATTAACCAGCGTGAGTACACCGGTGGAATCATTCTCAAGGATGGTGAACCCGCGGCGATCGCCGGCCTGCTCACCCAGTCCGACCAGCGCAGCATCAACGGCTTGCCTACTTTTGCGAACATCCCAGGCTTTGGCGTGCTGGTCTCGCAACATTCCCTCCAGGAAATGGACGATGAGCTGCTGATCGTGATGACACCACATCTGCTGCGCGATCCCATCCAGGAAGATCCGCCGCTGATCTGGCTCCCGCGGTAAATGGGCAGAGTCCCACTTTGAAGGGGACGGCATTCGCGGCGTCCCCGGAACGCCCGGTCTTGGCTCTCTGGGGCGGGAGGCTGTTCGTAGAGCCTTCCCGGGAAGATGCTGGAGCCGCCGAGGGATTTGATCGCGCGCTGCCTTCGGGAACTCGCCTGTCAATCCCGTACGCTACTTGCCGCCGTTGCCGGCCCCGCCCTTGGCCTGGCTGGCAGCAAAATCGGCGATCTTCTTCAGCACTTCAACGGGCGTGCCCGCGTTCACCATGCGGCCATTGATAAACAGCGCGGGCGTGGAGTTCACATCCACCGACTTTCCGAGCGCGATCGACGCCTCGACGCGAGCCTTGGTTTCAGGCTTGGCGGCGCACGCCGCGATCTCATCTCCCTTCGCGCCGGCCGCGGTGGCAATGCCTTTCAGCTTCTCGTCCACGTTCGATTCCGTTATGTTCGTCTGATCCTCAAAGGTCTTGTCAATAAACTTCCAGACCGCGTCGTTCGAAACCCGGCCCACGCAATCCACATACTCCGCGGCCTTCTCCGCCCAATTGTGGGAGGGTAGCGGATAATTCTGGAACACGAAACGCGCTTCCGGTTCCTGTGCGATCAATTGCTCGACATTCGGCGCTGCCTTTGCGCAATGGGGACACTGCATATCGCTGAATTCCACGATTAGCACATCCGCCTTCGCCGGTCCTTTCGACACGCCGGTCACTCCTTTTTCGAGCTTCACGCGCGCTCCCTCAAAGGGCTTGGCACCGAAAGGTAGGACTTCGCCCGCAATAACGTGTTTGCCATCGGAGCTCACCAGCAGCCGTTCCGGGCTCGGCCCCTGCGGACCGGTGATCACCACGGTTACCGCAGCCAACCCCTCGACTTCGGAGGGGCGAATTTCCAGAACTTTCCAGCTCAAGGAAGCGTCGTAGCCGAACATCTGGAACAGAAAGGAATTGACGGTGTCTTCCGACAGCAGGGAAGTTTTCGGCTCGGCCGCGGTTTTTGCGCTTTCGGACTTGGCGGCGGGTTTGGCTGCGGACTTCGTTGGGGTCTGGGTTGCGGTCTGGCCAAATCCGGGATTCTGTACAAAAACCAGGAGACCGGCCGCCACGGCGGCCAGAATTATGCCATGAATGCGATTCTCAATCAGGCGATGAGTGTTCATAGTCGCATTCGATTGTTGCAGAAGGAACGGGAATTGTCATTGCGCCTGGCTGCCGACGCCGCTACGGAAATTCATCATTCTGGCGCAGAGTATCCCATACGGGCCGCGCGTCCCCAGGTTGTTTCCTTGAAGCCCGTGGTTTGACCTCACGTCACTCCGTCTTTGCGGCGATGGGGAACCTCCTGCCGTAGCCAAAAGCTTTGGGAGTGATCTTGATCCCAGGTGCAGCCTGCTGGCGCTTGTACTCGCTGCGGGCGATCATGGCGATAACACGCTTCACCACCGTTGGATCGTAGCCGTGATCGTCGACGATCTGCTCGGCGGAGTGCGAATCCTCAACGTAGTCTTCGACGATCGTATCGAGCACATCGTAGGGTGGGAGCGAGTCGGAGTCTTTCTGGTTGGGGCGCAGTTCGGCGGACGGTGGCTTGTCGATCGTGGCCTGCGGGATGACGGCCTTCCCGCGGGAGTTTACGTAAGCGCTCAGCCGGTAGACAAGAGTTTTGGGCACGTCGGAGATGACGGCGAGCCCGCCGACCATGTCTCCGTAAAGCGTGCAATAGCCCGCGGCCAGTTCGCTCTTGTTGCCGGTAGAGAGCACCAGGGCGCCAAACTTGTTCGACAGCGACATCAGAATCAGCCCGCGGGCTCGGGACTGAATATTCTCTTCCGTAATGTCGGCAGGCATTCCAGAGAAGACGGGCGCCAGAGTAGCAGATGCCGCATCGTAGATGGCTTGAATCGACAGCAGCTCAAATCGAATCCCGAGATTGAGCGCAAGCGCGCGGGCATCGTCGATCGAACCGGGGGATGAATAAGGACCCGGCATGCCTACGCCGATTACGTTGGCCGCGCCCAGGGCGTCGACGGCAAGACACGCGGTGAGTGCGGAGTCGATGCCTCCGCTCAAGCCAATGATGGCGCGCTCGAAACCGCATTTGCAGACGTAGTCGCGCGTCCCCAGAACCAGCGCTTCGTAGGCACTCGCTTCTTCGCCGACAATTTGCCAGTGCATCTCACCAGTAAGATTGCTGGAATCGAAAAAGATCAGGTCCTCTTCGAAAGACTTGCCCTGAGCGATAACGCCGCCGTCGGGCGCGATCACCAGGCTCGACCCGTCGAACACCAGGCTGTCATTGCCTCCTACCTGATTGACCATGGCGACGGGAACGTGGTGATTTTTGGCAATGGCGGAAAGCATCTCGCGGCGCAGTTCGCGCTTGCCCAGCCAAAAAGGAGAAGAGGAAATGTTGAGGGCAAAATTGCCGCCCGCGTGGACCAGTTCTTCAACCGGATCGACACGATAGAGGCGGCGCCGCCAGAACAGCTTGTCGTTCCAGACGTCTTCGCAAACGGTGAGCGCCATTTGTTTGCCGCAGAAGCTGAAGAGGCGCTGGCTTTGGGCGGGAGCGAAGTTACGCATCTCGTCGAAGACGTCGTAGGTGGGCAAAAGCATCTTCGATTGAATGAAATCGATGCGGCCATCGCGCAGCAGCGCAGCCGAGTTCATGACCGATTTTCCGGAATCCGCCTGGGCGGGAGTGACCAATCCGCAGATGACGGCGATGCCCCCGGTCTGCGCCGCTATGTATTCGGCTGACTCGCGGTTGCGGGCAACGAACGTGGGCCGCTCGACCAGGTCGCGCGGGGGATAGCCGCAGATGGCAAGTTCCGGAAACAAGATCATTCCCGCGCCCGAGCTGCGCGCTCGCTGCGCAAATTGAATGATCTTGGCGGCATTGCCGGCGAAATCCCCAACCGTGGGGTCGATCTGGCCGAGGGCGAGCTTCACGGGATTAGTGTAACTGGAATTGGAGCGATCGGATCATCGGGTCATTGAGACATCACAGCATCGGGCGATTTGAAAATCAACGCCCCAAGGGTCGGCCGCAGCGAGGGATTCCTTCCATGAGTCGTACGGCTAGATGGCCGGATCGTAAAGAGCCGTCGGTGGTCTAACCAACCGGCGACCAGATGACCCGATCACCAGATCACGAAGATGAGATCACCGCGATGGCCCGATCACCCGATCACCCGATGGCGTAGTTCGGCCCGGTATCGCTGCCCGGCGGCCCGGGCGGTGGCACCGGCGTCACCGGTGGCATACCAGACGGCGAGGCGGGATGCGCATCCGGCATCTCCTCACCCGGGCGTCGCAGAGTCGGCGCATTCGTCGGTCGCTCTTGCTGCTTCCTGGCAAGTGAGGATTCTCCCAGATCGACTTCCTTTTCCGCTCGGACAATCTTCTTGCCGTCCACGCTCATGGTCTCGACCCGCACCACCTCATCGCCGACAAAGCGCACGAAATCCACGTCCTGCGGCGGGACGCCGTAGATCCATTCTTCGTATTCGACCTCGCCATCCTTTTCGCGCACGCGGCGCGGCGGCCTGCCCTTGGCATAAACGACCATTTCCTGGTTCATCCCGACAAGCACGCGATGCTGCTGAATGGCTTCTTTGACTTTCGGCGGAACGCTTTCCAGATAGGCTTGCAACGCCGACTTGGAATCGAAGTCGAACACAGGGTACAGAAGCTTCTTGAGTTCGGGGCCAGTCAGTTCGGGGACATACTTATCGAAATAAAGGTCCACATAAGAACCACGCGCGTTCGCGGAAGGATCTTCCGGCGAGATTGGAGCCGGTCCAGCCGGTCCGTCAACCTCGATGCGTTGGTACCACTTCTTCCTTTTGATGGGACCGCCATTGATTTCGAAGCGGATGTAGTTACCCTTGATGGTCACATCGCTAATGTGAGCGCGGTCGCCGGGCTTTACCGCCGGGCCCCACATCGCCATCAGTTGCCGCAGTTCGGGTCCGTTGGGCGTGATGACCCCGTTCTTCAACTTCAGCCCCGTCTTTCCCATGGGAAAGCTGGTGCGGATGTAGACCAGTTCCGCGTTGAAGGCGTGGAGAATCTCCTGCCTGGTCTGGGCGGACATTTTTGGGGGCGGAGAGTTTTCGGCGAACAAGAAAGCCGTACAAAGCAGCAGGAATGCCGTCAAGCCCGGCACGACACGGGGAAATCCACGAGAAAGGCCCGGCCATGTGCGACACAACAGCATGTCCACCACCACTTGGGTTTCATTATAGATGCGGTCTGCTGAAGGATGGCAGCCTCACCTTACAAGTTCGGCTATGAAATCCGGAGGCCTTCCCGCGCCACTCGCAGCGGCAGCATCTGGCCGCCAGCTTTGGCAACGGCTTGCGAAACAGCGTCTTTGCTTCCCTCCTCGACCATCAGAAGAACACAGCCACCGCCGCCCGCGCCGCAAACCTTGGCGGCACGGCCGCCATGCCGGCGCGCAACATCGACCAGTTTGTCGATCTTGGCTGTTGTAATACCGGGGGCGTTCGTGCGGCGCAGTTTCCATTCTTCCCGCATCAGCCGCGCCACGTCCTCCCAGTCATGACGGAGGAAGGTCTGGTGCATGTCGCGGGCAATGGCGACAATCTTGTCGAAGTTGCGGTCGACACGGCGGTCGCCATCGATGTGCGACTTGAATACCTCCCAGTTATTGATTCCCGACTGGCGCGGTGCGCCCGTGTAGGCTAGCAGGAAGCGCATCTCGATCTCCTCCGGCGCCAGCGGCACAGGAGCGCGGTGAATGCCGTCGGCATCGAGATGAATGGCGCTGACGCCGCCATAGAGAGCGGGATAGTAATCCTGGCAACCGGTGGGCACGCGGATGATTTGCGCCTCAATGTTCTGCGCGAGCATGCGCAGTTTCTCGAGGTCCATGTCCCGGCCGGTGAAGCGTGCCAGAGCGGCGCAAGTGGCAATCATCAGCGCGGAGGAACCGGAAATGCCCGCGCCCGCCGGCGATTCCGAATTTGTTTCCAGCCGAAACCCTCGTTCCGGCGCAAAGAAACTGGCGGCGCAGGCAGCGAGCGTGTGTTGGTGCTTCGCCTTCTTGTTCAGATCCGCCAGATCCGAGAAACTGTCATGGCGTCCCGTGTCCAGAGAACGAAGTTCGATACGTGTTCCCGCCAGCGGTGTAATCCGGCATGTGGTCAGGATCTCGAGCGCAAAGTTCAGGGTAAGCGCGCCCGGGTGAAACAGATATAGGGGCCAGAGATCGACCGTCCCGCCGGCGAGATCGGCGCGGCAAGGCGCCTGCGCCGTAATGGCTGAAGCAGACTCCACTGGCCGAATGTGCGTTGGTTCCATGCAACGGTTGTATCACGGTTTGCACGCCGCTCGACGTGACCCAGCGCACCCCATTTTGTTAGGACGACCGGCCTCCGCAAATACCGTAATGGCAGATATGAAGCGTAGCTTCGTCCATGGGAAAAACGTGGCTGCGCCCCGGCCGCTCGGCGCATTGCCTTGCGCCTCGGCGGTTCTCAGGTAACTCAAGCGGTGTACTTCGGTAACGGGCAGGTGTACTTCAAGCACCTCGGAGCAACAATTCGTCCGAACCTAGAATATTAGGGAGCGGACCGCGCGGCCCCCCACGCCATGGCCGACAGGACCATCATTTGCCGTTCAAACTGCCGATTCCCGCGCGTATTCCGCTGCTGTACGTAATCCTCGGCGTACTGCTCACCATCAGTGTGCTGCCCATGTATTTCTACTCGGCGCAGATCGAGGAGATGAACCGCGAGCGCCTGAAAACCAACGAAATGCTGCTGCAGAACACGGTCACCCGCTCCCTGGCCGACGACATTTCGCAGCACCACGAGGCGCTGCGCATGATGCTCGCCAACCTCTCGTCGTCGGTGCAGGTGGAGAGTGGAAACGACCTCGGGGGACAACATATCGAGACGCCAGAACTACGCGCCCTGCTCGAAAACTTCGTCTCCTCTTCGAACGAAATTGATTACGCCACGCTCCTCAATGCCGATGCCCGGGGCATTCAGGCGGGACGAATCGAGCGCGACGCCTTCCTGAATAACGAGCTGGACAAGGCTTTTCTGGCCGCCAGACAGGGACGCCTTTACAACGGCCAGCCGCTGACCGTGGGCAGCGGAAAGTCGGCACGCACCGTGATGCTGGTGAGTTCGCCGATCACCTACGCAGGACGCTTTCTGGGAATGATCGGCACGGTCGTCGATCTCGACTACCTGATCCGGCAATTGCGCCAGGTCAGCACGACCGGCCTCATGCCCTACGTGGTCGACAGACGGGGAAGACTCGTAGCCACTTCCGACCCTCAGTTCGCTACAGGCCAGGACATGACCCAGTTCGACATCGTAAAGAGCTTTGGCGAGGAGGGCTGGCGGGCACAACTGGCAGCGACCCGCGAATTCACCGTCAATGGCGATAAACCGGTGGAGATGCTCGGCACCTACAGCCCCGTGACCGCGCTCGACTGGGCCGTGGTGGTGCAAAAACCACGCGCCGAAGCCTATCGCGGCATTTACGAAATGCAGCGCACCGGACGCCTGCTGGCGATGCTGGCGGTGTTGGTCAGTGGCGGTTTGAGCATCTTCTCAGCGCGGCGCATTACCAATCCTCTGTCGGTGCTGGCGCAGTCGAGCCGTGCCATCGCACGCGGTGACTTCTCGCAGCGCGTCCACCTCAAGACCCGCACGGAAATCGGCGAACTCGCGACAACCTTCAACACCATGTCGGACGAACTGGAACGGTTCGTTGAGGACCTGAAGCGCGCCGCGGAAGAGAACAGGGCGTTGTTCCTGGGTTCGATCCAGATGTTGGCGGGCGCGGTCGACGAAAAGGACCCTTACACGCGCGGCCACTCCGACCGCGTCACACGCTATTCCGTCCTGATTGCCAGGGAAATGGGCATGGACCCCGGGTTCCTGGAAGTCGTTCGCATTTCCGCGCAACTGCATGACGTGGGCAAGATCGGCATCGAGGATCGCATTCTGAAGAAGCCCGGGTCTCTGACCCCGGAAGAATTCGAGATCATGAAGACCCACACCACCAAGGGTGCGAACCTCCTGCGCCCCGTGCCGCAACTGCGCGAGATGCTGCCCGGCATCGAGCTGCACCACGAGGCGCTCGACGGTGGCGGCTATCCCTACGGACTGAAGGGCGAAGAAATTCCGCTGCTGGCGCGCATCATTGCCGTTGCCGACACATTCGATGCGCTGACCACGAACCGGCCTTACCAGAAGGCGCACAACGAGGCCGAAACGCTTCGCATTATTCAGAAACTTTCCGGACAGCGCCTCGACCCGCGGGCGGTGGCCGCTTTCATGGCGCTCCTGCAGCGGGGTTCGATCCGGCTGCCCGCCGCTGCGCCGGAGAAATTGCCGGCTCAAGCCGTGGCGGCCGCCGCGCCCGGCATGGCCGACGCCCTCGCCATCGAGACCATGCGCTCCTGAAGGACAAATTGGTAATTGTGTAATTTGCAATTTCGTAATTTGAAACTGCTGCCTTCGGCGAGGAGGTACGATTCTGCGTCCGCGCCTCTCATATAATCAGGCTTGGACAACTCATGATCCAAACCCTTTTTGGCAGCCTGGACGAACAGCAAAAGCCCAGCTTTCTTGAGCGCATGAAGGAGGCGGTCTCGCGCACGCGTGAGAATCTTGCCGAGCGCATCGAGGACGTGGTGTCGATCGGCAAGGAGATCGACCGCTCCACCCTCGACGACCTCGAAGCCACGCTGATCGGCGCCGACCTTGGCATAACCACCACGCAGGAAGTGCTGGCCAAACTCCGCGATAAGGCCGACCGCAAGCAGATCAAGGACGCAAACGAGCTGAAGCGGTTGCTGAAAGAAGAGCTGCTCGCGATTCTCACTTCGACGCCCGAGCGACCCGTCGCCCGAGTCGACGGCACGCCGGAAGTGATTCTGGTCGTGGGCGTGAACGGAACCGGCAAGACCACGACGATCGGCAAGCTGGCGCAGGTGTTTCGCGGCCAGGGCAAAACCGTGCTGCTCTGTGCGGCGGACACGTTCCGCGCGGCCGCGATTGAACAACTCGAGATCTGGGGACAGCGCACGGGAACGGAAGTGGTCAAGACGAAGGCCGGGGGAGATCCAGCCGCTGTGCTCTTCGATACGTTGCAAAAAGCGGTGAGTCACAAGACCGATTACGTGATTGTGGACACTGCCGGCCGTCTGCACACAAAACAAAATCTGATGCAGGAACTCGAGAAGATGCGCCGCACCGCGCAGCGTCTCGTCGCGGGCGCTCCGCATGAGACTTTGCTCGTCATGGATGCCACCACCGGCCAGAACGGATTGCAGCAGGCACGGCAGTTCACGCAGTCGGCGGGCGTGACCGGCATTGCCCTGACCAAACTCGACGGCACGGCGAAAGGCGGCGTGGTCGTAGCGATCTCGCGCGAACTGGGCTTGCCGGTGCGGTTTGTAGGCGTGGGCGAGAAGGCAGGCGATTTGCTGCCATTCGACGCAAAAGAGTTTGTGGAGTCGCTGTTCGCATAAGTAAAGTTCTCAGTTCTCGGTTCTCAGTTGTCAGTTTGCGGTTGGTCGTCAAGTGTTCACGACAGAGGCACGGAGCCACGAGGCATAAGAACATGAAAAAGCGAAATCGGTCGTCTTCTCTTATCCAGAAGCTCCTCAACAAATTGAAGCGGATCTACCGCCGCAAGCCGGAACCGGAAGATCCTGTAGATCCGCACGCCTACCGCACGGCTCCTCTGAAGCGGCCGCCGCATGGACGCAGCGGAGCAGCGGTGGCGGAATTGGACGAATCGTAGAGTCGCCCGAGGACAGATGCGACGCACGGTGCACAACACTTCTGCGATCTGACATCGTACTTCTTCCTTCTTACTTTTGACTTCCCTTTGCGTTAGTCTTTAAGGTTCCATGACAGCCCTCACGACATCCGACGAACAATTCATGCGCCGCGCGCTGGAGCTGGCTCGGGCCGGAATTGGTCTGGCATCGCCGAACCCGGCCGTCGGCGCGGTGGTCGTCGATTCGTCGGGCCCCGATTTGCCGGGAAAGGAGATCGGCGCAGGCACCCACACTTACGATGGCGTAAAGCACGCCGAGATTCTGGCTCTTGAGCAAGCCGGGCCTCGCGCCCGGGGCAGCACTCTCTATCTCACCCTCGAGCCCTGTTCGCATCATGGGCGCACGCCGCCATGCGCCGACGCGGTTATCGCTGCCGGCATTAAGCGCGTCATCTGCTCCATGCAGGACCCGAATCCGCAAGTCGCCGGCCAGGGATTCGCCAAGCTGCGCGCGGCCGGAGTTCAAGTTGATGTCGGACTGCTGGAAGCCGAGGCGAAGAGATTGAATGAGGGCTTTGCTAAATTCATTCGCCATCGTTCTCCTCTCGTCACGTTGAAGGCTGCCATGACGTTGGATGGCAAAATCGCGCCGCCGCCCCCGGGCTCCCCGGTGCCCACCGAAATCGCCGCCGGGGGCTCAACCGGCGGCTGGATCACTGGCGAAGTCGCGCGCAAGTATGTGCACGAACTGCGCCACGAGCACGATGCCATCATGGCCGGCGTAGGCACGGTGATCGCCGACGATCCGCTGCTCACGGATCGCAGCGGGCGAGCCCGCCGCCGTCCGCTGCTGCGCGTGATTCTCGATTCCTGGCTGCGCTTGCCGGAGGCGTCCCGGCTGGTGAAAACGGCGCAGGGTGACGTTCTCATCCTCTACTCGCAAGCCGACGACAAGCGCAAGCAGGAACTGGAACGGCTCGGCCTGCGAGTTGAGAAGGTAGCTGGCGAGGCTGACGGCCGGCCCAAACTTGTCGATGTGATGCGCCACCTTGCCAACTACGAGATCACGAGCGTACTGATCGAAGGGGGAGCAACCGTCAATTGGACGGCTTTCTCCTCCGGCGTGGTGGATAAGTTGTTTCTGTTTTACGCGCCGAAAATCATGGGTGAGGGCGCCGTGCCCTTTGTGGCCGTTCCGGCGCAAGGGCACGCACACATCGTTCTGCAGGCGCGTCATCTGCGCCTGCACCAGTTCGGCGAGGATTTTGCGGTCGAGGGCTACTTGCGCGACCCGTATAAGGATTAATCTTCATTAGAGTGTGTCTCAATAAAATTAGAGCTCGGCTCGAGAACGGGTTTTGGGAAGGGCACGGCTTGAGCCGTGCCGCTGGCAGAACCATACTGATGCGGCTTTAGCCGCTGAGGGCCCGCGAACGGATCGGCACTGAAGCCTGTCTGAAACAGACAGTGATTTTGGAGGCTTCATGTTTACTGGAATTGTTGAGGAAGTGGGAAGGATTACGAAGATCGAACAACACGGCGAGAACCGGCGCATCACCATTGAAGCGAAGAACGCTCCCAAGGAACTGGGCACGGGCCACAGCATCTCAGTCAGCGGAGTTTGCCTGACCGCGCTCGACATCCGCCCGCATTCATTTTGCGCCGACCTGGCTCCGGAAACCTGGGTGCGCACTTCGTTCTCGCGCATTCACGAGGGAGCGCTCGTCAACCTTGAGCTGCCCATGAAGGCCGACGGCCGCTTCGGCGGTCACATCGTGCAGGGTCATGTCGATGGCGTAGGCAAGTTGATCGCTTTCGAGCGTATCGTCGACGCGCAAGGCCGCGACTCGGAGAACTGGTGGCTCCATGTCGAGATCCCTCCCGAAATCGAGAAATACACCGTGTACAAGGGCTCGATTTCGATTGAAGGCATCAGCCTTACGGTCGCCAAGCTGGAGAGCAACCGGTGCACCATTGCCATCATTCCTCACACGGTCGAACTCACCAACCTCGGTTCGCTCAAGCCGGGAGATCCTGTAAACCTGGAGGCCGATGTGATCGCCAAATACGTGGAAAAGATGATGACGGGAGAACCGTCGCAGAACTCGCTGACCGTGGAGCAACTCACCGCACAGGGGTTCTAAAATCTCTGCTTCTTCTGTACTACACCGGGTTATTTCCCGGGGCCGCACAGTCGATTCCCAATTGGTCGAGCCGGTGGCTGAACTCGTCCGCCGAACCCGATCGGCGCCTCCCGCTACGCTTCCAATTTCAGCTCATCCAGCTCAAGGAATTCCTGAATGATGGGATGGCTTGACTTCTCCATATCCTTGTAAGGACCGAAGAATATGGCGCTGGCTTCATGCAGAAAAACGATGCGGTCGGCGAGTTTCTTGGCGAGGCGCATGTCGTGCGTGACCACGACCGAGGTTAAGTGCAGCTGAATCTTCAAGCGCGCAATCAGGTCGCCGAGCAGGTTCCCCATCAGCGGGTCGACCATCGTGGTCGGCTCATCGTAAAGCACGCACTCCGGTTGCGCTGCCAGCGACCGGGCGATCGCCACCGAGCGCCTCATCCCCGTGGAAAGGTCCGAGGGTAACTGCTCGCGCATTTCCTTCACGCCCACCATCTCGAGCAGCCCGTCAACGACCTGGTAGATTTGATCCTCGGAGAGTTCCCCCCGTTCGCGCAGCGGGAACGCGACATTTTCACCCACTGTCAGGGAGTCGAAAAGCGCCCCATTCTGAAAAACCATCGTGACTTTCTTGCGAATGAGTTCAAGCTGCTCCTCGCCGTAGTCGGTGATGTCCTCGCCGGCGACAAAGACCCGGCCCGAGTCTGGCTTGAGAAATCCCATGATGTGGTGCAGTGAAACGGACTTCCCGACTCCGCTTCGGCCAAGAATGCAGACCATCTCTCCCGGCAAAACCTCGAAACTGACGTTCTTCAAAACTTCACGCGAACCGAAGCCCTTGGAAACATCTTTGAATTCGATATAGGGAAGAAGTTGATCTCCCGGAACCGTCTGCGACGCGCCCATGCATAACAGCATGGCATGACACGGCAGCCGCGCTCAACCGCATGGGACGGCGTGGGCCGGAAGCGGCGCGTGCAGAAGCAACCTCCCACTATGGGAAAAACATAGGTCCTTATTGGGGGTAAACCAAAGTAACCTACCCGCAAGCACGAATCGGCGTGAAGATAGATTGTCGAACTGCATCTTTGGGTAGGTAAAGCATGCCGCAAAAGCTGATGGATGTGCTCATGTTAGGGCGCTGTTCTCACGAATTCTCCTGGCCTCGCCGCACCTCTGCCGGGGACTATTACCAGGTCTGTCTGCTCTGCGCGGCCGCTTACCAATACGACTGGAAAACCATGCGCCGCGGCCACCGCGTCGAGGACCCTGCCGCCCTTAGCACCACCAGCCCGCGCCGCTCTGGCCACAAACAGCCGACCTGGACACCACGGGCGCGCCGCCTCAAGCTGAACATCCCCGTCCGCTATCGCGGCAAGAACCTGAGCACCTGGTACACGGGCACAATTCAGAACATCAGCCAGTCGGGCGTGTTGTTTCACGGGCCCCAGCAAATACCCGCGAACGCGCTGATCGAGATGATCTTCGAGATGCCAGAAGCCATTTCCGGTCAACCCAATAGCTCTGTGTTGTGCCAGGCACGCATGGTCCGCGTGAAGGATGCCATCGAGAACATCGAGGACGCCTTTGGCTTGGCCGCTTCGATTCTCGATTACGAGTTTCTGCGCCACCGTTCCGAAGGGCAACGCCAGCCTTCTTCTCGCATGTAACCGCCATCGACTGCGTCTTTCATCCCGGTAGTGTCTGCGGTCGACACTGGAAGCTGTCCCATAAATGGTTTTGGGAAGGGCACGACCGCGGCCCCCAGACGACACGGGTTTCGTCGGCTGGGGTGGAGGACTTCAGTCGTGCCGTCCAGGGCCACAAAAGACGCGGTCTTTATCCCCTGAGAGAGCTCGCCATTTACTTCGGTTCATTATGAGATGGCCTTCTACCCTCATCTCGATTCTTGTGCTCTTGCGGCCTCTTTGCATCTAAACTTAGATATTGCACCCCAATCGCAGGAAGTCAGGAGCGCTTATGAGGTTCCGACGAAAGCAGTGGGCGATTGCGTTGTTGAGTATCCTCTTCACCCTCGGCCCGGGCTGCGCCAAGGCGCCCAGCGGCAGCCAGTTGAGCCAGCAGATTCAAGCCAAGTTCAGCCAGGATTCCGGTCTGCAAGGCAAAACTCTTTCCGTGCAGGCCTCGGCCGGCGTCGTTACTCTTTCCGGCCGGGTGGACAATGACGCCGAGCGCGCGGCGGCTTCTCGCTATGCGGCCGCTACCGCAGGCGTCAAACAGGTCGTGAACAATCTCGAGGTTGGACCGGTGCCGGCGGCTCCCGCACCTACTCCAGTGGCTACAACCGCGGCTCCGCCACCACCAGCCTCGAAGCCGCGTCCCGGTGTTTCACGCAATGCAGAAACCCGAACTTCATCGGGACGCGACCCCTCCGAATGGGATTCACCTGGCTCCAGCGGCTCAAACTCGGCCAACAGTGCGGAAGCGGCAACGGCTGACAATAACGCCCCTCCCATTTCCCCGGCGCCCGCAGCAGAACCGGCTCCCCCGCCGCCGCCAAAGATGCTGACCATCCCTTCGGAGTCGAAGATTGCAATCCGCCTGGTCGATGCCATCAGCTCCGAAACCGCCCAAGTGGGCCAAACGTTCCACGCGACTCTGGACTCACCCTTGTCGTCGTCCGGCGGAGACGTCGCCGTCGCTTCCGGCTATACCGTGGAAGGTCACGTTGTGGACGTAAAAAGCGCGGGCAAGTTTGCTGGGCAATCCTTGTTGGTTTTAGCGCTGGATCGCCTCCGCGTTGGCAGCAAGACCTACAACCTCGATAGCAGCCAGTTCCGTCGCCAGGGCAGTAATCGCTCCACCAATACCGCCGAAAAGGTCGGCGGTGGCGCCGCCGTCGGAGCGATCCTGGGAGGCATTTTCGGTGGCGGAAGGGGAGCCGGCATCGGGGCAGCCGCCGGAGGCGGTGTGGGTGGCGGAGTTCAGGCCGCGGGCAAAGGCCAGCAGATCAAGCTGGAAAGCGAGTCGGTGCTGACTCTCACCCTTGAATCCCCGCTCACCGTGACGCAAGCCGATAAGAGTCCTGAAGCCAGCCGTCCCAAGCTCGATACGCCGCAGTGAGTTATCACCAGTGAGTCATGGAAATTTGTGACGTGGAATGAGCCTTGGTGGCTGCCATCGTTGTCACCATCGCTAGTGCATTTTTTTTCACCTTCCTTGTAACCGCTTTCACCCTGGAGTAGGAACGTCTCCGGCAAACCCACATTTCCCTTTTTGAAAGCCGTGCCGGCCATATGCGGCCAAGATTAGTCCCTTTGGAGAATTGAAAATGGCTGAACTGTGCTATAGACAAGCCTTTTGGATCCCACAGATTCGGTTTTCATTTTGTCACTTCCCCATTTGGACATTAGCCCTCGACGCAAGTTGTCGCGGGAAATCTCGAGACTTAGCTCTTGGTTCCCGGAGGTGTAGGCGTGTGCAGCGCAAAAGAGCCGGGGAGAAGAGTTAAAGTCAGATGAAAAGATGAGAACTGCACACAAAGAAAAGCGAGTTAGCGATATAGTGTCGGGCAACCAGAAAGATGGAAGTCTTGGCTAAGCGCAAGGCGTGGTTGGCCAGCTTGTTGAGTTTGTCCCGATGATCTTTGACTGCCAACAGAAAGCTCGTTCTACGGCCTCTCGCGAGGCTATTTCAGCACAAATCGACTCACTCTCAGGAGGACGTATGCGATTTTCGGTTCTTGTTTTGACACTGCTCTGCCTTGTACTAACAGCGGTTCCATCCTTCGGCGGCAAGGCGGCGGTATCGTTTGACGCAGCCGTCAACTACCCGTCGGGGGCCTTTGGGGGCAACTCCGTGGTTGCAACAAGTGTGCTTCAAGATGGCGGTCCGTGGCCGGACCTGGTTGTGGCTACGAACGCCGGTGTCTCCGTGTTCTTAAACGACCAATCAGGTGACGGAGGGTATATCTACTCGAACACGTACCCAACTGGCGGCTCATTCTCCAGTTCGGTGGCGGTCGTGGATCTAAACGGGGACGGCTTCCCCGACATCGTCGTCACCAACGAGTGCCTGAGCGGACCGCCCTCTTGCTATGGCATCAGCGTGCTGATGAACGATCAACTTGGAGACGGAGGGTTCCTACCCGCGGTGAACTATGACAGCGGCGGACTGGAAAGCGGGCAGGTGGTTGTAGGGGTTCTAACCTCGACTGGAAATCAGGATTTGATCGTGGCCAGCAATTGCCAACTCTACACCTGTGTCGACGGAACGGTGACCGAACTGTTGGGCAACGGCGACGGAACCTTCCAAGCTTACTCCACGCTGTCGGATGCCAAGGCGCCGATTGCGCTCGGCGTTATGAGGACTGGCAGTGGCTTACTGGACCTGGTCACGTCCGCGGGCGTGATGTTAGGCAACGGCGATGGAACGTTCCAGGCGCCTAGCGAGAGCATCGTGCCCGGAGCGCTTTCGATTACTCTGGCGCAGACCACTGGCAGCGGCAACCTGGATTTACTGGCCGCGGTTCCCAAGGGAGTCTCGGTGCAACTCGGGAACGGTGACGGGACAATCGGGTCTTCGACGGTTTACAAGACCGGCCCGGAGACGGATATGAATCCTCTGGCGATTGCGGTGGCAGATTTCAACGGCGACAACAACCCGGATCTGGCCGTGCTCGACCAGTGCCTGGACTACGGGCACATCGGCTGTTTACAGGGCTCTCAGATTTACGTTCTGCCAGGCAACGGCAACGGCACCTTCCAGCCCGCAGTAGGGCCTTTCTACCTGCACGGCTTTCAGGGCACCTCGGTGGCGGAGGCAAACACGACACAACGCCAGACGCCACCCGGCAAGCCCGATCTGATTGGTACGGCTGCCTGTGCCGTCAACGTCTCTAGCTGCGCGACTAACGGTGTTGTCGCAGTGCTGTTAAATAACTTTACCGTGTCAACCACCACGACACTCGTTCCGTCGGCGATGTCATGGACTCTGGGCACCACGCCGCTCGTCACCTTCACGGCCACAGTTAGTACGTTGAATGGGGTGAGCCCGGTTCCGGACGGATCGTCGGTAACGTTCACCGACAGCGTCGGTCCGACGACGCTGTGCGCAACCACTACCGTCAGCCAGATTGCGACCTGCACCACAGGATTTACCGCGCCAGGAACCCAAGCCATCGTGGCAACTTATGCCGGGGATATCTGGCACACTTCCAGTCACTCAAATGTTGTGGAAGAGAAGGTCAATAAGTACGTTTCAGCAACCACGGTGACCGCCACTCAGACAGCGCCAGGTGCGCCGGTGATGCTGACGGCAACCGTGACTTCCGGTCAACCCGGAGGCCCGCAGGGCTCCGTGTATTTCAATGTCAACGGTAAGTTCGACCACTCAGAGCCGCTGGTCAGCGGAGTGGCCACGTACACACTGACGAAGCCGCAGCAGCCCACGGCCGGGACACTGATCACAGTCACCGCCGAGTACCAGGGAGAGACTCCGACGGCGCCCAGTAACGGGTCGACGACGTACACGGTCCAATAGCAACAACAGTCAGCAACACAATGGGGGGACGTGGCGGCAACGCCACGTCCTCATGATTCCAGATTAAAACTGCAGGGAGCACATCCTGGGAGAGCTCCCAGACTGATAATCATCGTGTGTTTTAGGTGCTGTACTTAGCCGCTTGACCTCGCCAACGTAGCGCTCCGAGCTAAACCAATGCTCCCCTGGGCGCGTTGGATTTCCACTCTCGAACGAAAATCTG
>Ga0187781_10000526_pt1 | contig 27348 bp, 23 predicted proteins | sample 0715_SJ02_MP02_2_FD_132447 | JGI IMG/M metagenome (GOLD analysis project Ga0187781, IMG submission 132447) | Tropical peat soil microbial communities from peatlands in Department of Meta, Colombia - 0715_SJ02_MP02_20_MG | ecosystem: Environmental > Terrestrial > Soil > Wetlands > Peat | place... | reverse complement strand
GGGGGCCGTCTTGACTGATGGAAACAACCTGCCAGGCCTCATATCCGCTGAACTCAGAGAACGCGAGGCCATTCGGTACTTTCAGCGTGTACTTGTCCTGCGCGGAAATCGCCCAACCGCCCAAGACGGTGAACCCTCCAATAATAATCGCATTCATCAGCGTACTTTTGCGCTTCATCGCAAGTGCCTCCTTCTTTCAATCAAGCTGGGATTTCTATAATCATGCGTGCCTTGCTTGGCTTTGCACGCTTGAATCGGTCTAGCAACTCTGAACGGCCTCCGGTCGGGTGTGGCACGAATGTATGTAGAAGCGCCACGATGTCCGCTGCACTCAACGGTCCCTCAAGATAATCCAACGCACCCGACCGCATAGCTTCCAGATGACAGCCCTTGTTGTAAGACCTCGCCAGCACTAATACCCGCAGTTCCACGTCAACTTTCATGGCCTCCGCGAGCACCTTCTGCCCTTCGAACTCACCGCTGCCCTGGTCCACCATGATCAAGTCAAACGGCTCGCAGCCAAGGCGTCGCACTCCCTCAGTGAAGGACGAACTCGCTCGCACCTTGCACCCCAGCTTTTGAAGAATGACGTGGTAGTAGGCCAGCTCTCGCAGATCTTCGTTGACCAGAAGGATTCTGGCTTGCTTTCCAACCGGTTGCCCTGCCCATCCTTCGACGTGGGATGATGATGACATTTCGAACCTCACTGGAAATCCTTGGTCCGGAGCGCCCACTCCGGCTGGAATCCCGAACGGTTCCTACAAACCTCGCACCCCTTGGTATGGCGCATCTTCCGCGCTTGCCCGACTCAGAATGCCAGAGTGAATTGCAGGTGCGATGCCAACGCAGAACAGGTGCTAAGCAGACACAAACCCTCTTTCCCTCAGCAGCTTGAACTGTGTGGAAAGCGCCGGACGAAGCCTTCATGGAGACGAAAGCCCAAACTGAATAACGATGGTTCGACTTTCGTCGAGAGAGTCCGACATGCAAAGCGAGGGGATGGCCTCGCTTTTGGCCGAGGCAGATTAATTCCCTATATTCCCACGTGCCCAATTTCGGGGAAATTTAACGAAAACCCGCGTGCAGTCTGATGCTCTCTGAAGTTGATGATGATAATGATGATAGTAAAAGGTTGCCATTTTTTGATGAGTGTATTAGAATGGAATCTTCCTGTAACAGAAGGAGAAACCAAAGCGGTAAGGAGTTGAATCCTGCGGCTATTTTCCGGACATTTTGTCATCTCGATTGGAATGGGCTTCGGTGTCCAGCTCGTGATGCAGGTCATTCCTAATCACTCCCGTTGTCGACCGCGTGGAAGACATTACGTCGAGGTAAAGCATGTCACTGACCAACCCGAACGATCCATTCTAGTTCTTCAGACGCATGCTTAACGAATGTACCGACGTCCCAGAAAACCGGCACTGACAGTACGGACACAACATCCAAGATCTTCCATCCGCTCAGAGGGTTAGAAACCTGGATATGGAACATAACCAGATTCGCGAAAAAACTGTGGGAGGAATACATCATGAAGAGGTCCGCGGCGCCCATTTCCTTTGCCGGCTGCCAACTCGGCGAAGTACGCCATGTCTGCGCGTTTTTCAATAGCGACGACGAAGAGTATCGCGTGTTGCTTCCGTTCATTAAGGGCGGATTCGAGTGTGGCGACAAAGCCGTGCACGTCGTTAATCCCGATCAACGCCGTGACCATCTGCAACGCTTGGCTGCGGCGGGAATCGACCCGACCGCCGCCGATCGCAGCGGCAATTAGAGCTTCGCACCAACACTGCAACGTACCTTCGGGACGGCCGCTTCGATCAGGATCGGATGCTGGAAATATTCGAACAGGCAGCCAGCGGCAACGCCCCGGGAGGATTTCCCCTCAGCCGCATTGTATGCCGTATGGATTGGGCGGCTGAACCTGGATCGCACATCGACAATCTCGTCGAGTTCGAATCGCGCGTGAATGATGTGTGGCGCCGCCACGACGACGCGGTGATCTGCACGTACCATCTCACGAAATTCGGGGGAGACACCGTGATTGACATCATACGGACGCATCCGCTGGTCATTATCGGCGGCATTCTTCATGAGAATCCATTCTTTGTGCCACCGGAACAGTTTCTGCCGGAATTTCGCCAGCGGCGCGCCAGACGAACGATGTCACCGCCGACGGGCGTCTAGTGCGAGATGGAAATCGAACATCCTGCCGAGAAAATCGATCGCCTCCAGCGCTGCATTAATGATCTGGTCAGCGTCCTCGCTCTTCCTGCCGTCTGGAGCGGCAATGAACCCGCTGAGATTGTTCATACGTTACTCGACGCGCTCCTCAGCGTGCTTCCTCTGGATCTTGTCTATGTGCGGCTGGTAAACCCAGTCGGCGAGGGGCCCGTCGAGATGGTCCGGTGCGCTCAATTGCGAGGTCCGATGCCGCGGCCACTGGAGATCGGCAGGGTGTTCAAACCCTGGCTTGGAGCTGAACCACAGCAATGGCCATTGCGGCTGGGGAATCCCCTGGGGGAGGGTGACATTTCGATTGTGCCCTTGCCACTGGGATTGCAAGGTGAAATCGGTGTGATAGTGGCAGGGTCGGAGCGGGTGGATTTCCCGGGGCAGACCGAAAGACTTATTCTAGGCGTAGCGGCAAATCAGGCGGCGGTCGGACTGCAAGAGGCACGGCTCCTGAGCGAACAGAAGCGGGTGGCGAAGGAGCTCGATCAACGGATCGAGCAGCGGACCCGAGAGCTTACCGCTGCTAACGAAGAACTAAGAAAAGAGATTACTGAACGCCAACATGCGGAGGCCGCCCGCCGCCACAGCGAGGAGCAGTTCCGTAATGTGGTGGAGACTGCCACCGACGCGGTTGTCACCATCGACGAAGCTGGTCATATCCTCTATCTTAACCAGGCGGTGTCCAGGATCTTCGGGTATTCCACCTCCGAGTTGATCGGGCACTCTCTGACGATTCTGATGCCGGACTATCTGCGTGAGCTCCACCAGACGGGATTCCAACGCTATCTGAAAGCCGGTGAGCAACACCTGAACTGGCACGGCGTGGAACTAACCGCGTTACGCAGAAGCGGGGAGGAATTTCCCGTGGAGGTCTCCTTCGGTGAGGTCACCAAAAACGGCCGGCGCCTCTTTACCGGTTTCATTCGTGATATCACCGAGCGGAAACAGGCGGAGGAATTACGTACGGCGCATGCGAGGCTGGCGGCGATCCGCGGCGATGTCAGCAATGCTCTAGCGGGAGAAGGCGCACTGAAAGAGATCCTCCAACGATGCGCGGAGGCATTGCTTCAACATCTCGATGCGGCCTTCACCCGAATCTGGATTTACGACCAAGATGCAAAAACATTGCAGCTGCAAGCCAGCGCCGGCTTGTACACGCACCTTGACGGTCCCCACAGTCGCGTTCCGCTGGGCAAGCTGGAGATTGGCCGGATTGCCGAGGAAAGGAAACCTTTCTTCACGAATGACGTAGCTGGCGTCCCGGGAATCCACGACAAGACATGGGCCAAGAAGGAAGGAATGGTGGCTTTTGCAGGCTATCCTCTGGTCGTTGATGATCGGACGGTGGGAGTGATGGCGGTTTTCTCCCGGACGCCGCTTGCCACTGCCATACTTGAGACCGTAGCCTCTGCAGCGGACTCTATAGCGCAAGGCATCGAAAGGAAGCGGGCGGAAGAGTCGCTGCGGAGGAGTGAAGAGCGGTTTCGTTTGCTCGTGGAAGGCGTGCAGGACTACGCCATCTTTATGCTTGACCCCGCAGGGCGGGTGGTTACATGGAATGAAGGGGCCGAGCGTATCAAGGGTTACCGCGCCGAGGAGATTCTGGGCCAGCAAGTCTCACGGTTCTACGAAAAGACAGACATCGAGCTGGGTAAGCCCGAGCAAGAGCTGAAAGAGGCCGAGGCCAAGGGTCGCTCTACCGTTGAGGGCTGGAGGGTCCGTAAGGATGGGCCGCCATACTGGGCGGAAGTCACCACTACGTCAATAAGAGAAAAAGAAGGAAGACTCGTTGGCTTCGCAAAAATAATCCGCGACCTTACCGAGCGGAAGCGTTTCGAACGCGAGCTTCAGCATGAGCGCGACCGGCTACGGTTGTTGTTGGATTTGAACAACCGAATCGCCTCGAACCTGGATCTCCACCAGCTCTTTCAAGCCCTTCTGGAAGAGCTCAAGCAGATTATGGAGTGCGACTTCGTCGGGCTAGCGCTTCCGGAGAGCAAGGGCGAGCAGCTACGCGTCGATGTACTCGAGTGCTTTGAGCCAAAGGGCTCAATGCGGGAAGGGATGCTAATTCCTGTCCAGGGGTCGCCGTCCGGCCAGGCATTCCGCACAGCGAAGCCCGTTGTTACCGGCAACGTCGGACAACGCGGGACGGATCCCGATATCAATTCTGGACCCAAGGGCGAGGCCTACGAGCTGGCGCTGGCTGGCGAAGGACTGAAAACCAATTGCTTACTTCCTCTGATCCAACGCGATCACGCGCTGGGAATCCTCCATCTGGCTTGGAGGGAAGAGCGCCGCCTCGCCCAGGAAGACGTCGATTTCCTCAAACAGATTGCGAGTCAAATCTCCATCGTAGTTGACAACGCCTTGAATTACCGGCAAGTGGCGAAATCTCGAGTACGTCTGGCAGCGGAGAAACAATATCTCGAGGAGGAAATCAGAAGAGAGTACAACCCTGACGAAATTGTCGGCGATAGTCCCAGCCTGCTGAAGCTCCTTCAATTGGTGGAGCAAGTCGCACCCACTGATTCGAACGTCCTGATTACCGGGGAGACAGGTACGGGCAAGGAGTTAATCGCGCGGGCCGTCCATAGCCGTAGCACGCGCAAAGATCGACCTTTAGTCAAAGTCAACTGCGGTGCGATTCCCGCCGGCCTTGTTGAGAGCGAGCTCTTCGGGCACGTTAAAGGCGCTTTTACGGGCGCGAGCACTGACCGCACCGGCCGATTCGAACTGGCGGACGGCGGTACGCTTTTTCTTGACGAAGTCGGCGAGTTGCCTTTAGACACGCAGGTGAAGCTTCTTCGTGTTCTCCAGGAGCAGGAATTTGAACCCGTGGGAAGCAGTCGCACGGTTCATGTCGACGTGCGAATCATCGCCGCCAGCAATCGCAACCTGGCCGAAGCGGTACGGTCGGGAATGTTTCGCTCCGATTTATTCTATCGCCTGAATGTTCTACCACTCCACGTACCGGCGCTGCGCGAGCGCCAATCGGATATCCCGCAGATCCTGGCATTCTTTCTTACCCACTACTCGCGGAAGATGGGGAAAATGATCGACACTATTTCACCGGAAACGATGGAACGGTTGGTAAAATACTCCTGGCCTGGTAATATACGGGAACTCAGGAATGTCATCGAGCGAGGAGTCGTTCTGTCCCCGATTTCCGGCTTAACTCTGGCGCCGGACCTTCTTCCTCCCGAAATATTCCAAATTGATTCGGTCCCCGGCTCTGTTCCCGTTCGCTCGGGGAGCATGGACACTGTACTTCAAGTGCCCGGGCACGCAGGGCCACCTGCTGATACTCCTTCGCTTGAAGAGGTCGAGCGGCGGCATATTTTGAATGTGTTGGAGCAAAGCGGTTGGAAGATTAACGGCCCCAGGGGCGCGGCGGAGATCCTCAAGATTCATCCCAATACCCTGCGGAGCCGCATCAGCAAACTGGGAATTTCCCGGCCAGCTCACGAAACCCCGTAAGCGGTCCCGGTCTGTCGTGCTTTGCTCACGAAATCGCGTGAGGCGCCCGACCTTTAACACTCCAGAGAACTCCCATATCTTGAACATGTTCAGCGGGGTAGATCAATCGACAACACCCTCAGACGGACTGGTGCGTGACTTGCATCAAGAAAATCGAGTTTGAGGTATTCATCTGATGCTCAGGATCTCGGTTGTAGACTCGACGAGTGACGCGATGACACTGCTATTAGAAGGTCAGGTCACAGGCGACGCGGTCGATGCACTCAATTCGTCTTGTGATCAGGCTCTTGCCGAAGGCCGGCGCCTCACCCTGGACCTCACGGGTGTCTCCTTCGTTGACCGTAAGGGGGTGGCGCTCCTCCATCGGCTCGCCGCCCGGCAAGTTAGAGTTGTCAATTGCTCGGGGTTCGTTGCCGAGCGGCTTAAGGTGCGCGACCCGGGATAGACCACTACGATTGTCATCCCACGGGCGCCGCAAAGTAGCAACAGGGCTGAGAAATCGTAAGTCCACCGTAACGCCGGGCTATAAGGCCAGGCATCGGCTCGCCTTGGAACTGTTGGAGTCGCATTGACTCTTTGAACGGGCCGACGATATGGAGGTATACCGTGCCACAAACAGCGAACATGGATTGTTCAGAATTCCTCTCCCCAAACCTGCCATGGGGCGAAAGCGCTTATCGAAACGAGATCATTGGGTCGAGTCAATCCTTTAAGTTGGTTCTTCAGCAGGTTCATACGGTAGCGCCGACGCCTTTCACGGTTCTAATCGAGGGAGAGACAGGAACGGGAAAAGAGGTCATCGCTCAAGCAATACACAATGGTAGCCCGCGCCGGAATGGCTCGTTTGTAAAATTGAACTGTGCGGCGATTCCCGCTGGATTGCTCGAAAGTGAGCTGTTTGGCCATGACCGAGGCGCCTTCACGGGGGCCGTTTCTACTCACCTTGGGCGGTTTCAGCTCGCCGATGGGGGCACACTCTTCCTTGATGAAATCGGCGAGTTGCCTCTGGAGCTGCAACCAAAGCTGCTGCGTGTCCTCCAGGACCAGATGGTGGAAAAGCTTGGCAGCACACGCACAATTCGCGTCAACGTCCGAATTGTTGCCGCCACCAACCAGAATCTGGCTCGAATGATGGAGGAACGAAGGTTTCGACCCGACCTTTACTATCGCTTGAACGTGTTCCCGATCACCCTTCCCCCTCTCCGTGACAGGGCGGATGACATCCCAGCGTTAGTCGAGCACTTCGTGCAGAAGTTCTCGGACGAGACGGGAAGAAGAATCGAAACGATACCCCCCGAAGTCATGAATATCTTGAAACTGTATGACTGGCCCGGCAATATTCGCGAGCTGGAAAACGTTATTAAGCGCGCCGTCATTACATCCACTGGACCGACCCTTCGTCCGCAATTCGGCGAGCTTAACCGCCTGCCCGGTCAAACCTCGTCCGCGGCGAAGCGAACGCTGGCGGAGGCCCAAAAAGATCACATTGTGGAAGTCCTACGTGACACACGTTGGGTGCTGGGGGGAGACAACGGCGCCGCTGCGCGGTTGGGAATACCGCGGACTACGCTGGTCTACAAGATGCGCAAGCTCGGAATAGCCCGAGAACGAGGCAGCAAGTCCTTTCGAGGCCGTCTCAGCGGGTTGTTAGATTTGCCCGCCGAGACCCACAGTAACCTACAGAAATCACCCATCGATGGGGCTGACGGAACGATCGATCGCGCGTTTTCACAGGTAGGAACAGCCTAAAGCGCAGCAGGCTGATGCAGAGTTCGCGGAGAGCGTGGCCTCGATCTTCCTCGAAGGAGTTGCGTCGTGTCACAGCATTTCGATGCGGTCGTTATCGGGACCGGTCAGGCTGGCCCGTCTTTGGCTGCGCGATTTTCGGCCGCGGGCATGGCGGTCGCCATTATTGAACGGCACAAGTTTGGCGGCACATGCGTAAATACGGGATGCATCCCGACAAAGACGATGGTTGCCAGTGCGTATGCGGCCCGTGTTGCCCGTCGGGGCGCCGAATATGGGTTTGATGTCAACGGCTATGTGCGCGTCGATATGAAACGTGTTAAGGCACGCAAGGACGAAATTTCCGGACAGTCGAGCAGGGAAGTTGAGGAATGGTTGCGAGGACTTAAGAATTGTACGGTCATACAGGGCCATGCCCGGTTTCAGTCTCCCCGCACTGTCGTGGTCAACGATGAAGTCCTGCAAGCCGATAAAGTTTTCATCAACGTTGGAGGGCGCGCCTCGGTTCCTGCAATCCAGGGGATTCATGATGTATCGTTTCTCACCAATTCGTCGATGATGGATATCGATTTTCTGCCGGAGCATCTGGTCATCGTCGGCGGAGGTTATGTCGGGTTGGAATTTGCCCAGATGTATCGCCGCTTCGGGAGCGAAGTCACAATTGTAGAGATGGGGCCGCGTCTGATTAATCGTGAAGACGAGGATGTTTCCCAAGCCGTGCGCGAAATTCTGGAAATGGAGCGGATAAGGATTCGGCCCAATGCGAAATGTATATCACTGGCGAAGCGCGAGGGCCATATCACCGTCGGCGTGGAATGCGAAGAAGGTCCGCCGGAAGTAATCGGTACGCATGTTCTTCTTGCCGCGGGACGTACTCCCAACACCAGCGACCTGGGTCTCGACCGGGCAGGTGTTGTGACTGACCAACGCGGCTACATCACCGTGGACGACCAACTGCAAACCAACGTGCCCGGCATCTGGGCACTGGGTGACTGCAACGGCCGCGGCGCCTTTACGCACACTTCCTACAACGACTATGAGATCGTCGCCGACAATCTCTTCAACGCAGACCACCGTCGCGTGTCAGACCGAATCCAGGCGTACGCTTTGTATACGGATCCGCCGCTGGGCAGATGCGGCATGACGGACGCCGAAATACGAAAGTCCGGGCGCGCTGCACTCGCTACGAAGTATCCGATGAGCCGGGTGAGCCGGGCCGTTGAGAAGGGTGAAATACAAGGCTTTATCAAAATCGCTGTTGATGCGGAAACAAAACAAATTCTGGGCGCTGCAATTCTTGGCACCGGAGGCGACGAAGTAATTCACGTCTTGCTGGACGTCATGTATGCGAAGGCCCCGTATACGGTAGTGCAGCGCGCCATGCACATCCATCCGACGGTGGCGGAGTATCTTCCCACCGTCTTGTCCCAACTCGAACCTTTTGCCTAGGAGGGAGTAATCTGCGGCCGACGCGGGGTGGCGAGATCCCCCCAAGTTGGAACCTCAATGCCGGTTAGTATACGGCGTGGCAAGCCTTCTGCTTGGCGCCCCCGTTGAGCTGGAAGTCATCTTCGAGGTGCAAAGCTAAACCATGCGTTTCTTCGGCCCGCCCAGTTGGACGCGACGCTTACCGGCCTCCCGCATGGCGTTGGTGGCTTCTGCAATTTTCGCATTACTTCAATTACCGGCCCAAGCTCAAGGAAAGGAAGGTTCCGTGGAACACCCGACTTATTATCGTACCAGACAGATCGATGGTCTCTCCATCTTTTACAGAGAGGCCGGCCCTCAAGACGCGCCGGCGCTGCTCCTGCTGCACGGACTTCCCTCTTCCTCGCGGATGTTTGAACCTCTCTTCGCCAGGCTTTCCGACCGCTATCACCTTTTCGCCCCCGATTACCCGGGCTTCGGGCACAGCGACTGGCCGGACCCGAAAAGATTCGCCTATACCTTCGATCACATCGCCGAGATCATGAATCACTTCACCGAAGCGCTCGGGCTCTCGCGCTACACGCTCTACATGCAGGATTACGGCGGCCCAGTAGGATTCCGCATGATCTTGGCCCATCCGGACCGGATCGAGGCTCTCATCGTCCAAGACGCGGTGGCGCACAACGAAGGCCTGGGGGCGAATTGGAAGACGCGACGGGCCTTTTGGGCGGACCGCGCTGCCAACGAAAGTATACTGCGCACCAATCTCCTGTCGCTGGCGGCGACGCGGACGCGCCACGTCGGCAGCGATCCCAATGTCGAACGCTATGACCCGGATCTCTGGAGCGATGAATTTGCCTTCCTCAAGCAGCCCGGCCAAGCCGACATTCAAAGCGATCTCTTCTATGATTACCGGACCAACGTCGACTCCTACCCCAAATGGCAAGCCTGGATGCGCGAGAAGCAGCCCCGCCTTCTGGTGATCTGGGGTAAGTATGAGCTCTCGTTCGACCCCTCCGAACCGGAGGCGTATCGCCGTGACGTGCCCAAGGCAGAAGTACACCTGGTCGATGGAGGGCATTTTGCGCTGGATACCGCCGCAGATCAGATCGCCCAGTTCGTCCGGGACTTCATGAAGTAGAGGCGGGAAACGCACCCGCTGCCTACTTCGGAAACGAGTTAGAAATGGAAAATACACAGAAAACAGCCATCGTGACCGGCGCCTCACAGGGGATCGGCGCGGGGGCCGTGCAGGGGTTCTTGAAACACGGTTATCGCGTCGTTGCAAGCTCGCGAAACATTACCAGAGCCAATCCCTTCCCGGCGTCAGCGGATCTTGCGCTGGTTGACGCAGACGTCGGTGACCCGAAGACGGTCGCGGAAATTACGGATACCGCCGTGACCCGATTCGGCCGAATCGACGCGCTCGTCAACAACGCCGGCATCTATTTCACGAAGCCCTTCACGGATTACACGGTTGACGATCTGCGGTCTCTCCTTTCGGTCAATATCGATGGATTCGTATTCATCACGCAGCTCGTGATCAAGCGGATGTTGGCTCAGCAGGCCGGCGGCAGCATCGTCAATATCACGGCGGCGCAGGTGGATCACCCGATCGCCGGAATAAATGCGGCGCTGCCGATGCTCACGAAAGGCGGCCTACAGGCCGTCACACGGAGCCTGGCAATGGAATATGCGAAACAGGGCATACGCGTGAACGCCGTCGCGCCGGGCGTGGTAGATACGGCTTTACACCGAGGTGTCCCGCTGGATTCTCTCATTAACCGGCAACCGACGGGGCGGATTTCCGCGGTGAAAGACATTGTGGATGCCATCCTTTATCTGACGGAGGCCGGTCAGGTGACCGGCGAGGTGCTGCACGTGGACGGCGGCGCGCACGTTGGCAAATGGTAAGCCCCGCAAAGACTCTCGGCCGGTCAGCGCCCAGCACGGGTTGTGGAATCTTGGCTTCGGCCTCGTATCCCCGGTCCCGAACAAGGGAGCCCTCCATCGGGCCCGCCGGAGGCTTGGGGTGGAAAGTTGTTTGGCGAGCACTGGACACAGAACTCTTCTAAATGCCGGAGCGATCGCGGCGAAGCCTGACATCGGCTTATGTCAGGATTGATTGCAGAAGTTGAGGTCAAATGTATTCCATCTTCGAGCTATTGACGGTGACCTGCTTGGTCATGTTTGTCGCGGCGATTTTGTTTGTGGTCTGCGCCGCGGTAATTCTGGTCAATGAGGGAATACGAAATGCGCTCGGACATTCAGCCGGATGCGTACGTCAAGTCATGAGCTTCTTTTCACCAGCGCGAGCGGGACAAAAAATTACCGTCCTTGATCAGCTTGGTTCCTTGATCTCCAAGGAAGGCAAGTTGTGAGTCACCGGTTCGAATTAATGGGAGCGCCTCTCAAGGGTGTCGAATGACCGCACGCCGACACCAGTGGCTGACCGTGGTAGAGTTCGGTCGCCGAAGCGTTATGATCTTCCCCCCGATTTTCAGGCGTTACGCCTGCTTACCACGTGTGGCCGCAGAGATGCAACAAATCCGCTTAGGAGCACAAATCTATGGCACAACCCATGACTGAACCTGTGGCGGCGAAGCAGCAAACAGAAACCCAGCCGGTTTTTGGCCCAATTAAACGTGGAAAGATGGCTACGCTGCTCTCAGAGTACCAGGCCATTCGCTCAGTAACCAGGTCTCTCGCCGCACCCATGTCGGCGGAGGATCAAATGGTCCAATCCTGCCCGGAGGCGAGCCCGATGAAATGGCATCAGGCTCATACAACATGGTTCTTCGAGACCTTCGTCCTTCGTCCGCTTTTCCCGGATTACGAGCCGTTTTGTGTGGACTTCCGTCGGCTTTTCAACAGCTACTACAACTCTTTGGGGGATGCGATTCCTGATAAAGCATCGCGATCTTTTCTTTCGCGTCCTAGTCTTGACGAAGTCCTGGCATTCCGCAGGTACGTTGACGATGCCATTGAGACGATCCTTGCGGGGATCGCCGACAGGGAGTTAGAACGGCGCATCGTGTTGGGCCTAAACCATGAGCAACAACATCAGGAACTGATGCTGACTGACATCAAGCACGCGTTGTACTCAAATCCACTCCGTCCCGCCTATTGCAGCACCCCGTTAGCGCGTGAGCAGAGCTCAGAGCCCCCGGAGAATACCTGGCATGACTTTCGTGGTGGTTTGGTTGAGGTCGGCCGCTCACCGGACCTCACCGATCCCATGGACTTCTGTTTTGATAACGAAACACCCCGGCACAAGGTCTACCTCGAGAGCTTCAGGATCTCCAGCCACGCCGTGACATGCCGCGAATACCTGAATTTTATGGCTGACGACGGATACGCTCGCCCGGAGTTCTGGCTTTCCGATGGATGGGATGCGGTAAGGCGGGAGGGTTGGCGATCTCCGCTATATTGGGAGCGTGACGCCACCGACTCGACTGGCTGGCGAGTCTTCACCTTGAAGGGTTCACAACCACTTTCATCTCTGCTTGAAACTGCTGTGTGCCACGTGAGCTATTTCGAGGCGGATGCCTTCGCGAAATGGAGTGGTTGCCGGCTGCCCACTGAGCAAGAGTGGGAGGCCGCCGCGAGCGAAAACACGGCAGCAGGGAATCTCCTTGAAACAGGAAGGTTGCACACGTGCGCGTCGAAGGGGTCCGGCGTCGATCAACTCTTCGGAGATTGTTGGGAGTGGACAGCGAGCCCCTATACCGCCTATCCAGGCTACACCGCACCGCCTGGAGCGTTCGGTGAGTACAACGGCAAGTTTATGTCGGGCCAGATGATCCTTCGGGGAGGCTCCTGTGTCACGCCGGCGAGCCATATCCGGGCCACCTATCGCAATTTCTTTCACCCCACGACCCGTTGGCAATTTTCCGGGATACGCCTCGCGTCTCACAGGGGTCAGCCATCATGACTGCGGCCACGATTCTGCCGGAGCTCGAACAATGCCCTGCCGTATTGGATACGGAAGCGGCGCTAATCCACGAGGTCAAAAATGGCCTGGCCAGATCGCCCAGATCGCTCGCGCCCTGGATGTTCTACGACGCATATGGATCGCGCCTCTTCGAGCGCATTACGGCCTTATCGGAGTACTACCCGTCGAGGATCGAGCGTCAACTCCTGGTTCGGTTCGCGGAAGAGATCGTCGCCCGAGTGCGACCCGATCTGTCTCAAGAGCTGCGTGTCTTTGATTTGGGCGCAGGGACCGCCGTCAAGACCGGGATTCTGCTTGAGGCTGCGATGCGGAGCCACGGACGAGTGACCTATGCGCCGTGCGACATCTCGCCCGAGGCGCTCGACGAGGCATGTACGAGCATCGAGTCGTTATTACCCGCCGTGCAGTTAGAGCCCACCGTGGGGAATTATGTGACGCACCCACCGCAACTGGCGCGCGCGAAAGGCACCACGCTCGCACTCTATATCGGGACGAGCATTGGCAACTTTTCGCCTCAGGTCGAGCGGGCAATTCTTTGCAATCTCCGCGCGCAGATGCGCGGAGGCGATGCGTTGCTGCTCGGCACAGATATGGTCAAGGATGAGGAGATTCTGTTAGCCGCCTACGACGACAGCGAAGGGGTCACCGCCGAATTCAACCTGAATATCCTCCGCCGCCTGAATCGAGAGCTTGGCGCTGATTTCGATTCTGGTGGGTTCCGCCATCGCGTCTGCTGGAATCGGGCAGCGTCGCGAATTGAGATGCACCTTGAGAGTCTGCTCGAACAATGTGTACGGATCCCGGCCGCGAAACTCCTTCTCCATTTCGCCCGAGGCGAGACTATTCATACGGAAAACAGTTACAAGTTCACGCAGGTTACGATTAGCGCCTTACTGGATGATGCGGGCTTCAAGATTCAACAGATGTGGACAGACCCGCTCGACTGGTATGCTCTTACGCTCGCGGGGCCTCGGTAAGTGCCTTCAATCGGATGTCGGAAGCGCTACGTTCTCAATATGAACTTTGCAATCCGACCGCAAGCTGTTCCAATTGGGTTTGAGCAACGTCCTGCGTGGCAAAATAGGCAGTACAGGCGGTCGCGGGACAGTCGCCGCCCATTACCTCATTAAGCAGGCGCTTGGATGGCTCAGAAGGAAAATGGTCTCTACGTTCGGCGCATTCAGCGGACCAGCTTACCTGTTGACACCATCGAATTGGCAAAATACCTCATCGGCAAGACGCTGGTGCATGATGCTCGGGCTGGAAGAATGAGCGGGCGGATCGTAGAAACGGAAGCCTATGTACTAGGCGATGCCGCGGGACATGCCTATCGAGGACTTACGCCGCGAAACAAGTCTCTGTTCCTTGACCGTGGGCACGCATATGTTTATCGTGCCTACGGTTTACACTTCCTACTGAACGTGAGCAGTGAAGTACGCGGGGTTGGGGCGGGCGTACTGTTGCGCGCTCTTGAGCCGCTGGATGGAATTCCGCTCATGCGGCTTCACCGCGGCCAAGCTCCGTTGATTGACCTCGCAAGAGGTCCGGGGAGACTATCTCAGGCAATGGGCATCGGCCTCCAACACGACGGTCTGGACCTATGCGCTGCCGGTCCATTGTGGCTTGGCGACTCAGCCGGGCCGACGGGAGAAATAGGCAGGAGCGTGAGGATCGGAATTTCGCGAGACACCCGCCGTTTGCTCCGGTTCTATGAAAGGGGCATTCCTTACGTTTCTGGACCCAAACGGTCGAGGGTCTGAGGGAGCGATGGACCAAGCAGCTAGTCTCACGCCAAGCTAACCTCTTGGGTCAGGCTATCAGAATGCTATAGAAACTTCCATGAAACCAGCTAACCCACACATTCTGACGGTCAATGGCGGCTCGTCGAGCATCAAGTTCGCGCTGTTTGAGGCTGGCAACCCACTCCGGCGGATTCTGGGGGGCGAGATTGAGCGGATTGGGCTGCCTGAGGCCACGTGGTGGGTGAAAGGTTTGGGCGCTTTCACCTCGTGATGGACACCATTGACCGCCTGCCGCAAACTGGCGACAAGGGCATCTATCCTGAGCGCCTAGTGAGCAGAGGGGCAGAGAAGAAGAAAAGCCGTGGCTGAGGAAATAAGAAGGAGGCAGGCGGCAGATACATTGAGCGAGGTCGAATCCGGCCGACAGGCCGAGGCAGGCGCCCAGTCTCGCGATGGCGGGACTGGGGGAAGATCGACGGTTTCGCGGGGAGCTTTGCCTGACTGGGACACTGCACACATGCTGCGTACAAACCTCGCTTTGTCTTGCTGCAAATGCAAGAAAACAGGACGCTAGCCGCACCTCCTGCGCTGATGGGCGAATCAGTGGCTACTGCCTCAAAACTCTACGCGAGCGAAACTTAATGAATAGAGAGAACAAAGACGTTTGAGGGTCGCCCGCCTTCTCCTCGTGGTCACATCTTTCGACCTCAGTAGGCCCCGTGGGTTCGCGCGTGCAATTTAGGCCACGTGGGTTCCATCGGAACCCATGGAGGCTTAAGTTATTGAATTCAGGTGAGCCAAATCTGTGCAAATGCTCTGGAAATCTAGAGTATTGCACGCTGAGATTGTAACTTATTGATTCTAAATGGCGGAGAGGGTGGGATTCGAACCCACGTGCCCGCTTTTGGCAGGCAAGACGCTTTCGAGGCGCCCCCGTTATGACCGCTTCGGTACCTCTCCGTCTAGGGGCTGGGGACTAGGGACTGGGGACTGGGGATTGGGGGCTTAGGCCCGGTCATTGGCTCTTGCCCCCAGACTTGTACTCGTCACCCACCCTTGGTCTTCTGGCCCCTGACACCTGGCCCCTGATACCTAACACCTATTCTCCTACGGCGGAAGAACTCGCGCAGAATGGCGGCGCATTCTTCCGCCAGCACGCCGCAAACGACCTCAACCCGATGATTCACTTTGGGGTGGTTGAGGACCGCCAGGGCTGATCCGCACGCGCCCGCTTTAGGATCCGGCGCACCGTAAACTACCCGTCGCAGTCGTGCCTGCACGATCGCGCCGGCGCACATGGCGCACGGTTCAATTGTAACATACAGGTCGCAGCCTTTCAGCCGGTAGTTCCCGAGCTTCTTGGCGGCGCGGCGCAAGGCCAGGATTTCCGCGTGGGCTGAAGGGTCCGAAAGGCCAAGGGGGCGATTGTGCCCTCGCCCTACCACCTTCTCTCCCTGGACCACTAGAGCCCCCACAGGAACTTCCCCCTGCAATTCGGCCTTTCGTGCTTCTCGCAGGGCGCGCCGCATCAAATCGGCATCCGCTGTCGAGGAGGTCTGAGGTGACAAACGACGGCTCATTGGAGTATCGTAGCAACGGAGAAACAAACTGCAAACAGGAAATTGGAAATTAGAAACTGAAAGTCAGAAACTAGAAATCAGAAACTCGAAAGCAGAAATCAGAAAACAGTAGCCAGTGCTCCCTCTACTTTCGACTTGCAATGGCTGGGCTTGTGCTTTGAAAATTGGAGCGCGGGCATCTTGCCCGCCGTGGCACGGGCATCCTGCCCGTGAGTTCTTGCCGCGGCGAGACGCCCCCGCAACCACGGGCAGGATGCCCGTGCCACAGCAATGCACTGTCAGGACATATTCATGGTTCCTGGGTGCCCGCCAGCGGACGGGCATAGGGGACTGCTTTCTAATTTCTGCTTTCTGATTTATCTTGTTAGGTTCGCAAGTGGAGAATGAAATCACATGGGAAGGAGTTTCTATTTCTATGGTTAACCGAAGAGATTTCATACGAGGGACGGCCGCAGGCGCGGCGACGATTGCGGCAGCATCCGAGTTAACGCGGAATATTTTCGCAAATCCATACGGCAAACCCATTGGGCTTCAGCTTTACACTGTCCGTGAGCAGCTTGAGAAGGACGTGCCAGGGACGATCAAGCAAGTGGCCGCCACCGGCTACAAACAGGTCGAGATTTATGACCTCTACGGAATGTCACCAGGCCAATTCACAAAGCTGCTGAAAGACAATGGCCTTACTGCCGTCAGCGGCCATTACCTGCTGAATGTTGAAGAGACTCAATGGGAGAAGAAGGTCGCGGAAGCCAAGGAATTGGGTCTCAAGTACATGGTGCATGCCATACTGGACCCGGAAGAGCGCAAGTCTCTTGAAGATTACAAGCGCCATGTGGAATTGTTCAATAAAATCGCCGAGCAGGCGCACAAGGCCGGCATGCAGTTCTGCTATCACAACCACGATTTTGAATTCCAGAAATTCGACGGGATCACTGTCTACGATTACCTTTTCAAGCACTTGGATCCTCACCTTGTGCAGTTTGAGATGGACTGTTTCTGGGTCACGCATGCCGGGCAGGACCCGGTGGCCCTGATGAAGCAGCATCCGGGACGTTTCCCGCTGCTGCATATCAAGGATCTGAAAGCCGGGATCCCGCCCTCGACGGAGTTTGACGCCCGGATGGGATTATTCGCTGAGGTCGGGAAGGGAACCATCGACTGGAAGCGGATTTTTGCGGCCGCGCCGCAAGGTGGCATGAGGCACTTCTTCGTCGAGCAGGATTATTGCGAAATCCCACCGCTGGAGAGCATCAAAATCAGCTACGAGTATCTGCACAAGCTGACTGTCTAGCTGGATACCCGGAAACCCGCGTGGCCTGTCATTCCGAGCGCAGCGAGGAATCTCGCTCTGATCCTTTCCTTCACCTATGCTGGTTCAAAATTGTCCTTGTGCTTCGACTCAGGGCCAGATTCCTCGCTGCGCTCGGAATGACACCCGTTTCCGGTTACTGCCCCAGGGGGAGAAGTTGTCCTTTCTCCAGGTGGCGCGTCACGGTGGCGTGGCGTGCGGCGCGCGGATCGTGCGTCACAAGGATGATCGTTTTTGAAAAATCGCGATTCAATCGTGAGAGGATGTCGAGAATCTCTTCCGCGGAGTGAGCGTCCAGGTCGCCCGTGGGCTCGTCGGCCATGAGAAGGGTAGGATCGGTAACAATGGCGCGCGCTATCGCGACGCGTTGTTCTTGGCCGCCGGAGAGTTGCCGGGGGAAGTGGTGGATGCGATCTTCCAAGCCGACCAGCTTCAGGGCGGCCATTACATGCTCTTTTCGTGCCTGCGAAGAAAGCTTCGTGAGCAGCAACGGTAATTCCACATTCTCGAAGGCCGTCAGGACCGGAATCAAATTAAAAGTCTGGAATACAAATCCCACGTGCACGTTTCGCCATGCGGCAAGCCGGTCCTCGCTCATGCTCGCCACATCTTCGCCCAGGACCCGCAATTGCCCCTGGGTCGGCCGATCGATTCCGGCGATAATATTCAATAGGGTTGTTTTGCCTGACCCCGAGGGGCCCATCAGGCAAACAAACTCGCCTTGCAACACAGTCAGATTCACATCCTCGAGCGCGGTAACCTCGAAAGAATCTCGCCGGAAAATCTTCGAAAGACCCTTAGTTTCCACTACAGTGCTTGGCATGTTAATAGTCCGTCGTCAGTTATCGGTTCTCAGTTGTCAGCAATTCGTTCTACCCATTCGGGCCCTACCCGCGACCCCCTCACCCGTCCCGCGGCGGCTGGTGAAAGCGCCGTCGCGGTCCACCCTCTCCCCCAAGGGGGCGAGGGCTGTTTTTCTCACGCTGCCCACTGCTTACTGCCTACTGCCTTCTGTTCTCACCCACCCCCGCTCTTCACCCTAACGCGCTGGCCTGCGGTCAAACCCTCCACTCCTCGCACCACGACCCGCTCGTTGGGGGAAAGCCCATCGACAACTTCGATGCGGTCGCCGAGGTCCCGCCCCACCTGGATCTCGCGCAGCCTGGCATGCGAACCATCGATTACGAACACAACCGTCTTGCCATCCTTTTGAGTTGTCGCAGCGCGGGGGATAGTAATGATCTCGCGAGGCGATTGCTTCTGGTTATCCGTCGGCGCCAGGAACGACACGTGGGCGTTCATCTCGGGGCGCAAGTAAGCGTCCGGGTGCAAAATCTTGACACGGACTTCGATGGTGGCCTTCTGCCGGTTAGCCTCAGGTGCGATTTCCGCCACCACTCCCTGGTAAACCCGGTCGGGGTAAGCGTCCGCCGTAACGCTGCATGGCTGGGCCGGGGTAATACGGGAAAAGTCGTTCTGATTGATATCGAGTTGGGCCTGCAGATCATTCAGATCCGCCACAGAGGCGACCGAGGCTTTGACGCCGCCCGTGCCGCCGAGGTTCATGGTGGAAACCATTTCGCCCTTCTCGACGAGACGCTCGAGGATCGTGCCGGTGACGGGGGCTCGAATCAAGGTCGAGTCGAGCATGGTCTGCGCGTACTCGACGGCAGCCTGCGCCTGAGCGACCTGGGCTCGAGCGTACTCAATCTCTTCGATGCGAGGCCCGATTTTCACCAGTTCGTAATTCTTGCGCGCGCTTTCGAGCTGGTTCCGAGTCACATCGTATTGCATTTGCGCGGCATCGAGCTGCGACTGCGATGCGATCTGTTCCTGGAACATTTCCTTGTTGCGTTTAAGGGTGATGTCGGCGTTCTGGAAGTTGGCCTGGGCCTGGTCCATCGCCGCCTTGGCCGCGTCGATCTCCTGAGGGCGCGAACCGGTTTCGAGTTCCCGCAGGCGGGCCTTCAATACCGCCACATTGGCCTGTGCCTGTTCGAGTTGAGCGACGAACTCCGCGTCTTCGAGGCGTACAATCACTTGGCCTTCGCGGACCTGATCGCCTTTCTCTACGCCTACCCAAGCGACTTTTCCCACCACCTTCGAGCTGACCTCGATGGGATGATGAGCCACGATGTATCCTCCGGCGGTCAAAACTACGTTGCCCAAGGAAGCGCCTTGCTCGAGCGCCGGCTGCTCCACCTCAACCTCAGCCGCGTTGCCCAGTATGCGCGAAATCGCCAGCCCAGCGCCTGCCAGCAAGACCACCCCCAGCAAGGCGTAAAGCAACGGGCCGCGGCTTCCTTTGTCTTTTTGCTCCAGCGCGTCCTTCTGCGAGCGGTCGATTTGCAGGACGCGCAAGTCCTTCGATCCTGGGTCAACAGGGGCCATGTTTCTGCTTGTTCCTTACACCGACCGCAACGCGGTCACGATGTTTTCGTGCGCGGCCCGCCAGGCGGGGAAAAGGCCGCCCAAAAAGCCCATAAAGGTCGCGAAGATCATGCCGCTCAGCAGCAATGCCGGGGTGACGCGAAAGTTGAACGCCACCTCACTGAAGGTGGCAAAATTGGTGGTCCCGGTGGTCAGGCCGTTGACCGGCAGGGCCAGCACGCAGCCCAGCGCGCCGCCTAATAGCGCGATGAGCACCGATTCGAGCACGAAAGAGAGGAGAATGCTTCCGCGTGAATACCCCAGCACCCGCAGAGTGCCAATTTCCTTGGTCCGCCGCGCCACTGCCGCGTACATGGTATTCATGGCGGCGAATGATGCGCCCACCGCCATCAAAACGGCAATGAACAGTCCCAGGGCTTTGATGGGGGCGGCAAAGCGGGTCTGGCTGTCGTAATACTCGCGTTCGGTCTGGGGCTTGAGATGCAAGCGCCGGTCGTTCGCGATCTGGTCACGCAGGCTGGCCAGGCTGCTCGAGTCGGCGGCACGAACCATCACGCTGGAGTACGCTTCACGGTCAAAGTCTGTGGCAAGGTCATTCACATCTGCCCAGACTTCTGAGTCGTAGGCGGTGCTGCCCGCATCGAAAATGCCCACCACGGTCCAATAGCCCTTGGCAAATTTGACTTTGTCACCCAGGCCGCAGTTCTGAAACCGGCCGGCAATCTTCTTGCTGGCAATGACTTCCCTGAGGCCCGACCTGAAGAAGCGGCCCTCCACAATGTTAAATCCCGGACGAAGCGCGGGGCCCACCGGGCCCATGCCGCGAATCGTCACGTTAGACCCTTGCGTCTCACCGCGGCGTGGCAGGTTGATGAGGACAATGACCTCCGGGGAAACCCATGGCTCTCCCTTATCCGTTTTGGCGATTCCGTGCAGGTACGTGATCACCTGGAGCGAGTCTCGGGTGACGGAACTGGTGGCTTCTGATTGCGCCCCTTCGCGCATGATAAGGACGTTCATGGGTTGTCCGGTGGCTGACAAGGAAATCTGAAGTCCCTGGGCAAGGGCCATGAGCACCACAAACACCGCGACCGTGAGGGTGATACTGAAAGCCGTCATGAGCGTAGTCGTCCGCCGAACAAGAAGGTTGCGGAAGTTGTACTTTAAAGGTATAGCCATGGATTATCCACCACTCATCCGGGTAGCGCTGTAGCGGCGCTCTACGAGCGCCGAGGGCTTTGAGCATCAACGACGGCGGTCATAGACCGCCGCTACACACTACTTTACCGCTATCCTCATCCCGTGGCGCGCAGCGCCTCGGCGATGTTAATTTTTGCCGCGCGGTAGGCCGGCCAGCCCGCGGAGAGCAAGGCAAGGATGACCGAAAGAGCCATGCAGAGCAGGAAAGTCTCCGGCCTCATCCTCAGGTCAGCCCAAGCTACTGAACCGATTCTCCGCACCGCCAGGGCATCATAAAGCAGCTTCGCTCCGCCCACTCCTATCACTGCCCCGCCCACCGTCAGCGCCAACGATTCTCCCACGAAAAGAGCCAAAACGTGGCTGGAAGTGAATCCCAGGCTGCGCAATATGGCTGCCTCGGTCACTCGTTCCCGGATCGACATGGCCACGGAATTGGCCACAATGAGCAGGACAGCGAAGGTGACGGCCGAGCCGATCATAAGAATGATGCCGCGCACATTTCCCAGCATCGAGATGAACGAGAGAAGAAAGGTTCCCTCCGCCTCGGTCTTGGTCTCTGAATCCGTATCCCGGAAGGTTTGGTCGATGGCCTGCCCCACCCGTGCGGTGATTTCAGGCCGCTCGACCCGAATCCAGTAGAGACCAACCTGGTTGAATTCTCTCATGGCCTCGTTCAAGTAGTCATAATGAAAATAGAACTGGTCGTCGGGCCCGCCCGTGAACGTTCCGCGCAAGACAAGTTCAGGAGCGATTCCATAAGGACTCCCCATCAAAGTAATCCGGTCGCCGATTTTCCAGTGGAACTTCTCGATCAACTGACGGCCGGCCACCGCCGCCGCGCGCTCCCGTTTGAAGGCCTCCAGTTGGTCGGGAGCGATTCGGGCCATGTCCAGTACGTCGAACACCGCGTTGGCATCGATGGCGAAATTGCTGAATGTGTTGGCGGGATCCTTCCAGTAGGCCCCAAACCAGTTCATCGGAGTGACGGCCACCACGCCGGGCACGGCTTTGATCCTCTGCCCGTAACTGGCCGGCATCATGTAAGTGATGCCAGTCAGCCGCCGTACCATCATGCGAGGGCTCCTTTCTTCGCCCTCGAAGGGTTTCCCGAGCGCCGTGTAAACCATGGCCAGGGACGATAACAGAAAAAGAGAAATGGCCACACTCGAGGCGGTGAGCAGAGTCCGACGCTTATTGCGCAGCAGGTTTCTCAGTCCTAGTCGCCACATGCGCGTTTCCTTTTCTATCATACTACGCGCAAAGCCTGGGGATAGTTTAGAGGGAAATCACAGAGGTGACATTCTGGCCTTATCCCGTGTAACGCAGCGCCTGCGCAATGCTCATCCGGGACGCTCGATAAGCAGGGATCAGGGTGCTGGCAAGACTGGTGAGGATTGCAGTGCCTAACGCCGAGAGCGTGCCGGGAAGGCCTATCTCGAGGTTGACGAGCAGGCCGCCGCCGATCGCGTATCCGCCCACAGCCCGGCAGATTACCCAGGCAGCCAGGCAACCCGCCGAAACCCCGAGCAGCGAGATGATAAGAGACTCCGCCGTGAGCAAGGTCAACAGGGTATTGGTGGGGAAACCCAGCGCGCGCAAAACGGCAAGCTCCATCGTGCGCTCGCGGATGGACATGGCCATGGTGTTCGCCATGATGAGCAAAACTGCAAATACCACCGCTCCGGAGACGCTGACTAAAATCAGCTTCACATTGCCGAGCCAGGAAATAAAGTTCACCACGAATTGTTTGACGGTTTGGGTGCGGGTCGAAACCGGTTCGTCCCGAAACTCCGCATCGATCGCTTTCGTTAACGACGGCATCACCTCGGTTGAGTTGGCCAGGATCCAAAACTGCCCGGTCACGTTAGGACTTCCCAGGACGTCGTTCAGGTAATCCCAGTGAAAGACCAGATAGGACTGCTCTTGCTCCTCTTCAGAATCGTAGATTCCACGGAGATTCAAATCGACCCCAAGGCCGAAATAGTTCGGGCTGCTTACGTGGATCTGGTCACCGACTTTCCAGCTGTATTTACGCGCCGTGTTGCGCGCCACGATCGCCGCTACCTTCTCGCGCATGAACTGCTTCTTCGCCTCCTCCGGCAATTGCCAATTGGGAAAGAATGTAAACAGAACCTGGGGATCGAGGCTGAGCGAGGGGATCACCGTATCTTCGTTTTTGTATCGAGCATCGAACCAGAAGACCTGGGTCACCGCGCGCACACCCTCCAGCCTTTCGATGCGGCCTCGGTAGCTGACCGGCAAAGGTTGAATCGCCGAAGTGCTCGCCGCCACGATCAGAACAAGGTGGGAGCGCTCGGTGTCGGAGGCCGGAGGTGCCTCCAGGAAACGATAGGCGGCGAAGAAAAAGACCAGAAGCGCGAACGAGACGGCCATGCTTGCTGCCGTCAGCAGCGACCTGCGCCGATTACGGATGACATTGCGAAAGACCAAGCCAAATAAAGGCATACACGGTAGGAAGGGCAAAGAGTGAAGTGTAAAGTGTAAAGGGTAAAGGACAAAGGGTAAAGCGTAAAGCGTAAAGGATAGAGGGCAAAGGACAGAGCCACTCAGGTGCGCCTGCGGAACTGTCACTTGTTGGTTCTTATCCTTTACCCTTTAGACTCTCCACTTCGCGCCCTAGTCTTTCGACGCCTGACACCCGAGACCTGACACCTGCACCCGCTTTAGCCAACGTACCGCAGTGCCTCCGCGATGCTCATTTTTGAGGCTCGAAGGGCCGGCAGCAAGGCGCTAACAAGACCCACCCCAACTGAGATTCCCAGTCCCAGCGCCACGGTTCCGTAGTTTACGCCGAAATCCGCGAGGAAGCCGCCTTGATTCATAACATAACCCGTGGCGACGTAAAATCCAAAACCGGCGGCCCATCCGGCGCCCCCTCCCAGCAGTGTCACCACGACGCGCGTCGCCTTCATCCAGGTGCGCGACGTGGAAACACCGGCGAAGAGCATCCAGGTACCGTAGGCCGCCAGCAGTGCGACGCCCACCGCGTAGAGCATGCCGAAAGCTTTACCTTTTGTCGAGGTAATATGGATGAACCCATAAGTTGTCTTGGCGCCCAGGGCGCCCAGCATCCCGCCCAGCAGAGCGATGGCCACCGACTCGCCCACCAACAGGTAAAGAATGGCGTTTTGGCGGAAACCCAGGGTCTTCAACACCGCCGCTTCTCCCGTGCGTTCCCGGATCGACATCGCCATAGTGTTTCCCGCCACCAGCAGGATGGTGAAAACCACGGCCAGACAAACGACGTTCAGCAACAGTTTAATATTCCCCAGCATGGAAACAAAACTGAGGTTGAAGGCTTTCTCGGTTTCTGTCTTGGTCTCGGCGTCGGTATTTCTGAACATGGCGTCAATTCTTTGGGACAATCGAGGAACATCCTCCGCAGTGGCCGCCTTCACATAGAACGACCCGGTGCGCCCTGGGCGGCCCAGCGATTCATCGAAGTAATCCCAATGGAAATACATGGCACGCTCGATCGCGACATCTTCGGCGTCCGTATAGATGGCGCGAATGATGAACTCCAGGTCCACGGGGTAAATCGTTCCCTTCAGGGTTACACGGTCACCCAATTTCCAATGGTAGGTTTCCATCAGCCTCTTGCCCACCAGAGCCGCCGTGCGCTCTCTTTTCCAGGCTGCGAGCTGATCAGGTGGGATCACGATTTCGTCGGAGATCTTTTCAAAGTCGTCAACATCGGTGGCGAAGTTGGCGAAGAAGTTGCTGGGATCGGCATAGTACCCGCCGAACCAATCCATCGATTCGACATATTTCACCCCCGGCAGGACGGCAATGCGTTGCTTGTAGGAGACGGGCATCGACTCCGTCATACTCGTCGCGCGATGGACCACCACCCTCAGGTTTGAGCTGTTTGACGTGCCCAATGTTTCAAGATTGTGCAGGACGGCCTGGAGCGTGCTAACCAGAAAGATGGAGGCGGTGATGCTCAGGATAGTAAGCGCCGTCCGGCGGGGGTTGCGCGTAGTATTCTTCAGGATGAGCCGAATAATCTCCATCGTGGTTCTCCTCCAAGATGAATTCCACCTGGGGGCCTCCCAGTCATTGGCAGTTCTCAGGCAGGCCCGGTGCGGAAGAAAGTTGAGCGGATTCAACCCTGCTACTATAACATTGTATCATTTTAGGAGTAGCACAGGCACTCTTGCCTGTGCTACGTCCGAGGGCTGACGTGAGATAACTAAAGGGCAAGAAGAGGAGTGCGAACCATGCCAATTGCGATCAAAAGGGCTTATGAGGCGGCCGGCGCTGAGGACGGTTACCGTGTTCTTGTGGATGGCCTCTGGCCCAGGGGCCTAACCAAGGCGGGGCTGAGGATCGACGTATGGATGAGGGAAATCGCTCCTTCGACCGCGCTGCGTAAATGGTACGGCCACAAACCGGAGAAATGGGAAGAGTTCAGGAAGAAGTACCGCCAGGAATTGTCGAAGCCTCCTCGTAAACTTCTCCTCGACGAAATAGTAGGGTGCGCAGGCAGGGAGCAAGTCACTCTGGTTTTCGGCGCCCGCGATGGCGAGCGCTCCAACGCCGCCGTAATTGCCGAGATAGTTCGATCCGAACTCTAGCCGCGAAGGCGGGGATCCATTCGCGGCGCCTTGGAATTCGTGCCTGGCGCATCAATAACCTCGCCCATTAGCGTCAGAGAAGTTCTAAGTCCAGAGCGCCTTCCTGGCTTCCGGTGTATACTCTCAGAGCGTTTGGCCAATACGGTCGTTCAAGGCAGATTCCAGGAAAGATGGTTCCGAGAGAATGGGCTCGCGCTCTTACTATCCATGTTTGTTCGCGCTATTGTTTTTGCTGGGGCTTGGACTCGGGGCCTCTCCGCTGAGGGCGCAAGGCAGCGCCGATGAGCGAATTTACTTTAATGCCAAAATCTTCACCGCGGAGCCACAGAATCCTTATGCGGAGGCGATCGCAATTCGCGGCGATAGGATAGTGGCTGTGGGAACCTATACGGAAGTTGCCAAATGTGTCAAGGCCAATGCCGAGCGCGTGGATCTCGACGGCAAGTCGCTTTTCCCAGGCTTTATCGATTCGCACATGCATGCCATCCAGGGCGGCATACATCTGATCTCGGCTGACGCGAGCGACAAGGTGCAATCGCTGGAGAGCTTGGTTGCTTTTGTCAAAGAAGCCAGGACATCCGGTGTCGGGATGCGAGGCGGAATTCTGGAGATTCTCGGCCTGCCGCTCGAATTCTGGTCCCATACGGATGAACTGAACACGAAATTCAGCGCCGGCGAGTACGAAAATCAGCCTGTCTTTCTGCACGGAATGGACGGGCACACCGGTTGGGCCAATCGAGCTCTGCTGAACCGGGCGGGCATTACGCGGGATTTCCTCAAAAACCTCTCGGAGGATCAGCGGAGCTACTACGGAGTCGGAAAAGACTTCGAACCCAATGGTTTCGTCGTCGATGCGGGGATGGAAAGAATCTCGCCGCTTCTACCTGGGCACACGGACGGTCGCCTGCTTCGCGCAGGGCGCGCGGCGCTTCACTACAACTACAGTCTTGGAATTACCGCTTGGCTGGACCCACTGGCTGATGATCTGGTCTTGAAGACTTACAGGCTTCTTGCCGAACACCGCGAACTGGTGTCGGAGGTGGGTGCTTTCCCGCGGGTTTACGCTAAGGATCCTCTTGCCGAGTTGCGGGACGTTCAAAAGATTCGAGAAGCGTGCCGGAGCATTCCGAACTTGCATGTGAGCGGTATCAAGATTTTTGCCGATGGCGTCGTCGAATATCCCTCGCAAACCGCGAATCTCTCCAAGCCCTACAAGAACACGGGCCGCAATGGCGACCTGCTGTTCGATCCAAAAAAGTTCGCCGCGTTGTGCATCGCAGCGGACAGGCAGGGGCTGATCATCCATGTTCATGCGATAGGCGATGGGGCGGTAACGGCGGCGCTCGATGGAATTGCCGCCGCTCGCAGAGCCAATGGCAATTCGGGATTGCCCCACACGCTGACCCACGAACAGTTCGTGCTTCCACAGGACTTTCCTCGTTTCCGCGAATTGGGCGTCATCAGCGCCTTGCAGTTGCTGTGGGCCACCGCGGAGCCGGACACCATTGAAATTGTTAAGCCTTATTTGGATCGAGAGATATACCGGTGGCAATATCCGGCGCGATCCATCCTCGACAACGGGGGCGTAATTTCGGGCGCCAGCGACTGGCCGGTCTCAAGCGCCAATGTGTTCTGGGGAATCTACCAGGCAGAGACGCGAAAAGGGCCCGAAGGCGTCCTGGACGCC
>Ga0187781_10000525_pt1 | contig 27367 bp, 30 predicted proteins | sample 0715_SJ02_MP02_2_FD_132447 | JGI IMG/M metagenome (GOLD analysis project Ga0187781, IMG submission 132447) | Tropical peat soil microbial communities from peatlands in Department of Meta, Colombia - 0715_SJ02_MP02_20_MG | ecosystem: Environmental > Terrestrial > Soil > Wetlands > Peat | place... | reverse complement strand
ACTTGCCCCGTCGGCGCGGGGGCGATCCGACGGACGACCTGGCCTGACGGCGAGCGGATCTCCACGGCGATGTGCGGGGTCACGAGGGTGCCGCCGTTGGCCACCGCGGCAATCAGCCGCGCAGCCTGCAGCGGGGTCACCAGGACGTACCCCTGCCCCACGGCGGTGTTGAGCGTATCCCCGCCATACCACGGCTGATGGACGACGCGGCGCTTCCACGCCGGATCGGGCACCACGCCCGCGATCTCGTCGGGCAGGTCGATGCCCGTTGGGGCGCCCAATCCGTACAGGTGTGCGTACTCGGAGATGTGCTCGGGGCCGACCGTCCGAGCGATCGTCCAGAACACGACGTTCGACGACACGGCGATCGCCTGCAGGAAGTTCAGATGGCCGAACGACTCGCCCGCGTTGTCGTGGAAGATCCGCCCGTTCAGGTCGTAATACCCGGGGTCGTAGAATCCCGTGTCCGCAGTAACGAGACCGAGCTGCAGTGCGGCCGAAGCGGTCACGATCTTGAAGACGGACCCCGTGGGATATCCTGCCTGGGCAGTCCGATCGATCAATGGCTGCCGCGGATCGTGCAACAGCGCGTTCCACGCGGCCGCCCGGATGCCCGTCGAGAACAGGTTGGGATCGAACGCCGGATGGCTCGCAAACGCCTCGATGGCCCCGGTCGCGGGATCCATCGCCACCACGGCGCCCACTCGATCGCCCAGCGCCGTCTCGGCCGCCTGCTGCATCGACAGGTCGATCCCAAGCACCACGGTGTCCCCGGGCACGGCCGGAATCGTCTTGAGCGTCCGCGAGGGCCGGCCCATCGCGTCGACTTCGGCCTGGAGCTCGCCGTTGACCCCTCGCAGATATCGATCGTACGCGCGTTCGATGCCCGCCTTCCCGATCAGGTCGCCCGGTTCGTACCCGTCGGCCCGAAGGCGGCGCAGGTCCGCATCGCTGATCTCCCCGAGATAGCCGAGCACGTGCGCCAAAAGATCACGGTAGAGATAATCGCGAACGGGCTCGACCTCGACGAGGACACCGGGCAGATCCATCCGGCTCTCCTCGACGGCGGCGATAACGGTCTTCGGCACGTCCCGCTGCAGCCGCACGGGTTCGAACGGCTGGTCCCGCGCGTCGGCGATCCGTTGCCACACCTCGGCGGGATCCATGCCGAGCAGGCGGGCGATCTCGGGAACCTCCTGGTCCGGGTGCACGAGCTCGATGGGCATGACCGCGACCGTGAACGCGGGACGGTTGACGACGAGCGGACGCCCCGCGCGATCGATGATGAGACCGCGGGGCGCGGCGAGGGTGGTGACACGTAGTCGATTCTCGTCTGCGAGACGGGAGAAATAGTCGCCCTGAACAATCTGGACCTGCCACAGCCGCACCGACAGCACGGCCAGCAGGACGACCACTACGGCGAATAGGACCACGAGCCTGCGCTCGAAAATCTCGCGGTCCATCTACCTTTCTCCTTCACCGTTCGCAGGGGCACACCACGACTGCGCCCCCAAATGGCTCAGGGCGGCGCCGGGAGCGACCGTCGTGGGCTGGCAGCTGATCGCACCCGCGCTTGCAGTCCGTGGTGCCCCCGGCGGGGTCCACCACGCCACGCAGTATCGCAACGTCGACAACGAACTCGCGGTCGGCTCCCGAGACGGATCACCGCGGCCGTTCAGAGAGCCGCTGCAGCATCCCGTCAAGCCGCCGGAGCCACTGGAAAATGGGGATCGCAATAACGCCATTATAACATGCAGCCAGTGCGGTGACGCGCAGGGCCTCCCCGGGAGAGACGTTCACAAGGCTGACCAAGTGACCGGCGCCGATCCAAACCGCATTTCTGACCATCGTCATGGCGAACGCGGCAATCCCCGGCAGCCAGACGTTCTCGAGATAGATCCGGCCCTCCCCGAGTCCCGCGCTGAATCCGGCGCACAAGTTGCCGAGCATGCCGAGCCCGAGCGGTACCCCGGTCGCCACGTCCTGCAGAAGCCCCGCTGCGGCGCCGACGACCGCGCCCTCCTCGGGACCCCGCAGCAGGCCGGCCGACACGACCAGGATCAGGAGCGGGTCGAGTACCGCTCCCCCCGGCCGGATGACGCTCAGCCACGTCACCTCGAGAGCCAGCGAAACGACGGCAAGAATACCGTAGACGGCCAAGCGGGTCATCGAGCGCCCTGAGCGCCGTCCCCAACGATGATCAGCAGCTCTTCCAGATGCGACAGGTCTGCTGACGGTCTCACCACGGCCTCTTCGAACATGTCACCGGAGGGGTGACTGACCTCGACCACGCTGCCGACCACGAGGCTGCGCGGGTAGATCGGGCCCAACCCGGATGTCACGACCTCGTCTCCGGGCTGCACGTCGGCGTCACGGGCGAGATACTTCACGCGAAGGAGCGGCTGTCCCTGACCCTCGACGACGCCGGCCTCGCGCGAACGGACCACGAGCACCCCCACCGCACTCCTGGGGTCCGGCAGCAGGAGCACCCTCGACCACGTGAGGCCGGCCTCGATGACGTGGCCGACCAGGCCGTCGCTCGTGACGGCGGAATCGTTCCGCCGGATCCCCGCGAGTGTGCCCCGATCGACCAGGACCGTGCTGAACCAATCGCTCGGATCGCGTCCGACGACCCGGACCGCTACAGTCTGATAGGGCTCTTGTTCCTTGAACCCGAGCAGCGTCCGAAGGCGGGCATTCTCCTGCTCGGACGCCCGCAACCGCGCATTTTCCTCACGCAGCCGCCCCACCTCGGCCCTGAGGTGCGCATTTTCCGTGCGGAGCGTGCCGATTTCGTTGAGCACGGACCAGGCGCCCGACACGGCCCCGCCGATTCGCGACAGCACCATGGCGGCTGGGGCGAGAACAAACTCCACAGCATCGCCGGCCCACCCGATCCGGCGGCGATCCGGGCTCCGTACCTGTTCCGTCAATACGGCCAGCGCCACGACGCCCAGCGTCAGAAACACGAGGAGCCGTCGGTGCCGGATCAGCGTGGAGGACAACACGCGTGGGCCTACATCTTCTTGCTGGTGACCAGGACCTTCTTAAGCGTCTCGATCTCTTCGAGCGCCCGCCCCGTTCCGAGCACGACGCTGCTCAGCGGGTCTTCCGTGATCATGACCGGCATGCCGGTCTCCTCGGCGAGCAGCCGTTCGAGCCCGCGGAGCAGGGCGCCGCCGCCCGCCATGATGATCCCGCGGTCCACGATGTCCGCCGCCAGTTCGGGCGGGGTCCGCTCCAGCGTCATCTTGACCGCTTCCACGATGGCCGCGATCGGCTCCGCCATCGCCTCGCGGATCTCCGTGCCGGTCATGCGCACCGTCCGCGGGAGCCCCGAGACCAGGTCGCGCCCGCGAACTTCGACGGACTGATCCTCCTTCTGGGGGTACGCGGAGCCGACCTTGATCTTGATGTCCTCAGCCGTGCGCTCGCCGATCAAGAGATTGTACGCCTTTCGTGAGTACTGGATGATGGCCTCGTCCATCTCGTCGCCGGCCACGCGGATGCTCCTGGCGGTCACGATCCCGCCGAGCGCGATGACCGCGACCTCCGTCGTACCGCCGCCGATGTCCACCACCATGCTCCCGATGGGTTCGGAGACCGGAAGGCCGGCGCCGATCGCGGCCGCCATCGGCTCCTCGATCAGGTACGCCTCCCGCGCCCCCGCCTGCAACGTCGCATCGATCACGGCCCGCTTCTCCACCTCGGTGACGCCGCTTGGGATACCCACGATCACCCGGGGTCGCATCAGACTGCGACCCCGCAGACCGCGCTTGATGAAGTACGACAGCATCGAGGCGGTCGTGTCGAAGTCGGCGATGACCCCGTCCCGAAGTGGGCGCGTGGCGATGATGTCGCCGGGCGTCCTGCCGATCATCTTCTTGGCCTCGTCGCCGACCGCGAGCACCTCTCCTCCGTCGACCCGCCTCGCGACCACGGACGGCTCCCGGAGCACGATGCCCTCGCGTCGCACGTACACGAGGGTGTTGGCGGTCCCAAGATCCACCCCCATGTCTCGAGTAAACCGGCTGAACAAGCCGTTGAAGATCATCCCCCTCACGCTCCTCTCGGGCCCTCACGGGGCCCGGCCCCCCTCCGTGGTCCGCGCGGGTCCGCCGGCACCGGGTCGAACGGACCTCCATGCTCCCTGAGACTGACGTACCGGCCGTCTCCGATGATCAAATGGTCCAGCACGGGAATCCCCATCAGTCGGCCTGCCCGGCACAGCCGTGCGGTCAACGCGAGGTCGGCACGGCTCGGCGTCGGGTCGCCCGAAGGGTGATTATGCACCAAAATGACGGCGGCAGCGCCCCCGCGCACCGCCGCTCGAAACAGCTCACGGGGATGGACCGGGGAACTCGCCAGACCGCCCCGCGTGAGCTCAGTCCGATCGAGCACCTCGTGCCGCGTATTGAGCAACAGGACCCAGCAGCGCTCTGTGTCGCAAAACCTCAGCTCGTCCAGCACGAGCGTCGCCGCATCGGCAGGCCGCCGTACAACAGGCCGCGTCCGTGGCGGCAGCGCCCGGAGTCGACGGCCCAGCTCGAACGCTGCGAGAAGATGGAGGGCCTTGACCTCGCCGATGCCGGTCGTCCGGCGCAACTCCGACGGTGTGGCCGCGGCAAGGCGATCCAGGGTGCCATGGTTCCCCAGCAGGCTGGTGGCAACCTCCAGGGCGCCGTGATCACGGAATCCTGTACGGAGGAGAATGGCGAGCAACTCCGCGCTGCTGAGCGCCGCCGCCCCGTGTCGCAGAAGCCGCTCCCGAGGACGGATCTCCTGAGGCAGGTCCGCTATCCGGCGTGGTCGCTCGCTCAGTGCAGCACCCGAAAGCCTAAGATCGCAGACCGCCCGCCGCTCAGTTGCGGCCCCCGAGTCTGCGCGATGGAACAACGATGGGGCGAGTTCGGCGTCCCTGCCCGCCGTCCCCACCCCCTCAACCCCGCCCCGGCGTACTCACAACGCGCGGAACAGGTAGATCGCAACGATTATACCAGCGATGATGGCAAGGTTCAACCGCACCGTGAACCCGAGCGTGACCGTGAACACGCGCAGATCCACCGTCACCGGCGGGTCCACGCCGAACGCAACCGAGTGACCGAGCGGGGCCAGGTATGTAAACTGTCCCACGGCGTCCGCGAAGACACTGCCCAGCATGGCCCCCGCGATGACGATGACAACCAGGACCCACCACGGCTCGCGCGTCTTCTTGGCAACCGGCACCACCCGCCACCCCCCTATCAGCGCACCGGGTGCTCGCAGGCCGGCGCGGGGACCCTCCCGGAGATGCCGTCACACGCGGGAATTCGCGCACACAAAAAGGGAGCGGCCCGCGACCGCTCCCCGGTCTCGCGTGCTGCACGTCGAGGTCGCCTCGGCGCCTCCCCGATGCCCCGGTCTTACAGGTCAGCTTTTCTCCCCGGCGCCCTTGTCCGACGCCGGCGGCTTCTGGTCCTCGGGCTTCGTCGCTTCCTTGAACTCCCGCATGGCCTTCCCCACCGCTCCGCCCAAGCCGGCGAGCCGGCTCGGGCCGAAGAGGAGGATGATGATGGCCAGGACGATGATCAGCTCCCAAAACTTCGGTCCCATAGCAGCGCACCTCCGCGCTGATTATACACCATTCGAACGAGCGACGACGCCCAGCCTTCGCGTTCCAGACCGTGCGCCTTTTCAGGCTACGCCTTTTCCAACTACGGTCCTCGAGCCCCCGAGGTTCGTCTCGGTTTCAGTACCGTTCCGCCGCCACACGAAGCGCATCCGCCTGGTCCGAAGCCGAAGCCGGCCACGGCTCCCAACAAGTTGCCTCCCTCGCAGCCACTTGTTGGGATGCCGCCTAGAGCATCGGATGCGCCGTGATGATCGCCCGCGCGATCTCGACCAGGCGCTTGTTCTCGCGCTGGCTCTGAATCTGCATGCGCCGGAACGCCTCCGCCTCGCTGATGCGCAGGCGGTTCATGAGAATCCCCTTAGCGCGCTCGATGACCTTGCGCGCTTCGAGGGCCTCCGACAGCGTGGCGATCTCCCTGCGAAGTTCCTGAAACTCCCGAAACCTCGTGCGTGCGGTGAGGATCGCCGGCAACAGATCCTCCTCCGCGACCGGTTTGACGAGGTACGCGAACACTCCGGCGGCGGCGGCCCGCTCGATCAGCGTCTGGTCGGAGTACGCGGTCAGGAGAATAATCGGCACCGAGCGAGTGCGAGCGATCTCACGTGCCGCCTCGATCCCGTCCGTCTCCGGCATCTTGATGTCGAGGATCACCAGGTCGGGCGCGGTTTCACGCGCGAGCGCGACCGCCTCACGCCCCGTCGTGGCCTCGCCGACGACCTCCATCCCGAGTGTGGCAAGCTGCGTGCGCAGGGTGATCAGGCGGATCGCCTCGTCGTCGGCGATCAGGATGCGGGACCGCGGCGTCATCGAGGGAAGGTCACCTCCGCGACGGTGCCCCCGTTGACCGTCATGCGCAGACTTCCGCGGAGGTCACGCGACACGAGCGTCCGCACGATCGACAGGCCGAGGCTCTCGACCCGGTGCGGATCCAGTTCCGGCGGCATTCCCACGCCGTCGTCGCGGACCATCACGGTGATCTCGCCGCCGCTCTCGTACAGCGTCACCACCACGGCGCCGCGCGTCCGCCCCACGAAGGCGTGCTCGATCGCGTTCGTTAGGAGCTCCCCAAGCACGAGAGCCAGCGACGTCGCCTGCTTGCTCGGCAGGAGGATCCTGGGACCTTCCACGCGCACGTCCAACTGCGTTCCGGGGGTCCCGAGATCCCGGCAGACGGTGTCCGCGATCGCTTCGGCGAGCTGGCGGGCGTCGGCCTCGCCGATGTGGTCGAGGGAGAGCAGCCGGTGGACGGTTGCGATGCTCTTCACGCGAGCGAGGCTGTCCCGCAGGCGGCTGGCGACCTCGGAAGAACCCGTCTCGCGTCCCTCGAGGTAGAGCAGGTCGGCCAGTGTCTGGAGGTTGTTCTTAATGCGGTGGTGCATCTCTTGGAGCAGCGTCCGGAGCTGCTCGTTCCCGGCCACCAGTTCCTGCTCGCGCCGGCGAATGACCTCGGCACGCTCGTCGAGATAGGCTTGCCCGATCGCCAGCATCTCCAGATCGATCGCTTCGTTGATCCGGTCGGCGACGCGCATGACGTCCCAGGGGAACGCGAGCCACAGCCTCCGCCGCAGCATGTGCTGGATCTCCCCGAGCACGGCGAGGCGAAACAGCGCCAGCGCTTGCTGGATCTCCTCCAGGGAGAACCCGCGCCGAAGCTGGTCGCTCGCCACCGCGCGGGCGGCCCGGAACACGGCGTCACGCGCACGCGCCCGCTCCTGCGGCGTCCACACGCGCGCCACACCGAGCAGCACATGCAAGCCCTCGGCGCCCCACTCGGCCGTCTCGGAGACGTCGCGATACCTCGGGACCCGCCGCCGCAGCGAGGCCTGCCATGCCTCGATGATCGTGCCGCGCGCACGAAAGAGGTGGGCGCTCGTCCTTTGGACCGCTACCCGAAACAACATCTCGCGGAGCCGCTGCCACGGCCGGACCGACTCGTCACGGTGCACGGCCGAACGCGGCGTGGATACGACGAGCGCGCGGCGAGGCATGCGTGGCGTCGAGTCTACCGCGTCCTCACGGTCACGAACTCCACAAGCTCGTGGAGGCTCGCGCGCGCAGGCGAGTCGTGCAGCGCTCCCAGCGCCGCCGCGGCCCGTCCGGCGCGAGACCGAGCCACGCTCAACGCGTAGTCCACCGCGCCGCATCGCGCAAGAATCTCGCGGACGCCGGCGGACGGATCCTCCCCGGCGTCCCCGTTCGTGCGCATCAACATCGCCTCCAACTGTTGGCGGTCGGCTTCCGGTGCCTCCAAGAGCGCGTAGATGATCGGCAGCGTCACCTTGCCGGTTTGGATGTCGCTTCCGATCGGCTTGCCCAGGCTCGACGGGCTGGCCGTCAGGTCGAGCGCGTCATCGGTGATCTGAAACGCCATGCCCCACTCCAGTCCGAACGCGGCGAGGGCGCGGGCCTCGTCTTCCGCGGCGCCTGCGGTCATCGCCCCGCACCGGCACGCGGCGCTCATCAATTGGGCCGTCTTGCCTTCGATGATGTCGAAGTAGATCGTCTCGTCGGTGTGCGGCGCGTTGCCGTACTTGATTTGCTTGATCTCGGCTTGGCTCATCCGCACCGTGGCCCACGCCATTGCCGCGGCGAGGTCGGTGCGGCGCAGGCGAGCAAGCAGGTGGAACGCTTTGCTGAAGAGGTAGTCGCCCAACAACACCGCCACCTGATTCCCCCAGACGGCATTGACGGTCGCCTGGCCCCGTCGCAGGTCCGCGGTATCGATCACGTCGTCGTGCACGAGCGAGGCGACGTGGATCAGCTCGACCGCGCCGGCGATCTCGAGGCGCGCGGCGCGATCCGGAGGGCGCGCGGCACCGTTGGTGCTGGCGAGTGCGCTGAGACACACAAGAGCCGGGCGGACCATCTTTCCGTGGCTGCGCAACACGTGGGCCACGAGGTCCCCGACGAATGGGTCGTCGCTCCTGAGTTCCGCCCGAAGGAGACCGTCCAATGCCTCGAGGTCGTCCTGGACGGGCGAATAGATCCTGCTTAGATCCATGGAGTGTCTTGTTCTCGCCACCGGGCGGGTTTCCCTGGAGTCGGCCCGCCGGCCGGGCAGCCGGCCCGGGCAAGCGCGGCCTGCCCCGTCGTGCTCCACCCCGGTCCGGACCCCGGGACAGCCACGTCGCGGACGCCTAGCGCATGGGCCGGCGGGCGACGCCCGACTGGTCCCGCGCCCGCATTGGCCGTTAAACGTCCGCGACCGTTCCGTAGAACGAGACGAAGAACAGGAGGCCAAAGAGCAACACCCAGAACACCAAGTACCGCCAGTATACGACCGCGGCGCTCGGTCCCTGTGGCGCGCTCGAGGCTTTGCGTTCCGCCATCACGCCCCCTCCCGCCCGGACGCTATCCCGCTCTGGCCGCCCGGGGACACGGCCCCCGCGGCGGGGGCCGCTGGCCTCCTCGCCGGCGGAATCGCGGGGCCGGGTATCGCCGCGATGCGGTCGCTGAAGACCCGCACGGCCGCCACGAACTCTCGCGCGGCGTGTTTCCCGTAGAACAGCGCGCCGATGCGCTCGGGATTGATCTTCTGGCGCTCGAGTCGGCGGCGCAGTTGCTCTATCCGATCGCTGATCAGATTGTTGCCGAACCGGTTGAAGCAATCGCCGAGCGGGCATCCGCAGACGAACGCGCCGTCTGCACCGTTCCGGAGCGCAAACTCCAACCATGCCGGCCGGGTGAACCCGGAGCACGGGATCTTGATCAGGGTCACATTCGGCAGGTCCAGCATGGTCCCGTCCTCGCGGACGATCTCGCCGGACGCGACCGCCCAGTCGCAGAGAAACCCCACGATCTTGGGACCGCGGGCGGAGGCGGGCGCGGGCTGTGGACGGTCCGCTAGCTCTGGCATGCGCTCAGCACCCTCTCGTGGATGTCTTTTTGCAGAAGCCGAGGAAGCTCCAGCGCCTCAAACGGGCAGGCGCCGATGCAGATGCCGCACTCGACGCATCGCGACTCGAGGACAACGGCCCGCAGCTTGCGCGCCTGGGCCGCCTTGGTCACCCCGGGGTTGGGACTCGGCACCATCACGATCGCGTTGTACGGGCAGTCGTAGTAGCAGAGCTCGCAGCCGGTGCAGTTCGCGTCAATCACCTGTGCGACGCCCGAGTCCTTGAGGCCGAGCTCCTTCCGAGTTTCGGGAAGTTGATATGGGATGTACAGCCCGTACCCGATGAGCACCACCGCCAGTGCGATCAGCACGAGCGGCGGCAAGAATCGCATCGCCCAGTACGGCGTGAGGAACAGCCAGTCGACGGCCAGGGCTGTCGGCGGCTGCGAGGCCGACGCGGGCGCCTGGCTGGTGACCGGCACGAGCCCCGTCAGGAGCAGGACCAAGCCGAGCGAGAACAGCGTCCAGACAGCGGGCGGCCAGACCTTGGGGTGGCGGATCCGCGTGTAGTGCCACCAGAGAAAGACGTAGAGCCCGACGGCGGGACCGACATGCAGGAACAGGACCCTGGGGAGCAGCAGGTTCGTGAGGCCCTCGCCACCGAACAGCGCGTGGCGCAGCCACCCGCCGACCACGGGGACTTGCGCAGCCGCGTTCGCGGTCATCGCGACGAGCGCCTCGCTGCGCTGATCCCACACCAGGATGTACCCAGTCACACCGATGAAGCCGGCGAGCGTGAGCAGCATCATGCCGCTGATCCACGGCTCGTCCCGAGAGAACCGGAATCGCTCGGTAAACCAGTTGCGAAACAGATGCAGCAGGATGACGATCATGAACCCGTCGGCGGCGTACCGGTGAATGCCGCGGACGATCTGCCCGTACGGCACGTCCACCGTGAGGAACTGCACCGACGTATACGCCTGGTCGAACGATGGGGCGTAATAGAGGAACAGGAAGATCCCCGATAGGACCAGCACGGTGAGAAACAGGTTGGCGAGCCCGCCGGTGTAGTACAAGGGGTTGAAGTCGTCCGGATACACCCGTGCGATCACGGTGTCCAGCCGAAGCGTGGCCGCGAGCAGCCGGCCCAGCAGCCGCCTATACACCCGTGAACCCTCCCTTGCGCAGGAACAGCAGGATGAACGAGTAGGCCAGCAGGATCACGCCCACCAGGCTCCCTCCGACGAGATGGTGACCGGTGAGCTCTCCCCAGACAATCCCGCCGGCGCAGGCCAGGCTCACCAGCGCCAGGACCACGATCCACGCGGCGTACGTTGACGCCCGGTCCGCCATCTCGATCACCTCCTCCTGCCCGGTCCGACCGACGGGTGCCCCACCGGCCAAGGCCCGCTCCGACGCCCCGCCTCGCGGCGCCTCGCGAGCACCCACTCGTAGAGGCCGACCCGGCGGCGCACCTGCCCGGCCGCGCGATCCACTTCGTACAGCAGGAACCCGAGCCACAGCATCAGCAGGACCAAGGCGGCGCCGAGCGCTCCCACCGTCCCGGTCGCGTCGAACGTGGGCGCCGCCCGCCACGTGCGCCACGCCGCGAAGAACTGGCTCAGCCCGAGCGTCGCCGCGGCAAGAAGCACGTAGAACAGCACCTTGCGCCGCATGAGCTACGACGCTCCGGCCGGGCGAGGCGCCGGCCTCGCACCCGGTCCCTGCGCGGCCCGCATCGCCGCATCCCGCGCCTGACGACGCCGCCAAGACAACTCCCAGAGAAGCGCCAGGAACAACACGACCACGGTGATGCCCCAGATGAACGGCGGGTCGCGGGAGATCACGGCGACGTTCAGCATGATGAGCGCGCTGAACCCGATCCAATACACGAGCGCGAGCAGGCCCACCACGAAGAAAAACGGACGCTGGGTCGGCAGCGTCTCCTTCGTCCGGTCGAGGAACGGCACGAGCATGCCGTACCCGATCAGGAGCGCCGGCGCGACGCCCGCCCACAGCGGGGGCATGTACTTCACGACCTGATAGAGGGCCAGAAAGTACCAGTCCGACAGGACCGGGAGCGGCGTCCGGTTGTTGTTGGCCCACTGGCCCATGTCCGGAAGGTTGATGAAGCTCACGAGCGCGAGGAAGCTCAGCACGAGCACGATCACGAACGCCGAGACGTTGAGGTGACGGCGGCGCGTCCGGTAGAAGAACGTCTCTGCGACGATCGCCAGCACGATCGAGATCCCGAAGTGAATCGCGTAGAACCGGGTGAGAGTGCCCGCGCCGAGCGCCGGTCCGCCGAGGAAGATGTACGCGATCGCGTGCCCGAGCCCGAGGTTCCCGATAATCGGAATTTCGTCGTAGTAAGTCGGCACGGTCAGGATCACCTTGGCCGCCCAGAACGCACGCTGGTTCCACTCCAGCGTGTACCCGGTGACGCCGGAGATCATCGCCAGCACGAGCGACGCGAAGAGGATCATCCACGTGAGCTCGCCGGGCTTCTTGTATTCACCGGCAAAGTACATGCGATAGATACGCAGCGTGATGCACGTGATCAGCATGTCGCCGCCGTACTTGTGAAGCCCGCGCACCAGCCAGCCGAAGGGAATGTCGTACGTGATGTGCTCGATCGAGCGGTACGCGCCGGTCGTCGTGGGAACGTACCACAGCATGAGCACGATCCCGGACACGATCACGACCATCCACGAGAGCCAGACCAGGCCCCCCAGAATGTACAGAGGGTTGTCCTGGCGCGCCGTCTGGGTCTCGTCGAAGAGGTCCAGGCGCTGCTTCCGGTCCTGGAACCACTCCTTCAGGTTTGCGAGTACCGCCTCCACCGCCTACCTCCAGCCTCCAGCCGTCCCCGTCACGCTCCGTTCATGCGCCGGCCAGCGCCGCGCCGTCCCATGCCTCATAGCTTCCCTACCATGGTATGCGTATCGCGCTCACGCGTCCCGTGGGTCCGCCGGCCCGCACTTCGCGATCGCCCCGACCTCCGCGCCGGTGACGATGATGTCGTCCCCGTGGATCTCGAACCGGAAGTACCGCGCCCCGCGCGGCGCCGGGCCCGAGATGACGTTCCCGGGGTCACCGGGGTATTCGGGATCGTAGATGCTGAAGTGGCACGGGCACGCCATCAACGAGTGCTGTTCCCAGTTCGGCGGCTGGAAGCCGCCGTACCCGGCCGACACCTCGTGGTAGTCGGGCACGTAGTTGAAGATGCAGCCGAGATGCGGGCAAATCCTGGAGAACAGCACGATGTCGGTCTCGCCGTCGAAGCCGACGAACCCCTCGCTGTTCACGAACCTCACTTTCTTGGGAAGGCGGATCGCCACGCCGGGGACGTTGCTGGCCTCCTGGCCGTCGGGCGTGTACTGGACGAATTTCTGGACGTACGTAAAGTAGAACGAGTCCCACGGCTTGACGAGCTGGGAGACCTTCCCGATCATTTGGGCGCCGCCCTGCGGGAGATCGGGCGCGATCGTGAAGATGCCCCACGGCTTGTCGTTCGGCTTGAGGTAGCGAAAGAGCGGCGACAGGATGGCGATGACGCCTCCCAGCACCGGGATCCCCGTCAGCACCTTGAGCACGGTCCGCCTGTCGAACTTCATCCGCGTTCCTCCTCGTGCATCACGCCCCCCGCTCCGCCGATGCTACTTGATCGGCGGATGCTTATAGAAGAACGTATAGACATAGTCCACGAGATCGTCAAGCTGATCCGCCGTCAACTTCCCCTGATAACTCGGCATGAGCCCGCTGCCATCGAGGATGGCGTTGGTCAGGTCGGCGCCGTTCCGCTGGACCATGTAGTTGATGTCGGTGAAGATGCCGGGGCCCTCGCCTCGCGACCACGACCAGACGTGTGCCGCCATTTCGGCGCCCCGTGGCCCGCGGCCGTCGCCGTTCACGCCGTGGCACTGCGCGCACTGCGCTTCGTATAGACGCTTGCCCTCGCTCAACCCCTGTGGCGACGTACGGAACATCATCTCGTAGACGTTCGCGTCCCACCGTTCCTCGTTCGAGAGCGTCTGCGCCTTGTTCGCGCCGAACGACGCCTCGGGACCAAACGCCGGCATCGCCGTGTAGGCACGGCCGTTGGTGACGGTCTGGAACATGATCGCCGGCGTGATCACACTTTCGAGGTCGCGATTGTGAAAGTCGGCCGGCTTGCTCGGCACGGTCGGACGCCGGATCGTGATCCCGAACAATTCCGTCACCAGCGCCAGCACGTCGTGCTGCGGCTCCACCAGCGTCGGCGCCATCGGCCCGTTGCCGTGCCCATCCAGGCCGTGGCACACGGCGCAGTTCTGTTGGTACACCTGCCTGCCCTTGATCGCGTCAGGAACGATCGGGCGGTCGTTCTCGTCGGCGACCAGCGGCGTCTCCACCTCCTGAGCCGGTGGCAGCGCGAGGTTGACGCGGCTGCCCCGCAGGCTCGTTCGGGGCTGACAACCGGTGGCCAGGATGGCCGCGGCGATCACCAACAGCGATGCGGCCGAACGCGTCCGGCCGAACCCTCTCGGCATGCCGGTCCTCTCTTCCACGCCCTCAGGGCGCAGGTTATGCACGCAGTACAAAACCACACCGCCGTGATCCATACACGAGCGGCGTGGTTGTGCGCGAAGGTGCACGCGGGGTTGACTGGTTCCACGAGACCGTAGTGCTCTCCTTCTCACGCCGGCGCGGGAGGACGCCGGGAGAGCGTGACCGCGAGCCCGACAGCGAGCATCGCCGCGAGCAACGCCGCGGCACCAACCGGCCAGCGATCATCGGACGCGGGCGCGCCGTCGAGCGTAATCGTGAGCCGCCCACCCGCTGCCACCGGCCCCGCAGACCATCGCGAAAAGCGACGTCCCGCATCCACGATTTCCGGCGCCGCGCGAAATCCCGGGCCGGACAGACGCACCGCCGGGTCCGCCACGAGCATCTCGACGTCGGCTGCACCGTACGGCAGCAACCACGGTACGGTGAAGCGCCGGGTGCGCGGCTCCAAACCGAAGCTGTATCCTACCTGCAGCAACCCAGGCGGCACCGGGATCGGATCGGTGATCGCGCCGTCCGCAGTCCGCGGGTCGCGCCATCCTCCAATGAACTCGACCGCCTCGGCGCCGGGGGGCAGCGGGAACACGAGCGGATCGTCGCCGGTGACGACGACGGCGCGATCCGTGGGGTTGACGAGGCGCTGGACCACGCTGATCCGCAACGCGCCCCGCCCCGTCTCCACGACCGCGAACAACACGGCGCCGCGGATGATGGCGCGGTCGCGCGTCGGCTCGTACACGGCCATCTGAACGGTTCGGGCAGGCGCGTCCGGCGTCAGTACCACCCGGGTTTCGTACGGCACGCCTCCGTATGTGACCCGCAACAGGAACACGCGCATGCCTCCAACCGGCAACCCGGCAAACGCAAACCGACCCGCGTCGTCGGTGGTCGTTCGCCGCTCGGACGACGAACCGCGTTCCACGATCTCGAGCACAACGGGCTGGCCGCCAAGGGTGCGTGCGGGAGGCGTCCGATCCACCACCGTGCCTCGGATCGCTCCGGTCGCGGGCGCGGCGGGTGCCGTCCCCGCGGACGCCGCGGCACCGGGGCGAACCGACAGCGACGCCACCACACAGAGAACGAAGACTAGGACGGCCGCGCCTCGCGTGAAGCGCGGCGCCGCCCGCGCCTCGTGCCTCGCGGACCTCAGATCCGACGCTCCACGCGGGCTGACGCCCCATCCGGCCGCTGCTCGGGCGCGGCCTGCTGGGGCGTCGGATGATCCTCCGCACGCAGCCCGGGGGCGTCCGATTGTCCGCGTCCCCTCACCGAAGCGCCTGAAAGGGCAAGCGCGTCGAGACGGCGCAGCACCGCGGCCGCCTCGGCGCGATACCGTGCGCGGAGCGCGGCGTAGTCGGCATCGCCCAGCTTGCCGGTCTCGCGGTCGAGCTCAACCTCGCGCAGCGCTCGGTACGCCGCGTCGCGCGCCGCGAGCAGCCGCTCTCGCTCCGCTTCCCACGCCGGCAGCCCCCCGGGGCGCCACAACGGCGCCAGCACGAACGCGGCCGCGGCGCACGCGAGGACGACGAGAACCGCGCCGGTCATCACTCCCCGGCGCTCCACGCGCCCCGAAGCGCGGGTGATGCTTCGAACACGAGGCGCCGCTCCGGGATCATCGCGATCACCGCTCCAAGGGTCAGCACCAGCCCGCCTGCCCATATCCATGAGACCAGGGGATTGACCAGCAAGCGGAGCGTCGCCCGGCCGTCCTGAGTCCAGCCAGCCAAAATCACGTAGAGATCGTCCCGCGGCGTGCTGCGGAGCGCCACGTCCGTCGTGGCGTCACCCGTGAGATACAGATTGCGGCGCACCACGAACGGCCCCAGATCGCGCGTCCCTTCGAACACCCGCAGCCCCGCCGTGATCGCAAGCGCGTCGCCGCGCGTCGACTGTGACAGGCCGTCGAACCGCACCCGGTACTCGCCGACCGCGACGCTCGCGCCGGGCGCGAGCGTCGCGACACGCTCCGTCGCGAACACCGACGAGCCCGTAATGCCGCAGAACAGCAGCAGGACGCCGAGGTGGACCACGTAGCCGCCGTAGCGCCGACGGTTGCCGGCCACGAGCCGCACAAGCGCGCGCACCGGGCCTTCTCCCCGATGCGCCCGCCGTACGCCCACGCCGGCGGCAAACTCGATGGCGATCGTCGCGGCCACGAACCCGCACAGCGCAAACGCAAGAACGGCCCCGGGCGCACGCACGCCCGCAACGATAAGTGCCGCTCCGATCAGGACCGCGGCGATCGCGGGGCCCTCGAGGTGGCGCAGCAGGTGCTGCTCCGACGCGCGCCGCCATGCCATCAGCGGCCCGATCCCCATGAGCAGCAGGATACCGAATGCGAACGGCACGACGATGTGGTCGAAGAAGGGCGGACCGACGTTGATTGCGCGGCCTGTCAGCACCGCGGACACGACGGGGAACACGGTCCCCAGAAACACCGAGAATGCCACCGCGAGGAACAGTACGTTGTTCAGCAAAAATGCGCTCTCGCGCGACAGGGTCGCGTCGAGCTCGTTCCGGCCGCGCAGCGCGTCCCACCGCCACGCCGCAAGCCCAAACGCGATGAGCAGTGCCAGCGCGAGGAACCCGAGAAAGAATGCGCCGAGCGAGGACTCGGTGAACGAATGAACGCTGCTCAGGACCCCGCTGCGCGTCAGGAACGTCCCGAAGATCGACAGCCCGAATGCGAGGATCACCAGCACCACGTTCCACCGGGTGAGCATTTCGCGCCGTTCCTGGATCATCACGGAGTGAAGAAACGCCGTCGCCACGAGCCACGGCATCAGCGCGGCGTTCTCGACCGGGTCCCACGCCCAGTACCCGCCCCACCCGAGCACGACGTACGACCACTTGGCCCCAAACATGAGCCCCATGCTCAGGCAGTACCATGCCCACAGCATCCAGCGCCGCGCGAGCAGCACGCCGGCGTCGCCCGCCGGTCCGGAGGCCAGCGATGCGACCACGATGGCGAACGGCGCGGTCATCCCGACGAACCCGAAGTACAACGTTGGCGGGTGGATCGCCATCCACGGGTTCAGTAACAGCGGATTCATGCCGCGTCCGTCGGCCGGCGGAAACGGCGACGTGACAAACGGCGGCGTGACAAATGTCAGCATGAAGAGAAAGAACGCGGAGGTTCCGGCGAACACGGCGACGAGACCGGGCAGCAACGGCGGCCGCGCTCGTCCGACGATCCGCAACGCCGCGAGCGTGTAGCCCGACAGCAGCAACACCCACAGGAGCAGCGAGCCTTCCATCCCGCCCCAGAACGACGTCAGATCGTACAGCAGGGATTGATCGTCGCGGACGTGCGACACGACGTAGGCAAACGAATAGTCGCGCGTGCCGAGGGCCACCCACAACACTACAGCGGCCAAGCCTTCGAGGAACGCCACGGCGACGAGCGCGCGCGCGGCGCTCCGGACAACCTCGGGACGGCGCGCGCGGGCCCCCGCCACGGATGCGACCAGGGCGTACAGCGCGAGGACGAGCGCACCGAGCAGCGCAAAGCGCCCGAGATCAGCCATCGCCCTACCGCATCCTACTGCGGCGTCTTGGGATCAGCGGGATTGTACTTCGTCGGGCACTTGGTGAGCAGCGTCGTGGCGTCGAATGTCCCATTTCGATCGAGCATCCCCTCGACGACGACCTGACGGCCCTCCGCGAAGATGTCGGGGACCACACCACTGTATGCTACTGGCAGCGCATGACGTCCGTCCGTCACGGCAAACTGCAGATGCCGATGCGACGCGTCCCACCGGACGGTCCCCGGGACCACGGTGCCGCCGAGTCGCACGCGGTCGGCCACCGCAGCCGGCGCGCGCTGCTCGAGCTCGCCGACCGTGACCCAATACGTGGCCCCCTGCTTAATTCCCCCGTAGACCAGGTACGCGAGCGACAGCACGATCGCCGCCGCGCCCGCGGCGAACACCAGCGTGCGCCGGGCTTTGCTTCTCACCGCGGGTTCGCTCCCGGACGACGCATGCGGAGGGACCGGCAGCCCGCGGGCGGCATGTCTTCGCTCACCGGAACACCAGGACTGCGGCGCACGGTCATCCGTGCCGTGCCGCTCACGGTGGCCGGGACCGAGCCTCTCATCGCCGGAGACTCGCGGGAGGCGGCGCCACGCCCGCCCCGTCGAGCCGGCCGGACCCGGCATCGGCCCCCATGCGCACGCGGGCCGTCAGCTCGTCCAGTTCTCGCTCGAGTCGCCGGCTGCGCTTCACGAGCCTGTACAGGTAGAGAAATAGCCCGATCCACACGACCGCGAACGCCCAGAACAGATACGTCATCGCCTATGCGCTCCCGTCCGTCAGCGCCTGTACGCGCGCCTCAAGGACCCCGAGCCGGATCCGTGCACGCACGAGCACCACGTAGAGCAGGCTCCACGCCACGAGACCGGCGAGGAGCGCCCACGCCATCGACGGGGCCAGCCCGATGCTGTGCGTCGTGAAGATCACCGGGCTGAGCGCACGCAGGTAACGGGCCGAGAGCCAGACAAGCGGCACGTCCACGAATCCCACGATGGCGAACACCGCCGCGAACCGGGCCTGCCGTGAATCGTCGCCCGCGGCCGCGCGGAGCACGAGGTACCCCGCGTAGATCAGCCACAGGATCAGGTACGTCACGAGCTGCGGGTCCCACGTCCACCATGTGCCCCATACCGGTCGCGCCCACAGCGACCCGGTGATGATCACCAGCGTGGCGAACAGGACGCCGATCTCCGCCGCGGACGCGCTTGCCACGTCCCACTCCCGCCTTCCGGTCTGCAGGTATCGCAACCCGGCCCACGCCGCGTGGCCGAACGCAACAAACCCCACCCACGCGAGCGGCAGGTGCACGTAGAAGATCCGCTGCACGTCGCCCATCACGACCTCGCGCTGGGCGTAGACGAACGCTCCGTAGAGCGCGAGAAGCATCGCCCCAAAGCACACCCAGCCGAGCACCACGTCCGAGGACCAGGATGCGCGTTCGCGCATCATCGCGTCATCACGCAGACAGGATAGCAGACGCCCGGGGGGTGTTTCAACCAACCCCGGCTGGGGCCGTTACTGCCTGACGCGGATCACCATGTTGACGGGATTGATGAAGCGCAGAGCGGCAAGCAGCACGATGAGGCCGGTGATCATGTACACCACGGCCATGGCATCGATCGCTTGCGACGGCCGGATGCCGGCTGCGAACGCGGTGTAGTACAGCGCGACGACGAGCGTCTGACTCCTGGCCCCGGACACGAGGAACGTGAGTTCGAACAGCGCGATCGCCCGGACCAGAATCAGGAGGCCGGCTGCGAGCACACCCGGCAGCGCAATCGGCAGCAGCACCCGCCGGAACACCTGAATGGGCGCGGCTCCGAGCGTCCGCGCCGCTCGCTCGAGGTTCGGGTCGATCTGCTCGAAGAACGGCGTCATGATGAGGACCACGAACGGCAGCGCTGGCACGATGTTCACGATGATGACGCCGGTGAGCGTGCCACCGAGACGCGCGCTGTACAACATCGCTGCCAACGGGATACCGTAGGTGATCGGTGGGACCAGCATCGGAAGGATCAGCAACAGCAGCAACGGCGATCGTCCGGGAAAGGTCTGCCGGGCCAGCACGTACGCGGCCGGCACGCCGAGGGCCAGGCTCAGGACCGTGACGCTCAGCCCGACGAGGATAGTGATCGCCAGCACGTAGCCGAGGTCGAACTCCGTGATGGCAAAGCGGTACCACTTGGTCGTGTAGGCGTCGGGCAACCACCCCCCAAACCAGGTGGATGCGAACGAGTTCAGAAGCGCGGAGAGGAAGATCCCGGCCACGAGCAGCGCAAACACTCCGACCGCCGCGTAGACCCACCACGAGGGACCGTCCGCGGCGCGGGCCCTGGGCGCCGGACGCGCGAGGATCTGGCTCATCCTCGGCCCCCTATCGTCGGCCCCTGGTAGGCCCGGTTCCGTGCCGCCAGCACCGCCGCCACGAACAGGAGCTCGATCGCCGCCATCACCATGGCGATCGCCGATGCCCTGGGATAGTCATACTGCTCGTACGCCGCCTGCCAGGCCGCGAGCGCGATCACGCGCGTGGAGCCGGCCGGCTCACCGACCAGGACAGCCGATGGAAACACCGAGAACGTCGCCACGAACGACAGCGCCGCGGCAGCGGCGATCCCCGGCGCCAGCAGCGGGAGCGTCACCCGCCGGAGACGCCGCCACCACCCCGCTCCGAGTGTCCGCGCCGCCTGCTCCAGCCTCGGATCGAGGCCGGACGCGTAGCCGAGGAGGACCAGGAACACGGCGGGGAAATCCGCGATCATCAAGGAGATGAAGACGCCCGTGTAGTTGTGCACAAACTGGACCGGTGTCGTAATCAGATGCAGCGCGAGCAGGAGCTTGTTGACCCACCCTGCGGGCCCGAAGAACTCGATCATTCCCTCCGCCAGCAGCACCGTCCCGAGCGTCATCGGGATCACCAGGAGGCCGGTGATCACGCGCTGCCCCGGGAGGGGACGCCGCAAGCGATAGGCCAGCGGCAGGGCAAGAACGAGGTCCAGCACTGTCACAGGGACGGCGAGCCTGAGGGTATTCCAGATCGACGTCCGCTCCCGGGGATCTCCAAAGAACGCGGCGTAGTTGGCGAGCATCCCCCCTTTGGCCAGCGCGCCCAGGGGGTGGACCGACAGATTCAACCCGTAGAGGAAAGGGTAGACGAAGAGCGCGAGCACTAGGAGAAGCGCTGGCGCGATCGGGAGCAGCGGCCCCCACCGGCGGGGGGCTCCCGAGGTCACCGGGCCGGTATCTCCGCTTGCCTGCGTTCCGACTGCCCGCTGCATCTCGATCTACTCCGGCGGGAACACGAGGAGCCGATCGGGGTCGACTCGCAGGACCACCTGGGCCCCCCGCACCCAACGGGCCGAGGTCCTCACGACGAACGGCGCGCCGGCGTCTGCCACCACGCTGCATTCGAAGGCGTCGCCGACGAATTCTGCGAACTCGATCGTGGCCGCGATACCAGGCGCGCTGCCGGCCGGCAGCACTTCCACATCCTCCGGGCGGACCGCCGCGACCGCGTCCATGCCCTGCTCCACGCCGCTGCGCGCTGTGCCCTCCAACCGCAGGTTCCCTGGCGCGGAGACGTTCGCGCGATCACCCCGCATGGCATCCACGTGGACCGGAAACAGATTCCGGTAACCGAAGAAGTTGGCGACAAAGGAGGACTGCGGGTGGAGATACACCTCCTCGGGCGTCCCGACCTGCCGCAACACCCCGTCCTTTATCAGCGCGATGCGGTCGGACAACGATAGGGCCTCTTCCTGATCGTGTGTCACATAGAACGTGGTGAGCCCGAGAGTCTGGTGCAACCGCCGGATCTCGAGCCGCATCTCCAACCGGAGCTTCGCGTCCAAGTTGCTGAGGGGCTCGTCCATCAGAAGGAGGCGGGGCTCGATGACGAGTGCTCGTGCGAGGGCGACGCGCTGCTGCTGTCCTCCGCTCAACTGCGCCGGATACCGATCGCCGAGGTCTTCGAGGTGCACGAGCGCCAGCGCCTGCCCGACGCGGCGCACGACCGCGTCAGACCGCACCCCCATCATCTCGAGCCCGAATGCCACGTTGGCAGCCACCGTCATGTGCGGGAACAGGGCGTAGCTCTGGAACACCACGCCGAATCCCCGGCGCTCGGGTGGCACCGGCGCGAGGTCCACGCCGTCGAGCAAGATCTGTCCTGCGTCGGGATCGACCAGACCCGCCAGGCAGTTGAGCGCGGTGCTCTTGCCGCAACCGGAAGGCCCGAGCAGGCTGATGAATTCGCCGCCGTGCACGTCGAGGTCCACCGCGGAGAGCGCAACGACGCTCCCGAACCGCTTCGTCAGCCCGCGAATCTCCACACGGCCGATCTTCCGGCCGGGAGCTGCCTGGACGGCCTCCCCCGGCCCGGAAGAACGGACGACCGTTTCCGCGCTCACTTGAGCTTGTTCGCGCCGACCTTCTGGTCCCAGATCGTGAACGCCTGTACCAGCTTATCGGGATCCAGCGGAATCTCCACCGGACGGCTCCTGATGAGATCGTCGAACGACTGGCGGCGGACCGGCCCGACCGCGTCCTGGCTGTCTTTGGGCGCCATCGCCAGCGTCACGCCCTTGATCGCCGGACCCGGGTAGAAGTACCCGGTGTCGTACACCTTGGCCTGCTGGTCCGGCCGCAGGGTCCACGCGATGACGTCGAGCACCAGCCCGAGCATCTCGGGTGAATTCCCCTTCGGCACGCAGATGTACTGCGTGTCGGCAATCAAATGCTCATTGTCGAACACAAAGGCCCCGAAGTTCTTGGGTACGACGCCGAGCGCCCGGACGTTCAGGTCCCAGCCCATCGTGGACGCCGCGATCGTGCGCGCTCCCTGCCCCAGCTCCTGATAGGTGCCGGCCGTGCCCGTCGGATAGTACTGGATGTACTGACCGAGCTGCTGGTAATACGGCCACACCTTTGTCCACGACTGAGGTTCCCTGGGCTGGGCCTCGCCGAGCAGGTACGGCAGCCCCATCAGCAGGCTCCTGCCAGGACCGGAATTGGCGGGCCGCGCGTAGATGAGCTGCCCGGGGTTGGCCTTGGCCCACGCGAGCAGGTCGTCGGGCGTCTTCGGCGGCGTCGGCAGCTTGGCTGGATTGTACGTGAACGTGGGGCCGTAGTTGCCGAAGACATCGAGGATGCCGAAGCCCTGGGCGAGTCCCTGGGCCTTGGGCTGCTGGTAGTTTCCGATCAAGTTGGGGAACTTCTGCTGGAAGTCCGGCAGCAGGCGCTGCCAGATGTCCTGGACGATGCCCGCCGACAGCGCATCCGAGCCGGTGAGGACCATGTTAATCTGCAACTGGTTCGCCGCCTGCTGCGCCTTGATCTTCGCCGGGAGCTCCGGGGCGGTCGCCTGCTGGTAGCTGACCCCGCTCACGTACTGCCCGTGGGATCTGGCGTAGTCCTCGATGATGCTCTTCGTGAGCTGCAATTGCCCCGCGACGTCGATGATCGTCAACTGAAGGGGACGGGAGGGCATCGGCGGCAGCGCCGCCGATGAAGCCGCTTCCAGTCCTCGGAGACCGCCGGCCCACAACTCGACACCGACCGCGGCCGCCGTGGCTCCGGCACCCCTGAGGAACGTCCTGCGGTTGAACCCGTGCCGATCGCACTTCATGCGTCCCACCTCCGCACCATGATCGTCTCCGTATCGTGTCACTCCGCCGTGCTTTCCCCCGCGCGCTTGAGTCCGCCGGCACTCACACTCCGAAGATCCGGCGGACCGGCCAAACACTTCCGATCCGTGATGACTGCCTGGGCCTCTGGTCGTCCCTTCCGCGTCGGGTGTTACACGCCTCACCGCCGCTAACGGGCGCGCCACGTCACGGGGCGCTGCTCCGCACCACCAGCTCCGGCCGGAGGATGACCTCTTCCGCGGTCTGCGTCCCCGCGATCCGGCTCAACAGCATCCGCACCGCAGACGCGCCGATTTCGTACTTCGAAACGCGGATCGTCGTGAGCGGCGGCGTCACCAGGCCGGCCAGCAGGATGTCGTCGCAGCCCACGATCGCCACGTCCTCCGGAACGCGGACGCCCAGATCGTGGCAGGCTTGGAGTGCGCCGATCGCGACCAAGTCGTTATAGCACACCAGCCCCTCGATCGAACCGCACAGTGCGAGGACTTGCTTCGTCCCCTGGTACCCACCATCCAGATACGGCGGGCAAGAGATGATAAGTTCCGGGTCAAGCGGGACGCCGCCACGCTGCAGCTCTTCGAGGAATCCACGAACACGCTCCTGGCCGCCCCACGAGGTGGGGGGGCCCGCGAGCATTGCCAGCCTGACGCGGCCGCCGGCAAGTAGGTGACGCACCGCCTGCCGGGTCCCGCTCGCGTCGTCGACGCGGACCACGCCGGAGACTACCCCGTCGGGGACGATCCGGTTAACCAGGACCACCGTCCGTTGCCGCCTCAGCATCGGAACGAGCTGGTCGTCCGGAAGCCGTGCGCTGCACACCACAACGCCGTCCACGCGCTTCTCTTCGAGCAGCCGCAGCACCGCGACTTCGCGGTCGGCCTGCTCGGTCGTGTTGCAGAGGAACAAGCTGTACCCGGCCGCGAGCGCCACGTCCTCCGCGCCCCGCGCGATCTCGGGAAAGAACGGATTGGTGATATCGGGCACGATCAACCCGAGGCTCAGCGTCCGCCGGGTCACGAGGCTGCGTGCCACCGAACTCGGGCGATAGCCCATGCGCTGGATGACGTCTACGACGAGTCGCCGGGTCTCGGCGCTGATCTCGCCTTTGTTGTTGATGACGCGAGAAACCGTCTGAGTCGACACGCCGGCCTCACGGGCGACGTCGGCAATGGTCACGGTCGTTTTGGCTACCATATTTCGCCCATGTTAACGATAACGTGATCCTTCACGTGAATTCTATGGCCGGGGATGGTTCCCTTCCATCGGGTGGCGAACCGATTTTGCGTGGCATGCACAAGAAGTGGACCCCGCGCACCCGCCGAGAGACCGGACGCCCCGGGAGGCGCAGCCAGGATACCTACGACACGACCGATTCGCAGGCTTGACAAGCAAGCGGGGATGAGTATACAGTGTATATATAATTTACGGGGTATACGTCCGATGGGAACCATAGAACGGCGGCTCGCGCAGAAGGAACGGCTCCGGCGGCTCATCCTCGATGCCGCAGCCGAACTCTTTGTCAAAGAAGGGTTTGAGAAAGTCTCGATGCGCCGGATCGCGAAGAAGATCGACTACTCCCCGATGTCGATCTACCTGCACTTCCGGGACAAGGCGGCGCTCCTTGACACGATCTGCGTCGAGACGTTTGCGACACTGATCAAACGCCTCGCCAAACTCCACGACTATTCCGACGATCCGATCGAAACCCTCAAAGCCGGTCTGCGTGTGTACATCGAGTTTGGCTTGCGCCATCCCTACCATTATCAGCTGACGTTCATGACCCGCACCGCTGGCGGAGAGCGACGGATCCACATCGGAAGGGACGCGTTCGATTGCATGCGGGCGGCGGTCGGCGCGTGCGTGAAGCAACAGAGGCTTCGCACCGACGACGTTGAGTTGGTCAGCCAGATCCTGTTGACGGCCGCGCACGGCGTGGTCGCGCTGCTGATCGCGCTGCCGAGGTTCCCCTGGGGTTCGAGAGAGCGGCTTGTCACGGAGGCGATCAATTCGGCCGTGCGGGGGGTCGAGCGGTGATTTTTTTCGCCCGGGAATTATACGACGTAAATATACTGTACGCCGTATCAGCTCTTGATGCGTGAGGGGGAAAAGACGGGACCCGCCTGCCATGCGGGGGGCCGGGAGGAGCACACGATGTCACCGGATGACGTTGCGCGCGTAGGGGACCAGGCTCTGGCGGCACCCGCCGCGGAGGTGCCGCCGGTGACCGCGGCCGCAGACGAGCGTACCACCGCGCCCCCTGCGCGCGGGCGCCCGCGAACGTGGGTGTTCGTCCTTGCCCTCGCCGCTATCGGCGCGGCGGTCTTGTGCACGCTGCGCTTCTTTGCCTATGCCGCCTCCCACCCCAGCACTGACGACGCGTACGTGCAGGGCGATACGACGGTCGTGAGCGCCAAGGTGTTTGGTCGCGTCGACCGTGTCCTCGTGGTCGGCTACCAGCATGTCCGGAAGGGCGAGCTGCTCGTCGAACTCGCCCCCGTGGACGCCGAGATCGGCGTCCGGCAGGTTGAAGCGGCCCTGAACTCCGCGGAGACCCGCGTGCAGGAGGCCGACGCGGCGCTGATCGTTCAGCGGCACCAGGCTACGGCGTCACTGGGACAAGCCCAAGCTGCGGTCGACGCCGCCGCCGCCCGCGTGCCGCAGAGCCAGACAGCCGTCGCGCTTGACGATCGCACCGTGCGCGCATCGATCGCCATGGCCCGGGCGCAGCTGAGCGCGGCGGAGGCCCAGGTCGGCGCGGCACGCTCCAACTTGGTCAAGGCCCGCAACGACCTGCGGCGAGCGAAGGAGCTGTTTGCCGAGGGGGCGATCGCGGCGCAGCAGGTGGACCAAGCCCAAGCGGCCTACGACGCTGCCGCCGCGCAGGATCGCGGTGCGACCGATAGCGTCACGCAGGCCCGGGAGGCATTTGCCCAGGCGGAGGCGGCTCTGCTCCGCATCCCGATCGACCGTCAGGAGGTCGCGACCGCGGTGGCCCAGCAAGCCCAGGCGGCCGCCGGTCTGGACGCCGCCCGCACCGGCTTCGACTTGGTCAGGCAGCGGGAGGCGGAACTTGCCGACGCGCGTGCTGCGGTCGACGAGGCGCGGGCCCAACTGGCTGCGGCACGGCAACAGCTAGAATACACCCGCGTCCTCGCACCGGACGACGCTGTTGTGGGGAGTGACGTGCCGGTGCAGCCCGGTCAGGTCGTCCAACCGGGCCAGGCTCTGCTGACGCTTGTGTTCTCGTCCCACAAATGGGTGCAGGCCAACTTCAAGGAGACGCAGCTCACCCACGTGCGCGTCGGCCAGCCCGTCACCGTTCGCGTGGACCTCCTCGCGCGAACGTTCCATGGTCACGTCGAGCGGATCGGACCGGCCACCGGGGCCGCGCTGTCCGTGCTGCCGCCGCAGAACGCTACGGGCAATTTCACGAAGGTGGTCCAGCGCGTGCCGGTATCTATCATCCTCGACGATGCGCCCGCCGACCTCCAGGTCGGGCTCTCTGTCGAGACCACGGTGGACACGCGAGGACCCGGGGCTCCCGCCCGCGCCTTGGACCCGCAGGCCCGCTGATGCCGGCTCGGCCACCCGGTCGGGGCGACAGCCCATCGGCGACTCCGGGCAAGTGGCTGGTTACCGCCGCGGTGTCCGTCGGCACGCTTATGGGGACCATCGACGCGTCCATCGTCAACGTGGCCCTGCCCGACATTCAGGCCTCCTTCGGGGTGACGGTCACGGAGGCCACTTGGATCTCGACCGCCTATCTGATCGCGATCGTCGTCATCCTGCCGCTCACCGGTTGGCTCGGGTCGATGGTGGGGCGCAAGCGCGTCTATCAGGCAGGGCTGGCCGTGTTTACAGGCGCATCCGTGCTGGCGGGAATGGCCCCCTCGCTTCCCGCCCTCATCGCCGCCCGGGTATTGCAGGGGCTCGGTGCGGGCGTGCTCGGGCCGACGGAGCAGGCGATCCTCCGGGAGACGTTCCCGGTCGGGGAGCAGGGCTTGGCGAGCGGCCTGTACGGGATGGTCGTGCTGCTCGGCCCGACGATCGGCCCGTTGCTCGGCGGCTGGATCACGGACAGCTACACGTGGCGCTGGATCTTCTTCATCAACCTGCCCGTGGGCATCCTCGCGTTCAGCATGGTCGCGACCATCCTCCGAGACACGCCGCGCATGGGGGCGGCGCAGGCCGGGTT
>Ga0187781_10000523_pt1 | contig 27406 bp, 16 predicted proteins | sample 0715_SJ02_MP02_2_FD_132447 | JGI IMG/M metagenome (GOLD analysis project Ga0187781, IMG submission 132447) | Tropical peat soil microbial communities from peatlands in Department of Meta, Colombia - 0715_SJ02_MP02_20_MG | ecosystem: Environmental > Terrestrial > Soil > Wetlands > Peat | place... | reverse complement strand
TCCCCCATCGTATTGCGACAGCGAGTAACATTTCGAATCTTCGCCGCAGCGACAACCAGATCTTTGTTACTCATAATCTTGGCTGCGGCAGCAGCCATTTCCGGCGTTATTGCCCACTTCAGAGCCTTTAAGTCGCTCTCTGAGGTGCTGTCATTGAGAATGAATTCGCGGAACTCTCCTACCGTCATGCTTTTGATCGGGAGAAATGCCCTCTCATCGAACAACTCCGTGATGAGACGGCTGACTTCGTCCTCATCGGGGTCAATCAATGGCTGTTGCAGAATTTGCGCTAATGGAAGATCGGCGAGGCAGCGCTTGGCTTTGACCCGCTCGGATTCCGAACGCGCCGCCAACCCCGCCAGTTGATCGCCGGATTTTTCCTCGTTCGCTTTGGCAAAAAGTTCTCGGAGATCCCCAGCCGACATATCGAATCAAGCGTACCACTCATGTCGAGGCTGACAACGGAATGTAGAATGGGTGTGCGGGAGTAAAATAAAGACACGTTCCCCGGGGGTGGAAGGCTTGTGACCACCCAACGCTCCTCCCTCACTTGCTTTCGGCGCGCTTCGTCGGTCCTCAAACATCTGGCCTTTACTTTTCCCACCTGGATCTCTCCACTCCGGCTGCGGGTTCTGATGCCGCTCTTCCCTCCGATCCTGTCGCTCGCGTTGTGTGCGCTCTGCCTGGTCGCGCCGGTCGAGGCGCAGCATGGAGGCGGCGGAGGTGGTCATTTTGGCGGCGGACATTCCTCGCACTCCTCCAATGCGCACTCTAGCGGGAACCACGCCAGAGGGCATTTCAGTTGGCTGCGCTTTGGGCTGGGGAAGCGCCACAATGCCGAAGCGCCGGCGGCCGAGTCGGCCGCGCCGCTGTGGAACTTCAGCCCACGCCGCGCGTCGATTCGGAAGATGCCGGCGACAATGTTGTGGTCGCCGTCGCTGCTGCGGCCCGGTCGCGACGGGCGTGACCCCCTCGCGACTCTCCGCCTGCGCTCGCCGCGCAATTTGCTGCATCGGCGTTTTACTTCCTTCCCTTACTCGGGATGCTTCTTCAATGGCATCAGCCAGGTTTGCTACTTCGAACCGTTTTTCCCGCTGCTCTGTGGATTTGGGTTCGATTACGGCTATTTCGGGGGAGACTGGCCGGACGCGGACGATGGTTGGGCAGCTCTTGCGCTGCCGGACATGTCGGGGATTGCGCCGGCGGGGAATTCGTCGTATTTCGATTCAGCGGCGAGTGCAGAAAATTCGGCTCCGCCAGCCGCCGCCCCGGCATCGCCGGAGGACTGGGATCTCGGCCCGGGAGTGTTTGTGCTGGTGCTACGCGACGGCATCGTCCGGCCGGTCATCGACTACTGGGCCGCGGACGGATATCTGGAATACATCCGCCCGGACGGCACGCGCAGCCATATTCCGCTGGCTGCGCTCGATCTGGAGAGCACGGTGAACCGGAATGCTCCGCGCGGCCTGACGTTTGTCCTGCGGGCGACGCCGGCCGAGACGCAGTAGACATGCTTTGTCCGGCAAACGCGGATATCCCGCGTCTCTTAGAGTTGTTAGGGAAAGACATTTCTTAGTAGATCAGAAACTCAGCACCAGCGACATTTGAATCTGGCGCGGTCCCCCTATGGCTTTGTTCGTAATTCCCAGGCCGCTCAACGTGGGACAGGAGTAAAAGCCCGCATTAGTGCTCGCATTGCAACTCGTCGGCAGCGCCGGTGTACCTTCAACCGGAAAGTCGTTGTAATAGAGGTTTTGAGAAACACTGTCAATCGGGATGTCGAAGCTGGTGGTATTAGTCAAATTGAAGATGTCGAATGTGTACTTGAGAGTATAACGTTCCGTGAACTGTGTGGTTTTGACGAAGGAAATGTCGGCGCGCCTTTGCCAGGGCTGGCGGAAAATGTTGCGTTCGCCGCTAGTGAAATTGGTTTCATAGGGGTCGTTGGCCGGGATCGCGCCGCCCAAATCACCCGGGTTCAAGAGTGGAACTGTGAAACAACTGGCGTTCAAGGCGGGGAATGAGGGATTCACGCCCGAGTGGCCAGTCTCTGCCTGCGATGGAGTGCAACCACTCAGTGGAACGATGGGGTTCGTGATGCCGTCGGAAGTGCCGTAGAAGACGCTGCCCACTGCCCCGGAAAAATCGATGATGCTGTAAGCCTGCCCGCTTTGGAATGTCCCCGTGCCTTGAATAGACCAGCCATTCGCCAGTTTTTCCGCCAGCCAGGAATGCTTGAAGAAGTTGGGCATTTGGTAGAGGTAAGTAAAGTTGATGACATGCGTGCGGTCGAAATCCGATGAACCATACGCACTGCGCAGGTTGAGCGGATTGTTCCCGTTGAAGAAAAGACCGAGCCCGCTTTGCTCATCGGTCGCATGGGAATAAGTGTAAGAGAAGCCGAACTGCACTCCGTGGCCCAGGCGCTTTTCTATGTGGGTCTGCAGCGCGTTATAGGCTGAAATACCGGCAGCGGTATAGGATTCCGCCTGCGACGATATGCCGACATATGGCACGCGAAGATCTACGTTGCCGCTCTCGGCGGTTGCCAACATCGGCGTGCCGTCGGGCAGCGTAATCGCGCATGCGGCGACGCTGGTCGTGCAACCGGGCGTTTGCACCGTATATCCGTAACTGTAATTTTGGCCGTGGACGGGATTGGTGGGTGTGGCGATCAGGGCCTGGTTGAACGGGATCGGAATCACGCCATGCCGCCCGAGATTGCCGACATAGCCAAGGTCAATCAGAAGATTATTCTTCGGCATCCATTCGATGTCCAGCGTCTGATTCATGGTATAGGGAAGCTTGTTGGCGCGGTTGTAATCGCCGAAAGTGAAAGGCTGTGGCGGGTTGCCGCTCAGTGCGCCATTGAGTATCGCTGCCGTAGTCGGCACGGGAATTAGCGCGGGATTGCCGGTTGGGGCCGGTCCGAGCGTCGCTCCCCACGGATTGTTGAAGGAACCGCCATAAGTGGGGTCGCTGGGGTTGCATTCTGGAATGAAACCCTCATAATAAGTGCTAATGTCCGTACAAACCTGGTTATTCACAAACGGCGGCGTCTGGGCGACGCCAAAGGGTCCGCCGGGAATTACGCCCGTCGCAAAACCGGGAGAAAGATAAGCAAATAACTCGCCACGGTCGTAGTACATTCCCCAGCCGGTGCGCACCACGACCTTGTTATCGAACTTAGTAGGGCTCCACGCGATGCCAATGCGCGGCCCAAGGCCCCACTGCCTCCCCGTCAGCGTGGAATCGCTCACGCCCTTGGTGGGGAACAAGGGATTGTTCCCGGCAATGATGATGCCATTGTTCGCGTTGAACACATCGTTCGGGTTGTTGTCAGCGACGTACCGCGCAGGATCGAAATTGAAAAGCCGTCCATACTTTTCCGTCATTCCGCCGTGGTAATCGAAGCGCGCTCCCAGGGTCACGCTGACGTTCGACTTAAGCTGGTACTTATCCTGCAAGTAAGCTCCAACGTCGTTGGCGCGATAGTAGCGGTTCGCGTTGCCCTGGAGAAAGGAGGTGGTGATGTAGCCATCGGTCGTGTAGGACGTAACCAGGCCCTGGAGGAACTGGGAGAAGTCCGAAAAGCCGATGATGCCCTTGTCGGTTCTATCGTCCCGAGTATCGAGTTGAGTGTAAGTGAAGTTTCCACCAAACGTCACCGTGTGCTTGCCATGATTCCAAATCGCGTTCGCGGAAGGCATGAAGCGGTTCTGGAAAACTCCGGTGAAAGCCCCCTGGCTCTGAGACGAGCCTTCGCCGACGGTAAGGGGGGCGTTCGTAACAGGGTAACTATTGTAGATAGCGTTGTTGCCATAGTCGTCGAGAATCGTGAAGCCGGGAAAATACGTGGACCCAAACGTGTTCAGAACGGGCGACAACCCGTTCGTGTCCACTTCAGAAGCAGGGAGAGCCGAGACGAGACCCGACACATAATTGCTGAACTGAGCCGGCGTAAACGGCTGGTTCAGTGAGCTGTAGATTTTTTCTCGAATAAAACCGAAGGTTTCGACCACGCTCAGGTTGGGTTTTAGGGTTTGCGTGTTGGTAATCGAAGCCACCTGACTGCCGGCATCCAGATGTTGCGGGAAGCCGTTCGCTCCGGAATAGGCATAGGGCGCTGTCGTCGGGTCAAGCTGGTAGTAGTACTTCAGCGCTACCGTTTCCTTCGGGCTCGCCGTCCAGTCCAGATTCGCGACTGCCTGATTAGCCGCGAACAAAGCTGTGCCCTTCGTGAAGGTATTCTCCGGAAAGTTGATGGTGGGAGTGAAGCCTCCCGGCGATGGAACCAGAAACTGCCCATTGGGAAGTGTGTAATTCAGGATGCCGAAGGCGAGCGGATTGATTTCTCCGGGGTTGTTACCTACAACTGCATTGACTGGCCCGGAGTAGGGAAAATTGTTGCATGGCGTGCCCGGCGCCGTCGGGCAGAGATTGCTCGGGTGTGTCGTGACCAGAAGTTGAGCCAAAGCAGCAGGGCTGCGGTCGTCGGTAAGCCCCGGAGGCACGGCTACGCGCGAACTGCCAAGCTCCTGGTCCGCATCATGAATGTGCTGGTAGCTGATGAAGCCAAAAACTCTGTTCTTGAGAACCGGTCCGCCGAGAGTGAATCCGCCAACATCGCGATGCAGCCCGGGGACCTTGTCCGCCGCGGGAATATTGCCGTCGGCATTGTAGAAATAGGGTGCAGCGTTTAGGGCGCTTGTCCCGTGATGATCGTACAAACTACCGTGAATGCTATTGGTCCCGGAGGCGGTGCTCATGTCCACGTGCGCTCCACTAGTGGATCCCTGCTGGGCGTCGTACATCGAAGTATTTACACGGAATTCCTGAATGGTCTCTGGAGCAGGCGTGGGAAGAGCCTGGCCAATGGCCAAATATGGCGCCGACGTGCTCTGGATAGGTTCCGCACTCGTATTGGTGATTCCCGCCGCCCCACCGAGCCCGGTCGCGTTCACCACTCGCCCGGAAGACACCGAACTTGTGCTTTTGCCATTGAAAAGGTTGCTCGCGTCCACGCCGTTAAACATAAACGTGTTGCTGGTATCCCTCTGGCCATTGGACCAGATGGGTTGATTGCCCATGCCGTTATTGGCGCCCGTCCCGCTCTCCAGTTCCGCGTTGACACCGGGAGAAAGAATCGCGAGGCCGGTGAAGCTCCCGGTCGGAAGCGGCACCTCGTCAATCTGGTTTTTTTCCAGGATGTAGCCGTTGGTAGTATCCACGGCGTTAACCGTTAAAGCCGAAGCCTGCACTTCTATCGTGGAAGTGACAGTACCGACCTTCAGGGCCATGTTCACCGTGGCTGTGCGATATGCCTGCACCGTTACCGATGAGATCTTCTGCGTCTGAAATCCGTCATGAGCAAATGTCAGGGTGTAGGTGCCGATGGGAAGATCCACGAAGTTGTACACGCCGTTCACGTTGGTCTTCTGTTTGCGTGTAAGCTCGGTCCCCTCCGCAACCAGAGTCACGACGGTATCCGGCAGCCACGCGCTGGAGGCATCCGTCACCGTACCCGTGATTCCACCGAGGGTTTGCGCACCTGCAACTGGTGCGAACACGAACACCACGAACCACACCCAAAATGACGCCACCAGGAAGAAAGAGAGCTTGCGGCTGCTACCCGTTTCCATGCGATCCACAATCCCCTCCAATTCTGCGAAACATACTTCATACTTCGTACCTCTGACATCAGTCCCTTGTGAGCTCAGACACACCCCACTCTTGTGAAGCGAGATCGGTGGAACCGCTGAATTTAGTCCCAGCCCTCCCCGTAATGCAAATCAATTTTTTCTATTCCATATATTTCTTAAAATCGGGAGCAAATTGGGCTAGATTTCCACAGGCGGGTAGCCTGGGTCCCCTAAAAATGTGCACAGCGACGTCGCCTTTTTCCACAGCTTCGAATGCACCGCTCCGCGTCTTCGAAAATACTGCGCCGGCGCTGCTACCTCGACCTCGCCGCTGCATTCTTGCGCACAGCGGCTAGCCCCTTCCAATCTTCAAGGTCTTGTTCCGGTTTCTCCTTGCGGTATTTTGAGTACAGTGCGAGGCCTTCGGCATCTTCCAAAACATCGACCTGCACACCTTTCTTACGCAGAAGGCTTTCATTGCCGGAGGAGTTGGTGACGTCACCAATGACGACCCTTTTGAATTGCCGCATATAAATCAGGGCCGCACAGACATCGCAGGGGCTGAGAGATGTAAACAGGGTCGTCTCGCTGAAATCCTGCCGTCCCGCATCCCGCACGGCACATGTCTCACCGTGATTGTAAGGGTGGTTTTCCTGGACCAACGTGTTGTGGCCTTTGCCGACGATCAACCGGTCTTCGTTTCGAATAATTACCCCTCCAATCGGGCAACCGCCTTCCTCGTATCCCTTCCTGGCCAGGAGAACGGCGATTCGCATAAAGTCCCTGTCCGTCAGCTTCTGGAAGAATCCATCCTCCACAATCTTCGGAAGGCTTGCCGTGGGGAGGTGAGCAAGGGTGTTCAACACCTCATCCGTGACGGGAGTGTCTTTGGTGATCAACGCTTTCATGACGGCTCCTTGGTAGAAACTCCTGACTGCGCTTCGCCTGGGGACTTCCTATTCGCCGGCAGTGGCTCAGTTTGAAATTGTCATCCTGAGCAAGCCGCGCGACCGGGGCCCCCAGCACGCCCGGTTTTGGCGTGATGGAGTGGGCGATGCGGCGCGATCTTTGCACCGCCAGGATCGCGCGTTTGGCTCGCTTCCTTTTCAATTTCAAACTGAGCCCCTATATATTTCGCCAGAAAACTTGCAGGAGCAGAGGCATGACCTCATATCCCTGACCCCGGGGGAGAATTTGTCTCATCTGGCCGCCTTCAGGCGCGAGTGCAACAAGAACCACAGAAGCGCGGCGGCCAGGTACGCCAGGTAAATGTATGGCAGTTTGCCATAGGGGCCTTCCGGCACGGGATAAAGATTGCCGGCAAGGGCAAGCGCCATCGCGACGAACGCGAGGTAAGAGACGATCTTGGTCGCTCGGTTCCCGACGCCGTGCTGATCGCGGAGATAGCGCGGAAGTGCGATACAGACCAATCCATAGGTAACGATGAAACCGTACGTCGCCAGCGAACCCATCCAGCCATAGACGTCGAGGCCGCTCGCGCCTCGAGCCGCAAGCACCGCGACAGGAATGAACCCAGCCAGACCAGCAACGCCGATAGCCACACTCGGCGTCTCGTGTTGCGGGTGCGTGGTGCGGAGTGACCCATGCGTGAGCCCGTTGTGCGCCATCAGCAGCAGAACTCGGGCCGCGGCAGTAATGCAAGCCAGCACGCTGGCGAACAGGCTCACCAGCGCGCCGATGTCGATCAACCGCCCCAGTATAGGGAATCCGCCTACCACCGCGAGCACACGCATGGGCGCCTGGCTCGTTCCCATATCCTGTCCCGTGCCACGGAACCCCAGCACCTCTGCATACGCGCAAATGGTGAATATCAGCCCCGCGAGAATTGCGCTTTGGATCACGGCGCGAGGGATCACCTTCAGCGGGTTCCGCGCCTCCGATCCCATCGTGGTCGCGCTTTCGAAACCTACAAAGCTGAATAGCGACAACACCAGACCGAGGCGCAGTCCACTGCCCGTCATGTCTCGCAACCGCAATTGATTCCAGTCCCAGTGCGCGCCGTGGCGGACAAGTACGAGCGCCACCAGAACAACGATCAGCGACACTGAAACGGCTTCGATCCAGAGCATTAATCGAGCCGAAATCTTCACGTCGCGCCACGCAATCCACATGGATACAGCGGTTACCGCCATGGCTAGAAATGTTGACGAGGTCCCGTGGCCACTGGCGTCGCGCAACAGTACGTTGCCGTAATGGTAGAAACCGCCAATGACGCTTGATCCCGTCGCGACGTACGCCAGGAACAGGCTCCAGGCCGCGACGGCTCCGAGCCAGGGCGGCAAAACCATGGAGGCGTACTGGTAGAGAGATCCCGGCGATGACGAGTACCTGGCGAAGCGCGCCACGCACAACGCCACCAGCAACACCGCGCCCGTCGCCAACACATAGGCCAGCCATGTCCCGTTTCCTGCCAGCGCGAACACCAGAGGAATGGTTGCCACCGGCGTGGTTGTGGGCGCCATGGTGGAGACAGATTGCGCCAGTGTCTCCATCGGCGAAAGCGTTCCCGGTCGCAAGCCGTAACTACTTTGCTCAATCCGTTCCGCTGCTGTCGTCTCCATTCAGGTCTCGGAGTGGGATTGTACAACAGGGGTCCCGGCCAAACTGATGGTTAGTAGACTGTCGGAGAGACGGCGTTACCACCCTCGAAACCTGGAAGACTTGTCATCCTGAGCGAAGTTGCCGTGCGCGAAGCGGACGGCAACGCAGTCGAAGGACCCCTACTCGCTCAATTGTATTTGCGCCGCGTCAAGGAATTCTTTCCGGGCTCACGGTGACGAATTCGCTGCGGCAGTCCACTAGACTTGCCCATCGTTTCAAGCTCGCGGAAAATTAACAGTAGGCCGTCTCGTCTGAGGAAAGGCTTATAGGGGCGAAAAGCCACTCTGCGGCCCGCTGAAGAGTGGAACGGAGCGCGTCGGGCGTACCCTCGTCCTAAGTCTTAGAAGTCTCAAGGCTGCGCATACAAGGCGCGTTTCACAAACTCCCCCGCTCCGGCGCGGCCCACAAACTGATCCCCGTTGACCAACATGCGTCCGCGCGAAAACACCTTATCGGGCATGCCCATCACCTCGATTCCTTCGAACATCGAGTAGTCCACGCGCATATGATGGGTCTTGGCGCTGATCGTGTGTTTGCGATTGGGATCGAAGACGACCACGTCGGCATCGCTGCCCACCGCGATCGTTCCCTTCCGGGGATAAAGGCCGAAAAGCTTCGCCGGAGTGGTGGAAGTCAATTCCACAAAACGGTTGACGCTGAAGCGGCCTGCGGCCACGCCACCCGAGTAAATCAAGCTCATCCGATGCTCGATGCCCGGCCCGCCGTTCGGGATCTTTGTGAAATCGTCCTTCCCCAGTTCTTTTTGTTCCTTGAAACAGAAAGGGCAATGGTCGGTCGAGACAACCTGCAGATGATCGCGCTTCAGGCCGCTCCAGAGTTTTTCCTGGTTCCACTTCTCGCGCAAGGGCGGCGTAAAGACGTACTTCGCGCCCTCAAACCCAGGGACGTCCATGTTCTCGAGCGACAAATACAAGTACTGCGGGCAGGTTTCCGCATATACCGGCAGCCCGCGATCGCGCGCTTCGCGCACTTTCTCCAAAGCGTCGTTGCAACTCAAATGCACGATATAGACGGGCGCTCCCGCCATCTCGGCCAAGGCGATCGCCCGCCCGACCGCTTCGGCTTCGGCGGTGGTTGGCCGGGTCAGCGCGTGATATTTTGGAGCTTTCTTTCCCTCCGCCAAAGTTTGCTGCACGATCACGTCGATCGCGTTGCCGTTCTCAGCGTGCATGCAAATCAGGCCGCCATTCTTTGCCGTTGCCCGGAACACCTTGAAGATGCTGGCGTCGTCGAGCATGAATACACCCGGATAGGCCATGAACAGCTTGAAACTGGTGACTCCTTCCCGCACCAGAGCGTTCATCTCTTGCAGTTGGGCGTCCGCCACTTCCGAGATAATGCAGTGAAAGGCGTAGTCGCACACTGCCTTTCCCGAGGCCTTCGTCATCCAAGTATCGAACGCCGTTCTCAAACTTTGGCCTTTGTATTGGATGGCGAAATCAATCAGCGTCGTCGTGCCGCCAAAGGCTGCGGCCCGCGTTCCCGTCTCGAAATCGTCGGCGCTGGTTGTGCCCCCGAAAGGCATATCAAGGTGCGTGTGGACATCGATCCCTCCGGGCAAAATGTACTTGCCCGCCGCATCGACCGTTTCCCGTGCACTCTCCTTCGGCAGGCTTTGCCCGATGGCGGCAATCTTGCCCTTTTCTATCGCAACATCCGCCGTGTACGTATCGGTTGCCGTTGCCACCTGACCGTTAGCGATGATGGTATCGAAGCCCATTTTGCGCGAACTCCTTATCCGTTTAGGGAACACCCGATTAGGTTTGGTCTTGAAGGGGACGGCCTTCAGGCCGTCCGCAAAAATCTCCCCAAAATATGACGGGGCTTTAGCCCCGAGGGACTCAACTAGAGCTTCCTTAGAGCGAATTCTATGCTAAACTGCCCACCTTCGCAGCGAGCGATTTCGACGATAAGGGGACTGCATGCGTTTCGGAATTACCTTCAAGCCTGACATGACCGTCGAGCGCATCCTGGCGCTGACTCGCCAGGCTGAAGCTGCTGGGTTTGAGTATGGATGGATGTTCGACTCGCACGTCCTTTGGCTTGAGCCTTATCCCATGCTTACGCTGATGGCCGAGAACACCAAGCGCATGAAGCTGGGCACATGCGTCACCAATCCAGCCACACGTGACATCACCGTCACATCGAGCCTGTTCGCCACGCTCAACCTGATCTCCAAAGGCCGCATGCAGCTTGGCATCGGTCGCGGCGACAGCTCGCGCCGCGTGCTCGGCAAACAGCCGGTGACGCCCAAGCACCTGGAGCAGGCCATTGCGGACTTCCGGGCTTTGGCCGGTGGCAATGAGATTGTCTATGAGCATCGGCCTGTACGGCTGACTTGGGCAACCGGCGGAGTTCCTCCGGTCTGGGTCGCAGGTTATGGTCCGAAGCTGATGGAAATGGCGGGACGCGTTGGCGACGGGGTCATTTTGCAATTTGCCGATCCCGACCTGATCGCATGGTGCTTGAGCTTCGTGAAGAAAGGCGCGCAAGCGGCGGGACGCGACTACCGCAGGATTGAAGTCATGTCGGCTGCTCCGGTCTGGGTCTCCGATGACATGAAGTACGCCCGCGAGCGAGTGCGTTGGTTTCCGGCCTTGGTCTCAAATCACGTGGTGGATCTGGTTTCGAAGTACAAGCCGGACGAGTTGCCTCTATCGTTGACCTCATACATTCGCGACAAGGGATCCTATGACTATCTGCATCATTGCGAGGTCGACAGCAGCAACGCGGATTTTGTCACGGATGAAGTTATCGATCGTTTCTGTGTGCTTGGTCCCGCCAAAGCACAAATTGAAAAGCTGCATGCGCTGGCCCGCGCCGGAGTGACGCAGTTCAATATCTACCTGATGTGCGGGGACGAAGAAGAAACTCTGGAGCGGTATAAGACGGAAGTTCTCCCTGCTTTTCGAAACCAGTAGGCACATTCGACCCGCCGCCTCGGGCCGGGTGCCCCATCCTAAACGCGGCGCTCTTTGCCGCGTTTAGGGTGGGATTCCACAAATGTCGCCGTCTTGGGATTTTTGGGGAGCGCAGCGCTTCAGCGCTGCGATAAAGCGCTTGTTTTCGATGCCAGGTTTTAGTGCCCGATTCGGGGCCGGAGAGCTCGTGCCCCAGAGCCCGCCCTGAGCCAAGCCGAAGGGTTCGCACCCGTACTTTGCGCCCTAGAGCGAAAATAAGGTTGCTGTACCCAAAGAACCTCTGGCGGCGAGTCATCCGGAGCGAAGCGAAGGATCTATGGATTCTTAGGCGCTACCACACGCCCACTAATTAAATACCCTACTCAGTAAACATAGACCCGAATCGGGAAAAGACCCCATATGTGGGGGCTACCTCGCGGGAAACTTCCGCAAACGTCCCGCAACCGCATCTAGGTTCGGAGCAATCGGGTCGGACCGCTTCACCGCTCGCGACGCGGCTGCAATGTCCTTAAGGCCAGTGCCGGTGACCAGGAGAACCACCCGCTCGTCCCGACCGACCACTTTTTGCTCCAGCGCTGCACGAAGACCGGCGAGCGCCGCGGCGCCCGCGGGTTCGGCGAACACGCCGGTCAGTTGGGCCAGGTCGGCAATGGCTTCGAGAATTGCGGAGTCAGAAACCGTGACACCCGCGCCCTGAGAAGAGCGCACAACGCGCAGGCATTGCAGTGCGTTCCGCGGTGTCTCTACCGTCAGGCTGTCGGCCACGCTGGCTGCACTCGGAACCGGAGTGATCGTCTCCGCGCCGCTTCGAAGCGCATTCACAATCGCCGCCGAGCCTTCCGGCTGAACGGCAATCAAGCGCGGTGTGCGCTGAAGAAGGCCACAACGTCTGAGGTCAGCAAATCCCTTGGCCACGCCGGCAAGAATCACACCGTCACCGGTGGGAACTACCACGGCATCCGGCTCATCAGGTGCGAGTGCTGCCGCGATTTCCAGTGCTACCGTCTTTTTTCCCTCGGTTGTGAATGGGTTGAGGGCCGTATTACGGTTGTACCAGCCGAATTCGCGGCAAGCCTCAAGGCAAAGTTCAAATGCCTGATCGTACGTGCCGTCCACGGGCAATACCACGGCGCCGTAGCTCTGCATCTGCACAAGCTTTGCCACGGGAGCCGTGGCTGGCACAAAAACAACGGCGCGAACTCCAGCGGCGGCCGCGATTGCAGCCAGGGCAGTAGCCGCATTGCCGGTAGAAGCGGTGGCAATCGTCTCGCAGCCATATTCCACGGCCTTGGCCACGACCAGCAGTGAGGCCCGATCTTTCGTGGAGCCGCTGGGATTGCGAGTATCGTCTTTTACCCAGAGATTGTTCATCCCGAGAGCGCGGCGCAAATGAGGAACAGAAAGCAGCGGAGTGCCGCCCACTGGGATGGGTGGGAGAAACTCGATTCCTGGAATCGGCAAGAACGCGCGCAAAAATTCGGGACTTGCTGCAGGCGCGGCTGGCCAAGCTCGTGGAAGCTCATCAAGCACTACTTCGAGCACGCCTCGAAGCACGCCGCCCGGCTGCTGTGCGGCCGCGCACGCATCGCAGGTCAGTCGGGTCTTGTTTTCCTCGTAGAAAGTGCCGCACTCGGTGCAACGAAACTTGAAATGGCTCATCGGTATGAAACTCAGGAAGCAGAAGGGATCCGGCAAGCTCCGCTGCTCTTGTCCCGCCCTTTCAGCGCGCAGCTCTAAGCCGCTTCTACAGCGTTAGCGCCATCAAGGCCTTCTGCACATGAAGTCGGTTTTCGGCTTCATCGTACACCACCGATTGCGGCCCATCGATCACTTCATTGGTTACTTCGCGGCCGCGGTCGGCGGGAAGCGGATGCATATAGATGAGGTGCTTCTTGCCCAGCGCCATGTGTTTTTGATCGCAGCGCCACGACGGATATTTCTCGATCAGGCGCAGCCCCTCTGCGGTATCCCGCGTGGTGATCAGAGGCCCCCACGACTTTGGGATCACGGCGTCGGCGTTCTCGAATGCATCTTCGAAGCGGTGGCTGATTTCGAACTTCACGCCTGCGGCCTCGGCGTTCTTGCGGGCCTGTTCCTCGATTTCCGGCATGAGGCGAAACTCGGGCGGATAGGCCAGAGTCACGTTGATTCCAAAGCGCGGCATCATGAGGATCAAGCTCTGCGGCACCGACAGCGGGCGAACGTAGTTGGGCGCACTGGTCCAGGCAACTCCGAGCTTCAGCCCCCGCGTCTTTTTGAATTTTTCCCGGATGGTCAGGTAGTCGGCCAGAATCTGGCACGGGTGGTAGACGTCGCACTGCATGTTGATCACGGGCACTTGGGCGTTGGCCGCGACCTCGCGGAGATAGGCGTTACCTTCGCCGAATGCGCAGTGGCGGATGGCGATTCCTTCGCCGTAGCGGGAAAGAACACGCGCGGTATCGCGGGCATTTTCGCCATGGCTGATCTGCATCTTGTCGGGCGAAAGGTAGATGGCGTGCCCGCCAAGCTGCGTCATGCCGGTCTCGAACGAGTTGCGCGTGCGCGTCGAGGCGTCGAAAAAGATCATGTAGAGCGTTTTGCCCGTGAGCAGCGGCGTCCGCCGTGCCTCTTTCTTGGCCTTCTTCAGCTTGGCCGCCAGGGCGAAGATCTTTTCCAGTTCGTCCACCGACCAGTCCTGCGTGGTGATGAAATGCTTTCCCTTCAGCTTGTTTTTCATTCCTCAGTTCCCGCTCTCCACTTCGAGGTCTGGAGCAATTCCTTGTGCTGCGCCAGGAATTCCGGAATCAGGCTGTACACGGCGGCGGCGCGCACCAGATCATCGGTCGCTACACACTCGCGCGTCGTGTGCGCCAGCTCCTCCAAGCCGGGTGCAAAGCCGACCGTGGGAATCCCCAACCGGCCCATACTGGCCACGCCATTGGTCGAAAACGACCAGCGCGAAATCTTCGGCGGTTTCCCCAGCGCCGCTTCGACTGCCTTGGCCACGACTTGCACCAGCGGGTGAGCTTCTGGAAGCACCCAGGTCGGGTAGAACTTCTCCTGCGCCGCGATCTCTCCGCGCCAACTTTTTGCCTCGTAGTTGAGGAGTTCAACTTTCGCGTCGCCAAGGTGGGGCAGCGAGCGCAGTTCCTCGAGCGCCTTCTCGACCGTTTCGCCCGCGGTGAGGCGCCGATCAATATAGATGCGGGCGCTGTCAGGAACCGCATTGAGCGATGCTGTGGTGCATTCGATGAAGGAAACAGTCACCGATCCTTTGCCGAGGAAGTCGTCGCTCGGCAGGCGGCGATGCAGCGCTTCAACATCCGCAATGATGGGCGCCATTTTATAAAGCGCGTTCACACCCAGATCGCAGTGAGCGCCGTGCGCGGATTTCCCCTTAGTCGCAATCGTCACCTCCATCCTTCCACGGTGTCCGCGATAGACGTTCAGATCCGTCGGCTCGCCGAGGATCACGACATTCGGCCGGATGCCTTCTTTTTCGACGAGGTGGAGCAGGCAGTAACCGTCGCAGTCTTCTTCCATCACCGATGCAGTCAGGTAGACAGTCACGCCGTCGGGAACGCCGCGTTCGCGAAGAACTTTCGCGCCATAGGCCATGCAGGCGATGGCCGGCAGTTCGTCCACTGCGCCGCGACCCCACACTTTTCCGTTTTCATGCCGGCCCTGAAACGGATCGAAGTCCCACGCCTTGGGGTCGCCGACTCCGACGCAATCAATATGGCCGTCCATCAGAATTTTCAGCGGGCCGTTACCGATGCGCGCCACCACCGTTCCCAGCCGGTCAAAGAACACCTCGTCGAACCCGAGGCGTTCGTACTCCTGGCGCACCCGCTCGCAGCGCCTCTGCTCACGACCGCTTTCCGCGGGGATCGCGATGATGTCCCGCAGAAACCTGACGATCTCCGGCTCGTACCGGCGCGCCGCACCTAATGAGTTGTTCTTTGCTCCCACCACTTCATTACCCCCGCTGCATTGTCTTTTCTGCCTTGCGCCGGAGCCGCCCGAGCACGCCCGTTTCCTGATTGAACTGTGCGATCTGTTCATCCCACACGGGCAGTTTTCCCGCCAAATCTTCCCAGAAAGAGGGTGACCATAGCGCGTTCAGCTGCTCCGTCGTCTTGCCTTGCTGTTCTACCCAGGTGAAGTATTTTAAGTTGTGAATCGCCTTCCGGTCCGCGTAGCGCAGTTCTTTGAAGTGATCGTTGGTGACTCCTGCTAGGAACCGCTCGAAGTCGGCGGCAGCATGGCGTTCCGTGTAAGCCCCGCGTTCTTTCGCCAGCTCCTCCAGTCGCGTCCGATAAAGGTCGACCGAATCCGTGAACGAGGTGAATAGCGCGTCGTCCGAGTCCATCTCGAAAGCCCGCGCCGTTTTCATGGCGGCGAGAAGGTTGCAGATCCCAGAGATTCCGAGCAGCGGCAGAGATTGGATCGTGGCGTCGTCCACACCGCGTCGCGCGAGTTCACTCTGGCCCGCGGGTTCATTGAAGAGCCGAAGCAGGCGCAGCGTCGCCTCATCGTCAATAGCCGTGACCGCATCCGTCGCTCGCGCGTTGTGAATCCAGGGAACGTGTTTGTCCCCGATGCCTTCGATGCGATGATCTCCGAAGCCGGCATCGAGCAAAGTGGGGCATTGCAGTGCCTCAGCGGCGACGATCCGGCACTCGGGATGCCGCTTCTTGAGATGGTCGCCCGCGGCCAGCGTCCCGGCCGAACCGGTCGCGCTCACCCACGCCGCGAGCCGGGTCCGTGCGCCGCCGAGCCGCCGGAAGACCGATTCGACAGCGGGACCCGTGACGCCGTAATGCCAGAGGTAGTTTCCGAAATCCTCGAACTGGTTAAAGATCACGGCTTCGGGCCGTGTTTTTCGGATTTCCCAGCAGGCGTCGAAGATTTCCTTCACGTTGCTTTCGCAGCCCGGTGTGGCGATGATCTCCGCGCCGATGCTTTCCAGCCAGCGAAAGCGCTCCTGGCTCATCCCTTTGGGCAGAATGGCAACCGCCCGGCAGCCGAGCAGCGCGCTATCAAAGGCTCCGCCGCGGCAATAGTTTCCCGTGGAAGGCCACACCGCCCGCTGCGTGGTGGGATCGAACTCGCCTGCGACCAGCCGTGGAGCGAGGCAGCCAAAGGCGGCTCCGACTTTGTGCGCGCCGGTGGGGAAATGTTTGCCGGCCAAGCCAACCACCCGCGCCGGTACCCCGGTCAGCGCCGATGGCAGTACGATGGCGTTCACCTCGCCAAAGCCGCCGCTCCGCGCGTCGTTGTGCCACGTGATGCGGAACAGATTCAGTGGATCGACCGCCTGCATGTTCACGTCACGCAGCGCGGCCGCTACTTCGGGATCGACGGTGCCAGGTTCGCGCATCTGGGCGAACGTCGGGATCAGGATCTCTTTTCCCCGGCACCTTTCAATCGCGTGTTGCCGGGCCTTTGCCTTGTCGTGATCGGTCACGGCGCGACTCCTTCACCGCGATGGCGAAAACAGAGAAGCTTACGGATCATGAGTTTCCCAGAAAGTGCGTGCCCCACTTAAGAGCTCGGAATCGTTGCCACAAACCTGGCGTTAGTTCCCGCGCGCGGGACGCCAATGCGGCCGGATCGAGCGTCTGGTGCTGAAAGTCGCGCAGCAGCAAGCGCCCACGCGCTACCGTATGGCGTACAGGGGCTTCGCTGGCATCGTACACTAAACGGCCAAAAAAATTTGCGCGCTCGATCGGTGTCGCGGGGGGGGCGTCGACAACGATGATATCCGCCGGGGCGCCGGGCGCGAGTTCTCCGAGCAGCGGTTCGCCGAAGAAACGCTGCGCCACTTTGGCATTGTTGCCGAGCAGTTCCGGCAGAGCGGCAAAGCCGGCGTTTGGTTTTTCCCCGCCTGCCCGTTGCGCGAGAAATGCCGCGCGCAGCGATCGCAACATTGCGGAAGACATTCCATCGGTCCCCAGCCCGACCCGGCAGCCCTGTTCGGCTACCTTAGCCACGTCAAGCCGGCCCACGCCGTTGTTTGCGTTCGATTCGGGATTGTGAACAATGATCGCTCCGGCGCGCGAGATTCGAGCGTAATCTTCTCTGTGCAGATGGAGGCCGTGGGCCAGCAGGCATCGTTCATCCAGCAAACCGAAGCGTTCCAGGCGCTCAACCGGCTGCACGCCGAACGTTTGCTGAGTGGCTTCCGCATCCAGCCGATCTTCTCCGGCATGAATATGACAGCCCGCACCACTGGGCCATCGCCGTGCCGCTTCCTCCAACGTTTCGTCCCGCAGGGTGAAGTTCGCATGCAGGCCGAGCATGCCGCGAATTTGTGAGTTCGTCTGGCGCTCACGGATAAATCGGAGATTCTCCTCGATCCCAGCCACAGCCTCGGCATGGCCGTTCCGGTCGGTAACCTCATAGCAAAGCACTGCTGAAATGCCGCCTTCCTTCACTGCTTCAGCAATGAGGTCGAGGCTGCCCGCCAGGCAAGAAGGAGATGCATGATGGTCGAACACGGTGGTGCATCCCCAGCGTATGCATTCGGCCACCGAGAGCTGGGCGGAGAGGCGAATGGTTTCCGCATCGAGCGCGCGGTCAAGCCGCCACCACAAACGGTCGAGAATCTCCGCAAAGTTACGAAGCTCGGTGCCCGGGTCAAGCCCGCAGGCCAGCGCGGAATAGAAATGATGATGGAGGTTGATAAGCCCGGGCAGGATCAACCCTTGCTGAGCGTCAAGCATTCTGGCTTCCGGGTAGGCTTGCCGGAGCTGAGATTCCTCGTCTACCGCGAGGATGCGCTCCCCGCGCCAGACCACAGCGCCGCGCGGGATCATCCACCGTTGAGTCGTTGAGGAAGGTGAGTAGCTGGCAAGCACGGTTCCGTTTCCGAGCAAACAGGTTTCGCTCATCCGCGATCCTCGGAAACGGCTTGCGCTCTCTCCCTGCTTTTCATTTTTCAACCTTGGACGGTGATTGTCCGATGACACCCCGCCCCTGGTGGATGGTTTGCGGGTCAGGATTGACCATGTTCGAACGCCTGGAATTGAAAATCGAATCCCACACCGTTTTCATCCGCCAGAATAGCGACGTATCCAAGCTGATTTCATGCTCGCCTGTCAGCTGGACATTTCTCACTTCGAGCGAATCCCAGTCGAGCGAAACACTGAATCCGTCCCCCCGCACTTGGGCCCGATTGGGAGCTGGGGTAACTTCCAGTGACATCTCCCGTCCATCCAGACGTGCATACAAGCGGCCATTCTCACGGCAGAAACCATCCAGTTCGCGGGCGGCGCGAAAGCTTTCAAGATTCAGAAACACTCGCTCTTTGACCAGGAATGGGGCACCCTGCTCCGGGCAATACACTTTGCAGTTCGAGCAATCATTGCACAAGCCCTCGACGACCGCGAGTTGATGCCGTTCCCGAACAGCAAATCCAGCGGATGGTGTCCGCCTCAGTTCTTGACCCGGCATGAGCTGGATGTGTTCTGTCGCGGCAGCGGCCGGCTCTGCATCATAAGCAAAGATGGCGTCGTTCGGGCAGGCGTGAATGCAAAGGTCGCAGTTGATGCAGTCGTAAAGCCGCAATATCTTTTCCAAGCGCCGGGGTTCTTTGCGGTTCGCGTCGGCGTGATAGACGGGGTCGTCCGCGAGAGCCGGAACGATGTCGCGTCCGTTGAACCGCCCCGCTATTCTCAGTGCCCGCAAGACAACCGCTTCAGCGTCGAGTCCAGCTGCGTGTGCAGTCTGTCGCAGGGCCGAAGGAACCTCGCTTGGCCGTTGACTGGCGATTTGCGCCAGACAGGGTCCCTCCTTTTCCCAGGCCTTTGCGCCGCCAGCCGTGGAGCGCAGCGCCTCTGCGGCTGCTTCCGCACCGCGGCCTCGTGCCCCCAGCACATAAGCTTCACAAGTGGCCACGCCCAGTTTTTTCATGGCTTCGCCCAGGCTGGCTAAATAACCGGGTAATCGGCCATAGCCTCCCTGCCGGAGTAAATCGGTGCAGGTGGTCACCGGCACCATGCCGCAGGCAACGGCCGCCGGAAAATTCTTTCGGTTGATCCCCGCCGAGAAGGAAACTGGCAGCTCAAATCCCAGGTCTTCGCGGAAGCGTTGCATCAAATTCATGGAAATGACGTGCAGCGGCGGCCCGGAAAGGTACATGTAAGGGTCGGCTTGCGTGGGAAAGAACTTGGGATTATTCGCCACCAGTAGCGTATTGGTAAATTTCGCCCCTACGCTCAAGCCGCAACGCTCGGCAACGCCACGGAGGCGGTGAAACATCTCGATCCCGTCTGCATATTGCAGGTCTCGGTCGAAGGCTTCTCGACGCAGCTCGAGGTGGTGGTATCCCAGGCGATCGAAAAGCAGTTCCGCCACGCGCCCATAACCGAGCAAAGTCGGGTTGAGCTTGACCACGGTGTGAAACCCGAGTTCCTCAAGCAAGTAGCGGACAATCCCTTCAATTTCATCGGCGGGACAGCCGTGGAAGGTGGACAGGGTCACGCAGTCGGAAACGGAGGAAGGCAACTCGATGTCGCGGAACTCGCGGAGGTCGCCCGTTAATTGCTCCCGCAAGGATTCAAAGTGTGGTTCTGCGTTTCGCATCGAACGCAGGAAGCCGGTTACTTTTTCCGAGCGTATTCCCGCCAGGTTGTACCCGACGCTGATGTCATAGATCGTTTCGGAGCCGCTGTCGAAGCCGGAGGAATCCGCAAACGCGCCAAACCCGCGTGTCCGCTTCAGAATTTCGATCAGGTAAACGGCCTTCAGGTATTCAGCCAGCGAGTCGGCGACGCGCAGTTCCTGCGACCATTCGACGTTGTAGCCAACGTTGGGAACGTGAATGCATGGGCGCGGAATCTCTAGCTCGTCGTCCACCTGTACCGTTTTCAGCTCAAGAATTCGCGCCCCGGCTAGCCAGGAGAGAACGATGTTTTGCGCCAGTTGCGTGTGCGGGCCGGCGGCGGGCCCGACTGGTGTCGAGGCTCGGCCAGAGATATGGCGCACGCTGAAGTCCAATTCCTTGGCTGGAAAGAACCAATTCCGTTCCGGCAGGTCGAAAATCGCGCCGCTGGTCTGGACCTCGCGGCCCATTCGCCGCAGCAGATCCGGAAACGGCACTGTCGTGAAATTAGCCATCGGAACGATGATCCTCCCTGACGACGATCCTCCATCGCGTGCGGGGGAATACTGCGATGCTGACGTTAGCGTATCAGCGTGCGGTCGCGGAACGACGGTTTTTCGGCAACGAGGGTATGGCCGCCGGCGAATCCTCCATCGGAAGGCGCGTACGCCACTTTCCATCGTAGGCGTGCAGCGCACCCGCCACGGCACCGGCCGTTGGCACCAGGCCGATTTCCCCGACGCCTTTTGTGCCGTAGCCACCGACTTCGTCGGGGACTTCCAGCAGAATGACGTCAATTTGCGGCGTATCTTTCGCTTTGAGGATACCGAGATCGCGCAAGCGCAGAGAATCAGGGCGGCCATCGGTGCAGGGGAAATCTTCCGAGAGGGCGTAGCCTAGTCCCATGTGCACTGAGCCTTCAATCTGGCCTGCGCATCCCAGCGGGTTGATGGCATGGCCTACGTCGTGCGCGGCCACGACGCGGCTCACCCGGCCCTCGTCATTGAGAATCACGACCTGTGTGGCGTAACTGAAAGTGACGTGAGTTCGTGGATTTTCAACTTTCGCGCCGGGCTTTACCGTGAAATCGCACACGTATTCGCCGCGATATTCGCGGCCCGCGAGCTCCTCGAGCCGGTGTTGCTTCAGGTCAGCGGCCAGTTGGCGCGCCGCTCGCTGACCGGCAGCCGCGCTGAGCGCAGTTGCCCGCGAGGCCGTGGTCATCCCGCATACAACCGCGAGATGGCTGACGGCGCGAACATCCATCAGATCCGGAGCCAGCCCGGTCTCCTCGCAAACCACTTGGCGCAGAATCGTGAAAAGTCCCTGCCCCATTTCTGTATAGCCGGTGAGAATTTCCAACCGGCCTCCTTCGAGCACTCGCAGCAACACCCGGCCGCTGTCATCCAGCCCGTTTCCTATGCCGGTGTTCTTGATTCCGCAGCCGATCCCCGCATACCTCGCGTTCTTGTAAACGTCCTTCACCGCTTCGAGCGTTTCCCGGACCGCACAACTCGCGGTCATGACTTGCCCGGTGGCGAATGCGTCCCCAGGGCGCAACAGGTTGCGCTCACGAATGTCATAGCCATCGATGCCAACCTTCTCCGCCAGGCGGTCCATGATGCCCTCGATGGCAAAGGCCGCCTGATTCGCTCCGAATCCGCGCATGGCTCCTGCGGTCGGGTTGTTGGTATAGACGGCTTTCGCCTCAATGTCTACATTCGGCACGCGGTATGGCCCGCAAGAATGGCCCGCCGCCCGCTCCAGTACTTTCCCGCCCACGGATGCGTAAGCGCCAGTGTCGCCAATGATGCGGGCGCGGACGGCGAGCAGTCGGCCTTCAGCGTCCGCGCCAACTGTGTAGTGCAGCGTGATCGGATGGCGCTTGGGATGGATGCGCAGCGACTGCTCACGGGTAAGGACGGTTTTCACCGGCCGGCCCAGTAGCTGGGCAGCCAGCGCGGTTTGCGCCTGAATGGAGAGATCTTCCTTGCCGCCGAAAGCTCCACCGCTGGAGGCCAGCTCGACTTCCACTTTGTCGGGACTGAGTCCCAGAACTGCGGCAATCTGTTGCTGGTCGTCGTGAACTCCCTGGCCCTGCGAATACACTTTTACGCCGTCGCCGGCGGGTAGGGCCAGACACGCTTCCGGTTCAAGAAACGCATGTTCAATGCGCTGTGTTACAAAGGTCTCCTCAATCACGTGGCGCGAAGCAGCCAGTGCCGCATCCACGTTGCCCCGCGTGAACGCGCTGCGTTCAAGTAGGTTTCCAGATTCATGCAGTTGAGGTGCATCCGGCCGAAGCGCGGCCACCGGATCCGTCACCGGGGGCAGCGGCTGATATTCCACGCAAACCCGGGCGGCGGCTTTCGACGCGTGAAACGCCGTATCTGCCACGACCATCGCCAGCACGTCGCCCACACAGTGCGTGGTTTCCCCAACGGCCACAAACGTTGGCCAGTCCTTGACAATCAAGCCAACGTTGCGCTCCCCGGGAACGTCTGCCGCCGTAAGAATGCGCACGACGCCCGGCATCGCCATGGCTTGTGCGGTATCGATGCGCAGAATCTTGGCCCGGGGATGCTCGCTCAGCGCCACAGCGCCGTGCAACATGCCCTCCGCGCTCATATCCGCGACGTAGGGTTTCTCGCCGAGCGTCAGGGCAGCACCCGCAAATCGATTGGAAGCCTGACCGATTCCTCCACCATTGCCGTTACCGGCGAAGGCGGGGTTTCGCTTCATTCCGAAGTCCTCGCCGAAAAAGTGCGGATTGCGCAAGCCTGCGCGCGGGAACTGCCCTCCGTTCTTCCACGCCTCGCCGGCGGTCTGAATGGCGTCGAGAATGCGCGTGTAGCCAGTGCAGCGGCAGAGATGTCCGGAGAGCGCGCTGGCCACTTCATCACGATCTGCGGTCCGGTCGCGTTTGAGCAGCGAGTATGCTCGGACGACGATGCCTGGAATGCAATACCCGCACTGGACGGCTCCCTCCTGAACGAATGCCTGCGCCAGCACGTTACGGGCAGACTCCGGAATGCCTTCCAGGGTGGTGACGTTGCAACCCTCCATCTGTTCGGGTTTGCGCAGGCAGGCGAGCACAGCCTGCCCATCGACAAGGATTGCGCAACAGCCGCAGTAACCTTGCGGGGCGCAACCGTCTTTGGCGGAGAGGATGCCACACTCTTCCCGCAGCATTTCAAGGAAGGTCATGCCGAGCTCATAGCGGGCGGTGGTGACTTTTCCGTTGAGCGTGAAGCTGACGTTTGGCATCGGCTTGTCTCTCGTCGAGCAGACGAAACTGCCGACTTTCCCCAGCAATCTCTAAGCTGGATGATAGCAGAGTTGGAAAGCGCCGGAACCCTGGCGAGGCAGACTTATCTAAGGAAGACTAACTCCGGCTGAGAGCAAGCGGGCCTGCCACATGCCTCAGAGGTGTCCCGGGGGCTGGGCGGGAACGTGGCTGAGCTCTTGCAGAACCGGGACCAAGTTTCCTACCCGGCCGCGCTTAGCCGCTGCAAGAATTCCGCCACGAGATTTGCCGCGACTGCCGTGCGGTATCTCGCGGTGGATCGGATGTCGTCGATCGGGAGGATCTCACTGGCTGCGGCTTGGCCGGCCAAGCGAACAAGTTGGGAATCGACCCGCTTTCCCTTGAGGATCTTTTCTGTCGCGGCCAGACGGAGCGGAACCGGCGCGACGCTTCCCATCGCCAGGCGGACATCCTCGATCACCCCACGGTTATTCGCGGGGTCGTCATTTGTACGATGGTTATTCGCGCCATCATTGATCAGCGCTAGCGCCGCCAGTGACACCTTTGCGATGGCCTGCGCGTTGCGCGTGCCGACCTTGCGCACATAGGCATAGTATTTCGAAAATTGCCGCGGCAAGCACACGGCGCGAATCAGTTCATCGGGGCCGAGTTGAGTTTTCCGGTAGCCAATATGAAACGATCTATACGGCACGCGCCGTTCGCCGCGGGCTGAAACGAGCAGCAGATCTGCTTCATAAGCGAGCAAGGGAGGCAGCGAATCGCCGGCTGGCGAAGCATTCGCGATATTGCCGCCGATGGTCCCGCGATTCTGATTGGCGATTCCTCCCGTCCAGCTTCCGGCGAGGCACAACAGCGGGAACTCACGGCGGATAATAACGTGTTCTTGCAGATCGGTGTACGTACACGCGCCGCCAACGTGAACCTCGGCAGGGAGAACTTCAATGCGCCGCAACTCAGGCAGGTTCCAGATACTGACCAGCTTTCTTGCCGGCAGTTTGCCCGCCGCGTACAGCACCATCACGTCTGTACCACCGGCGATGGGCAGCCACGCGCCGGGCTCTTTCGCGAGAAGCGACAATACGTCCGGCAAATTGCCAGGCGCAACCAGTTCGTAATCAGCGGGATTCGCTCTCATGCTGCCTTTCCCGGCGCGCCGCTTTCGCGACGGCTTCGAAGATCTGCACATAACCCGTGCAGCGGCAAAGATTCCCCGCCAGCCCTTCGCGGATCTGCTCCATGGTGGGCTGAGGGTTCTTGCTCAACAGGTGATGAGCGGCGAGGATCATCCCCGGAGTGCAGATGCCGCACTGGGCGCCGCCGCAGTCCAGAAAAGCCTGCTGCAACTTTTGCAGACGGCCGTCCGAGGGCAAGCCCTCGATGGTAAGAATGTCGGCATCTTTCGCCTGGAGCACAGGAATAAGACAGCTGTTGACCAGCATTCCATTCATCAAAACGCTGCACGAGCCACACTCGCCTTCTCCGCAGCCTTCCTTCGTGCCGGTCAAACCAAGCTCCAGGCGCAGCACGTCTAACAGCCGGGCCATGGGATAGGTCTCAACCGTTACCAGTTTTCCGTTGAGGCGGAAAGAAATTTTGGATTTGGCACGGCCGCGGGAAGAATCGGTCATTGGTTCTGTCTCGGGCCCTCTCTTGCCGATGACGGAGTCTCCATCGAGGACCGAGCGGCCAGCGCATCGAAGATGTCCTCGGGAAGCAGCGGGACGGAATCGAATCGAACGCCCAACGCGTCCGCGACAGCATTGACAATGGCTGGCGCTGGACCATCCATTGGCATCTCGCCGAGTCCTTTTGCCCCATAGGCTCCGTGGACATTGCCCAGTTCCTCAAAGTAAACGCGAATGGGAGGCAAGTCGGCGGAAGTCGGCATTATGTAGTTTGTCATCTGGCCGTTCTGCATGCGCCCTTTCTCCCAAATCACTTTCTCAAAGAGTGCAAACCCGATGGCCTGCGCCACCCCTCCCATAATTTGCCCTTTGGCGAGAACCGGGTTAAGAACCCTTCCCACTTCTTGCACAGCCACGAAGTCATCGACTGACACGCTGTAGGTGGTCAGGTCCACGGCGACCTCGGCGACGTAAACCGCCCAGGAAAATGCCGCGTAGGCCGAGCCGCGATACTTCTCGTCGTCCCAAACAACGTCCTCCGGTGGCTCGTACTGGGCGAAGGAACGCAACTGGCCGCGTGTTGCCACATACGTGCGGCAGGCGGCACGGAACTCTGCCGGAGAGTAGGAATCACCGAGCAAGCCGGAGGACGTAAGCGTCTGTTTGATTCCGATCGCCGCCGACTGCACCAGTTTCCCCACCACCATGACGGTCCGCGATGCCACGGTTGGCCCGCTGTTTGGCACCTCGTGGGTGTCGGGCCGGGCGGTTTCAACGTCTTCGTACCCAAGCCCCAGCGCCTCAGCTGCAATCTGGCAAAGAACGGTCTTTGTACCCTGTCCAAATTCCGTGCTCGAGACCAGGACGCGCGCGCGGCCGTCGCCGCATATTTCCAGGCCCACCTGGGAAGCGAGATAGCGCTCGCCTGACCCCGTGAACCCCGCGCCGTGGAGAAAAGCCGCGATACCGATTCCTTTCTTGTAGCTCTGCTGCCGATTCTCTATGGCGAACTTTCGTTTCTTCGCCTGATAGCCAGAGAATTCCAGCGCTTCGTCGAGAAGCTTATCCAGATCGATTGGTTCGCGCACGATCTGTCCGGTAGTGGTGGTCTGCCCCGGTTTCAGAAAATTCCGGCGTCGAATCTCGATGGGAGAGAGCTGCACGGCCTGGGCGATGCGGTCCATGTGCCGCTCCAGCGCGAACAGGGACTGCGGGGCGCCGAAGCCCCGGAACGCGCCATGAGGAGGAGCATTGGTGGCCACAGCCTTAGCCCGGATGCGAACACTGGGCCAATAGTAAGGCCCTCCGGCATGGATGGCTCCCCGGGAAAGGACTACCGGCGATAAGGTCTCATAAGCTCCGCCGTCGATGGTGAATTCGATCTCGCCGCCGAGAATCTTTCCGTCTTTGCTGACCGCGGTGCGGTGGCGGGTGCGTGAAGGATGGCGCTTTGTAGTTGCCGCCATGTCTTCCAGGCGGTCGTAAACAATCTTCACTGGTTTTCCAGATTTGATGGCCAACAGCGCGGCATGCGCCGCGATCATGGACGGGTAATCTTCCTTGCCTCCGAAAGCCCCCCCTGTTTCCATCTGTATGACTCGCACCCGGTCTGCGGGCAAGCCGCAAAGTTTCATCAAAGCTTTGTGCACATAGTAGGGGCATTGCAGCGAGCCCCAAACCGTGAGTCCGCTTTGCGCGTCAAAGGATGCGATCATCCCATTGTTTTCTATATACAGTTGTTCCTGTGCCCCGGTTGTGTATGTGCCTTCGACGATAAAGTCGGCTTGCTGCCACACACTATCGACATCGCCCTTTTCGATCGGAATCGTTTTGAAGGTATTGTCGGTGCCCCAGATAATCCCTGAGTGTCGCTCGCTCTCCTCGATTGTGAAAATCGCCGGCAGGGCTTCGTACTCGACCGAAACTGCCTCAACCGCTTTTGGCAAAAGGTGCCGATCCGGATGTGCCAGTAACAGCAGCGGCTCCTCCGGGTGACGGACCATGTCCTCTGCCAGACAAGGCTGATCCTCCTCGATGAGAGCGATGCAATTCTTTCCAGGGATATCTTTGGCAGAAACGATAACGAACTCATGCCAAGCGATTCCCGGGCCGAATGTGATCTTCTTGACTTTGCCGCGAGGGATCCGGCTGCGGACGGTCGCGCCATGAAGCATGCCCGGCAGAACCATGTCATCAACGTACAGCGCTTGCCCGGTAACCTTGTCGTGTCCTTCCTTGCGCGGAACCGGCACGCCCACAACGCCGCCATTTTTCATAGCAATCTCATCATCCAAAGCTTCCGGGTTGAGCCAAAGCTTAGCTTCATATCTTTCCTTTTTCAACTGAGTGAAGTCGGCGGTAGTGGCTCAGTTTGAAATTGTCATCCTGAGCAAGCCTCTTTTGCGCAGCGAAGGATCTGAGCGAGCCGCGCGACCGGGGCCCCCAGCACGCCCGGTTTTGGCGTGATGGGGTGGGCGATGCGGCGCGATTCTTGCGCCGCCATGATCGCGCGTTTGGCTCGCTTCCTTTTCAATTTCAAACTGAGCCACGACCAAGTCGCCGTTGAACCGGAAAAGACTTGTAAGTGAGCGTTATCTGCGCCGATACTGACTCCCCAAAAGGGAGTACCAGAGATTCCGTGCAAGGTAGTACGCTTGGTAGCAAGCGTTAACCTTGCATGCGGCTGAGAGACGATTGGGGGCAGCGAGAAAATGGAT
>Ga0187781_10000522_pt1 | contig 27407 bp, 20 predicted proteins | sample 0715_SJ02_MP02_2_FD_132447 | JGI IMG/M metagenome (GOLD analysis project Ga0187781, IMG submission 132447) | Tropical peat soil microbial communities from peatlands in Department of Meta, Colombia - 0715_SJ02_MP02_20_MG | ecosystem: Environmental > Terrestrial > Soil > Wetlands > Peat | place... | reverse complement strand
CCTGAATACGAATCCCCCGGCGCGATCGTCTTCTTCACCGGCGGAAGCTGTTCGCCGTCATCCTTCTTCGCCAGCTCCATATAATTTTGCAGCGCCAGGATCTCGCGCCGGTATCCCGGAAATGGCGGCTCCACAGATTGGAGCACCCCCGCCACGTTCGTCCCGTCCACGACGTGGTCGTGCAGCAGGTCGGGCAAATCGTACTTCTTCGTCTCCACGTTGAACCCGAATTCAAAATGCTGCGGATTCACCTTGCCGATGTGTAGATCCGAAATGTACCGCATCACGCACACCGTCATCGCCACGTCGAAATGAATCGCATCCTGCTCCGTCGGGTCCTTCGCGCTCGGCTTCAGTTTCGCGAGCCGCGCCGCCCATCTCGACGTGTCGTAATCCTCCGCCGACAAGCCCTTCATATCCGCCTTCGCTAGAATCGCGATCACCTCACTCGCCTGCAAACTCGGCTGCATCCCTCGCGTCCACGGCAGCGAGTAGCCATACGTCCCGTAAAATTTCTCCAGGTGTTTCCGATAGTCGCTGAAGTTCGGCCAGCGCAGCTCCTCCAAATTCCCCGCCTGAATCATCGCCTTCAGCGACGCCTGTCCCTGCGCGCTCAGTTGCTGCGGCGGCGGCGCCTGCGCCGACAGCTCCGCCGGTCTCGACCGCTGCCCCAACGCAACCATCACCATCGCCAGCACCAGAATCCCTTGCCCTACTCGTCTATTCCGCCCCATGGCCCGCCTCCTCAACTCGCAAAATTCCCTGCTGGAGCCTCGCCTCGGAGAAATGGATGCAGATTCATACCACGAAGTCACAACCGAAGGAATCCGTCACCTTCCGCGGAATCCTTGCCCCTTTCCAGCCGTGCATTTCATCTAAGGCCTGGGGCGCAACGGGCCTCCACGCGCGAAAAGACAGAGGAGTATCCAATGTTTCGAAACCGCGTTGATATCTTCTGGGGCACTTTAGGCGAGGGCGGCCTGATCCTCGCCATGGCCGTGATTAGCTGGGCGACGAAACAGCCTCTCATTTTCGCCAGCCTCGGCCCCACGGCCTACGAAATGGTCGAACAGCCGCGGCTCCGCAGCGCGCGCCCCTACAACATCATCGCAGGCCATCTCATCGGCCTCGGCTCCGGCTTTCTCGCCATCTGGCTCACGCACGCCTCGACCGAGCCAAACGTGATCCTCACCGGCATCACTTCCACGCCGCGCCTCTGGGCCGTCGCCATCGCCGCCACCTTGACCACGCTTCTCACTCTGCTCCTAAAAGCCGGCCAGCCTGCTTCTCTCGCCACAACTCTCCTCGTCGCGCTCGGTTCGATGCAAACCCTGCGCAACGCCCTGGCCATCATCGCAGGCGTCTTGCTCATCACCATCATTGGCGAGCCCGTGCGCCGCTTTCGACTGAAAGATACGCCAGTCCGCCCGGTCCTTGGATAGGCGCAACTGCCCACGTTGATTTTGGTTTTCTCCATCTTTCTTTTTGCAGTTGCTTGTCCTTTTGACTTCGCGGGTGCCCCATCCTTTGTGGTTTTCAAAGGGTGGGGATGTTTTTTTCTTTCGACTTTCAACTCCTCACTTTCAACTGAGATCGCAGGTGCCTGCCGAGTCTACTCCGTGCCCTCAACGCTTTTCTCTGTGCCTGCCCGCCGCAGGAGGGTCCTCTGTGTTAAAGCTTTTTTGTTTCTTTCAACTTTCAACTGTTGACTTTCAACTCTTAACTTTCAACTCGCCTCCCCGCCGTCCTCCCCTCGCCGCCACCATCCCTCCCGCCATCCCACCCACCACCTTCAGACCATGAGAAATAATGTACAGCAGCGGCTGCGGCTGCTTCCACGCGAGCGCCACATAAAAAATCGTCGCCACAATCCCCACCAGCGCTCCGTGCAGCACAAACCTCGACTCAACTCGCCGGCAAACCCACAGCGTCAGCAGAAAAGGCATCACCACGCACGCGAGCGGAATGGACACCAGGAACGCTCGCTGCCCGAACGCCGCACGCGCCGGGAAAACGACGGCGAACACCGCCACCTCCGCCAGGATTCCCCCGGCGACCGCTCGTCCCCAATGTATCCGCCCCTCGCTCACGATGCTCTTCGAATTTACAGGTTCCGATTCTTTCCGTCTTCGGTCTTGTCGTTGATTCTTTCTGCATCCCTTCTCTGCGCTCTCTGCGTCTCTCACAATCCCGATAGGGTTGTGACCCTGAGCTTGGCGAAGGGTGCTGTAAAGGACTTTGCCTTTCTCCGTGCCCTCCCGTTTTTCTCTGTGACCTCTGTGTTAATGTTTACGATTTTTTCTTGGCGGGTGCCCCATCCTTCGTTGCCGTTTACGAAGGGTGGGGGGTTTTTCCTTTCAACTCTTAACTTTCAACTTCTTTCGACTTCTTCCCCCTTCCCCTACTTCTTCACCGGCGACTGGTGACTCGCCACGCACTCCCACTTCCCGTTCGCCATCTTCGTCCACGTGTCCGTGAACCGTTCATTCGCATCGAGCGGCTTCCCCGCGGAATCCGTTCCCTTGGCCCGGAATCCTCCAATCGCGACCGCCGTGCTCCCGAACACCTTCACCTTCAAATCGAGGTACTCGACGCTCGTGTATTTCGTCGCTTTTGCGGCTGCGATCGATCCCGCCCGGTCTGTCACTTCGCCATCCGACGCAGTGTTCGTAAAACCCTCGGCCAGCAGCGGCTCAATCAGCGCCGCGTTATTCGTCTGCTGCCCCTTCAGCCATTGCCCCTCGAGATCGGCCACTGCCTTTTCCGCCCCGCCGCTTTTCTGCGCCTGCGACCACGTCGCCGTCGCCAGCAACACCAGCACAACCCACGGAATCATTCGCTTCATTGATTCTCCTCTTGAATTCGAACTCGCGTGTGCTTCAGACCCCAAAGCCGCGCCATTTGATACCCTTGCCTTCCGCGTGTCAAGCAACCTGACTGTCGGATACTCTTCATTTGTGGCCCGCCATACCAGTGAGTCCCAAATTATCCTCATTTAAATTTGGCAATGTAATCGCCAGTCAGAAGATTCAAGCGCAGGCTTGACTTCCAGTTTAGTATTTCCTAAACTCCCCTTGACGAACACTTTAGGAATGGCTAAACTGGAGACTTGAAAATTCCGTATGCCTGCGGCCCCGATCACTTTCCGAGTTTTTCCGGGGCTACAGATGTCCACTATGCGAGCCGTGGGGCTTTTGGAAGGGTACAAGGAGCTAAATGCTGCTCGAGCATATGAGTCTCTCGCTGTGACGGCGAAACGGCAGATAAACAAACACATTGAAAGATGGACCGCTGGTCATGATCAGCCGAAGACTTGGTTTCACGGATTTCCGAGCCTTCCAGAATACAAAGAGTGTTTTGTTTTCAAATACCGGGAACATCGCTTCTATGGCTTTTTATGTAATCCACGTCCCAAATCTGCGCCCAGGTTCCGACTCTGCGTACTGACCACCCATGACGAAAAATACGAATGGGAGACAGATGAAGCAATTCTCCCAAGAGTGGCAATGTGGAGAAGTAATTTGGCATCACGAGCTGCCATAGGGTATCTATTCGCCGAATTCCAACCAGAAGGAAAGCAATGGACAAATTGAAGCACTGGACAAACCGAAGCGAGGACGATTTTCTTCATGCGATCGCTTCAGATTTCGTCGCCCAGATCGAGACAAGAATGGAAGACGAAAACTTGGAACGCAAAGACCTCGCCACGAAGGCCTATGTTAGTCCTGGACGTGTATCCCAAGTCTTGAATGATCCGAGCAGCCTAAGCCTTCGCAGCGTCGTGAAATACACGCGTGCACTCAACATGAAGGTCGCGATTGTTACGTACGACGACAGGGATCCCGCCAACGAGGTTGGCCCGATCGACGCCGGAGTCTTTGCGTCAGCTTGGCAGCGCGCAGGCTGTCCACGCGATTTGTTCGAGGTCCGAGGGTTCCCAAACGAAACTGCCGTGGACACAAGAATCATGCAACGTCTTTATTTCACCGAGGATACGTCACCTAACACCGTCCAAATTGAAAACATCGGCCGGAAAGGTTTCTCTCCGACGCAAGTGCTGTCTCAGCGACTGGAATCAACTAAGAAAATCCAGCAGGGGGTAATCAATGCCGAAGAAATCATTCAGTAAGTCGAATCCACAGCAGGAGGATTCAAGGGCGCCGCGATCCACAACCAACGCGGAGCCCATCCTCGCTCAGGCCCCAGATTTCAAGACAATCTACACAAATTTCGTAAACGCGGCGTACTCCCCGCTTGATGTGATGCTGAACATAGGAGAAACGGCCGGGCAGACACCCGAAGGTAGGCCCCTCATAATTCATCGGGCGAAAATCATCATGACGCCCGCAGAGGCCAAGATAATCGCAGCGATTATGAACGATCTTGTAGCAAGATTTGAAAAGCAGTTCGGCAAGATTTTCGTAACGAAGGATATGATGCCAATACCGATGGAAGGCGACTAGGAAAGCAGCCAAACTTCCCGTCCCTATTCTGCCCTCGTCCCATCCGTACAATATAAATTTACGAAACGCGGTCGAGGTTTTGATTTTTCCCCTCTAGATCATATTCCGAATCCCACCGAGTCGCTCCTCTGATCTCGCACATATTGCCGACCGCGCTTACCTTTCAGCTGCAATAGTGATCTCCGGAGTGCGTCGCTCCTTGCGATAGTTGCGCAATGTGCGAAGAATTTCTTCTTCGGAGACCACTCCGATGTCCTTGGCTGCCTCAGCCACCGATTCGAGAAATTCCTTCTTCCATCCCCGCCGCTTTCTACCGCGCGGCAGTACACGGCAAAGCTGGTCACGTCTCATCCGTTCCTCATTCCTTCGGCGCTCCGAACGGAACGCCAACCTCCCATGGTTCCCTCTTCTTGGTCGGGAGGTAAAAACCTATACTTAGGAGCTTCCCCCTTGAGCCTCCCTTCACTTGGCATGGATGCATCGATGACCTTCGAAAGCATGCCCACGGTAGTTACACCCAAGACTCTGGCAGGCTAGGTCCGCGGGCTCATTTTTCTCTTGAGGAGGTTTAGCCGAAACATGACCCAGATTCGATTGGCAAACCATATTCGACCCCGCCTGATGTACTCGGATAGTGGTTTTCGTGGCATTCTCGATCATCTCCGTGGTCCGCGCATCTGAGCAAACGCCAAATTTGTCACGATGAGGATCATCGCCGATTAACTGGCTTATTGTATCATCGCATCATCCCCTGGATTTGCATCGACCGAGGCGATTGGTCTCCCTTCGCCGTCGAAGGTACCACTCGAAAATTGATACCCGCGTACCATTGACCGCGTCGTTTCGTCGTGGGATAGTAACGTGGGGGAATTGTCGAATGCAGGCTCGCGAAGACTCTGTGCGGGGGAAGCCAATGGTATTCCCAAAATGGAACTGTTCCAGGGGGAAGAAAAGCCCTGCGCACCGGTCTGGTGCGCGGGTCTTGCGTCCGCCAGAACTTTGGCGGAGTGAGCCCTGGCCGTCGTGGCGGCCCTGGGTGCCGGAGCCGACTTTCAGGCGAAGGAGCCTAATAGCCAACTCCGCGATTAGCATTCGCCGGAACTCTCCTGATTTCAAACACATCCAAATTTCTAATAGCCAACTTTCCCCTGTTCTTGGTTTCGGCCCCAATCACTTTTCCCCAACCTCTCGTCCCTTCATTCCCCCGGCCGTCGTAGCCGCCTCTTGGCGACGCGTCTTTTGCGTTCCGATGGGCTTGATCGGAAAGGAGGCCCTGGGCGCCGTAGCCTCGGCGAAGGAGCCTAATCGTCACATCCCGTTATTAGAATTCTTCGTAACTCCCGCAAAATCCTCGACATATGAATTTCTAATCGTCACACACCGCCCAGTTTTCAATTCAGCCTCCCTCCAGCCGTGGCGGCCCTGGCGCGCCGAAGCTGCTTCACAAGCGAAGGCGGCTAATCGAACATGATAACGATTAGAAATCGCTGTAACTCACTCAAAACAAAGGAGCGTGGTCATTTCTAATCGAACATTTTTGCACGCGCATCGGATTGATTCTTTATTGCCCCGGCCTGCCACGGGAGTGATCAGACCCCCTGGCCGCTCGCCCCGTCCCCTCGCTCCCAAATTCAGCTTCGGGTTTACTCTTAAATGTTGTATTTTTGAGTTTTTGGGCCAATGCTGCGAGAATCTATGGGGGTCAATGCATGCGGATTTTGATTCTAGGCGGTGACGGATACCTCGGCTGGCCGACGGGAATGTACCTCTCCCAGCGCGGGCACGAGGCCGCTCTGCTCGATAATTGCGGCAAGCGGGAATGGGAGGCGGAGCTCGGCGTTGGGCCACTCCTCCCCATCCAGAAGCTCGACGAGCGGGTCCGGGCCTGGCACGAAGTAACCGGCAAGAAAATGAAGATCTTCGCCGGAGATTTGCGCGAATACGATTTCGTCCACGCAGCGCTCGAATCCTTCGCGCCCGACGCCATCATCCACTACGGCGAGCAGCCCTCCGCTCCCTATTCGATGATGGACCACAAGCACGCCGTCTTCTCCCAGGTGAATAATGTTGTGGGAACCCTGCACGTCCTCTGGGCCATGAAGCGAATCGTGCCGGAATGTCACCTGGTGAAGCTCGGCACGCTCGGCGAGTACGGAACGCCTAATATTGACATCGAAGAAGGATTCCTCGAGGTCGAACACAAGGGTAGAAAGGACCGGATTCCCTTCCCCAAGCAGCCGGGCTCCTTCTACCACCTCTCGAAGGTGCACGACAGCCACAATATCGCGTTCGCCTGCCGGATTTGGAAGCTCGCTTCCACCGATTTGAATCAGGGCGTGGTGTACGGCATCGAGACGGAGGAATCGAAGCTCGATCCGCGCTTCGAAACCAGCTTCCATTACGACTCGGTTTTTGGCACCGCGCTGAATCGGTTCTGCGTGCAGGCTGTCGCTGGCATCCCGTTGACGATTTACGGCAAAGGCGCGCAAAAGCGCGGCTTTCTGAATATTCGCGATACGCTGCGCTGCGTCGAGCTGGCCGTGACGAATCCCGCGAAGCCCGGCGAATTCCGGGTCTTCAACCAGTTCACGGAAATATTTTCGATAGCGCAACTCGCCGAGATGGTCGCCGAACAGGCTCGCAAACTCGGATTTGCAGTGAAGGTGGAGCACCTCCCCAATCCGCGCATCGAAATGGAAGAGCACTATTACAATGTCGTCCACGATAAGCTGCTCAGCCTGGGCTTGAAGCCGCGCCTCCTTTCCGACGAATTGATTGACAGCATGATCAAGAAAATTTCGGCGGCGCGCGAGCGCATCTCGATGGAGACGATTCTGCCAAAGGTCACCTGGAAGTCAGGCGCGGCGCAATCGGAGGATTCGATGCGCGCAGTCTCGTCGGTCGGGCGGCGCTGATTTGAGGAGTGTGGCGAAAAATTTGAGACGAATTAAAAATGGGGCCACGCGATGACAGTTTTCGCGCCGCTTGGCTGGCTCGTATTAGTCGTCGCGACTTTCCCGTTGATCTACTACTTGCTCGCGATCTACAGTTCCTGGCGATTTTTTTCACAGCGCCTGAGCAACAACACGGAGTTCACTCCCCCGATCAGCATCCTGAAGCCGGTGCGCGGCCTCGACGACGGCGCCTACGAAAATTTTTCGAGTTTTTGCCGCCAGGATTATCCCGAGTACGACTTGCTGTTTTGCGTGGGCAGCACCAACGATCCGAATGTGCCGGTGATTGAAAAGCTCTCGCGTGATTTCCCCCATTGCTCGATCCGGCTTGTCGTTGGTTCGAATCCCAACGCGACGAACGATAAAGTGTCGAAGCTCTCACGCATGACGGGCGAAGCGAAGCATTCCTATCTCGTCTTCAGCGACAGCGACATTCGCGTCGAGCCGGACTATTTGCGGACAGTCGTTGCGCCCCTGCGGGATCCGAAAGTGGGCGCGGCCACTTGTCTTTACCTCCAGACGAACGAGAAGTCGTTTGCCAACAGCTTGCAGACCATCGGCCAGGTTTCGGACTTCTACGCCAGCTTGACCGTGGCGCGGCTGCTCGACGGCGTGAAGTTTGCGCTTGGCTCGACGATTGTGACGCGCAAGGAGACGCTGGCCGAGGCCGGGTTGTTCGCCGCTATCGAGAACAAACCGGCGGACGACATGCTCGTTGGCCGATTGATCGCGGAACGCGGCTATCGCGTCGAGCTGCTGCATTACGCCGTGCGCGCCGTGGTGGATTTCGAGAGCATGCCAGGATTCCTCGCGAAGCGGATGCGCTGGGCCGTGGTGCAGAAGAATATGCGGCCCTGGGGGCACGCGGGTCTGCTGCTGACGCTGGGCCTCCCATGGTCGCTCGCGGCCATAGCGGTGTGGCCGACGGCCACTGTAGCCGCCGCCTATTTGGGTTCGTATGTGCTGCTGCGCTCGCTGCTGACGGGGCTGATTGCGGTGTGGGGGTTGAAGCAGCCCTCCATCCTGAAGGAGTTTTGGCTGATTCCCATCTGGGACGCGCTGGCTGCGGTTATTCTGCTGGCCAGCTTCGGTAGCAACCGCGTCCGCTGGCGCGACCGGCTGTATTCGATCCACAACGGCACGCTAACCCCCGTGGTCACGTCGCGGCAGAAGGGCCAAATTGCGAAAACAGTGCTATGAATGGTTGCTATGGGCACATGCAAGATTTCACTGGCCAAATAGGTCCGATTGTGGTAGATTTGATTTGCGTTTGTTGCTCTTGTAACACCTTTAGATTCGATTGAAGGGGCTGCAAGTTCACACTTGCAGCCTCTTTTGCGTTTCGGCTGGAGGCGGTCGAGAAGCACAAATAGCTTACAAAGAAGGAAGTACATCAGTGAAAGAACAAGGAACAGTGAAGTGGTTCAATGCCAGCAAGGGTTATGGGTTCATCCAGCGCCAGTCCGGCGAGGACGTTTTCGTCCATTTCTCGGCCATTCAGGCTGAGGGATACAAGTCGCTGAACGAAGGCCAGGCTGTTGAATTCGAAGTGACCCGCGGCCCCAAGGGCCTGCAGGCTGCGAACGTGACTAGCCTCTAGTCAGAACTGGACGGGCCGCGCGCTTCGGCGTGCGGCCCGTTTTTTTTGGAATCTGCTCTCAGTTCCCGCCGATTCAAACTCGCACCTCTTATTTCGATGTGCTGATTTGCCTGCGCTCACTCATGATATGTTTGCGCCACAATGCCAAGAGCACGCCTGCGAGGCCGGTGAGTTGACCATCCAATCCGTTCTCCCTCAGACGAACACGGACTCCAAGAACACAGCGAGTGTTTCGGAATGCGGTCTGGCGAAGCCCGCGATCTTGGTCGCAGTGGGTTTTGCCCGTGAAAACTACGGCAAGATCCTAGTAGTGTCGTTGCTTGTCCTGGCACCGTGCTTCTGGCATCGCCGGATCGAGGCGGGCGACCTGGGCAGCCATCTCTATAACGCATGGCTTGCGCAACTGATCGAACGCGGGCAGGTGTACGGCCTCACAATCGTTCCTCGCTGTACGAATGTGCTCTTCGATTACATTCTCAGCGGGCTTGGCTCCCATTTCAGCATGCACACGGTCGAGAAGATCGCCGTGCCAGTGGCGGTGATTATTTTCTTCTGGGGCGCGTTCAGTTTCGTCAGCGCCGCCACACGCCGGCTGCCGTGGCATGTCGTCCCGCTGATAGCCATGGTCGCTTACGGCTGGACATTCGAGATGGGCTTCTTCAATTACTACATTTCGCTTGGCATTTCATTCTTCGGAGTTGCGCTTGCGTGGAGAGGAAAGGGACTTGAACAATTGCTGGCCCTGGCGCTCGTGCCGATCCTTTTGCTGGCGCATCCACTGGGGCTTGCGTGGATGGTGGCGGCAGGAGTCTATGTCGCCGTTGCTGAAGCCATAACGCGCCGGTACCAAATCCTGTGGCTCCTCTTAGCTGTCTCCGCCCTTTTTCTTACTCACCTCTATTTGCAGCACCATTTCATACTGGACATGCAAGAAAGGCCTTTCTACTTCTTCACGGGCGCCGATCAATTCGTACTCTTTGGGCCGCGCTGTAAAGTAGTGCAAGCCGGCTTCTTGATATTCGTTCTGGTTGTGATTCTCGTGGACGTGATGCGCCGCCGCAGGGAACGCGAGCTTTGGAATAGTTATCGCATTCCGGTTGAACTCTACACCATCATCGCGCTGTCCGTCGTTTGGCTGCCGGACGGGATTCTCTTCCACGGCCATCCTACTGCTCTGGCACTGCTGACCGAGCGGCTCACATCGGTATCGGCAGTGCTGTTGTGTTGCATGGTGGGGGCGGTGTGGCCGCGGCGCTGGCATTGGCTGGCGGGGGGGACGCTTGCTGCGGTCTTTTTTACGTTCCTCTATCAGGACACAGCGAAGCTCAACCGGATGGAAGCGCAGGCGGAGCAGTTGGTGAGAAGCCTGCCACCCAACCAGAGGGTACTTGCGACAATCAAGCCGCTGCCGGGGTCGAGGGTATTGAACCAGCACATGATTGACCGGGCATGCATCGGGTATTGCTTCAGCTACGGAAACTACGAGCCGACAAGCGGGATGTTCCGGGTGCAGGCCCTGGCGGGTAATCCGTACGCGATGACGGACTTCGATGCGGTGGGGGACATGGAAGACGGAGTTTACGAACTGAAGGCGGAGGACTTGCCGGCATATCAGGTCTACCAGTGCAGCGCCGACAGGACGCGACTTTGCATTCGCCCGCTCGAGGAAGGCGAAGAAAACGACCGGCTGGGAATTCATCCGGATTCGCCTTGACCGGACGATGGTCGCGAGCGCAATTCAAAACGTTTATTGCAGCAGCCCGAAAACAACCACGCCGGTGGGCGTGCCGACGTACACCTTTCCATTCGCGATCATCGGGGTAATGAATTTGTTGTCTGAGAAATTGTCGCGACCGTTGGCGGCCTGGTTGCTGTTGTAGAGCTCGTTCGCCAGGTTGTTCGCGGCGTAGGCGTGCAGGACGCCGTTCCCGCGTTCTCGACAGCCCATACGATGCCGTTCGACGTGCCATTCGCAGAAACGCTGGGAGTGGCTCCCGGGTATCCGTAAGTTTCCGAGGTTTGGGAAGACGGCGGATTCACGAGCTTGGCGTTTGAGATGGTGAAGGCGGTGACGGGATTATTTTGTCCGCCGTAGTACACCGCGCCGTTAAAGTACGCAGGCATAGCCCAAACACCGCCGCCGGTGACGCCGTCGAGCTCCTGATAGATGGCGCTGTCGTTATTCGTGTTGAACTTCCCCATCATGTCGCGATTCACGACGTAGATATTTCCGTCTTTTCCAGCGCCGACACCAAGGTGCCAGGTATTCCCTGAATTGTCCTGGATATCAGGCAGGAGCATGGCGCCGCCGGAACCGAGGTCCACGTCGCCATTCGATTCAGCATCCGTATTGAACATCGTGAAATAGTCTGCAACAGCCAGTGTGTTTCCGGCGGTTGAAAGCTTAATGAAGGCATTCCCAAAGTCGCCATTTTCGGGAAAACTGCTGGCATTGAGCGTGTCGTCAAAAGTTCCGTTCGCGTCGAGGAAATAAATGTTGCCGGAGGAATCGGCCGCAAGACCGGCGCCGGCCATCCAGATGGCGCCTTCACTACCGTTGGGAGTGACGTCAATGACGCTCGCCTGGGCAAGAGTGGACTCGTTGTAGCCCATAATCCAGCCTGTGTAAGGAGTGATGTCGCAGTGGGAAGCCCAGCCGGTGTAAATCACACCATTCAGAAGCAGCAGGCCGGACCGTTCCTTGTACTGGGCCGGATCGAAGGTGGTGGTTCCGCCATTGTTCGGGAAAGTCGCTTGAATTGTGACCGGGCTGGAAGGTTGTTCTCCACCCGTGGTGATGTCGAGCGCATGCAATCGCTGAAAGTAATTCGATCCGTTCTTGGACATGGCCACGACGAAAATCGTTCCGTGCGCGCCGGCCGAGAGGTCAATCACAGGAGTCGAGGTGATGCCGATTTCCGGCGAGACCTGCCCGCAATTCCGCGGATCGCTCGGAGTTTCTCCTGAGCCGAGAACAGAAACCTGCCAGAGCTGGGTGAACGTGTCGGCGTCGAAGGCATAAACGGAGTCGTTTTCGGTGACGACATAGACGACGTTATGCGTCCCACCGGCAATCGAAAGGTTTGGAACGTAAAGCGGCTCGGCATCCACGAGCCCGTCCACGGTCATGAAGCCGAGTTTTCCGAAATTCGTCGAGTTCACGTTGCTCGGGGTCAAAATCGTTTCGTTCAGATTCTGGCCGGTGCGAGCTACGTCGTTGTGATAGGTCAGAACAGTGACACTCGTCGGAGGCGGCGGCGCCTGCACGGTCAGTGTTGCCGTTGAGCTGGGAGCGGAGCCGGCCACGTTGCTGACGGTAACCTGGATTTGCGCATTGTTGTTCGCGTTCGTGGTTGCTGCAATCGTGTAATTTGAGGAGTTGGTGCCGACATTATTGCCGTTCAAAGTCCACTGATAAGAAAGGGGAGCCGTGCCCGTAGCGGTGACGCTAAAGCTGGCGGGTTGCCCCAAAGTGACCGTTAAGCTCATGGGCTGCTGCGTGATGGTTGGCGCCACGTTGGCGGATGTTACGGTCAGGGTGGCAGTCCTGCTCTGGAAGGTGCCGACGGAATTGGACACTATGACGTAAATCTTTCCATTGTTATCCGCACTGGTGGTGGACGGAATCGTATAGGTGGAAGAATTGCTGCCCACCTTGTTGCCATTTAAATACCACTGATAGGAGAGGGGCATGGTGCCCTGGGCGGCCACCGTGAAACTGGCCTGGGCCCCGACTGTGACGGAGAGGTCTGTCGGCTGGGTGGTGATGGTTGGAGCGACGGGCGTGGCGGGATTGCCACTCGAAGATCCGGTGCTGCCGCAAGAGCTTAGCAGCGCCATGCCGAAAAGCGCCGCGACGAGAATGGTTAGATAGGCTCCTGATTTCATGCCCGTTCCCCTCCGAAAAGGGAGCAATTTAGCGCCCTAAAATTCTTGCCAAAAGTTGGCTATTAGAAATTTCTATATGCTTTTCTTTCAGCAATTTAGCTCCTTTTCTAATCGTAAAGTTGGCTATTAGAAATTCTCGCTTTTCGAGTCGACCAGGGAGGGAGGGGCACCCACTTTCTCCTCGAAATCGAGTCTCATATTCACTTTTTCCTTAGCTCGACAGATTGGGCCTACATGAAGGCTACGCCTGCCATGAGAAAAATCTAGCTGTACGAAAGTACAGTAAGAGTCCAGCTAGTTTGGTCCATGCGGTTTAGTTGCAGGCTGGCCGGCAGGACGGGCGAACGTTGGAAAGAGCGATGGCGCAAAAAAGAAGCGCTTCCGGACCGCCCAGTGAGGCGGGCGAAGGAGTGGCCGGAATCAACGCGCAGAGGTTTCGTTTGCACGGAGGCAAGGGGAATGAGGAATGATGTGATGACAGAGCAGACACAAGCAGGGAGGGATGAGGCTGGCCCGAGATTCGAAGTGATGCTAAAATGCATCACATGAGAAAAGCAAGCGTTCGGGATCTTCGATACCGGTTCCCAAAAGTTGAGGCTCTGCTGCGCGAAGGCGAAGAAATCGAGATTACCAAGCGCAAGAAGGTAATTGCGCGTCTCCTGCCGGCAAAGAAGCCAGTTCCAACTGAGTGGCCGGATTTTCTCGCCCGGATGAGGAAGATTTTTGGGAACAAGAAGATGAAAACAAGCGGCGCCAAACTCGTGGAGTATCAGCGAGGCCGGTATTGAGTGCGTATGCTGACACGAGCTTTCTCGTTTCCTTGTACATTCATGACTCGAATTCCCACGCAGTAGGAGCGCAGCTCAGGCGGGCCAAACCTCCTTTTTATTTGACGCCTTTCGGTGAACTCGAATTAATCAACACGCTGCAACTATGGCTGTTTCGCGGAGAGATGCTCACATCGAGTGTTCACGATGCACAAGCCCAGATCCGCGCAGACGTTGAAATGGGAATCCTTGCTTTGGTCCCAATACCAATTGGACTGTATGAGCGAGCAAAACAGATAGCGCGACGCCGGACAGCGTCCCTGGGATGCCGATCCCTTGATATCATGCATGTAGCGTCGGCCGAGATGCTGCAGGCCGATACCTTCTGCACATTTGATCGCGCGCAGGCCAAGCTGGCAATTGCCGAGGGGCTGAAAGTGGTCGCTCTCCGATAAGCCTTAGGCGGATTCGAGCGGTTTGCGAATGTCGGATTTCACCTGCCACCAGTAGTGAATCACGCCGAGAATCGCACTCAGGTAGGCAGCGCGGTGCAGTCACTGCCAGCACGCGCCCGCAAGCGAGAATGCCCGCCTGAGTTTTCACGAGATTGCCGATTTGCTGCTTACTCACTGGCGCTCAAAAAATCTTGCAGGGCCCGCTGGAATTCACGCGGCTTTTCAATGTGCGGAATATGGCCGCAGTCCGGTATCAGGACGACCGAAGAGTGAGGGATATCTTTAGCCGCAGAACGCGCGAGCTCCACAAAATTTCCCATCTTCGCGCGGGCCTCGGCAGTCGCGTAGCCGCCAAGCGGCACGGTGTGGTCTTTTTCGCCGACGATCAGTAGCACTTGCGGCTGTAGGAAGCGGTACTCGTATCGTACGGGCTGCTGATAAATCAATTGGTAGGCGAGCGCCGAAGCCCTGGCCCAGCGCGGATATTCTCCGCTCAACGTAACTCGTATTTGCACTTCGGCCAGCGGCTCAGAGAGTTCGGGATTCGGATTCGCGAAGTAGCGCTCATAAAACGCGCGAATCTTTTCCGCGTCGGTATTCGCGAGTTCGGCGCGATAAAGTGTCTCGTCCGTCTGCGCCGGAATGTTCACGCGATAATCTTCAAGCCCGATGGGATCTTCCAGCACAAGCTGCTTCACCCGCTCCGGGTACATCAGCGCGAACCGGACCGCGAGCATTCCTCCGGTGGAATGTCCTACTAGGATAACTTTCTGGAGTCCCAGGGTATCGAGCAGATGCGCGGTGTTCTCCGCCAGAAGCTGAAAGCTGTAACGAATATCCGGCTTTGAAGATTTTCCCCATCCGATTTGATCCGGCACGATTACGCGATAACCCGCCGCGGCAAGCGACTCCACCACGTCGTGCCAGTAATAGCCGCCGAAATTCTTGCCGTGCATCAGCACGACGGCGCGGCCATTCGCCTGCGCGGAGGGCGGCACATCCATATAGGCCATGCGCAAGTCCTGGCCCTCGACCGTAAGCGGCAAAAAGTGCACCGGCCATGGATAGGGATACTCTTCGAGCGCGATTCCAAGTGGCTCGAGTTTCACCGGTGCCGCAGGCTGCTGGCCCAGTGCGATTCCGGGCGAGACAAATGTAATTGACAGAAGGACGACGCTTATCTGATACGCCAGTCGCTGCGGTCTCGTGGGAAGAGGCTTAAGCCATTCCATCAGAATTTCCGTTTGAACGCCGGGACAAGGATGTTTTTACCTCAGGAGCGCTTCCGAGTGAACCAATTATTTCTTATTCGGATCGGCCGCAGGTTTCTTCGTGCATCACCGCAAGACGACGCTCAAAGAAGCGCGAAGGCTGAGGCAGGCTAAGCGGATTCGGCCGTGGTGAATTCTTCGGGCGGGGCGCCTGTGGCGGCGTTGGGGCGTAGCCGGACGTAAAGCCAGGCGCCGAGACGCCATGCGAGAAGAATGCCGACCATGCAAGCGTATTCGAGGGGCTTGCGAATGTCGGATTTCACCTGCCACCAGTAGTGAATCACGCCGAGAATTGCACTCAGATAGACGGCGCGGTGCAGCAGTTGCCAGCGGTCGCCACCCAGGCGGCCTATCCAGCCCTTCGTCGAGGTGATGGCGAGTGGAATCATCAGCACAAACGCGGCGAAGCCGACAGTGATGAAGCGGCGCTTCTCGACGTCCTTGAGCATCTCCGTCCAATCGAAAAATTTATCCACCCCGATCCAGATGGAAAAATGGAGGCAAGCGTAGAAGAACGCAAAAAGGCCCAGCATGCGCCGATAGCGGACGAGCGCGGGCAAGCGCAGAATCTTTCGCAAAGGCGTGATGGCGAGCGTGATGACCAGGAAACGCAAAATCCAATCCCCTGTTCTGTGCGTGACGTATTCAATCGGATTGGCGGTGAGGTTCCCCTTGAGCGCGTCGGAGACAAGCATCCCGAGCGGGACCAGACAAAGGAGAAAGACGGCCACTTTCATCCACTTGCTCGTGAGGATGGAATTCAACCAGGCGGCTCCGCTCAGTAGTATTTCTTGAGGTCCATGCCGCTGTAAAGGCTGGCGACCTGGTCGCCGTAGCCATTGAACATCAGGGTGGGGCGGCGGAGAAATTCTCCGAGGCGGCGTTCCTTGGCCTGGCTCCAGCGGGGATGGTCCACGTTCGGATTGACGTTGGAATAGAAGCCGTACTCGTGGGCGTTGGCAAGATTCCAGGTGGTGGGCGGGTGATTTTGCACGAAGCGAATTTTCACGAGCGACTTCGCGCTCTTGAAGCCGTACTTCCAGGGAATCACCATGCGCACAGGCGCGCCATCCTGGTTCGGAAGCGTCTCGCCGTACATCCCGACGCAGAGGAGCGTGAGCGGGTTCACCGCTTCGTCAAGGCGCAGGCCTTCAAGATAAGGAAAATTAATTCCGGCGTAGGCGCCCTGGGGCATCTGTCTCGGGTCGTAATAGCTCTCGAAAGCGACGTATTGCGCCTTGGGCGTCGGCTCGACAAGCTTTACGAGGGTGCTGAAGGAGTAGCCGATCCAGGGAACGACGATGGACCAGGCTTCCACGCAGCGGTGGCGATAGATGCGCTCTTCGAGCGGCGCGAGCTTCAGGATTTCATCCATGCTGAATTTACGGGGCCTCTTCACTTCGCCTTCGACGGAAACAGACCATGGAGTGGTGACGAAATTCTTGGCGTAGTTGGCGGGATCGGATTTGTCGGTGCCGAACTCGTAGAAGTTGTTGTAGTGCGTCACGTCGTTTTCGGGAGTTTGTTTTTCCTCGGTACTGTAAGGCCCCTTTATTACGCCATTCAATTTAACGGGGACGGAGCCGGTGCCGGGGCCGGCAAGAAGATAGGGAAATTTTTTCCAGGCGGCGACGGCGCCGGTGGTGGCAAGCAAACCCAGAAGGAAGTTGCGGCGGCCCATGTAGAGGCGCTTGGGCGTGATGTCCTTATAAGTCAGTTCCGGCGTTCGTTTCGTCAGCATTCAGATTCCTTTGGAATATCCTACCGCTTGTCCCCTGTGAGAGTACGCAATTTGCATAGTTATTGGATGTAGAGAGAGCACATGGGGGATCGAAATTTTGATGAGTGGGGCGAAGCAAGCGTCAGCGAAGAAACAGCAATGTCTTGTGCAACTTCAGCATTTGTTCCAAGTTAAAACAAAGCGGCGGCAACCCACCGCACTCCACATGAGCGGTGCATGACGTGGCATTAAGCGCGATAAATATAACCAGGCGGCACTATTTTTCGGGGATGGTGAATTCTACGGTGGACGTCTGGCCGGATTTCACGATGACTTTTTTTGCCCAGGTTTCGGGGCCGCTATAGATGGGGCGGCTGACTTCGGCTTGAGCGGCGACGTCGAGGACGCGCTCCTCGGAGAGAATGCGCCAGCCTTCGTGCCAGGCTTCGATTTCGTAATCGCCGGGAGGCACGTCGGTGATTTTGAAGTAGCCGTGATCGTCGGTGACTGCGTAATAAGGATGCTTGACGACAAGAATTTCTCCATTCATCCACACATGGCCGGCGTTGCATTTGATTTCGACGACGCCATTGCGGCGCATGACGACCGGGATGTATTGGTTTTGAACAGGAAACGGGACGTTATTCGCGGCAGCCCCCATCATGTGAACGGTGTGGAGAATGGGATCGCTGCTCTTAATCTGCAAGCTTGCATTCTGGGGAACAAGCATGATGTGCGGGATGTAGCGGCAATTTCGCTGGTCGAGATGCTGGCGCTCGTCGGGGAGATCCATGGCTTTACCTTTTGTGACGTCCTTGAGATACACCACGGTGTTGGCGACGCCGTTGTCGGGGCCGATTACGAGGCGTTCGAGGTCGCGGGTCTTATGCGAATCGGGGTCGCACACGTCGGGATTCTTGGTGATCGGGAGCTTGGGAATTTTCGGGACGGGGCCTGTCCATCGTACGTTACCGGAGATCGTGCCGCCATCGGTGACGGTGATGACGGTGTAGTCGGTCTGGCCTATAGCTTGACTTCCCCACGCGGAAAGAAAAAGAACCAGAACGATGGGAGGCCAGAAATTTCTCTTCGGATTGTTTACGCTCATAGGCGCCTCGCTTGACTTCAAATGGCCGAGAAGCAAGTCCCCCGGACTCGGACCCCAAGCGCGAGACCTGGTTAGAAGACACCGGGTGGGCGTGTTTTGTGAAGGCCAGCAGGAGGAACGGGAGGGCGCCGAAATTGTCGCCGGACTGGCCCCAGTATCGGAAGATACGCTGGGTCGTCAGTGAGGGCGGGCGTGTTTGGCGGTCGATGTCCTAAGAGTATATGAAATCGGACGGTCAGATGGCCGGACCAGCGTAACCGCGTGGATGACGCTGACGCCACTCCCACGCCGAACGGATGATAGTAGGAAGGTCGGAGCCGGTGGCCGTCCAACCGAGCACGGATTTTGCGCGGTGGGCGTCGGCGACCAATTGTGGTGGATCGCCTGCACGTGGCGCGACAATACGCGTGAGGATCGCACGGCCGGTGACTTTTTGCGCAGTCTGGATCACTTCGAGCACGGAATAGCCGTGGCCTGTGCCGAGATTCAAGCAGTCGGGAGCGCCTCCGCGGCGAAGATGATCGAGTGAGCGGATGTGGGCGTCGGCCAAGTCGGCAACGTGAACATAATCGCGGACGGGAGTGCCGTCGGGAGTCGGGTACTTATTGCCGAAAACGGCGATGTCGGGCCTTTCTCCGGCGGCGGCGCCCAGGACAAGGGGTATCAAATGCGTCTCGGGATCGTGATATTCGCCGTGAATTTCGGTGGCACCGGCGGCGTTGAAATAGCGCAGAGCGACAAATTTCAGGCCGTACGCCTCGTCGTAGGAGTGCAGCAGGCGTTCTATGAAGAACTTTGACCAGCCGTACGGGTTGACGGGCCACTGCGGGCAAGTTTCGGGAATCGGAATCTGCTTAGGCACGCCATACGTAGCGCAGGTCGAGGAAAAGACCACGCGCCGGACACCGGCTTTGACGAGCGCGCCCATGAGGGCAATTCCCTGCTCCATGTTATTTTCAAAATAGAGAGAGGGATTTTCGACGGATTCGCCCACGTACGCGAGCGCCGCGAAGTGGATGCAGGACTCGATCGGGTGCTCGCGCGTGAGGCGCTCGACAAGGGAGCGGTCACCCACTTTGCCGTGATAGAAAGGAATATCGGCATCGAAGGCCTGGCGGTGGCCGCGCGCGAGATCATCCAGCACCACCACACTTTCGCCTTTGGCACGCAGCCGTTCGACAGTGACACTGCCGATGTAGCCCGCGCCACCCGTCACCAATACGCTCACGAGCGATTTCCGATCGGTAGGATTCTCAATGTGCGCGCGTCATGCGTCCATCTGAACTTAGGGTGCCGTGCTGCTTCAGGAGAGCCACAAAGGCGGCGGCCGCGCGCGGAAGCGTGCGGTCGCGCCGATAGACCAGCCCCAATTCCCGCCAGAGTTCGACGTCTGAGATGGCGACGAGCTTGACTTCACCGGCACGCACGTCATCGCGGGCAAAGCTTTCGCTAATGAGCGAGACGCCGAGCCCGGCGGCCACGAACCGCTTGATCATGCCAACGCTGGGCAGTTCCATCGTGATTCGCATCTGGGAGCGAAAGGGCCGGAAATGCTTGTCGAAGAGTTGCCGCGTGAATCCGGTCTTCGGCAGGATCAGCGGCTGTTCGGCGATTTCACTGATCTTGACGCTGCGATGCCGTGCCAGGGGATTCGACGGGCTTACCATGAGCATAAGCCGGTCGCGAAAAATCGAATGGGTGCGCAGGCTCGGAGCCTTGGCCGGCAAAGTGACGATGCCGACATCGAGCGAGCCATCTTCGATCTTCTCCAGAACTTTGCGGCTGAAATTTCGATAGATGCTGATTTGCACCAGAGGATAATGCCGGTGATATTCCGCGAACACGTTTGGCAGCACATACAAGCAGGTGGCTTCGTTCGCACCCACGGTTAGCTTTCCGCGAGGCGCCGTCGCCTGGTCCGCCACGGCGTGCAAAGATTCATCCTTCAGTTTGAGGAGCCGGCCCGCGTAATCGAGCAGCGCTTCTCCGGCGGAGGTCAGCCGCACGGACTTGCCGACACGATCGAAAAGTTTTTCGCCGTATTCCTGCTCAAGCTGGCGGATCTGCGCACTGACAGCCGGTTGAGAGCGGTACAACTTTTGCCCGGCACGCGAGAAGCTTCCGGATTTGGCAATTTCGAGGAAAGTAGTGAGGTGATCGAAATCCATGTGGCTCCCGCATGGATTATATCAAAGCGCGATGCTTCACCGCTGAAGACACGGCTGCAGTTCCGAAGGAGTCCCGCCGGATATTCCTAGCGCGCGGATTCCTCCGCTGTACGCGACTTCTCAAGCCGCGGAGGAGCAGGAAATCGCGGGGAAATAACTTCACGCTTTTCCCAACGTGACAGCACTGGCGCCCAAGTATGCGCGACCGGGCAAGGAACGTGCACCGGCTCCATGCGCACGATCGGAAGGGGTCCCGCGGCGCGCAGCAAACGGCGGGCGCGAGGGCTCTCCGTCAATCGGAGGTGCTCTTTCAGGGCGCGGCGCAGCCATTCTTCTTCTTCGGCGCCAATCGCCGCGCTGCGAATAAATTCGCGGTTGTACCCTTTCTCGTGCAGCGAGTCGGGAAGGACGTAGGCGAGCCCGCCCGTCATCCCAGAGCCGAAATTCATTCCTGCCGGGCCGAGAATGATGGCAATGCCCGCCGTCATGTACTCGCAGCCGTGCTGGCCAACGCCTTCGACGACAGCAAGGGCGCCGCTATTGCGCACGGCGAATCGCTCACCGGCGCGGCCGGCGATGTAGAGTTCACCGCTCGTCGCGCCATACAGGACCGTATTTCCAGCGAGGACGTCGCCTCGCTGGCAAGCCTCAGTTCCCGCGGTAATCGCGATGGTTCCGCCGCTGAGGCCTTTGCCCACGTAATCGTTTGCATCGCCAAGGAGCCGGAATCGGACACCAGAAACGAGAAACGCACCGAAGCTTTGCCCGGCGGAGCCCCGAAATTCACAATCGAATGTTCTCCCTGAAAGGCCAAGGTACATGGTACGGCGCAGAATCTGCCCGCTCAGATGCGCGCCAACGCTGCGGTCGGAGTTGGCAATCCAGAAGCGGAAAGGCCGCGAGGGAGCCGAAAGGATCCGCTCGGCAGCCCGAGCCAATTCACGTTGCACGCCGATGTCATCCTGGGGAAGCTCCGGCGAATCGGCTGCGTGGTGTGATGCAGTCTTGGGCGCCGGGCGCAGGAGATGGCCGAGCGACCGCGCGGCACCCGCGTTGAGCGGTTCGAGCCGCTCGACGCGCCCGACGATTTCGCTCAAGGAGTGCGCGCCCAGTGCGGCGAGGCGCTCGCGGACTTCTCCCGCCACGCCACGAAAATAGTTCATCACCATTTCCGGATTGCCGGTAAACCGCGCGCGGAATTTTTCATCCTGGGTGGCAATTCCCGCCGGACAGGTATTCAGGTGACACTGGCGCGCCATGACACATCCGATGGCCAGCAAGGCCGACGTGCCAAATCCGAATTCGTCGGCGCCGAGAAGTGCGGCCATAACAACATCGCGCCCGAACTTGAATCCGCCGTCCACACGTAAACGCACGCGCCGCCTGAATCCGGCCCGGATCAGCGCGCAATGCGCCTCGCGCAGGCCCACTTCCCAGGGCAGCCCGGTATTCTTGATAGAGGTGAGAGGCGAGGCGCCTGTGCCACCATCAAATCCGGAAATTGTAATAACGTCCGCTCCCGCTTTCGCAACTCCTGCGGCAATAATTCCGACTCCTGCCCCCGACACAAGCTTCACGCCGATGCGCGCCGCGGGGTTTACTGCGCGCAAGTCATAAATCAACTGCGCCAGATCCTCGATGCTGTAAATATCGTGATGCGGCGGCGGGGAAATGAGCGCCATGCCCGGAACGGCGTGGCGCAAGCGCGCAATATAAGCGTTCACTTTGGTGGCCGGCAGCTGGCCCCCTTCGCCCGGTTTCGATCCTTGCGCCATCTTGATTTCGAGCTCGTCGGCTCTCACGAGGTACTCCGTCGTGACGCCGAAGCGCGCCGAAGCAACTTGCTTCACACGATTGGCTGCTTCGGGCTCCAGCCGATAAATGTCCTGGTCTTCGCCGCCCTCACCAGTGTTGCTGCGCGCCCCCAAGCGATTCATTGCGATGGCCAGGGTGCGATGCGCTTCCGGCCCGAGCGCCCCAAGTGACATGGCCTGCGTGCTGAAGCGGCTCAATATGGCGCTTTCGTCCTCGACTTCCCTGAGGGGTATGGATTCGCCCGGCGCGATGGCAAACAAGTCCCGAACGGCGACTGCTTCTCCGTTGACAGCCAGATCCGTGAATTGCTTGTAGTGCTCAGGAGTGGGCGACTTGATATATCTGTGCATGCGCCGGACCAGCTCGGGAGAATTTGAATGTCGCTCGCCAGTTTGACGAAAACGGTAAAGCCCAGCATCACGGAGACCGCCGGCCTCGTCAACAAATGCTCCAAGATGACGGTCGAGCGCGTCCCCCAGTAATTCCCCAAGATTTTTTCCGCCGAGAGCCACCGAAGCGTCCTCGAAAAATGTGGCACAGATTTCCGGATCGAGCCCCACGGTTTCAAAAAGCTGGCTATTGCGATAGCTCGCCAGGGTGGAGATTCCCATTCGCGCCAGCACCTTGCGTAAGCCTGCCTCGACTGCCGCGCGATAGTTACCGCTGCCTCCCGGCTTCAGGCTTTCGCTCAGCTCCATCGCAAGATAAGGAAAGACGGCGCTCGCTCCGGCAGCAATCAGGAGGGCGACGTGATGGGTCTCCACGATTTGGCCGCTTTCGACAATCACAGGAACCTGGCAACAGCCCTCCGCCACCAGGGTTTTCCATGCTGCACCAAGAGCCAACAAGACCGGCAGAGCTGCGCGGTTTTCGCCAGCATTCCGATCGCTCAGAAAAACCAACTTCGGTTGCTTCCGTGCCGCCTCCTTAGCCTGCTCCTTCACACCTTCCAACGCGGCGAGAGCACCCTCGACACCCAAAGTCGACTTGAAGGTGAAATCAATTCGCTCGACAGACGGCTCGACCAGCGCAAGCAGCTCCGCCACCTGCCCGACATCAAGCACCGGAGAACCGGTGACAAGATCCGCGCCGAGGTATGCGTCGAGTGACATCACGTGCGCTTCGCGGAGCGGATCAATCGGAGGGTTGGTCACCTGTGCGAATCGCTGCTTGCAATAATCCCAGAGCGGACGGCGCTTCGCAGAGAGGAACGCGGGCGCGGCATCATCGCCCATGCTCCACGTGGCCTCTTTGCCTTCGAGGCCAAGAGGCTGAAAGAGAAGATTGAATTGGTCGTCGGTCCATCCGAAAGCGGCGGCCAGTTTTTTCGGCTCCCGCGTCGGAGCAGCCGTCGAAATGACAGTGGGGACAAGGCGAGAGCTCTGCTGTGTTCGAAAGAGGGGCTGCTGTTTTCCGGAACCGATCAACTGCGAGACTTCATTGCCGCGGTAAATGACGCCCGTATTCGGATCCGCCACAATCATTTCGCCTGGGCCGAGGCGCTGGCGTTCGGCAATCTCTTTGCCTCGCAAATCCGCGAGTCCGACCTCCGAGCCGGCGATCAACAGGCCGTCCGTCGTGAGCGTATAGCGCAGCGGACGCAGCCCGTTGCGGTCGAGTTTCGCTCCGACGAGGCGCCCATCGGTGAAAACGAGGGCAGCAGGCCCGTCCCATGGTTCTTCCTCGCGCGCTTCGCTTGCGAGGTAAGAGCGGAGCTCGGGGCTTAGCAGCGGGTCTTGCTCCCACGCCGGTGGAACTAGACGCAACAGGGCGGCACCGAGGCTATACCCTCGTTGCAAGAGGATTTCGAGCGCATTATCAAGGCTCGCCGAATCGCTCACCCCGTCTTCCAGCGCCTGGAACCACTGCGGTGCATCGAAGTCCTGGCGCAAGGCCGATTCGCGCGCGCGCATCCACCGCCGGTTCGCGACAATCGTATTGATTTCGCCATTGTGACCGATCAAGCGGAAAGGTTGCGCGAGCGCCCAGGTCGGCTGCGTGTTTGTCGAGTAGCGCTGGTGAAAGACGGCGAAGGGCGCTTGAAAGCCGGGCGCATCGAGGTCGGGATAGAATATGCGGAGCTGGAGAGGGGCGAGCAGGCCTTTGTACACGACGGTTTCCGAAGAGAGCGAGCAAAAATAAGTTCGGGGTACGCCCTCCGATTCGACGCGCTTCCTTAACAGGAAGAGCAGGCGCTCAAAACTTTGGGATTCGACCTGCTGCGCGAAGAAGCATTGCTGAATCGCAGGCATGGCGTCGGCGGCGCGTGGCCCGAGGATCAATGGGTCCGTGGGCACTTCGCGCCAGCCGAGGCACCGCAGGCCGGTCAGCTCAGCAAACAATTCAATGGCCGCTCGCGCCTCCTGCTCCTGACGGCGAGGAAGGAAAACCATTCCGAGGCCAAATTTATCGGGCAGCTCGATGCTCGCTCGGCTCGCGCACTCGTGGAAAAAATCCTTGGGGATGGGAGTGAGCAAGCCGGCGCCGTCTCCGCTCAGTCCGTCCGCGTCCACGCCGCCGCGATGCGCGAGGCGGCCGAGAGCCGTTAAAGCGCGCTCGATGACGTCGCGCGTGCCCTGGTTCCCGAGTTGCGCGACGAATCCGACACCGCAGGCGTCATGATCCACACACGGATTGGGGGAAATTTGCCTCATGATACATAGGTACCCTACGGAGAGCGGAGAAGTACAATCGCGAAATTCGATGCAAGCAATAAGAAAATCCGAGAGGGGCCGCCACAGAGGAGGAGATGTAGCGAGCCCTTCGGATTTGGTTAATTATTCGGTGCGAAGCGCGCGAAGTGGATCGATCGAAGCGGCGCGGCGCGCGGGGATAATCGCCGCGAGCACGGCGCATGAGGCCAGCACGGCCACGGCCCCGGAAAGTATGAACGGGTCGTAACCCTTCACACCAAACAATTGGCTGGCAACGGCATGTCCGCCAATCAAGGCCACGGGGATACCCACCAGGAGGCCGAGCGCCACGGGCTGCATCGCAGTTCGCAGGACCATGCCGATGACGCTGCCCCTTTGCGCGCCCAACGCCATCCGAATTCCGATTTCGCTGGTCCGCCGGGCGACGGAGTAGGCCGCGACGCCGTAAAGTCCGATGGAGGCGAGAATGAGCGCGAGGATGCCGTAGACAGTGGTGAGCTGGGCCATAAGGCGGGCGCTATTGAAGCTGTTCGTGACCACGCTTTCGAAGGTCATCATCTTTCGAATGGTCAAGTTGGGGTCGATGTCCGCGAGAGTTTGCTGGACGGCGCGCTGGTAATTCTCGGGGCGCCCGGCGACACGGAGTTCGATGCTGTCAATGTAGTTGGCCCAGACCTGGTAGGCGTAATCGTCGCTGTTCGCGTAGTTTTCGATCTGCAAGAGCGGCACGAAGAACATCGGGGAGACCGGCTTCTTCGCGTTCGAGAATTTGGCGTCTTCGGCGACGCCGACGATCTCGTAGTCGCCGCCGTGGCTGATGTCGCTGATGCCGAGGTGATGGCCGATGGGGTCCTCGTGCGGGAAAAACTGTCGCGCAAAGGTTTCGTTTATCACTGCGACGTGATGAGAAGTGGGCGTGTCACGTTCGTCGAGAGCGCGGCCGCGGATGATGTGGTTGCCGATGGATTCGAAAAAGTGTTCGCTGACGAAATCGTAGAACGAATTGTCGTCGGCAGGATTTTCGGAGGGAGCGCGCCCTTCGATGAACACGGGCGTTTGGAAGTTCCAGCCGCCGAGCGGGCTGGTGAGTGAGAGGCTGGCGCTGCGAACTCCGGGCAGTTGGCTCAGGCGATCTTCGAGCTGGCGATAGAGCGCGGGCAACCGATCGATCGTGTAGCCGGCGCTTGCCGGCCGGACATGAACGATCAGACGGCCTTCGGTCTCGAAGCCGAATTTCTGATTTTCCATATTGCGCAGGCTTTGCGTCAGCAGGCCCGCGCCGACGAGCAACACGAGCGAGAGACCTGCTTGCGCGATTACCAGCAGCTTCTGCGGCAGCGCCGAAGCCTCCCGGGTTGAACGGCCGGCTCCGCGAAGCGGTTCGGCCGGGTGCGCGTTCGAAGCAATCCAGGCCGGCGCGAAACTGCAAACCACGCCGGTGACGAGCGAAATCGCCAACGCAAACCCGAGCACGGGCCAGGAGGGCGTCGGATCGATCGGGACGTAATCGGAGCCACGAAACGTGAGAAGAAGAATCGTGCGCGTTCCGAGCACGGCGACAAGGATTCCCGCGAAGCCGCCGAGCAACGCGAGGACAAGACCCTCGGTCACCATCTGGCGGATCAGCCGCCCGCGTGCGGCGCCGAGCGCAACGCGCACGGCAGTCTGCAAGCGATTCGCGGTGCCACGGGCCAGGAGAAGATTCGCGATGTTCGCGCAGGCGATGAGCAGAACGAGGCCCGAAATAATCATGAGCAGGCGGAGGCCTTCGCCGTAGGAATCGCGCAGGCGAGTGACGCCGCCGCCGGCCGAAGGCATCGTGAAAACAATCTTCGAGATGAGGTCGCGATCGTAATCCGAGATTCCGACAAGATTCGTAAGGCTCTGGCGAATTTCGGCGAGCACGCGGGCGCGAGCCTGTTCGGGTTGCACGCCAGGCTTCAAGCGGCCGATGACGTACATCCAGTAGTGGTTCGTTTGGTTCAGCAGGGCATTATCGGGGTTCAGTGACGGCTCCATTGCCAGCGGGACCCAAAAATCGGGCGGGTCGCTGCGAAGGCTGTCGCCAAAAAATCCGGACGGTGCGACACCGACGACGGTCGCGGGGAGGCCATTGAACGTGAACGTGGCGCCGACAACGCCCGGGTCCGCGCCGTAATGCAGTTGCCAAGCGCGGAAACTCATCACGGCGGCGGAGGCCGCATTCGGCTGATCGTCCTCGGGTATTAGCGTGCGGCCGGCATACGCGCCGATGCCGAGCGTTTGAAAATAATTGCCGGAAACAATTTCGCCGAAGAATGGCTCGGCGGGAGTGCCGAGGCCGCTGCGGCGAACGCTCAGATAGGCGGGTGCTGTTTGAAATGCCGCCAGATCCGAAAATTCGGGAGTGTTGTCGCGAAGCTCTTTGTAGAGCGGATACGAGAACATGGCGAAGTTGTTGCGGATGTCGGCGAAATCCGTGGTATCGCAGCACGCGGTCGTGTCACCGAAACTATAGAGTTGCTCTGGATTTTTTACGGGCAAAGGCTTGAGCATTACTTGATG
>Ga0187781_10000521_pt1 | contig 27418 bp, 22 predicted proteins | sample 0715_SJ02_MP02_2_FD_132447 | JGI IMG/M metagenome (GOLD analysis project Ga0187781, IMG submission 132447) | Tropical peat soil microbial communities from peatlands in Department of Meta, Colombia - 0715_SJ02_MP02_20_MG | ecosystem: Environmental > Terrestrial > Soil > Wetlands > Peat | place... | reverse complement strand
TCGCTTACTGGATGTTCAGGCGGCAGCTCGTCTGAGCGGAGCGGATCGGAATGAAATCACCCGTCCTCCATGGTCCCGTCCCGAGCGCCGCGCGGCGCGTCGGCATGCTGCTCACGGCGGCGCTCGCGGCGGGATGTGCCGTCGGGCCTGATTACCAGGGGCCGCCGGCGTTGCCGGCGGCAGACGGGAGCTTCCCCGTGCCGGCGCGCGTCGCGAGCGGTATGCCGGCCGATCGCTGGTGGGAGGAGCTCAAGGACCCCGAGCTCGCACGGCTCATCGCCAGGGCCCTCGCCGACAATCCGGATCTCGCCAGCGCCGAGGCGCGCGTGCAGCAGTCGCGCGCGGCGGCGCGTGTGGCAGGCGCGGCCTTCTACCCCGCGGTGAATGCCACGGCGGACGTATCGCGCGATCGATTGAGCCGCAACGGCGAGAACCTGGCGCTCATCCCGAGTCTGTTCACCCCTCCGACCACGGAATTCACGGACTATCGCGCGGGCCTCGATGCCTCCTGGGAGATCGACCTTGCCGGCAAGACGCGCCGCGAGGTCGAGGCAGCCGTCGCCCGCCTGGGCAGCAGCGAGGCGACGCGCGCCGATGCACGCGCCGTAGTCGCCGCCGGCGTCGCGAATGCCTACGTCGACTATCGTGACAGCAGCCTGCGGCTCGGCCCCGCACGGGACGCTGCCAGCGCGGCGCGCGAGACAGCGCAGCTCACGGGCCTGCAACAGCAGGCCGGGGTCGCGAGCGAAAGCGATCGGGCGCGCGCCGAGGCCGACTCGCAGGCCGCCGAGGCCGCCGTGCCGCCGCTGGAGAGCGCGCAGCAGAGCGCTCTTTACCAGCTCGCCGCGCTCGTCGACACGCCGGTCAGCGACCTGCGCACGCAACTCGGGGCGGATGCGCCACTGCCGGCGCCACCCGCGGAGGCCCCCGCAGGCCTGGCGGCTGACATTCTCAAGCGGCGTCCGGACATCCTCCATGCCGAGCGTGAGCTCGCCGCCGCGACCGCCGATGTCGGCAGCGCAGTGGCCGATCAGTACCCGCGGCTCACACTGATCGGCGACGCGGGCTGGGATTCGATCCACCCGGGCACGCTCACGGATGCGGCCAGCCGGTACTGGAATCTTTCACCGCAGCTCACCCTGCCGCTGTTCGCGGGCGGGCGGCTGCGGGCAGGGGTCGAGGCCTCGGAGGCGGGGCGCAGGGCCGCGCTGCAGAGCTACCGCAGCACGGTGCTCAAGGCACTCGCCGACGCCGAGAGCGCCATCGTCCGCTATGCCTCCGAGCAGCAGCGCTCGAGCGCGCTCGCGGCCGCGAGCGCGCGGCTCGCGAACGCCGCCCAGCTGGAGGAACGGCGTTTTGCCGCGGGCGATGCCTCGAGGATCGAGGTGCTGACGGCGCAGCGCGCCGCTGATCAGGCGCGTGATGCGCTGCTCGTGAGTCAGGCTCTCCTCGTTGAGGACTACGTGGCGCTCGCCAAGTCGCTCGGCGGCGGCTGGCAGGTCGCGGACGCTCGGGGCGCGCGCTAATCGACGCAGTGGTAGAGCGTCTCGCCCTCGACGCGCTCGGCTTCGGCGTGCTTGCCCTGAGCGGCGCAGTCCACCTCGGCCTGCTCGAGTGCCCGAGCCTCGCTCCTGCGTTCGGCGCGCGGGGAGGCCGTTGGGTTATCGAGAGGCGGCGGGCCCATCACGCATCCCATCGCGAGCAGTGTGCAGCCGGCCAGCAGCAGTTTCACGATGGTCTCCTCAGCCGCACCATGCTCACGAGCGCGGCGGCCAGCGCGAGCACTGCGGCAGCGTACAGCGCCAGGTTCGAGCCCGTCGCCGGGTAGGCGCGGAACAGAATCGCCACGCCCGCCGCCCCGAGCGTCTGTCCGACCAGGCGCGAGGTGCTCAGCATACCGCCGGCGGCGCCGCTGCGGGCACGCGGCGCCGAGGAGAGGATGGCGTGATTGTTGGGCGACTGAAACAACCCGAAGCCAAGGCCGCACACGGCCATGCGCCAGATGAAACCCAGGGCGGTTCCGTTCGCCGGGAAAAAGGCGAGCAGTGCGAGCCCCGCCGACATGACCAGCAGCCCGAGGCCCCCGAGAAGTCCGGCCGGGTAGCGGTCCGCCAGCCGGCCGGCCACCGGTGCGGTGAGCGCGAGCGCGACCGGCCAGGGGGTCATGTAGAGGCCGGTTTCCACCGCGCTGTGCCCGAGACGCTGTATCTCGAACGGCAGCGACACGAGTGCGCTCATCTGGCCGACGAAGGCGCAGGTCGAGGCGGCGAGCGAGAGCCTGAAGAGCCGCACGCGCAGCAGGTCGAACGGAATGAGCGGCGCGGCGCGCTCGAGCTCGTGCCGCACCAGCACCACGGCGAGCACCACTCCCCCCAGGATTTGCACCAGCGCCAGCCAGGCCGCCGAATGGTGCGCGAGCGACTGCAGTCCCGCGAGCAGCAGCCCGAAGGTGCCGGCGTACAGCAGCGCGCCCGCGAGATTCAGCGGCCGGTGGGCCCGCTCGGCGTCCGGCAGCGAGTAGCGCGCGATGGCGATGGTGATGAGTCCGAGCGGCACGTTGATTCCGAACAGCCAGCGCCACTGTGCCACCGCGAGCACCGCCGAAGCGATCGTGGGACCCAGGGCCGCGGAGGTCGCCACCACGAAGGCGTTGATTCCGATGGCGCGGCCCAGGTAGCGGTGCGGATAGGTAAAGCGCACCAGCGCGGCGTTGACACTCACGATCCCCGCGGCTCCCAGCCCCTGGATCAGACGGGCGACGCTGAGTGTCAGCAGCGAGGGCGCGAGCGCACAGCCGAGCGAGGCGAGGGTGAACACCCACAGCCCCGCCTGCGAGACGCGCCGGTAGCCGATGACCTCACCGAGCGCCGCGAGCGGCAGCAGCACGATGAGGATCGCCAGCTGATAGGCGTTGACCACCCAGATCGAGGCGGCCGAGCTCGCATGAAAATCACGCGCGATGGTCGGCAGCGCGACATTGGTGATCGTGCTGTCGAGCACCGACATGCAGATCGAGAGCAGGATGGCCGCGATGGCCCAGTAGCGGCGTGGTACCGGCAGGCCGTCCGGGGCGCTCGCGTGCGCGGCGGGGGTCGGGCTCGACATCCACCGCATGATACTGAGCGGGGCGGCGAGCTGTCATAAGCTGGCGCGCCACGTTCGGGGGGCAGGACGCGGACGGCGGGAGGTACGCTACAATGGAGGCGTCCGGCACGAACCGAAGCAAATAACAACAAGCGTGTCCACCGAACTGAACGGTCAGTCCGTATGGCTCAGCCTGCCGCCCGAGCGGCGGCGCGGCGAGCGGCGCCGGCAGGTGCTGCGGGCGCTGCTGCTCGGCAGCTTTCATGCGCGGCGGCGCGCACCGCGGCGCGCGGGCGAGCAGGGCCTCGCCGCGGTCGACTGGCATCACCCGCAATGGCTCGCTACGGCGATTCTGATCGTGACGCTCTCATGTGCGGACGCGGCGCTCACCCTGGCGCTCATCGAGCACGGCGCCTATGAGACCAATCCACTGATGCGGCCCTTCGTGTACGGCTCGGCGCTGCCCTTCACGCTGGTCAAGGTCACCCTCACCGCCGGCGGGGTGGTGCTGCTCACTCTGCTGGCGAGCATGCGGCTGTTCGGGCGGCTGTCGGCCGGGGTGCTGCTGTATGCGCTCCTGGCGGGATACGGAGCGCTGATCGCCTACGAGTTCAGGCTGCTGGGTTTGCTCTGAACCGCGGTGCCTTGGTGAGCCGGCCGGCTTTTACCCGCCGGCTGGCTTTCCGTTAAACTACTGGCTCGCCGGCAGTTTTTCCCCCGCATGCTCGAACCCACACCCCTCTACGGCGGTAACGCCGACTTCCTCGACGCCCTCTACGAGCAGTACCTGCGCGATCCGGCGAGCGTGGACGAGGGCTGGAGGCGCTATTTCGGGCAGCTCGCGGGCGCCGGCGGCGAGCGGGCGCACGGACCCATCCGGGATGCGATCGTGGCGCGCGCGGCGGCGTCGCGCCGCCCGGCCGCCCCCGCGGCCGCGGCCGAGGCGGCGGATCTGCGCCAGGCGGCGGTCTCCCGGCTCATCCAGGTGTGGATCAACCGCGGCCACCTGGTCGCGACCATCGATCCGCTCGCTCTCACGCCCCGGCCGAGGCCGCACGCGCTCGAGCCGGAGCATTACGGGCTGAGCAGCGCGGATCTCGACCAGGAGTTCTACACCGGCAGTCACGTCGAGGCGGTGCCGAAGCGCATGAAGCTGCGCGACATTCTCGCGCAGCTTCAATACATCTACGGCGGCAACATCGGCGCCGAATTCGCCCACGTCTCGAATTCCGAGGAGCGTAACTGGCTGCGCGACGAGTTCCAGCAGGGGCGCCTGAAGGCGCGCTTCAGCAACGACGAGCGGCGCAACATCCTCTGGCAGCTGACCGCCGCCGAGGGCCTCGAGCGCTATCTGCACACCAAGTACGTCGGCCAGAAGCGCTTCTCGCTCGAAGGCGGGGACGCGCTCATTCCGGCGCTCGATGACCTGATCCAGGGCAGTGGCGCGGCCGGGATCGAGGAGGTCGTGATCGGCATGGCCCACCGCGGCCGGCTCAACGTGCTGGTGAATCTGCTCGGCAAGTCGCCGGCGGAGCTGTTCACCGAGTTCGAAGGCCGCTACGACCCGCTGAAGGTGAAGGGCTCGGGTGACGTCAAGTATCACAAGGGCTTCTCGGCGGATCTGCGCACGCCCGCCGGCAACCTGCACACGGTGCTCGCCTTCAACCCCTCGCACCTCGAGGTCGTGAACCCGGTGGTGGAAGGTTCGGTGCGCGCGCGCCAGGAGCGCCGCGGCGACGAGCGCGGCGGACGGGTGCTGCCGGTGCTGATCCACGGCGATGCCGCCTTCGCCGGCCAGGGCGTGGTGATGGAGACCCTGCAGCTCAGCCAGGCGCGCGGCTTCTTCACCGGCGGCACGTTCCACCTGATCATCAACAACCAGGTCGGCTTCACGACCTCCGAGCCACGCGACGCACGCTCCACCATGTACGCGAGCGACGTGGCGAAGATGCTCGAGATGCCGATCTTCCACGTGAACGCCGACGATGCGGAAGCCGTGGTGTTCGTCTCGCGCCTCGCGCTCAAGTACCGCATGCGCTTCCGCAAGGACGTGCTCATCGATCTGGTGTGCTACCGCCGTCACGGCCACAACGAGGCCGACGAGCCGGCGGCGACCCAGCCCGGTATGTACCGTGCGATCCGCCAGCATCCGAGCGCGCGGCGGCTGTATGCCGACCAGCTGATCAGCGCGGGCGCTCTCACCGAGGCCGAGGCCGAAGCAATGGTCGAGCAGTACCGCAACGGGCTCGATGAAGGGCGCCCGCAGGCGCGGGCCTCGCTCGGCATGATCGGCAACAAATACACCGTCAACTGGACCGGTTACGCGCAGGCCGACTGGACCGACCCCGTGCCGACCGGAGTCGAGCTCGCGCGGCTGCGCGCGCTCGGCGAGCGTATTACCAGCGTGCCCGAGGGCTTCAGCCTCCATCCGCGCGTGGCGCAGCTGATCGCCAACCGCAGGAAGATGCTGGCTGGGCAGCAGCCGCTCGACTGGGGCTGCGCCGAGACGCTGGCTTACGCCTCGCTGGTGACGGACGGCTTCGCCGTGCGCCTCACCGGGCAGGACAGCGGCCGCGGCACCTTCTTCCACCGTCACGCGGTGCTGCACGAGCAGAACACCGATGCCACCTGGATCCCGCTGCAGCATCTCGCCGAGGGGCAGCAGCGCGTGCAGGTGATCGACTCGGTGCTGTCCGAGGAAGCGGTGCTCGGTTTCGAATACGGCTACGCGACCACCGAGCCGGGCTCCCTCACCGTATGGGAAGGGCAGTACGGCGATTTCGTCAACGGCGCCCAGGTGATCATCGACCAGTTCATCAGCTCGGGCGAGGCCAAGTGGGAGCGCTTCTGCGGCCTGGTGCTCTTGCTGCCGCACGGCTTCGAAGGCGCGGGGCCCGAGCATTCCTCGGCGCGTCTCGAGCGCTTCCTGCAGCTGTGCGCCGAGAACAACATGCAGGTGTGCGTGCCCTCGACCCCGGCGCAGATGTTTCACATGCTGCGGCGGCAGATGCGCCAGTCATTCCGCAAGCCGCTGATCGTCATGTCGCCGAAGAGCCTGCTGCGCCACGAGCTGTCGGTGTCGCCGCTCGAGGACCTGACCCGCGGCAGCTTCGCCCGCGTCATCAGCGAGGCCGACCCGCTGATCCCCGCCGAGGTGCGGCGCGTCGTCTTCTGCAGCGGCAAGGTGTATTTCGACCTCCTCAAGGCGCGCCGCAAGGAAGGGCTGCGCGATGTGGCGCTGGTGCGCATCGAGCAGCTCTATCCGTTCCCGAGCGAGGAGTACGACGCGGCTCTCAACCGCTTCCCGAACGCGCGCGAAGTGGTCTGGTGCCAGGAAGAGCCGCAGAACCAGGGCGCCTGGTATCAGATCCGGCACCGGCTGCAGGACGCTGGCGTGGGACGCCGCCCGGTGCTGTACGCGGGCCGGGCACCGGCGGCCGCACCGGCCACCGGCATCGCGCGCATTCACGAGCTCGAGCAGCAGGCGCTGGTGGCCACGGCATTGCACGCCACCAGCACCGAAGAATCAGCGCGCGAGACCACGCGCCTCACGGCCGTGGTGCCGGGTGCCGATGCCGCGGCACCCGAGGGACAGGGCGCGCCGCCGCCGGCGACCCAGATAAGGAAGCGCTCATGAGCACCGAGATCCGCGTTCCGCAGCTTCCCGAATCGGTCGCCGACGCGACGCTCGTTGCCTGGCACAAGCAGCCGGGAGAATCGATCCGGCGCGACGAGAATCTCGCCGACCTCGAGACCGACAAGGTGGTGCTGGAGGTGCCCGCGCCGGCCAACGGCGTGGTACGCGAGATCCGCGTGAAGAGCGGCACCGTGGTGACGAGCGGCGAGGTGCTCGCAGTCATCGACGAGGGCGACACGGCCGCGACCATGCCGGTCAAGCTGTCCCCGGCCGCGATGGCGGCGGCGGCTCAGGCCGCCGCCTCGCAGGCGGCGGCGCTGGGTTCAGCCCCGCCGAAAGCGGCAGCGGCAGCCGTGCCCGCGAAGGCCGCGCCGGCCGGTGAGGCCGAGGCGGGGCGCGAGGGCGGCAAGCTCAGTCCCTCGGTACGAAGGCTGGTCGAGGAGAACCGGCTCGACCCGGCCGCCATCCCCGCCTCCGGGCGGGACGGGCGGCTCACCAAGGCCGACGTCGTGGGTTTCCTCGACAGGAAGCCGCCGGCCACGCCACCGCCGGCCGCCGCGGCTCTGGCGCCGGCAGCGGCGATCGCCGCCGCCGCAGCGCGCCCGGCGCCGGCACCGCAACCTGTGGGCGCCCGCGCCGAGCAGCGCGTGCCGATGACGCGGCTGCGCGCGCGCATCGCGCAGCGCCTGATCGAGGCGCAGTCCACGCAGGCGCTGCTCACCTCGTTCAACGAGGTCGATCTGACGGCGGTGCAGGAGCTGCGCGCGCGCTACAAGGACCGCTTCGAGAAGCAGCAGGGCGTGAAGCTCGGCTTCATGTCCTTCTTCGTGAAGGCCTGCATCGAGGCGCTGAAGAAGTTCCCGGTGGTCAACGCCTCGGTGGACGGGAACGACATCGTCTATCACGAGTACTACGACATCGGCGTGGCGGTCTCGACCGAGCGCGGGCTGGTCGTGCCGATCGTGCGCGACGCGGATGCCAAGAGCTACGCCCAGATCGAGAAAGAGGTGGCCGACTACGCCCGCAAGGCGCGCGACGGCACCATCGCGCTCGCCGATCTCACCGGCGGCACCTTCACCATCACCAACGGCGGGGTGTTCGGCTCGCTCATGTCGACGCCGATCGTCAACGCGCCGCAGAGCGCGATCCTCGGCATGCACAAGATCCAGGACCGCCCCATGGTCGTCGACGGGCAGGTCGCGGTACGGCCGATGATGTATCTCGCGGTGACCTACGATCACCGCATCATCGACGGCCGCGAGGCGGTGCAGTTCCTGGTGGTGGTCAAGGAAGCGCTCGAGGATCCCGGGCGGATGCTGCTCGGGATCTGAGCGCGCGGCGCGCCCGCCGTCAGAATATCTGGCGGAACAGCCAGTAGAGCGATCCCGACAGCAGGATCGCCGCCGGCAGCGTCAGCACCCACGCCATCAACAGGTTGCGCAGCGTCGTGAGCTGCAGCCCGGAGCGGTTCGCCGCCATGGTGCCCGCGACCCCCGAGGAGAGCACGTGGGTGGTCGATACCGGCAGCCCGAAGTTGTCGGCGGCCGCGATGGTCGCCATTGCGACCAGCTCGGCGCACGCACCCTGCGCGTAGGTGAGGTGGGTCTTGCCGATCTTCTCGCCGATGGTCACCACGATGCGCTTCCAGCCGACCATCGTGCCGAGACCGAGCGCGATCGCCACCGCCACCTTCACCCACAGCGGAATGAACTTGGTGGCGAGGTCGATCTGCTTCTTGAAGCCGTCGAGCTCCTTGCGCGTGGCCGCGGGGAGCGTCTTGGCGTGAGCGTCCTTGCTGAAGAAGCGGATGGCCTCCGAGGTGAGGTACATGTCGTTGCGGACGTTGGTGACGCTCTCGCCCGGGATCTGCGCAAAGGTGCCGCTCGCCTTGACCTGCTCACCGATGCTGCCGGTGATCGAGGCGAGCGCGGGCACGACCTGATCGTTCCAGCTATGAGTGCGCACGTAGGTGGAGAGCACCTCGCGCGGGTCGGCGGGCGCGGCTCCCGGCGCCGCCTGCTGCAGCGCCTGTCGCGTCTCGCTGGCCGTCTGAATGAAGGGCGCCATCTGCTGCGCCGGCATGGCGCGGTTGAGGGCGTAGGTGATCGGCACGGTGCCGATCAGGATCAGCATGATGAGCCCCATGCCCTTCTGCCCGTCGTTCGAGCCGTGCGCGAAGGAGACGCCGCCGCAGGTGAGGATCAGAATGCCGCGGATCCACCAGGGGGGCGAGGAGCTGGCGCGCGGCTCCTGGTAGAGATCGCGATTCTTCACCAACACCTTCAGCAGCAGCAGCAGCAGCGCGGCGCAGATGAAACCGACCAGCGGCGAGAGCAGCAGCGAGTAGCCGATCTTGGTCGCCTGTGCCCAGTCGACACCGCTGGTGCCATCACGGCCGTGCATGAGGGCGTTGGCGACACCGACGCCGATGATCGAGCCGATCATGGTGTGAGAGGAGGAGGCTGGCAGTCCCAGCCACCAGGTCCCGAGGTTCCAGAGGATCGCTGCGATCAGCAGCGCAAACACCATCGCGAAGCCGGCACCCGAGCCCACCTGCAGGATCAGCTCGACCGGCAGCAGTGAGATGATGCCGAAGGCGACGGCGCCGCTGGAAAGGAGTACTCCGATGAAGTTCAGCGTGCCCGAGTACACCACCGCCACGTGCGGCGGGAGCGAATGGGTATAGATGACGGTGGCGACCGCGTTGGCTGTGTCGTGAAATCCGTTGACGAACTCAAATCCCAGCGCGATCAGCAGCGCCACCCCGAGGAGAAAATAGGGCAGGATCGTCGCCACGTGCCCGCTCGAGCCGCTGATATCGCTGACCAGGCTGAAGCCCGTGTAGCCGATCCCGACGAGCACCAGCACCAGGAAGACCAGGCGCGTACTGAGGCTGGGCTTGCGGTCGAGGACGGGGCGGGATGACGGGGGCGCGGCCAGGGAATCGGCGACTGAGCTCATGAGGCGTCCTCGGAGTGGCGTAAATCCCGCGACCCTATGACGCTAACGTTTCATTTTTATGACACACCCGGGCTGTCCCGCGCCCGCTCAAGAAAGGGCCGCCTCGCGGCGGCCCTTCAGTGAGTGAACCCTATCGACCAAAGTCGAAGAAGTCGAACAGGTCGTCGAGTGCCGGGCTGTTCAGCGGCGCATAGGAGCCCGGCAGCTGCTGTGGGTTCGGGAAGTTATCCCGGCTGCGGTGCGTCACGGGCGGCAGGCGCCAGTTACGCTCGATGAACTTCAGGATCGACACGTGATCGGCGTACTGGTGGGAGATGTAGCCGTTGGCACGCAGCGGCAGATATTGCGGGTTCGCGACCACGATCAGCGGGATGCGCGTGCCGTCGCCGAAGAAGTCGAGCGGCTGCACATAGCCGGAGTCGTAGTAGCCGCCGCCCTCATCCTCGGTGATGAAGATCACCGTGTCACGGGCGTAGGGCGATGCCTGCACCTGGTCGACGATCTTCCTCACGAAGCCCTCGAACAGGTCGAGCTTCGACGAGGACGGATGGCCATCCACGTAACCGCTCGGCTTGACGAAGGCAAGCGCGGGCAGCGTCCCCTGGGCGATGTCCGCATACAGGTTCACCGAATCCTGGATGTGTGCCGCGACCTGCTGCGGGTTCGACATGATGGACGTGTCGTACTGGAACGGATTGCAGATGTTGCAGTACTCGTCCGAGTTCGGGCCATTGGCGCCCCAGTTGAGCTGATACGGATCGTTGACGTAGTTGTTCCACTGGTCGCCGTAGTATTTCCACGAGACCCTGGCGTCGTTGAGGTCGTCGCCGATGCTGGGCGTGGAGGACGGCGGTACGGTGAACGGCGTGTTGGCTGGGCTCTGGTCGGCGTAGGCATTGTTGCCGTTGCCGAACCAGCCCGGGTTGTAGTTGTTGAGCAGATAGTAGTGACCGGGCTCGCAGCGCGGATCGATGTGGAGCCTGGCGAGGTAGGTGACGATCGGCCCGACGCCGGGCTGCCCGGGGTCGGAGCAATCACTGTAGGAGCCGCCGCCGTAGATGATGGGTAAGCCGTTGGGCTGGGTCGTGTCCCATTCATACGACGGGTATCCCGAGTTGTAGTCCTCGCCGTAACCGTCCTGCGCGTACCAGTTGTTGGTGCCCGGAGCGGGGTTGGGGTTCTCGATCTGGTCGATCGTTCCCGGTCCGCCGTAGCCGGCAGGATTGGTCGTCACCGGGACGTTGTGAGGCGGAGTGGCCGGTTGACCGTTGGGTCCGCTGAACCAGATGGCATCGCCGTGACCCAGCATGATGTGGTTGGCGCCGGTGCCGCCGGCGACCGACTGGTGGAAGTTGTCGCTCATGGCGTAGGTGTCCGCCAGGCTCTTGAAGTACGGCACATCCCCCTGCTGGACGTTGTAGAAGCCGAGAGCGCTGGAGCCCTCGCCCGTGGTCGCGGGGATCGAGTCATAGAGCGCGTAGTCGTTGGCGGTCCACTGCGCGGCGGTCGGCGGATTCGAGGGCGAATAAGGACTCGGATAAACGAACTGTTCGCTGAAGGAGCCGGCGTAGTAACCCTGCGCGTACAGCGCCTGGGACAGGCCGTTGTCTCCTGCGCCGATCGAGACCTCCACCCAGGAGAACAGCTTGCCGTTGCAGCCGGAGGGGTTATCCCACGAGGCGTGCTCGACGCTGCAGTCGAGCTGCTGCCACATCTGATAGAAGCGGTGCACCGGGCTGGCGCTGTAGTCGGTGTAGGCGAGGCTGTAGCCGGGGACGCTCGGCGTCTGGGTGCCGTTGGTGAGCTGGAACGGTCCGGCCGGCAGGTTCCAGAAGTTGACGATGCGCAGGTCCGGCGTATAGCTGTACTGGCCGGTGCCGCCGGAGGCCAGGGACTGGTAGTAGCTGAGTCCATTGGCATCGGATGAGTCCGGCAGACCGTCGGCCGGCAGACCGGTCTCGGTCACCTGGGCACAGGTAACAGGCGCCAGGTAGTTGGTGGTGCTCTTGCCATTGACCGTGATCGTGCCGCACCTGATCGTCGTGTACTTGGACGAGCTCGGCGAGAAGTAACCGTTGGGTCCGGAGGGGCCGCCCGCCTGGGGCGCCGGCAGCACGTTGCCGGGCCATTCCCGCTTCGGCGGACTGAGGAGGAAGCTGTCCTGCCCGCCGAGATCCGCAGCCGAGAGCTGCTGCGCCTTGCGAAAGTTCGGTCCCGGGACCGCATTGAGATTGGCGTCGAGCTGGATGATGCCCTGGCTCAATAGGTTGTGGACCGTCTGGCCGGGCCGCGGCACATAGGTGGCGAACACGTGGTCGAAGCTGCGGTTCTCACCGATGATCACGATGACGTGTTTGACCGGCGTCGCCGTGTGACCGCTGCGGTCGCTGGCGGAATCCCAGGTGCCGCCGAACGCCGGCGCCGCAGGCGCAGCCAGCACCGGCCCCACCGACATCTGCAGCATCGCGAGCGACGCCGTCGCCAGGCGCAGGCCGTGGAGGGTTTGCGAGACAAACCAATGGACCTTCATGCCAACCTCCCTGATCGATGTGTTGAGCTGCGATCGCAATCGACGCGCGGCGCAGACTAGGGAAGTTGTGTTGCAGGCAGTTGATCGTTGCGTGAATCCGGCAGTGTCAGCGCGCTCCGCGGTCGTCAGCGCGCGTCCGAAACCTGAGTCGGCGAGGTCCTGCGCGGCGCTGCGGGCTCGACACGAATGGTACCCATCATCCCCCCATCCTCGTGCTCCAGCAGGTGACAGTGATAGACGAAGGTTCCGACGATGTTGGGATCGCGAAAGTCCAGGCGCAATCGTACGCTCGGGTATTGCAGCATCTGGCTCCTGAAGTACGGCACATTCACCGTATCGCGCAGAAAGGGCTCGTTGACCGGCGTTCCTGACCAGTCGAGCAGCATGAAATGCAGCTGATGGATGTGGAAGGCATGCAGCTCCGTCGAGCGGTTCTCGATGATCCAGTCCTCCACGTCGCCCTGCCGCGCAACGATGTCGGGCGCCGTGGCGCGCGGATCGAACGCTGCCGGAGTCTTACCCTCCTCGGTGATGTAAAAATCTGTTGCGCTGTTTGGGTCCTTGGGATCGGTGAGTTTCTCGGAGAAATAAAGATGTCGCACCCGCACGGGCGTGACGTCGCCCAGCCACGCCAGGGCGGAAAGCGGAAGCGGCTTCGAGAAGGCGGGAAGCATCGACTTCGGCTCGGGGGCATCGGCGGTGGCGACGAGGGACGCGAGCGCCCGGTTGGGATCGTTCTCACCACCCTGGCCGGTATCGACGGTCCGCGTGACGAGGAGCCCCGGCGTTCCGGCCGGCGGCCCGTCCACGATGAACTCCACGCGTGCGCCGGGGGGCACTCCGATGTGATCGACCCAGGTAACCGGGGGCGAGCGGCCGAGCGGCGCATTCATCGGCACGCCGTCGATCGCCACCAGACCGAGCCGCTGCGGCGTGCGGCCGAAAAGCACGGCGAGATTCAGATAAGTCACCGAGCAGGCGTTCAGCACGCGCCAGAGCTGGCGCTCGCCCGGTCTCATGCGGATGGCCGCCGGCGGGTAATCGGGGTACGGCACGGGCACGAAGTTGATGGAAAGGTCCTTGGCGGGCTTGCCGAAGCCGGTGCCGTTGTTGGCGGCGTCGCCGTCCCGATCGATCAGCATTTTCGGCACCACGGGCTCGGACTTCGCCGGCGGCGCGTCGGGACTCAGCAGTGCCTGATCGCGGATCACGAGCAGGCGCTCGGGGAGTCCCGCGACTTCCGGGGTGGCTCTCTCGAGCCCCTCGACGATCAGGGGTCCGGACGCCCCGCCTGAGACCTGCGCACTGCTGAATCCATGAATGTGTGGGTGATACCAGTAGAGTCCCGGCGGCTCGTTCGCCGGGATACGAAAGCGATACTCGAAAGGCCCGTCACTCGGTTGCACGGAGGTCCGCAGCACATCGTCCTGATGGCACACGGGTGGAACCGTCAGGCCGTGAAAGTGGAGGTTGGTCGATACCGGCGTCATCACGCCACTCGTGCAGGGGTCGCTCGCGCGCGCCCCACCAGCGTGCGCTTCGTGCGCCGCGTGCCAGACCGCGCCCGCTGCGGTAACCGCAGTCAGATCGTTGGTCAGCCGCAGAATCAACAAGTCGCCGGGATTGAGCCGCAGCGCCGGCGACTCCGTTCCGTCGGGAAGCAGATAACAGTAGCGCACCGAGCCATCGGGCTCACGGTGGTTGTGAATGCTCAGGTCGACCTTGAGAACGCCGCGCTCGCTGCGCAAAGAGCGAGGCTCCGGTACCTCGGCTCCGGGCGCCGGGCGGCTGCACGGATCGCGCTCGGCTGTCTGTGCCGTCTGAGCGAAGGCCCATGCTGCAAATGCAATGAGGCAGTTACGCAGGAGCATCGAGGGGGAGGGCCTACCGCGGTCTCGAGCCGCGCCCGTCGCGCCCCTCGCGCCGGTCCCTGCGGCCGACCTCTGCGTCGTCGACCGCGTTGCCCGGGTCCGGCTCGCTCTCCAGTCCGGTCTGCGCGGGCTCGGGAGCCGCAACGAGGGGAGCCGGAGTCGCGGCTGGCCGCGCCATCGTTCCCGGGGAGGGGGCGCGGTTGGGCGCGGGAGCCGTGCGGGCGAGCGACGCCGTTTCGGGGCGCCGGAGACCTTCGTGCCAGGAAAAGAACGCGAGCGTCAGCACAAACGCCGCCAATCCCGAGGAGAATAAGAGTATTCGTCTTTGCACGAAGCGCCGCCGGAAAAAACGCCAAGCCTAGTGGACGATCGTGACAGCCGGTGTTCCGCCTCTTCGCGGGAGCGGCAGCTCCGCGCACGCCGTCCGGGCCCGCGCTGGTCCGCTGCTCGCAGACTTGTGTTAATTTTGCGCGGCCCGAGATACCACTAACCCTAAGCTTTACAAACACTTCCATGGCTAACACCGACAAGCCGGCCGCGGGCGGCGCCGATTCCTTCGATGTCATCGTGATTGGCGGGGGGCCGGCCGGCTACCCGGCGGCGATCCGCGCGGCGCAGAACCAGCTGCGCGTCGCCTGCATCGACGAGTGGAAGAATAAGGATGGCAGCGCGGCCTTCGGCGGCACCTGCCTCAATGCGGGCTGCATCCCCTCGAAGGCGCTGCTCGAGTCCACCGAGCTCTATCACCGCGCGCGCGAGGAGTTCGCCACCCACGGCATCGGCGTCGCCGGCGTCTCTCTTGATCTCACCCAGATGCAGAAGCGCAAGGCCGGCATCGTCAAGGGAATGACCACCGGGATCCTCGCGCTCTTCAAGTCGGCCGGGGTGACGCCACTCCAGGGGCACGGCAAGCTCCTGCCCGGACGACGCGTGCAGTTCACCGCCCACGACGGCACCCGGCGCGAGCTCAGTGCGCGTCACGTGGTGCTCGCCTCGGGCTCGGTCCCGATCGAGCTGCGCTCGGCGCCGTTCAAGGCCCCGCAGGTGGTCGATTCCTGGGGCGCGCTCGATTTTGATGCGGTGCCCAGGCGCCTCGGCGTCATCGGCGCGGGCGTCATCGGGCTCGAGCTCGGGAGCGTGTGGCGGCGGCTCGGCGCGGAAGTGACCGTGCTCGAGGCCCTGCCTGATTTCCTCGCCTTCGCCGATCAGCAGCTCGCCAAGGAAGCGCTGCGGCACCTGAAGAAGCAGGGTCTCGACATCCGCCTCGGCGCCAAGGTCACGGGTGCTGCGGTGACGGGCACAGCGGTGGAGGTTGCCTACACCGACGCCAAGGGCGAGCAGCGGATCACCGTCGACCGCCTGGTGGTGGCGATCGGGCGCCGCCCTTATACCCAGGACCTGTTCGCCGCCGACACCGGCGTCGAGCTCGACGAGCGCGGCTTCATCAAGGTCGATCACTCCTGCCGCACGAGCGCGGAAGGCGTGTGGGCGGTCGGCGACTGCGTGCGCGGCCCGATGCTCGCGCACAAGGGCAAGGAGGAGGGCGTCATGGTGGCGGACCTGATCGCGGGCCGCTACGGCGAAGTGAACTACAAGGTGATACCGGCCGTGGTCTATACCGCGCCCGAGATCGCCTGGGTCGGGCTCACCGAGGAGCAGGTCAAGTCGAGCGGCCGCGAGTACAAGATCGGCGTGTTTCCGTTCCTCGCGAGCGGCCGCGCGCGCGCCATGGAGCAGGCGGCCGGGTTCGCCAAGATCATCGCGGCGCGCGACGACGACGAGATCCTCGGTGTGCACATCGTCGGCCCCATGGCGGGCGAGCTGATCGCCGAGGCGGTGCTGGCGATGGAGTATTCGGCCAGCAGCGAGGATCTGCAGCGCACCATTCACGCTCACCCGACACTGTCGGAGGCGGTGCACGAGGCGGCGCTCAACGCCGACAAGCGCGCGATCGACTCTATTAATCGCTGAGTCGCCCTCTATTCGCGGCCAAAAGTCACTGCGCCAGCCTACCCACGAAGTGCTCGGCTGCTGAAGTGATTGAGACTGCGGCGCATCGAGCCCCGCCTTTTGGCCGCGAGTGCGAGGGTGTCGTTCGGATGGCCCGCTGCGAGGGCCGCAGGCGCTCGCAGCCAATTAAATGCGTCTACGGGCCTCGATCACGTTCGGGACGCCGGCGAGGCGGCGCAGCACGCGCGCCAGCTGCTCGAGATCGCCGACCGCGAGACTCAGCGCAAAGTGCGCCAGGCCGGTCTCGTGATCGGTGCGCGAGGTGACCGCATCGATGCTGATGCGCTCGGCCGCCAGCACGTCGGTGAGATCGCGCAGCAGCCCGCGCCGGTCGTAGGCGCTGACCGCGATGCCGACGTCGAGCGCCTCCGTGGCGGCGGCCCACTCCACCTTCAACACCCGGTCAGGCTTGAGCGCGCTCATGCGCAGCAGGCTCGCACAGCCGCTGCGGTGCACGGTGACGCCGCGCCCGAGCGTCACGTAGCCGGTGATCGGCTGCGGCCGCAGCGGCGCGCAGCAGCGCGCCAGCGTAGTCGGCAGGTCGCCGACGCCCTCGATCTCGACCGGCGAGGCGCGGCGGCGCGGAGTGGCGCGCGCCGTCCGCACCAGCGGCTCCGGGGCCGGCTGGAACAGCTTCGCGGCGGCGTGCATCAGCGCGGTGACGGTGATCTCGCCCTCGCCGAGCAGCTGGTGAAAATGGTCGAGGTCGTGCGCCTTGAGCTCCTGGACCAGGGCGGCGATCTGCTCGGGACGCACGCCGATGCGCGTCAGCTCGCGCTCGGCGATGACGCGTCCAGCGCTGCGGTTGTCGCCCACGTCCTGCTTGCGGAACCAGGCGCGCACCTTGCCGCGATTGCGCGGCGAGGCGAGGTAGCCCTGCTCGGGGGCGAGCCAGTCGCGGCTCGGTGCCTCGTGCTTGCCCGTGACGATCTCGACAATCTCGCCGTTGGCGAGCGCGCGGCTCAGCGGCACCATGCGCCCGTTGACCTTGGCGCCGCGGCAGCGGTGACCGAGCGAGGTGTGGACGTTGTAGGCGAAGTCGAGCGGCGTCGCGCCGCGCGGCAGGTCGATGACCTCGCCCTTCGGCGTCAGCGCATAGACCCGGTCCTCGAACAGCTCCGCGCGCATGCCCTCGACGAAGTCGCGCTCGGCGTCTTCGCCGGCGTCGCGGTCCTCCGGCTCGAGCAGCCGCCGCACCCACTCGATCTTGCGCTGGTACTGCGCATCCCGTGGCCCGCCCTCCTTGTAGCTCCAGTGCGCCGCCACGCCGAGCTCGGCGTGCTCGTGCATGTCGCGCGTGCGGATCTGCACTTCGACGCTCTTCGCCTGCGGGCCGATCACCGCGGTGTGGATCGAGCGGTAGCCGTTGCCCTTCGGGGTGGCGATGTAGTCGTCGAACTCACCGGGTATGTACGGCCACTGGCCGTGCACCACGCCGAGCGCGGCGTAGCAATCCGGAATGCCGGCGACCACCACCCGCACCGCGCGCACGTCGAACAGCTGCTCGAAGGCCAGCTGCTTGCGCTGCATCTTGCGGTAGATGCTGTACATGTGCTTGGGCCGGCCGTAGACCTCGGCGGTGATGCCCGCGGCGTGCAGCTGCGCACGCAGCTCGCGGCACAGCGCGTCGATGTAGCGCTCGCGGTCGGCGCGCCGCTCGTTGAGCGCCGCGGCAATCTGCCGGTATTCCTCCGGCTCGAGATAGCGGAACGCGAGGTCCTCGAGCTCCCACTTCAGCTGCCACACGCCGAGGCGGTTGGCGAGCGGCGCGTAGATGACGCGCGCCTCGACCGCGCGCCGCTCGCGCTCGGCGGCGGGCAGCTCGCGCGCGTGGCGCAGTCCCACCAGCTCCTCGGCGAGCCGCGCCAGCACCAGCCGCGGATCGCTCACCACCGCCAGCAGCATCTTGCGCAGCGTCTCGGCCTGGCGTGCGTCGAGTCCGCGCGCCGGCGACCAGTCGCGCGGCAATCCGAGCGTGCCGAGGCGTTGCAGCGCCACCGCGATGTCGGTCGCGCCCTGGCCGACGATGCCCGCGGTCTGCTCCGGCGTGAGCCCGCGCGAGACACCCGCGCGCGCGAGCAGGGCGTTGGCGAGCTCGGCGTTCTCGGTGAGGCCGCCCATGATCTCGGCGGCTTCGGTGGCGAAGCCGAGATCTGCCGGCGCGCGCAGGCTGGCGCGCTCGAGCGCGGCACGCGCGCCGATGATGGCGTCGCGGACCGCGGGCGGGCAGAGTTGGCTGGTCTCCATGGGTCTGTCTCCCGCGGCGGACGTCGGCGTAGGGCGACGCTAGGGTCCCGCGGGCCTGGGCTATCATAAACGGATGTCAGGACACCTGAGTTGGGCCAGCATCCAGCGCCGCAAGAGCACGCTGGCGAGGCGGCGGGTCGAGCAGCGCGGGCGCACGCCGCATGCCGGGCAGCAGCTGGTGCGCTTCGAAGGCTACGGCCCGGGCGGTGCCGCGGTGATCGTCGAGTGCCTCACCGAGGACCGCGGCCGAGTCGGGGCGCAGGTGCGCCACGCCTTTGTGCAGCATGGCGGCCACCTCGGCGCCGACGGCTCGGTGAGCTACCTCTTCAACACTGTCGGACTTATGACATATCCGCCGGGAACCGATGAGGAGCGGCTGATGCAGGTGGCGCTCGAGGCCGGTGCCGAGGACGTGGTGCCGGTCGGCGACCGTTCCATGGAGGTGCTGGCCGATCCGGCGGAGCTCGAGACGGTGCGTGCCGTGCTCACCCACCAGGGCTTTGCGCCGCAGACCGCCGAGGTGACGCAGCGCGCCGCCACCGGGCTCGCGTTATCGGGCGAGTCCGCCGAGCGCATGGTGCGGTTGCTCGAGGCGCTGCAGGGCCTCGAGGAAGTGCGCGACGTCTATTCGAACGTGGAAATTCCGGACGAGGTGCTCGGCAGCCTCTGAGTGCGCGGCGCGCGCTCGAGCAAGGTGCACTGGACAAAAAAGAACCCCACCGGCGGGGGGTCCAGCGGGTGGGGTTCAAGAACACCGCGAGCTCGGTTCGGGAAGCAAGCGCGGTGGCATTTCCGCTATCGGCTGCCGATGCGGGCACTGGAGGGTGCGAAGCGCGCACCGGGTCACAGATCCTCACTTGCCCCGCAGAGCGCGCCGCGCGCCACGACTCGCCGCGCGCGGCTCATGCGGAACTGGAAATGCGTAAGCCCTTGTTTTCAGTTAGGCTTGGAAGCCCAGGGGATTATTCGGTCAAGTAAGGGCGGAAGCTTCATTCGAATGTCGAGATACCGGACGAGGTCGTGGCGCACGTTTGATCCGGCAATCGCCGCCGCCGCGCCGCCCGCCGCCCCCGCCAACGTCCGCATCTTGGGTCTCGACCCCGGCTCGCGCCGCACCGGCTTCGGTGTCGTGGAATGCCGCGACGGGCGGCTGACACTCCTCGCGCAGGGCTGCCTCGACGTGAGCGCGGCCGCGCCCGCGGTGCGGCTGCGCATGATCTTCGAGGGGTTGGCGCAGCTCTTCGGCGAGCACACCCCGGGCGAGGTCGCGGTCGAGCGCGTATTCGTGAGCCGCAACGTCGATAGCGCGCTCAAGCTCGGGCAGGCGCGCGGCGCGGCGCTGTGCGCGGTGCCGGGCGGGGTGCCGGTGTTCGAGTACGCGCCGCGGGCGATCAAGCTGGCGCTGGTCGGCTCGGGCGGAGCGGAGAAGTTTCAGGTGGCGCACATGGTGCGTGTCCTGCTCGCTGTCCCGGGGCCGCTGACGGCGGACGCCGCCGACGCACTCGCCGTGGCCGTATGCCACGCGCACGCGCGGCGCCTGAGCGCGCTCGCCGCGCAGCAGGGCGCCACCCGCGCCCGGCAGGCGCTGCGATGATCGGCGCGGTGCGCGGCAGGATCGCCTCCAAGACTCCCCCGCAACTCACGGTCGACGTCGGCGGGCTCGGCTACGAGCTCGAGGCGCCCATGTCGACCTTCTTTCACCTGCCGCCGGTTGGCTCCGAGGTGAGCCTGCTGACGCACCTGGTGGTGCGCGAGGACGCGCACGTGCTGTACGGCTTCGCCACCGAGGAGGAGCGGCGGCTGTTTCGCAGCCTGATCCGCGTCTCCGGCGTGGGACCGAAGATCGCGCTGGCGCTGCTCTCCGGCATGAGCGTCGCGGCCTTTACCCGCTGTGTGCAGAGTGAGGATGCCGCCTCGCTCACGCGCGTGCCGGGCGTCGGCCGCAAGACCGCCGAGCGGCTGATCGTCGAGATGCGCGACCGGCTGTCGCCGCCCGCGCCGCCGCCGGGTAGCGCCGCGGCGCCGGTGAGCGACAGTCCGGAGGGCGAGGCCTTTGGGGCGCTGGTCGCGCTCGGTTATCGTCCGGCCGAGGCCACCCGGCTGCTGAAGGCCGTGGAGCCCGGAACCTATACGACCGAGGAGCTGATCCGGCGCGCGTTGCAGAGCGCGGCCCGGGAGTAGGCCGACCGCAGTGACAGCCGAGCGAATCATCAGCGGCACGCCGGGCGCGGAGGAGGAGGCCGCCGAGCGCGCCATTCGCCCGCGCCGGCTCGCGGAGTACGTCGGGCAGACGCCGGTCAAAACCCAGCTCGAGATCTTCATCAGCGCCGCGCGCGCGCGCGGCGAAGCGCTCGATCACGTGCTGATCTTCGGCCCCCCGGGACTCGGCAAGACCACTCTCGCGCACATCATCGCCGCCGAGCTCGAAGTGAACCTGCGCCAGAGCTCCGGCCCGGTGCTGGAGCGACCCGGGGACCTGGCGGCCATCCTCACCAACCTGCAGCCGCGCGATGTGCTGTTCGTCGACGAGATTCACCGCCTGGCACCGGTGGTCGAGGAGGTTCTCTACCCGGCCATGGAGGACTACCAGCTCGACATCATGATCGGCGAGGGGCCGGCGGCGCGCTCGATCAAGCTCTCCCTGCCGCCGTTCACGCTGGTGGGTGCGACCACGCGGGCGGGCCTGCTGACCTCGCCGCTGCGCGACCGCTTCGGCATCGTGCAGCGGCTCGAGTTCTACGCCGTCGCGGATCTCGAGCGCATCGTGATGCGCTCGGCCACGATTCTCGGCGTCGTGATCGAGGCCGGCGGTGCGCGCCGCATCGCGCAGCGCTCGCGCGGCACGCCGCGCATCGCCAACCGCCTGCTGCGCCGGGTGCGCGACTACGCCCAGGTGCGCGCCGACGGGCGCATCGATGAGCGCATCGCCGATGCGGCGCTCGATCTGCTCGAAGTGGACGCGCAGGGCTTCGACACGCTCGACCGCAAGTTCCTGAGCGCCATCATCGAGCGCTTCGAGGGCGGGCCGGTCGGCATCGACAGCCTGGCTGCGGCGCTCGGCGAGGAGCGCGGCACGCTGGAAGACGTGATCGAGCCGTTCCTGATCCAGCAGGGTTTCCTGGTGCGCACCGCCCGCGGGCGCATGGTGACGCGCGCCACCTACCAGCACTTTGGCATCAAGCCCCCGGAGCGCGCCGCGAGCACGCTGCAGCTGTTCGAGGACCCGCGGTGAGCGGCTTCCTCTGGCCGGCGCGCGTCTATTGGGAAGACACCGACGGCGGCGGCATCGTCTACTACGCCAACTACCTGCGCTTCCTGGAGCGGGCCCGCACCGAATGGCTGCGGCAGCTCGGGCATTCGCAGCAGCGCCTGCGTGAGGAGGGCATCCTCTTCACGGTGGTGAGCCTCGAGATCGAGTACCGCGCGCCGGCGCGCCTCGACGATCAGCTCGAGGTGAGCTGCGAGCCGCAGCCGCAAGGCCCGGCGTCGCTGCGCTTCGCGCAATCGATCTGGCGCCGGGCGGCGGAAGCGGAGCGTGAGCTGCTCGCCGAGGCGAGCGTGCGCGTGGCCTGCGTCGATGCGCGCACTCTCAAGCCGAGGCGGCTGCCGGCGTTCCTGCGGGAGATACCGGGGGCGGAGGGTTCATAGGGCATGAACGATCAATTATCGATTCTGCGGCTCATCGTGCAGGCGAGCGTGCCGGTGCAGATCGTGATCGGCATTCTGCTGCTCGCCTCGCTCACCTCCTGGGCGATCATCTTCAGGAAGCGGCGCATCATCGGCCGCTCGCGCCGCGAGGCCGATCGCTTTGAGAGCCGCTTCTGGTCCGGGGATGATCTCGCCCAGCTCTACCGCGCGATCGAGTCGGCGGGCGGGGCGTACGGGATGGCGGGCATCTTCGAGTTCGGCTTCCGCGAGTTCGCGCGGCTGCGCCAGGCCAACGCCGGCCAGGAGCAGCAGCTCGAGGGCGCACGGCGCGCGATGCGCGTGGCGCAACTGAAGGAGGTCGACCGCCTCGAGCACAGCCTGGCGACGCTCGCCACCGTCGGCAGCACCAGCCCGTACGTTGGCCTGTTCGGCACTGTATGGGGCATCATGAGCGCGTTCTCCTCGCTCGGTAACATCCAACAGGCGACGCTCGCGCAGGTGGCGCCCGGTATTTCCGAGGCGCTGGTCGCGACCGCCTTCGGCCTGTTCGCGGCGATTCCCGCGGTGGTTGCCTACAACCGCTTTGCCGATCAGGTCACGCGCCTCGAGATCCGCTTCGACGCCTTCATCGAGGAGTTCTCCACCATCCTGCAGCGCCATGCGGCGCGCGGGGCGCTGGTGCCAGTGGGAGGCAGCGCCGCCCGCTCGGCCCAGGAGCCGAAGCCAGGCCAGGAGCGCTGACCATGGCACAGACCACACGCGGGCGGCGGCTGATGGGCGAGATCAACGTGGTGCCGTACATCGACGTCATGCTGGTGCTGCTGATCATCTTCATGATCACCGCGCCGCTCCTCACCCAGGGGGTCAAGGTGACGCTGCCACATGCCGGCGCGGAACCTCTCGAGGCTCAGCAGCTCAAACCGCTGGTGTTGTCGATCGACCGGCAGGGACGCCTGTACCTCAACATCGGGGGCGACCCGCGCACCGCGCTCGATGCGCAGACAGTCTCGGCGCGCGCGACGGCGGCGCTGCGCGGCAATCCGACGCGTGCGGTGCTGGTGAAGGCCGACGCGGCCATCGCCTACGGCCGCGTGGTCGAAGCGATGGTGCTGCTGCAGCAGGCGGGCGCCAAGCAGGTGGGCCTCGTGACCGAGCCGCTGCCGCAGCCCGTGCCGCGCCCCGGCTGATCGATTCACGCGGCGATGGTGCAGCGTGCGAGTGACCGCTGGATTTCGATTGCGCTGTCGCTGCTGCTGCACGGTGCGCTGCTGGCGGCGCTCGTCTACGGCTGGATGATGTTCCGCGAGCAGCGGCGTGTGGCACCCCCGCCGCCCATCGCCGCGACGGTCGTGGACGCGCGCACGCTCAAAGGGCTCGAGGAGCCGGCGCCGCAGCCGGCGGCCGCGCCGCAGCCGGAGGACGTGGGTCCGCCGCCGCCGACGCCCGAAGAGCGCGCTGCACACGAGCAGGCCGAGCAGGCGCAGCGCCAGGCGGAGGAGCAGAAGGCCGCCGAGCAGCGCGCCGCCGAGGAGAAAGCCGCGGCCGAGAAGGCGGCGGCCGAGAAAGCGGTGGCGGACAAGGCCGCCGCGCAAAAGGCGGCGGCCGCCCGGGCTGCCGCGGAGAAGGCCGCGGCCAAGGCGGCCGCCGAGCGCGCGCAGCAGGAGGAGCAGGACCGGCGTGAGCGCGAGGCGGATCTGAAGCGCAGCCTCGCGGCCGAGGAGCATGCCGATCTGGCGCGCAACGGCGCGGCGCTTGCGACCTGGCAGTCGATGATTCAGGCGAAGATCACCCACGCGTGGTTACGCCCGCCGACGGCAAAAGCCGGGATAAACTGTATCCTGAACGTGACGCAGGTACCGGGAGGCGAAGTGACGCAGGTGAGCATCGGCGCGTGCAACGGCGATCAGGCGGTGCGGGATTCCATCGAGGCGGCGGTGTACCGCGCCTCGCCGCTTCCGCCGCCACCGGATCCGGCGTTGTTCCAGCGCAATCTCGAGATCACTTTCAAGCCGGATTGACGCCGATGCGAACGCAGCCAACGTTGAATAGCAAGCGCCGGTGGCTGGTGCCGTCGCTGGTGCTCGCCTTGGGTGTCGGCGCGGCTGCGGGGCCGGCGGCGCATGCGGCGCTGCAGATCGAGATCACCTCCGGGGTGCGCGACCCGATACCGATCGCGATCGTCCCGTTCGCGCCCGCCGCGGGCGCCGAACCCGGTCTCGACGTCGCGGGCGTGGTGCAGCATGATCTCGAAGGCAGCGGGCGCTTCAAGGCGCTGCCGCGCGAGCGCATGCCGGCGACGCCGACGCGGCCCGAAGCGATCAATGCGGCCGACTGGAAGGGGGCCGGCAGCGACTACGTGGTGGTCGGCCGCGTGGCGTCGATCGAGAACGGCGCCCTGGCGGTCGACTTCGACCTGGTGAATACGCTCACCGGGGTGCGCCTTGCGACCCAGCGCTTCGCCGGCCCGCCGGGCGCACTGCGCAACGCCGCCCACCGGGTGAGCGATGCCGTCTACCAGAAGATCCTCGGGGTGCGCGGCGCGTTCGCGACGCGCATCGCCTACGTGTCCGTGGATGGCACGGCGCCCGCGCAGCATTACCAGCTGATCGTCGCGGACGCCGACGGTGAGAACCCGCACCTGATTCTCGACTCCCGCTTCCCGATCATGTCGCCGGCCTGGTCGCCGGATGGCCAGTGGCTGGCCTATGTCTCCTTCGAGAGCAAGCTCTCCGGGGTGTACGTGCAGCTGGTGCGAACCGGCGAGCGGCGGCTGGTGTCGGCCCGTGCGGGTATCAACGGTGCGCCGGCCTGGTCGCCCGATGGCCGGAAGCTCGCGCTCACGCTCGGCGGCAGCAACGGCAATCCCGACATCTATATCCTGGATCTCGCGACCCAGAACCTGACGCGCATCACCGACGATCCGGCGATCGATACCGAGCCCGAGTGGGCGCCGGACGGCCGCACGCTGTACTTCACCTCCGACCGCGCGGGCTCGCCGCAGATCTACCAGGTGAGCGCGAGCGGCGGGCACCCGAAGCGCATCACCTTCGAGGGCAACTACAACGCCCGCCCGCGGGTGTCGGCGGACGGCAGCGAGCTCGCCATGGTGACGCTCGATGGCGCCAACTACCGCATCGCGGTGCAGGATCTCTCGAGCGGGGCGGTGCGGGTGCTCTCGCACGGCCGGCTCGACGAATCGCCGAGCTTTGCCCCCAACGGGGCTACACTCATTTATTCTCAGCGCGAGGGCGCCCGGGGATCACTGGCGGCGATCTCGGTGGACGGCCTCACGGGATTGCGCCTGAAGGCGCAGCAGGGCGTGATCTGCGACCCGGCCTGGGGACCGTTTGGAACATGAGACAGTGTGGAGAAGTGGAATGGCGCGACAACATGGCATGTATAAGTTAGCGACGCTGCTGCTGGTGGCAGCGACCCTGGCGGTCGGCGCCTGCGGTAGCAAGCCGCCCAAGCCCTCGACTGCGGCGCCGACGGAGTCGAATCCCGGCGCATCGACCGAGGGCGCCAACGCGGCGAATGCCGCGGATCGCTCGCTCGGGAGCCAGGAGGAGATCGGCGGACCGCAGGCGGGGCAGCTCGCCACCCGCATCGTTTACTTCGACTTCGACAGCGCCGTGATCAAGGGGGAGGGTGTCGACGTGGTCGCGGCGCACGCCAAGTATCTGTCCGCCAATCCGCAGCAACGCGTGCGGCTCGAGGGCAACACCGACGAGCGCGGCTCGCGCGAATACAACATCGGACTCGGCGACCGGCGCGCGCAGTCGGTGCGCCGCGCGCTGCTGCTGCAGGGCGTTTCCGAAGGGCAGATCACGACCGTGAGCTACGGCGAGGAGCGGCCGGCGGATCCCGGCCACGACGAGGAGGCCTGGGCCAAGAACCGGCGCGTCGAGATCGTGTATCTGACGCCCGCGGGTCAGGCGCCGCCGAAGCCCTGAGGGAAGCGGAGGATTCAGATGCGCTCAGCGACTTCTGCTCTGACTCTCGCCGCGCTGACCGCGGTGCTCGCTGCCGGCTGCGCCACGACTCCGGAGGAGGATACGGTGCTGCAGGGCAAGCTCAGTGACCTCGATGCGCGCATCGCGCGCCTCGAGCGTGCCAATCAGGGCCAGGTGGAGCAGGCGCAGCGCCAGGAGGCCGAACAGGCCGAAGTTCGCGATCTGCGCGGCCGCCTCGATCAGCTCGAGCACGACAACGCGGCGTTGCGCAAGCAGCAGCACGATCTGTACGCGGACCTCGACGCGCGCGTGAAGGCGCTGTCAGCGCCCGCTGCGGCAGGCGGTGCCGGCGGCACCACCGGGTCGGCCGGCGCGGGCGCCGGCGCCGCGGGAGACGCAGCGGCAGGCGGCGAGGCATCCTCGACCGAACAGGCGGTGTACGCCCAGTCCTTCGATGCGCTCAGGGCCGGGAGCTACTCCACCGCGATCACCGGCTTCAGGGACTTTCTCAAGAGCTACCCGCAGAGCCCGCTGGCGGAGAACGCGCAGTACTGGCTCGGCGAGGCCTACTACGTGAACCACGACTACGACTCGGCGGCGGAGGCGTTTCGCACGGTGCTGAAGAAGTATCCCGACGCGCACAAGGCACCGGATGCGCTCTTGAAGCTCGGCTTCACGCAGTACGAGCAGAAGCAGTACGGAGCGGCGCGCACCACGCTCACCTCGGTGACGCAGAAGTACCCGGGCACCGACTCGGCGAAACTCGCCGCCGACAGGCTGCGGCGCATCCCCGCGCAGTAGCGGCGGCGGGCGGCGCGGCGGCCAGTCAACGCGACATGAGCGCCTCGCGCCTCAAGATCACCGAGATCTTTCACTCGCTCCAGGGCGAGGCCGACACCGTGGGTTTCCCCACGGTGTTCGTGCGCCTCACCGGCTGTCCGCTGCGTTGCCAGTACTGCGATACGCAGTACGCCTTCTTTGGCGGCGAATGGTGGCAGCTCGAGCGCATCGTCGCGCGGGTGCGGGAGTTCGCGACGCCGTTCGTGTGCGTCACGGGCGGCGAGCCGCTCGCCCAGAAGGCGTGCCTCGAGCTCCTCACGCGGCTGTGCGACGCGGGGCTGCGCGTCTCGCTCGAGACCAGCGGGGCGATGCCGCTCGGCGAGGTCGATCCGCGCGTGGTGCGCGTGGTCGACGTGAAGACGCCGGGCTCGGGAGAGGAGCCGCGCAACCGCTACCAGGAGCTCGCGACTCTGCGGCCTTCGGATCTGGTCAAGTTCGTCATCTGCGGCCGCGGCGATTACGAGTGGAGCCGCGCGAAGCTGCGTGAGCTCGCCTTGCCGGCAGGCTGCACGGTGCTGTTCTCGCCGAGCCACGAGCAGCTGCCGGCACACGAGCTCGCGGACTGGATCCTTGAGGACCGCCTGGCCGTGCGCTTCCAGATCCAGCTGCACAAATATCTTTGGGGCAATGTGCCGGG
>Ga0187781_10000519_pt1 | contig 27462 bp, 18 predicted proteins | sample 0715_SJ02_MP02_2_FD_132447 | JGI IMG/M metagenome (GOLD analysis project Ga0187781, IMG submission 132447) | Tropical peat soil microbial communities from peatlands in Department of Meta, Colombia - 0715_SJ02_MP02_20_MG | ecosystem: Environmental > Terrestrial > Soil > Wetlands > Peat | place... | reverse complement strand
CAGCGGGCGGATCGGCCCCGCGAACTGCGGCTTGGTCGGTATCACCTGGCCGAACAGGTCGAGCTCGCCCGGACCCGACCAGCTCAGGGATCCGATCGCGGCCCCGACCTGGCCCGTCTGGCCCGCCGCGGAGACCGTCTGCATGGGCGCGACCTGCAACGCCAGCCAGATCGATCCGGCTGTGATGATCAGGAAAGTGGCGAGGTAGAAGGCAGCCTTCCTGGTCAGCCGCAGGTATGAAGAAATCTCACGCTCCCCTGATATCAAAGAGCCTGCGCTATTCACGCTACCCGGGACGAGCCTGGGCGAACCGCCTGCCGGCTTCAGATGGCGTCCTGGCGTTCTAGGTAGCTCAGCGCGGCCCAGCCGAACGGCACCGGGAGCCAGAAGGTCAGCAGCCGGAACAGCAGCACCGAGCTGGCCGCCTCCGTGCCGTGCAGCCCGGCGGCCACGAGCCCGGCGGTCAGGGCCGCCTCCACCGCGCCGATCCCGCCCGGGGTGGGGATGATCGATCCGAGCGCGCTACCGGTCAGGTAGACCACGGCGATGCTCGCGATGGCCGCCGAGCCGTGGAACGCCTGAACGCACGAAGCCAGGCACAGGATGTACGCCACGGTCAGCAGCAGCGCACCGCCGAGACCTTCGATCATCTTGCGCGGCTGCTGCATGACCTCGAGCAGCCGCGGCAGGACCTGGCCCAGCATCGGCTGCACGCGGGCGCGCAGCAGCCGCCGTCCGGCGGGCAGGGCCAGCACCACCCCGGCCGCCACGACCAGCCCGGCCAGCACGAAGTAGGACCAGGTCGGCGGGCGGAACGGGTGCTTGGCCGCGGCCCCGGCCACCGCGACGGACACCACCAGCAGCAGGATGTGCAGGACCAAGGCCACCACCTGGCTCACGCCGACGCTGGCCGCCGCGACCGGCGCCGGGATCTTCCGGCGCTGCAGGTAGCGGATGTTGAGGGTAACGCCGCCGACCGCGGCGGGCGTGACCAGCGTGACGAAGGACCCGGCCAGCTGGGCGAGCAGGGTGCGGGTGAAGCTCAGCCGCTCGGCCACAAACCCGGACAGCTCCAGGGCCGCGCCGACGTAGGTGACGGCGGACAGGGCCAGCGCCACCAGGCCCCAGCGCACGTCCGCGACCCGCAGGACGTGGCCGAGGCTGGCCCGTGCGAGCTCGCCCGCGAGCAGGTACACCGCGGCGACGCTCGCGACCAGCGTCACCAGGCTGCGGAACCGGATCCGCTCGAGGCGGACGGGAGTCACCTCGGCGCCGGGGACGGCGGCGAGCAGATGCTTACGCAGGGCGGGCAGGACGTCCCGGTGGCGGCGCAGGGCGGCCCGGGTGGAGCGGGCCAGGGCCACCCGCTGCAGCAGCGGAACCACGCCGACCATCTCGTCCGCGCCCGCCTTGTCCAGCGCCAGGTCAGCGGCACGCTCCGGCCCGACGTAGAGGGATAGCTCGGCCAGGAGCTGGGCCAGGTCCAGGCGGACCTGCAGGTCGCTGGCGGCCACGTCGCCGTCGCCCGGGTCGAGCAGCATGACCTGGTCGTCGCCGGTCAGCAGGATGCGGTCGGCGGTCAGCGAGCGGTGCGTGACCCGGTGCTCGTGCAGCACCTGCACGGCGTCCCAGATGTTCCGCAGCTCGGCGTTGGTAACCCCGGGATTCCGCGCGGCCAGCGTCGTCCCGTCGTGGTGATCGTAGGCCAGCTCGGTCGCTTCGGGTCCGACCCGGACCACCGCGCGCAGCCGGGGCGTGGGCGCGCCCGCGTCCTCGGCCGCGTAGGACATCAGCGCCCGGCGCTCCACCGTGCGGTCCGCCGACAGCGGCGCGCCGCGCGACACCTGCCCGCGCAGCAGCAGCGACCGGTACAGCCGATAGACCGCGCCGGCGGCCTGCTGGTCCTTGTCGTAGACGGTGACGTCCAGCCGGCCGCCGGTGCTCGTCGTCGCGGCGTAGTGACGCGATCCCGCCCGGTTAGGGGTCCCGCGACCCCGGACGTCGGGGTCGAGCCGACGGATCTCGGTCACCTGCCGGTCCGCGCCGTTCAGGGCGGCCGCGATCTCCGCCGCGCTAGGCCGCAGCGACGGGCTGCCGGCCGCGTACCTGATGCCGAGGCCGATCGTGCGGCCAACGAGCAGGGTGATCAGGAACGTGAGGAGGGTCGTGGCCGTCGCCGCCAGGTGCACGAGGCCGTACACGCCGACGGCCAGCCACAGGGCGTTCCGCCAGCCGGGCCGCCCGGACAGGCCGATGATCGTCGCGTACGCGACCAGGCCAGCCAGGTACGGGTCGAGCGCCGCGGCGTGGCCGGCGCCCGGCCGGGCCATGATGATCGCGTCGTAGAGTCGCTCGGCGAACCCGCGCCGCAGCGCGGCGTTGAGCACGGCCGCCACGGCCGCGGCCAGGACGCCGGTGGCCACGGCCTCGACGAGGCTCTGCACCTGGCGCCGGACGACCTGGCGGACGGCCAGCGCGAGGGGAATGATGAGGATGGCGAACAGGGCCACGGTCGGTGCCACCACGCGCAGGGCATGCGGTATGTGCGCGCTCGCGCCGGTGATGTCGGTCTCCACGCCGGTCGTGGTGGCGCTCGCCGCGATGCCGGCCACCGCCAGCACGATGATCTCGATGAACGAGGTGATGCAGCGCAGCAGGTCGATCGGCTTACGGATCCGGCGCTCGAGCCGGTCCGTGACCTGGATCGCTCCTGGCTGTGATGGCATCACGGCACGATCGTTTCATCTGCCGGCCCAGCCGCATAGACGCAGCGCCCTGGCCAGGTACCTTCTGTCCTTGGCTTTTGGGTGCCCAGTCCCGGCGCAGATAATCCAGCCGCGGCGGCTACCGCGTGGTGATGCCTGCGCGGCGACGAGGGAAGGCGCTGGGGTGTCACCGCGATCCGTTCGGCCAAAAGAACTGAACGATACGGCGCGCAGGTGGAGCGGGACGTCAGCCGGGGGTGCGGGCCGGGGCGGTGGGTCCGGAGGTCGGGGCGAAGGGGATCGCGTTCGGGGTGCCGTCCAGGGCGTCCTGCCCGGGGTGCTGCCACAGGCCGCGGGCCTGCAGCAGAGGCAGCACACCCTCGGCAAACCAGTAGGCCTCCTCCAGGTGGGGGTAGCCGGACAGGATGAACTCACTGATGCCGAATCGGGCGTACTCCTCGATCCGGTCAGCCACCTCGCCGTGGCTGCCGACCAGCGCGGTCCCGGCGCCACCCCGGAGCAGGCCGATGCCGGCCCACAGGTTCGGCGAGACCTCCAGGTTGTCGCGGGAGCCGCCGTGCAGCTCGCGCATCCGGCGCAGGCCCTCGGACTCGCTGTGCGCCAGCCCCTCCTGCACCTGGCGGATCATGGCCTCGTCGACGCCCTCGATCAGCCGGTTGGCTTGCAGCCAGGCTTCGTGCGAGGTGTCCCGCGTTATCACGTGCAGGCGGATGCCGTAGCGCAGGGTGCGGCCGGCCTCGCGGGCCAGGCCGTCCATCCAGCGCAGCTTGGCGTCGACCGCGGCGGGCCGCTCGCCCCAGGTCAGGTAGACGTCGGTGTGCCGGGCGGCGACGGGACCGGCCTCAGCCGAGGAGCCGCCGAAGTACAGCTCGGGCCGCGGGTCGGGCAGCCGGGCCAGGCGGGCGCCTTCGACCCGCAGGTGAGTGCCGTCGTAGGTGACGGTCTCGCCGCGCCACAGCCGGGTGACGATGTCCAGGAACTCGGCGCACCGCGCGTAGCGCTGCGCCTTGTCCAGGAAGTCGCCGTAGGCCTTCTGCTCGGTGGCCTCGCCGCCGGTCACCACGTTGAGCAGCAGGCGGCCCCGCGAGTGACGCTGGAAGGTGGCGGCCATCTGGGCGGCCATCGTGGGTGAGATGAGGCCGGGCCGGAAGGCCACCAGGAACTTCAGCCGCTCGGTGACCTCGGTGAGCATCGCGGTCACCAGCCACGCGTCCTCGCACCAGATGCCGGTCGGGGTGAGCGCGGCCTCGAACCCGAGCTGCTCGGCGCTGCGCGCGACCTGGCCGAGGTACGCGAGCGTGGCGGGGCGGATGGTGCCCGCCGTTCCGGTCGCGACGCCATGCCCGCCGCCGACGATGTCGCGGCCGTCGCCGTTGGTCGGGAGGAACCAGTGGAAGCGCAAAGACATGATTATGACCCTACTGCTCCATAAAGCGATAATCCCGGTCGATTTAGTTAGGTGGGCGTCCGGCCGGTGACCGAGTATCGTCCGTGACATGAGAGCTTCGGAGATACGCGAGCTGATTCGGGTCAAGCCGGTCGAGTTCGACGCGACCAGGCGGCGGCTCTCTGCCTGCCATGACCTCGCTGACCTGCGCGCGGCGGGACGTCGGCTGATCCCGCGCCCGGTTTTCGACTACGTCGAGGGCGGGGCAGACGAGGAAGTGTCGCTGCGCGCGAACACGAGGGCGTTCCGGCAGTTCCGGTTCCAGCCGCGGGCGCTGGTGGACGTGTCGGAACCCGATACGTCCGCGGTGTTCCTCGGCTCGGTCGCGCCGCTGCCGCTGGCCCTGGCCCCGACCGGGTACACCCGGATGATGCACCCGGGCGGCGAGATCGCCGCGGCCCGGGCGGCGCAGCGGCACGGGCTGCCGTACACGCTGTCCACGATGGCGACCACCACGATCGAGGCGGTCGCTTCCGCGGCTCAGCCGGATCTGTGGTTCCAGCTGTACATCCTCAGAGATCAGGGGCTGAACAAGGAGCTGGTCGACCGGGCCGCCGCGGCCAAGTACCGGGTGCTGGTGGTGACGGTGGACTGCTTCGTGACCGGCCACCGCACCCGGGACCGGCGCAACGGGCTGGTCATCCCGCCCGAGCTCACCGTGCGGACGCTGGCCAGCATCGCGGGCAAGCCGGGTTACTGGATCCGGATGCTGCGCAACCCGGCCATCGACTTCGCCAACTTCGCCGGACACGAGGCGGTCACCATCGAAGGCACCGGGCAGCTGTTCAACCCGGCCATCACCTGGGACGACATCGCCGAGCTGCGGGCTCGCTGGCCCGGCCGGCTGGTCGTCAAGGGGCCTTTGGGGCCCGCAGATGCGCGGTATGCGGTCTCGGTGGGGGCGGACGGCGTGCAGCTGTCCAACCACGGCGGGCGGCAGCTGGACCGAGCGGTGCCGCCGGTGCAGACGATCGCCGCAGTCCGCGAGGCGGTCGGGCCGGACATCTCCGTGCTGGTGGACTCGGGGGTCAGGCACGGCTCGGACATCGCGGTGGCACTGGCCCTCGGCGCCGACGCCTGCGCCATCGGACGCGCCTACCTGTACGGGCTGATGGCCGGCGGGGAGGCCGGGGTGGACAAGGCGCTGGACATCCTGGCGGCCCAGTTCAAGCGGACCATGCAGCTGCTCGGCGTGCGTTCGGTGGCCGAGCTGCGTTCGCTCGGGTCCTCGTTGCTGGTCAGCGGGGGGTGATCTCGTGTTCTCTTCCGGGCAGCTGCTGGGCTTCGCGCTGGCGTCGCTGGTGCTGATCGTCATCCCCGGGCCGGGGGTGCTGTTCGTGGTCGGGCGGGCCCTGGCCTACGGGCGCCGGACCGCGCTGGCCACCGCCCTCGGGCACGCCGCGGGGAACTACGTGGTGGCGGCGTGCGTGGCCGTCGGGCTGGGCACGCTGCTGGAGCGGTCGGCCGAGGCGTTCATCATCGTGAAGATCGCGGGCGCGCTGTACCTGATCTGGCTGGGTATCCACGCGATCCGGCAGCGCAAGTCACTGGCCGAGGCCATGGCGGTGGCGGCCCCGCCCAGGGAGGGGTGGCGGGCGGCCCGGGACGGCACGGTGGTCGGCCTGACCAATCCCAAGGCGTACATCCTGTTCGGCGCGATCCTGCCGCAGTTCGTGAACCGGGCGGCCGGGCACGTGCCGGAGCAGATGCTGGTGCTGGCGGTGGTCTCGGTGGTCATCGGCGCCATCTCGGACTGCTCCTGGGGGTTCGCGGCCAGCGCGGTACGGGCCTGGTTCGGCCGGTCGCCGCGCCGGGTCGAGATGGTGGGCGGCGCCGGAGGGCTGGCCATTATCGGGGTGGGCGTGACCGTGGCCATCACCGGCCGCCACAGCTGAGAGCTGCGCCGGTTACGCTGCAGCCGTGCCAGAGACCACCCAGGAAGAAGAACTGGACCTCCGTTTCCTGTCGGCCGTGCGCGGTCTCTCGGACGTGCGCGGTCTCTCGGACGTGCGCGGTCTCTCGGACGTGCGCGGTCTCTCGGGCGGGGCACTTGGAGGCCTTGGGGTCGGGACCGGGCTCACCGGCGAGCAAGCGATAGCGCTCTTCGACGCCCAGGCCGGCAGCCGCCACCTGGACCTGGCGGCGCGGTACCTGCGCGCCGAGGGTCACGGCTTCTACACGATCGGATCGGCGGGACACGAGGCCAACGCGGCGGTCGGGGCCGTGCTGCGCCCCTCCGATCCCGCGCTTCTGCACTACCGCTCTGGCGCCTTCTACCTCGCCCGGGCCGCGCAGGTACCCGGCTCGCAGCCGCTGCGGGACGTCCTGCTCGGGCTGATCGGCGCCAGCGACGAGCCGATCGCGGGAGGCCGGCACAAGGTGTTCGGAAACCACCGCCTGGCGGTCATCCCGCAGACGTCCACGATCGCGTCGCACCTGCCGCGGGCGGTCGGGATCGCGTTCTCGATCGGACGGGCTGCCAAGCTGGGCGTGCCGTCCCCGTGGCCCGCGGACGCCATCACGGTGGCGAGCTTCGGGGACGCCTCGGCCAGTCACTCCACGGCGACGGGCGCCATCAATGCCGCCTGCCGCACGGCCTATCAGGGCCTGCCGATGCCGCTGCTGCTGATGTGCGAGGACAACGGGCTCGGCATCAGCGTGCGCACTCCGGACGGCTGGGTGGCCGCGGCCTACTCCGGGCGGCCCGCGCTGCGCTACTTCAGCGCCGATGGCTGCGATCCGGTCGCCTGCTTCGCGGCCGCCGCGGCCGCGGCCGCCTACGTCCGGGCCAGCCGCTCGCCCGCGTTCCTGCACCTGAAGGTGGTACGTTTCCTTGGCCACGCCGGCAGCGACGCTGAGGTCAGCTACCGGAGCCAGGCCGAGATCGCGGCGGAGGCCGCCCGCGACCCACTGGTGGCAACCGCGCGACTGATCGTGGCGGCCGGGCTGCTCAGCCCGGAGCAGGTCGTCACCCGGTACGAGGCGCTGCGCGCCCGGGTCCGGACGATCGCCGACGAGGCCGTGACCCACCGCCGCCTGGCCAGCCGTGCGGAGGTGACCGGTCCGCTCGCGCCGAGGCACCCCGACCAGGTCGCGCGCCGGGCCGCCGTGGCCGGGAGTCCTTCGGCGCGCGAGGGTGCCTTCGGCTCTCGGCTCCCAGAGGAAGCCGGGCCGCTGACCCTGGCGGACACCATCAACCGCGCCCTGGCCGACGCGCTGGTGGCCTTCCCCGAGCTGATGCTGTTCGGCGAGGACGTCGGGCGCAAGGGCGGCGTGTACGGGGTGACGCGGGGGCTGGCCCGGAGGTTCGGCGTCAGCAGGGTCTTCGACACCTTGCTCGACGAACAGGCGATCCTCGGGCTCGGCCTCGGCGCCGGGATATCCGGCCTGCTCCCGGTGCCGGAGATCCAGTACTTGGCCTACCTGCACAACGCCGAGGACCAGCTCCGGGGCGAGGCGGCCAGCCTGCAGTTCTTCTCGACCGGCCAGTACCGCAACCCCCTGGTGGTGCGGGTGGCGGGGCTGGCCTACCAGAAGGGCTTCGGCGGTCACTTTCACAACGACAACGCCGTCGGCGTGCTGCGCGACATTCCCGGCCTGGTGGTGGCGGTGCCGTCCCGGGCCGAGGACGCGGCGCCCATGCTGCGCACCTGCCTGGCCGCCGCCCACGTGGACGGAACCGTCTGCGTCTTCCTCGAACCGATCGCGCTCTATCACACACGCGACCTCTACCAGCCGGGAGATGGCGGCTGGCTGTCGCCCTACGCCGATCCGCGGCGCTGGGCGCAGGAGCACGTGCCGATCGGGCACGGCCGCAGTTACGGCAGCGGAACCGACCTGACCCTGGTCACGTTCGGGAACGGGGTACCGATGTCGCTGCGGGTGGCGCGGCGGCTGGCCGCGGACGGGACGGGCGTGCGGGTTCTCGACCTGCGCTGGCTCGCTCCGCTGCCTGTTGAGCAGCTGCAGGCTGAGGCCGAGCTGACCGGCCGCGTCCTGGTGGTGGACGAGACGCGCCGGTCGGGCGGCGTCTCGGAGGGGGTGATCGCCCAGCTGGCCGACGGCGGGTACCGGGGGCGGCTGGCCCGGGTCACCGCAGCCGACAGCTTCATCCCGCTCGGCGACGCCGCCGCGCACGTCCTGGTGTCGGAGCCGGACATTGAGCGGGCCGCCCGGCGGCTGCTGGACTGAGCGGGGGCGTACCCGGCCGACCCCGACTAGCGGGCGGGGTGGGGTGCGTATCCGGTCGGCGTCACAGCAGCAGGCGGGGTGGGGTGCGTGTGCCCCGGCCCCATCTTTTTCGGAGTTCATGTCAGCTGCGACTCCCCCCAGGCGGACTTTCGCTACGTCTAGTTACGCCTGGTTGTGAATCCTGGCCGATTATGCCAGCCCGTCCGCCGGGAACCGATAGTGCTCCGTCGCTGTTCGATGACTATCAGCTGATTGTTCGCTGAGGCTTTGGTAAGGGCGACGCCGCTCGGGTACACGATGGCCAAAGCCAGCCGCGCGCCGGGCCGACCGGTGTGGGCCCGGCGCGCGGCTGGAGGAGACTGCGCGCTAGCCGACCGTGTACTCGTACGGCAGCCCGGCGAGCTCATCGGCCGCGAACTGCGCGTACAGCGTGGTGGGCGTGCCGGTGGCGAAGGCGTCCACGTAGAGCGTGCCGTTCACGACCGTCCCGGGCGCGCCGGACGGCGTGATCGTCACGTCGATGGTGGCCGAGGCGCCCGGGTTGATGGTCACCGGCGTCGCCGTCGTCGCCGGGTTGATGGCCGTCAGCATGAGGTCGCCGGTCGGCGACGTCACCGTCGTGTCGAATTGCTCGGTCGTGACGGTCATCGTCGAGATGACCGTGCCGGGCGCGGCCCCGTTCGGGTACGGCCCGCACTCGCTCGGGAACGCGTACCACACGCCGTTGCCGACCAGGCCACCGGGCGGACTGTAACTCCCGCTTTCGGTGGTCGCGCACAGCGGCCCCGGACTTGGACCGGTGCTGCCGATATCCGGGTCGCCCTGGGCCATCCCGAAGTCGAACATGATCGGCAGCGAGGCCGTCGAGGTCGTGCTGACGCTGGACGTCTGCGACGGCACGAACCACTCCGGCGGCGCGGCAGCCAGCGGCAGGCTCAGGACGGCGGTCTGGGTGAGCCCCGCCAGCGGGATGCTGGCCGTGGCGTTTAGCCGCGGGTCGATGAACACATCCACCGGCGCCGCGGCGTTGTTGGTGATCTTCACCGGGACGGTCACCAGCGTTTCGACCGCCAACTTCGTCCGCGCGCTGTCGGGCAGCCCCGGAGCGCTGACCCTGACCGCGTTGAACTCGATTTTGCCGGTGTACGGGTCGGACACCTCGTTGCCGACCACCGGCTCGGCGAAGTCGACGATCAGGGTCCAGGTGCCCGGGACCGGGTTCAGCGTGAACGCGCTCGCCGAGTCCGTGCTGGTGCCGGTCACCTGGCTGAAGTTCTGCCCGTAGCCGAGCGTGTCGCCGTCCGGGCTGATCAGGTACTCGCCCACCGGGTTGGCCGCGTCGTTGGCCAGCGTCACGTTGGCGGTGATGTCCCTGACCCCGTTGCCGACGTTGAACTCGTAGTAGTCCACCTGGCCCGGGCCGAAGTCCCGGCCGTTGCCGCCGGTCAGCACGCCGCTGAAGGTGCCGGTGCCGTTAGTGATCGGCACCGTGCTGCGCAGCGTGACCGGGATCGACGTGGTCCCGGCGGAACCGGACCCGACCACGATCGAGCCGTCCGCGTCGCCGGGCGAGGCGGGCGTGGTCGCGGTGACCCTCACCGTCTGGCTCCGGCCGGGACCCAGCAGCAGGGTCCTGGGCGAGACCGAGCCGAACGGCGCGAACTGCTCGGTCGCCACCCGCCACGGGACCGTCCCGTTGGTCCCGCCGGCGGTTGCTTCGATGCCGAAGATGACGCCGGTCCAGGTCCCCGCGACCGGGTACCTGACGTCCACGTTGCCGTAGTTACCCGGCCCCTGCGGCAGCGAGTGCGCGGCGTACCGGCCGAGCGGGTCGACCAGGATCAGCCGGACCCGGGCGTTCTCCCCGGCGTCACACTCCTCCTGCAGGCAGTAGTCGGGGTTGCCCGGCCAGGCCAGCGAGGCGTCCAGGCGCTGCTGGCCGGGCCGCACCGTGAAGTGGAAGACGGCGTAATTGTTCGGCAGGCCAAGCCAGTCGGTGAAATGCGGGCTATTCGAGTCGCTGAGCGTGACGCTGCCAGTCTGCACGTTCTGGTCCGGGCCGAAGGTCCGGCCGCTCAGCTTGACCACCTGGGTGCGCCTGCCGGTGTTGGTGATCGTGACCGGCCAGCTCTCGGTGCTGCCGGGCGCAGCGACCGCGTTCAGCTGGCTGCTGGACAGCAGCACCGTGTTGCCGGTCGGCTGGGAGGTACCGATCGACTCGGCCAGCTGGACGGCCTTGTAGGCGTTTACCAGGCCGGCCCCCTGTTCGGTGGCCGGGGTGCCGAGGTCGGTCGCCGTGCTGGTCAGGATCTGCTTGACCAGCGCGGGGGTCGGGGTCGTGCCGCCGTGGGCCTGCCGGTAGGCCTGGATGACCAGCGCCGCCACGCCCGCCACGAACGGCGCCGACTCGCTGGTGCCGCCGCTCCGCTCGATGTCGGACGGCTGGCCGACGAAGTTGGTGCACCCGGAGAACAGCGTGAGGTTGGCGTCGCAGGAGGCCCAGCTGCCGTCACCGGGGGCCACCAGGTCCACCGTGGCGCCGGTCTGGTCGAACCCGCCGGAGGTGAGCGAGCTGATGTTGTCGCTCAGCCAGCCGGTGGTCGCGAAGTACCGCGCGGCCCCGTAGTTGCTCTGGGCGTACCACTGGAAGTCGGTGGACGCGCCGACCGAGATGAGGTTCGGGTTGGTCGCCGGGGAGCCGATCGTGCTGGTCGTCCCGGAGTCGCCGGTGGATACCGTGACCGTGACGCCCGCGGCGACCGCGGCGTTATCGAACTGGTTGAGCACGTCCAGCGCGGTGACGTCCGGAATCGGGTTGGACCCGAACGACTCGTTCAGGACGTTGACATGATCCACCTGGACCGCGTAGTTGATTGCCTGCAGGAAGTCGGATGTGGGGGTGTCGTAGAACTGGCTGAACGCCTTGAGCCCGACCATTTCCGCGCCGGGGGCCACGCCCTCGATGCGGACGTTGCAGGGCGTGGCGTACGACTGCGCGGAGAAGCCGTTCACGTTGTACACGTGGATGCCCTGCCCGCCGATCGTGTTGGAGTCGAGGAACGCCTCATCGCCGTCGGTCGGGGCGTTGGGCCCGTCACCGCTGAAGTCCTGGTAGTCGACGAACGCCGACTGGCCGTCGGGTCGGATGAAGTTGATGTTGTCCGGGTCGACGCCGTCGGCGATCCAGGCGACCTTCACGCCCGCGCCGGTGAAGCCCAGCGAGCGTGCGGTCGGCTGGCTCGGGTTGTCCGAGGCGGTGTTGGTCAGCGCGAGCCCCTCGGGAGCCAGCAGCGCCTGGCCGTTCTTGCCGCAGGCGCCGGGGATCACGTTCGGCGTCTGCGACGAACCGCTCCCGCCGGCGGTGGCCTGCGTCGGCGCCGGGCCTTGGATGGTCACGTCCGGGATGACCTCGGCCACCGACGAGTTGGCCTTCAGCCGCGCCTCCTCCCCTGCCGAAACCGTGGTGGCAAACGAGTTCGTTAGCCGGTAGGCCTTGATGTGGGCGGCGTGCACCTGGCTCAGCTCGCTCATCAGCGGCGCCTGATCGGAGGCGATCAATGCCGAGCGCGCGGACGCCGCCGAGCTGCCCACGGGCTCCTGGGCGGGCTGGCTCTTCATGATCACGATCACGTGCTGGTTCACGTTCTGCGACAGCTGAGCAGCCAGCGCCGGCGTCATCGCCGCCAGCAGGGAACTGCTGGCGGCCGGGGCCGCGTCAGCCGCGACCGCCGCGACGCACTGCCCAGCCACCAGGGCTGAAGCCGCAGCCGCAGCCGCGAAAATGAATACTGACCTGCGCTTGGCGCACGCCCTTAGCGCGCCGCCTGCCGTTCGACTGTGCATGCTCGCCTCATCCAATCGGTGTCGCGTGAACGGCTGCGTGCCTGACGGGTCTCACATGCCTTGATTGCGATCGGGGCTGGGCTCGCGACCTACCTGCGGGACGTTATCAGTGAACAAGTGGCGAGAATGGAGGAAGTTGTAACAAGTACGCATTAAATCGGTTTCATTTTGTTGTCTTTACGAGTGTTTGAAAATTGTCGTGCCGGGCCGGGCGACCCGCCCCGGGTGGGATCCGATACGAGGTACACGATCGCCCGGATCGCGCCCGAACCGGGGGGGTCGGAACTTATCACCGCGGTCGGGCCGCTGCCCGCCGCGGGCATCCAGAAGTACCTGGGCTCGGGGCTGATCAAGGGCATCGGCCCGGTGATGGCCGAGCGCATGGTGGCGCACTTCGGCGTGGACGTCATGCACGTCATCGAGGCCGAGGCCGGACCTGCGAAGGCCGCGAGGGGGCTACGAGCGCGGCCACCTCCAGTACCATCCCGGCCGGCAGCCGTACCTTTCTCAAGCGGATCATGAGCTGTGCACGCTTCTAAGTTATGCCCGGACTTCACATTGAGACATTTCGGGCGCCGATCATGATCATGGGTCGTTTTGGGGAAATAGCGCCCGTTTTGACCCATGAATCATGAAACAGCCCGAAGCCGAGGGCGCTTCGTTAAGTGCCTGGCATTGCATCTATCGGGCCAGGGTGCCACGAGCCCCAAATGGCCGCGTTCTCGGGCCGCCGTCGGCCGCGGCTAGCGGGCGCGAGCCAGGAAATAGGCGCGCTCGGTGGCGACCTCGGTGTCCGGATAGGGCTGGCGGCTGGTAAGGGCCTCGACGTCGAAGCCAGCCCGGGTCAACTCAGCAGCGAGCCAGCCGCTGTCGAAGAAGCGGAACGAAACGTCGACCGGGACGCCGAACCATTCGGCGGAGCGCTGCACCTCCCGCGCGACGTGCACGGCCAGCAGGAGCAGGCCGCCGTCGGCCAGCACGCGGCGGAACTCGGCCAGGGCGATCGGGACGTCGGCGTCGTCGATCATGTGGATCAGCGAGTAGAAGCTGACCAGGCCGTCCCAGAAGCCGACCGGGGCGGGTAGCGCGGTCATCGAGCCGACGCTGAACTCCAGGTTCAGCGTCGGGCCCGGGCCTGCGCCACCATTCCCTCGGACAGGTCAATCCCGGCCGCGTCGAGGCGCAGCCTAGCCAGGAACGCGGTGACGCGGCCCGGCCCGCAGCCGACGTCCCAGACGCGGGCCGGGCCGCGCCCGGCGGGCCGGACCTGTTCGGCGAACGCGGTCAGCAGCGCCCGGTCCAGCGGCTTGCGCCGGAGCTCATCGCCGAACTGGTCGGCCCACACGGCCGCGACAGCGTCGTAGCTAACCCGGGTGGCGACGATGTAGTCCGGTGACCCGCTCGCCGCGGACGGCACCCGCGGAAGACGTGCCGTCGATCCGGACGCCGCGCAGGGTAAGGATGCCGATCAGCACGGCAGCGCACGTGACCGCAGCGTCGGCCAGGTTAAAGGTCCACGCGAAGTGCGGCAGGTTCAGCCAGTCGACCACACTGCCGCGGAACGGGCCCGGGGCCCGGAACAGCCGGTCGGCCAGGTTCCCGGCGGCCCCGCCGAGCAGCAGCCCGAGACCGATGGTCCAGGCCAGGTTGCGCAGCCGTGCGCCGATGCGGATGACGTAGACCACGACGCCGCAGGCGATCAGGGCGATGATCGCCGTGTAGGACGTGCCGACCCCGAACGCGGCCCCAGGGTTCAGCGTGAGCTTGAGCGTGAGCAGTCCGTCCAGCAGCCGGACCGGCGGGCGCCCGGGCAAGTCGCGTCGTGCCAGTGCCTTGGAGACCGCGTCGGCGATGACGACGATGGCGGCGACCCCGAGCATCACCGAAATCGTCCGCGCGCGGCGCACGGGCACAGGGCCGGGCTGAGCCGTCATCAGTCAGGCCCCGGTTGGCGGGGCGGGAGCGAGAACCCGGGGCGGGAGCGAGGACCGGGGCGGGAGTGGGGGCCGGGCCTTGGCCGGACCGGTGGCCGGGTTCGGGGGAACCGGGGGCGGTTGCTCGTCCAGCGCCTCCAGGGCCAGTTGGACGGCGGTCTCCAGCTGCGAGTCCCGTCCGGCCGCCCAGTCGTCAGGGGTGTTCAGCACCTCCACGTCCGGGTCGACGCCGCGGTTCTCCACGTCCCAGCCGTAGTCCACGAACGAGAAGGCGTACTGGGGCACGGTGATGCCGGTGCCGTCCACCAGTTCCTCGTAGCCCTCGATGCCGATCACACCGCCCCAGGTGCGGGTGCCGACCACCGGGCCGAGGCCGAGCAGGCGGATGGCCGCGGTGACGATGTCGCCGTCGGATCCGGCGAACTCGTCGGCCACCGCGACCAGCGGGCCACGGCGCGCCTCCAGGGGATAGGTCTCCGGGCGCTGCCAGCGGGCCAGACCCCAGGCGATGACGCGGCGGGCCAGCTTCTCCACCACCAGCTGCGAGATGTGCCCGCCGTTGTTCCCGCGCACGTCGAAGATCAGCCCGTCGCGGATCATCTCGGTCCGCAGGTCGCGGTGGAAATGGGCCCACCCCTCCCCCATCATGTCCGGGATGTGCAGGTAGCCCAGGCGGCCCTGGCTGAGCTCGCGGACCAGGGCGCGCCGCCCGGCCACCCAGTCCTGGTAGCGCAGCCGCCGCTCGTTTCGCAACGGCACCACGACGAGCCGGCGCGGCTCCCCCGACACAGGCCGGACGGTGAGTTCGACCGGCTGGCCCGCGGTCCCGGCCAGCAGCGGCCACGGGCCGCGGACCGGGTCGACGGGCTGCCCGTCCACCGCCACCAGCTCATCGCCCGGGCCAACCGCCACGCCGGGAGCGGCCAGCGGCGAGCGGGCCCGCGGATCGGATGACTCGCCGGGCAGCACCCGGTCGACGAGCCACCGGCCGGAAGCGTCGCGCGACAGGTCCGCACCGAGCTGGCCGACGGGCGGGTGCGTCGGGGCCCCGGGCGCGGCCGCCTGTACGTACGAATGCGACGTGCCGGTCTCGCCCAGCACCTCCCAGAGCAGGTCGGCGAAGTCGGCCGAACCGCGGATCCGGTCCAGCAGCGGCCGGTACTCCGCCAGCACGCCGTCCCAGTCCACGCCGGCCATGTCTGGAACCCAGAAGTCCCGGCGCACGATTAGCCCGGCCTCGGCGTAGGCGTGCCGCCACAGCGCGGCCGGGTCGGCCTGGAACCTGGCCCGGGACTTCTGCACGGTGATGGTCTCGGCCGCGTCGTCGTGCTTCCCCGAGGACGGCATGACCCGCAGCTCGTCACGATCACAAACCACCAGCCGGGTGCCATCGCCGCTGACGTCGAACCAGTCGATCTCGGCGTCGATCTCGGCGACCTCGCGCTTGCGCAGGTCGAACCGCTCCAGGGCCGGGCGCGGGAGGTCGTCGTCCAGGTCTGCGCCGCCCTCGCCGAGCACGCCGGTCACCTGGGCCCGGCGCCAGGCCAGGCCGCCCTTGACCGCCCGCAGGCCGGAGTAGCGGGCCTCGATCACCGGGACCGGCACCACGCGCTCCGCCAGGCCGTCGGCATCCACCGTCACCGCGGGCGGCTCGCCGCCCTCACCGTTCTCCAGGGCCGACTCGGCGCCCAGCGGCCGGCCCGCGAGAACCGGCCCGAACGGCGAGGGAGTGCCCGCGGCGAGCGGGATGAGGTAGGGGCGGCTGCCGAACGGGAAGGACAGATCGAAGGACTGCGCGTCGTAGACCGGGTCGAAGCTGCGCCGCGACAGGAACGCCAGGTACAACCCGTCGGCGGTGAACACCGGATCGGTGTCCGCGAACCGGCCGTCGGTCACATCCATGACCACGGGACCATCGATCCGGGCCATGCGGATGCGGCGCAAGGGCTGCGGCCCGGGCTGGGACCAGGCCAGCCAGGCCGAGTCCGGCGACCAGGACAGGCCCTCGATATCCCCGTCGTCGGACGCGGCCAGCTCGGTGACCTGACGGGATGCGATATCTACCAGCAACAGCCTGCCGTCATGGGCGGCGACCGCCACGGTTGTCCCGTCTGGCGACGCAGACAGGTTCATCGCGGTGCCGATGGCTCCCTCGGCGAGCCGGACCGTCGGCGAGTCACCGGCCACGGCCGCGACTTCGAGCGCATCGGGGCCGACCGCGTCGGTGACCCAAACCACCTTTCCGGTCTCGCCCAGCACCCGCGGCAGCCGGGCCCGGGCCTCCGGGTCCACGTGCAGCGCACGGGCCGGGCCGTCCTTGTGCGTCAGCCAGTGCACCGTCCCCCGCACCTCCACCACGCTGGCCTGCCCGGTCTGGTCGCAGTCCAGGTCACCCAGGTGGTCAGCGGCGGTGATGAGCCGGGGCGCACGGGCCGCGGCCGGGGAGCCAAGAGTGATCTCAAGCTTCCGGGCCGAAGGCGCGTCCGGGCCATCCAGCATCCAGATGTCACCCGCCACGTGGTACACGATCCGGTGCCCATCGGTGCCGGGGTTCCGGGCGTACATGCCGTCGTGGTCGGTGTGCCGTGCTATCTGGGTGCCATCCAGTGCGCAGGAGTAGATGTTGCCGGTGCCCTCGAAGTCACTAAGGAAGAACAGTCGGCCGCCGATCAGCATCGGGCTGGCCAGCTGGCCCTCGATTCCAGACAGGACCCGGGTGAACAGGGGATCGTCCGCGGTCGCAATCCACAGCTTGCCGACCCGGCCACCCCGGTACCGCTTCCAGAACGCGGGCTCGCCGGTCACGCTCCCGGTCAGTAGCGCGGTGCCCGCGTCCGCGATATCAAGGTCGTTGACCGGGCCGAACGGGAGCAGCCGGGGCGGGGCATCTCCGTGGCCGGGGACCGAGAACGCCCGGCGGTACTTCATGGCTGGCTGGCCGGCCGCGCTGACCACGAGCACCTCGCCGTCGGCCGTCCACCCGGTGACCCGGGTCTGCGGGTCGCCCCAGAAGGTGAGCCGGGCCGCGTCGCTGCCCCCAACGTCGCCCGCGTAGACCTCGGGGTTCCCGTCCCGCCAGCTGGTCCACGCGATCGAGGTCCCGTCGCGGGAAAAACGCGGATAGCTGACCTGGGTGTCGTCCGCCGACAGCCGCCACGCGCGACCGCCGTCGGCGGGCGCGAGCCAGACATCGTCGCCGGCCACGAAGGTGATCAGATCACCGTGAACATGCGGATACCGAAGATAACCGGCTGACGTCACGCAGCTAATCCTAGGGTGCAGGAGAGAAACACGGTCTACAACCAGCCGCGCTCGGACGCGATGCGCAGTGCCTCGGCGCGGTTGCGGGCCCCGGTCTTCTGGATGCAGGCGGACAGGTAGTTACGTACCGTGCCCTCGGACAGGTAGAGCTGGCGGGCGATCTCCGCGATCGTCCCGCCATCCGCGGAGGCCGCCAGGACGTCCCGCTCGCGCGGGGTGAGCGGGTTGAAGCCGTCGGCGAGGGCGGCGGCGGCCAGATCCGGGTCGATGACCCGCTCGCCGGCCAGGACCCGGCGGATGGTCTGGGTCAGCTTGTCGGCCGGTGAGTCCTTGACCAGGAACGCGGACACGCCGGACTCCATGGCGCGCCGCATGAAGCCCGGCCGACCGAACGTGGTCAGGATGACGATCTTGGTGCGCGGGTGGGTCTTCTTCAGCTCGGCAGCGGCGGCGAGCCCGTCCAGGCCCGGCATCTCGATATCCAGTACCGCCACGTCCGGATCGGTGTCGTCGGCCGCTTTGAGGACCTCGTCGCCGCGGCCGACCTGGGCCACTACCTCGATGTCGCCCTCGAACGACAGCAGCGCGGCCAGCGCCTCCCTGATCATCACCTGATCCTCGGCGAGCAGCAGGCGGACGGGACTCTTGGTGCCGTCAGGCGTCATAGTGGTCCACCGGGACCGTCGCGGTCAGCGTGAAGCCCTGGCCGCGATTGGGGTCGGCTGGCCCGAGCGAGAGGCGGCCGCCTTGGGCGCCGAGGCGTTCGGACATGCCGCGCAGGCCGGCGCCCCTGGGCGATTCAGGATCTTTAATGTCCTCGCGAGCGGGTCCGCGGCCGTCGTCACTGACTTCGAGAGACAGCTCCCCGGGGTGCTGGATCAGGCGGATCCGGCAGGTACGGGCGCTCGAGTGCCGGATCACGTTGGTCACGGCCTCGCGCAGGCACCAGGCCAGCACCGCCTCCGCGTCGGCGTCGAAGGTGCCCGAGCGCAGGGTCAGCCCGGGATCGTCGTCGAGCCGGATGCCGGCCGCCTCCAGCGCGTTCCTGGCCGTGATTGCCTCGATGGCGAGCGTCGGGCGGCGGTAACCGCTGACCGCCTCCCTGATGTCGTGCAGCGTCTGGCGGCTGACCCGGCCGATGTCGCCGAGGTCGCCGAGGACGGTGTCGCGTTCGGCCGAGGCGGGCAGCTTGGCCAGCCGTTTGGCGGCCAGTTCCGACTTCAGCGTGATCGTCGACAGCGACTGGCCGGTCAGGTCGTGCATGTCCCGGGCCAGCCGGAGGCGCTCCTCGTTCGCGGCCAGCTTGGCCACGGTCTCGCGCGCCTGCCCCAGCTCGTTCATGAGCTGGATCTGCATCCGAAACCCGATCATGGCGAAGCCCACGAGCAGGACAGGCAGCAGGACGGCCAGGAATTCCGCGATCCCGGCGTGAGCCAGCCAACTGAAGAACACGTAGCAGGCGCCCACGGCGAGAACCCCGTACACGGCCGTTCGGCGCCCGTAAGCCGGTGCCGCGAGCACCATGCCAGCGGCTGCGGACACGTATATCCAGAGCGGCGTCCAAGCGTTGCCGTACACCGCGCACGCGAGGGCCGCGAGCACCGCGATGGCGGAGAGTCCCCACCGGGCCTGGCGCGGCCAGCGGCCCGAGTTGCAGATGGTGATCACGTAGACGGCGCTGAAGACGATCGTGATGGCCAGGCCGCCGACGATCCACAACACGCCGTGGTGGCCGCTGAACAGGTCGGTCACCGGTGAGATGAGGTACACCAGCCAGATGCCGGCGAAGAACCAGCGCTGGGCGGAACCGATGCCCGGCGCGCGCAGCAAGCCGCGGGCGTTCGTTATCAGGGACGGCCGCTGGCTCTCGGCCGTCGTGTTCGCACGGGTGCCGACCCTTATCGCCATTGCGTCCTCACCTCCCGCTTGCCCTCCATGCTGCCACGTTTCCTTGCCTACGCCATCGGGCGTGCCCGGCCAGGCCCCCGTGGCGCTAGCCGGGCATGCGGTTCTCGGCTTCGTGCTGGCTCAGACGGTCTCCGCGGTCGCCCGGACCGAGGCGGTGGCCAGCGCGGTGAAGATCCCGAGCCAGACGACCAGCCCGATGGCTAGGCCAACCGGCACGGAGACGTTGTCGATCACGTCGGTCCCGATCTTCACCGCGTCGTAGGTGGGCGTGAGCTGGCCGACCTTCCCCAGGAAGCCGGTCAGGGGGAACCACAGGCCGCCGAGGATGGCGAAGATGAAGTACACCACCAGGCTGAGCGGCTGCACCTGGTCCGGGTTGTACCGGTACCCGATGGCCACGGCCAGCGCCGCGAAGATCGTGGACCCGAACCAGACCGTGACCGCGATGGCGAACCACTGCCACAGCGGCAGGTGGACGTTGCCGTAGAAGCGGCCCAGCAGAAGCACGATCACGATGGACGGGATCGTGGTCGCCATGGAGACCAGTACCTTGCTGACCACGTAGGCGTTGGCGGGCAGTGGGGTAAGCCGGAGCTGGCGGATCCAGCCCTCCTTTTTCTCCTGCGAGATGCGTTGCGCGTTACCGTTGAGCGCGCCGCTGAAGGCGCCGAACGTGGCCATCGAGATCATGTAGTAGGCCCCGAACGGTATGCCGTAGGCACTGACCTTCACCTGCCGGGCGATGAAAAGGTAGAACACGACCGGGAGAGCCACGGTGAAGATGAAGTACCGCCGGTTCCTGGTCAAGCGCATGAGCTCGGCGCGGGTAAGCGCCAGTGTGCCGGCCATTCAGATCGTCTCCCCACTGTCCGCGTTTCGGTCGTCTTCGGCGGTGATGGCCAGGAAGGCCTGTTCGAGACCGAGGCTGGTGACCTCGATCTCGCGCGGCCGGTAGCCCGCGTCCAGCACCGCGTACAGCGCGGCGTCGGAGTCGCTGGTCTGGAGCTGCACCAGATCGTGCCTGACCTCCAGGTTCACCAGTCCGGGCAGGCCGAGCAGGAAGTGCTCGTCCACCGTGTCCAGCCGGAACGAGAGGCGCTTGGCCCCGGCCCGGGCCTTGATCTCGGCCGGGGTGCCGTCGGCAAGAAGGCGACCCCGATTGATGACCAGGATCCGGTCGGCCGCCTGGTCGGCCTCCTCCAGGTAGTGCGTGGCGAACAGCAGCGTGCGCCCCTCGGCGACCTCCTCCTTCATGCTGTTCCAGAACAGGCGGCGGGTTTCCACGTCCATGGCCGTGGTCGGCTCGTCGAGCACGATCAGCTCGGACTTGCCGCAGATGGCCAGCGCGAACCGGACCCGCTGGGTCTGGCCGCCGGACAGCCGGTCCACTCGCTGGTCGGCGAACTGGGCGATGCCCGCCCGCTGGAGCGTGGTCTGCACCGGTTCTGGCTTCGGGTGGAAGCCCGTCACCAGCGTCACGAGCTCGCGCACCGTGACCTCCGGCATCAGGCCGCCGGACTGGAGCATGGCGCCCACCCGGCCGGACTTGACCGCGTGGTACGGGTCGGCGCCGAACATCTTGATCTGCCCGCTGGTGGGCTTGCGCAGCGCGAGCAGCATGTCGAGGGAGGTGGACTTGCCCGCGCCGTTCGGGCCGAGCAGCGCCGTGGTCTCGCCGGGCCGCAGATCCAGGCTCAGCCCGTCGACCGCCTTCAGGCTGCCGTAGTGCTTGGAGACGTTCACGAACGAGACAACCGGTGCGACGCTCGTACCGCTCGTACCGCTGGTACCGCTCGTGCCACTCGCGCGCCTCGTGCCGTCGTGGCTGGCGGCGCTCCAGTAATCGCGATCAACGCCGATGGCGCCGCCGTAGTCGGCCCTCGTGGCCGCGCCGTAGGCCGTGCCGAAATGGCTCATCGTGTCCCCTGTCTTGTCCGGTCTGGTCTGCCCCTCTTGCCGGTAGGTCCATACCACCATCGGGACCTAGCTGAGAGGTAGTGCCGTCCCTCAGCGGCCGACCATGACATGCGTCATCCCCGGTCCGGTGACACGCCGGGCTTTGCGTGCGGCTTCGAGTGAACTAGCGGTCCGCCACCAGGAAGGCGGCCAGCCCGGCCGCGATCGCGCGGGCGGCCAGGGCCTGCCAGCGGAGGGAGGTCACCAGCACGGCGTCGGCGGCATTGCGCATGTTGGCGCATTCGATGAACACTTTGGGGACCGTGGAGAGATTGATCCCGGCCAGGTCGTCGCGAGGCTGGATCCCATCGACTCCGTCGTAGGAGCTGACCGGTTCGCCGGTCCCTTTCTCGAAAGCCGCTCGGAGATCGGCGCCGAGTATGGCGGACGGGCCGACGATGGCGTCGTTGATCCCGTCGGCGACCGGTTCCAGGATGGCGAATCCTCGCCCGCCGGGCGGCCCGCCGTCAGCGTGGATGGAAACCGCCGCATTGGCGTGCACCTCGTTGCCGATGGCTGCCCGCTCGGTGACGCACGGTCCCACCCCGGTGTTGGAGGTGCGGGTGAGCACGACGGTCGCTCCCTCGGCACGCAAGTCGGCGGTCAGGTACAGGGCGACATGCCAGTTGAACAGGGCTTCGGTGTAGCCGCCGTCGGTTTGCGTGCCGGTCGTGTCGCAGGTTTCGGTTTCCCGTCCATTCCAGATCAGCTGGTTGATGATCGACGGGGCGGCGAAGTTGCCACCGTTGTGGCCCGGGTCTACGAGGACGACCTTGCCGTCGAGAATGCCCTTGGCGGTGGGAGGGAACCGGCCCGGGCCACCGCCGGCCGTAGCTGGGAGCGTAGGGATCCCAGCCGATAGCGCATGGCTCACCGTCGCGGCGGCCTTCGTGCTGGCGTGGGATACCGGATCGGGCTGGTCGACGACCTGGTCGGCCGCCGACCCGATGGTGCAGGCGGACAGGAGTACCGCCAGGGCAGGCACCGTCCAGGCGATCCGGTGCATCAGAAGCCCGTGACCGTATAGGTCTGCTGCCCGTAGCGAGGCGCCATCGGGTTCCAGATGGCCAGGAAGGCGTCCTTGGAGGTCGTCGCGGCGGCGGAGGCCTTCGCGCCGGCCACGTAGTTGGAGTCCTGGTTCGGGTTGGATCCGCACGCGCTCCCCGAGCTAGCCAGATCCGACATCCAGGCATGGTAATCGTTATCGGCGTCGAGCGAATTATTCATCGCGGTGGTGAGCGCGCGGACCAGGTGCGCCCCGTTGGGCAGGCCGGAGACCGAGAGCGTCTGAAGGCCTTGCAGGATGTTCTGGCGGGTGCTGATGGCCTGCTGGAGGGTGGCCTCCCCGCTGGCCGGGCTTTCCGAGCAGGCCTGCACGGCGTTGATCGCGTTCTGAACGGTGGGCCGTGCCGCTGCGCTTCGCGCCAGGTAAGAGCCGAGGGCCGCCATGGCGGCGGCGCCTGGCAGCTGGGTCGCCGGGGGCGAACTAGCGGCCGACGACGACGCGTTCACGGTGCCGGAGTTGGTCGAGTGGGGTTTCGCCTTCCCGGCCAGGAAGGCCACCGACCCGACGACAGCCAGCACGACGACCGCGGCGACAGCAATCAGCCAGCCGCGGCGGGCCGGGCGGCCACGCCGGGTTCGGGCCGCCGACGCGTCCCATGCGGGTTCCGCCGCGTTCCACTGAGGCCCCGCCGCTGGCGGCGGCGCGTTCCATTCGGGCCTCGCCGCTGGCGGCGGCGCGTTCCATGCGGGCTCCGTCGGCGCCGGCGCGTTCCAGTGGTGCTCCCCTTCCGTCACCCGTTCGTCATAGACGTGCTGGAGCTCCGAGGAATTGAGAGTCGGTCTCGCGTCTTGTGCAGCGTCGCCTCGCGTGGGCGGGACGGCGGGTCGCTGCGTGGCGGGCCGCGCCTGCCCGGCGGCCGCCGCTATCGCCCCGGCGGCTGCGGTCGGTGCCCCGGCGGTCGCGGCCGACGCCCCGGCGGTCGCGGCCGACGCCTGACGCGCGGGACCGGGCAAGGCTGATTTCCGGGTGGTCGCCTCCCGTGCTGGGTCAGCGACGGCCTCGGCGGTGCTCAGCGTGGCCAGGAGCGCAGCTGCGGTGGGCCGCTGCTGCGGATCCTTGGCCAGGCAACGCTCGATCAGAGGCCGGATCTCGTCAGGTGTCCCCCGGATGTTCGGCTCGCCGGTGACCACCCGGTACAGCAGCGCCACCGTCGACCCTTCCCCGAACGGCCCCTCCCCGGTAGCGGCGAAGGTGAGGACGGCGCCCAGGCTGAAGATGTCGCTGGCCGGCCCGACCGGGCGACCCTCAGCCTGTTCCGGTGACATGAAGCCGGGCGAGCCGACCACCATCCCGGTACGGGTGATAGCGCTTGCCTCCATGGACCGCGAGATCCCGAAATCAATCAGCCGGGGCCCGTCCTCGGCCAGGAGCACATTCGCTGGCTTCAGGTCACGGTGTATCACTCCGGCGGAATGGATGGCGGCCAGGCCCTCGGCGAGTCCCGCGGCCAGCCGCAGCACCGGGGTGGCGGGCATCGGGCCGCGCTCGGCCACCGCATCGGCGAGGGACGGCCCGGCAATATAGGACGTCGCCAGCCACGGCACCGGTCCGTCCAGATCGGCATCCACGACCGGCGCGGTGAATATGCCACTGACCTTCCGGGCCGCGGACGCTTCCCGCGCGAACCGGGCCCGGAAATCGGGGTTTTCGGCTAGGTCCGCCCGGATTACCTTGATGGCGACTTGCCGCCCGCCGGGGGAACGGCCCAGGTAGACACGGCCCATGCCGCCGGAGCCCAGCCGCCCCTGCAGTACATACGGCCCGATCCGCCTGGGATCCGCAGACTGCAGCTCATCCAACTCGCTCACCCCCCGGTCGCAAGTCGAAAATCACATTAACGAATGACGCAATTCCTCCCTGCTTCCTAAGTCGACCCCCGCCGACAGGCCTGGTCAAGGGGGCGGAGGTTACTTCTTGAATGACGCGCTATAGCGTCCCGCAGGCTCGGCTCGCGGATTAAAGGGCATCCACAGATCAGCGGCCGACCGCGTAGCCCTGCATGCCGCGGGGGTTGGCCGCGGCGTAAAGGACGCCGTGACGGCGGGCGACCGCGCTGACCCGGCCGAGGGACCAGGCCGGGCGGACGTTGACCAGGTGGCCGCGGCGCCGCAGATCCTCGATCACGGCGGTACCCACACGCGACTCGACGTCGAGCACGCAGGGCTGGGCCCGGCGCGGGTAGAACGACGACGGCATATGCGCGGAGTGGAACGACGGGAAGTCGATCGCCTGCTGCAGGTTCATCCCGGCCAGCACGTGGTTGAGGAAGAACAGCAGCGACCACTGGTCCTGCTGGTCCCCGCCGGGAGTGCCGAATGCCAGGTAGGGCTCGCGGTCTTTCAGCACGAGGCTGGGGGTGAGCGTGGTCCGGGGCCGCTTGCCCGGCGCGAGCGTGGCGGGCAAGCCAGGGGTGAGGGTGAACATCTGCGCCCGGGTGCCGAGGCAGAACCCAAGGCCGGGGATGACCGGCGAGGATTGGAGCCAGCCGCCGCTGGGCGTGGCAGAGACCATGTTGCCGAACCGGTCGGCCACGTCGAGGTGGCACGTGTCCCCGGCCCGGTAGCTCGAGGCCGCGGGTCCGGTTCCGCGACCTGTCCTGGGGTCCGTTGTGACGTCGGGGCCGCTGGTGCGTATGGTCGGCTCGCCGGTGCCCGGGTCCAGCCGGGACACCGGCGGCGCGGCATCCGGGCTCGAGGCCCCGCTCGCGTCATCGCCGCCGACGCCGAATGACCGGGTGATGAACCCGGGCAGCCGGGGCGGCCTGCCATCGGGGGCGCCGGGACGCAGCTCGGCCGAGGCCTCGGGCCCGACCAGGCCGCGCCGGGCGTCGGCGTATTCGGCGGACAGGAGCGGCTTGACCGGCACGTGAGTGAAGTCAGGGTCGCCGTACCAGGCCTCCCGGTCGGCGAAGGCCAGCTTGGCGCATTCGGTCACGGCGTGGATGAAGTCGGCGTGGCCTGGGCCGATCGCTTTGAGGTCAACGCCCTCCAGCAGGGCGAGCTGCTGCAAGAACACCGGTCCCTGGCCCCATGGCCTGGTCTTGCACACGGTCAGGCCTTGGTAGTCGAAGGTCAGCGGCTCCTCCAGCCGCGGCCGCCAGGCCGACAGGTCCGCGTAGGAGAGCAGGCCCCGGTGCGCCCGGCCGGTCACGTCCATCACCTCGGCGGAGGCGACGTAGGCCGCGATCGTCTCGGCCACGAAGCCCTCGTAGTACACCCGCCGGGCCGCCTCGATCTGTTCGTCGCGGTCGCCGCTGGCCGCCTCCGCCTCGTGCAGGATGCGCTGATAGGTGGCGGCCATGGCCGGATTCGCGAACAGTGAACCCGGTGCGGGCACGGTGCCACCCGGCAGGTAGATCTCGGCCGAGCTCGGCCAGTGGTCTTGGAACAGCTCGGCCACGCTGGCTATCCCCCAGCTGATCGCGGGCACCACCGGGTAGCCGCGGGCGGCGTAGCCGATCGCGTAGTCCATCACGTCCCGGAGCCGGAGCGTGCCGTACTCCCGCAGTAGCAGCATCCAGGCCCCGAACGCTCCCGGCACGCACGCCGCGAGCAGCCCGCTGCCGGGCACCAGATCGAGCCCGAGATCGCCGAACGCCTCCAGGGTGGCGTCCGCGGGCGCGGTCCCCTGCCCGCAGAGCACGAAAGTCTCCCCGCGGCCGGCGTGGTGAGCTATGACCGGCACCTCGCCGCCGGGGCCGTTCAGATGCGGCTCGGTGACCTGGAGCACGAGCCCGGCGGCCACCGCCGCGTCGAACGCGTTACCGCCCTGCTCGAGCACGGCCATGCCCGCCGCGGAGGCGAGCCAGTGCGTGGAGGCCACCATGCCGAACGTGCCCGCAAGTTCCGGCCTGGTAGTGAATTCGGGAATTTCGCCCATGCGGCGATCCTCTCATCAAGCCGCAACGGGCCCGGTGTCTCGCTAATGGCCTGTCCCTGGCTCAGCCACGCAAATATCAGACACTGGTTTAGTGGTCAGGCCTGTCCGCCGGCTACGTAGCCGGCGTCTGCTCTGCGGCAAGGGTTGCCCAGTTTTCATCTTCCGGGGTCGCCGGACGAACCGTCACGAGTGATAGGTCCCGGCGACGACGAGCTCGTGTGGTTGGGCGTCCCCTCTGCCGGGGCACAGTACCAGCACCTTGAACGGTCTTTCCGGGCTCCTACGACGCGTACCGACCGGACAACGAGCACGGTCAGTGTCGCGCGGAGGCTCTGAGCCGTCGGATCAGCCACCGACCAAAAATCACCGCCCTGAAGCTTCTCCCGAACCTGCTCGGTGAGATCTCTCTGGTGCTCCAGGCACGGGTAAGTCACCTGGTTGAGAAAAATCATGACCGTCTCATGCTCTCGGGACGACGATCCGGATGGGCCAGGAAGTTCGTCAGATGGATGAATGCCATACCTCATAATCGCCTATCATCGCCGCGGTTGCCCCGGTGCCGGCCAGCCAGTACAGCGTGATGTTGTCGAGGATGCGGTCCCGGGTGAGATGGCCCGAGCGCTGCCCGTCGAGGAGGGCACGGGAGATCTTGTAGTAGGCGTCGGTGTCGTAGTCGGGCATCCAGGCCGCCAGGGCCACGGGTGCCTCCAGCAGGGCGTAGCCGATCGTCTCCGGCCGGGTGGCCTGCTCGAGGAAGTCGCCATAGCCGCTGGTCTGCATCGTGGCGATCGCGGCCAGCGCGGCGCGTTCGGCCTCGGAGGGTCCGGCCGACGCAGGGTCGGCCAGCGCCGCCTTGGGCAAGTTGAGGTGGATGCCGAGCAGCCCCGCCGGTGCCTGGCGGGCCATCTCGTCGCGGACGAAGGCGCCCAGGTCGCCGCCCTGGGCGACGTAGCCGGCATAGCCCAGGCGGTGCATCAGCTCGGCCCAGGCACGCCCGATCCGGCCAGGGTCCCAGCCGACCCTGTCAGACGAGTGATCAGCGTCGTTTGACGGATGTGCCGGTGGCCCAGCGGCTTTGGCCAGGACCGCTGCGCGGCGCGGACGCGGGCCCGGCCATGGGTGCCCTCTCTCAGGTCCCGATCAGCCCGATACGTCGTGTGATATATCGCGAAGATTCCATCCGCTGCATGATCATCCTCAGGAAATGATTTTGAATAAATATTCGTTAAAACTCGACATTTCTTCATCAAT
>Ga0187781_10000518_pt1 | contig 27469 bp, 22 predicted proteins | sample 0715_SJ02_MP02_2_FD_132447 | JGI IMG/M metagenome (GOLD analysis project Ga0187781, IMG submission 132447) | Tropical peat soil microbial communities from peatlands in Department of Meta, Colombia - 0715_SJ02_MP02_20_MG | ecosystem: Environmental > Terrestrial > Soil > Wetlands > Peat | place... | reverse complement strand
CCTACGAACGGCGGGCGCGGTCTTTGCGTACGGCTTCGTCGACTAAGGCGTCGAGTTCAGAGCGAGTGAGAGTGATTTCTTCGGTGGTGCTTTCACCGGTGTCGCAGGTTTCGGGAAGTTCCGCGCCGCCGCCCGGAGGCGGAGTGACTTGATAACGAGCTCGCGCGGCCATGAGCTTGGCGACTTCGCGTGTGGAGAGGAGTTGCGGCTCACCGGCATGATGCGCCGCCAAAGTGATTTTCGCGAAATGCTCGACGATCTCCATGCGGAAGAAAGCAGTAAGAAGATCGGGGCCGCAGGTGACCGCGCCGTGATTAGCGAGAAGCAAAGCGTCGTAATGCGGAACATAAGGTTCGAGGACCGCGCTGAGATCTGGGGTGCCGGGCGTGGCGTAACGGACCAGAGGAACTTTGCCAAGAGAAACGATGACTTCGGGGAGGAGCGCCTGATCGAGTCCCAGGCCGGCAGCAGCGAAACCCGTAGCGGTGGGAGGATGCGCGTGGCAAACCGCTTGAACATCGGATCGCATGCGATAGAAGAGAAGATGCATGCCGGCTTCAGAAGAGATCTGACGATGGCCGTGAAGGTGACGGCCCTCGAGGTCCATGATAACGAGGTCATCGGGATTCATCATGCCTTTGTTGACACAGGTGGGAGTAGTGAGAATGCGCTCGGCATCGAGACGCACGGAGAGATTGCCTTCGGCCGCAACAATGTGGCCGCGCTCGTAAAGCCAGCGGCCAACACGGCAGATGTCCAGACGATGTTGTTCTTCGGAGCGGCCCGAAGAGGTGAGCGGCGGGTCCGTAGGCACGAGGCGGACTCCTTCCGAGGACGGCAATCGGTCCCTAGGAAATTAGACGAGGAGATTCTACGGCAAAACTCACGGAAAGAGTAGGACTTGGCGCAAAGAAAGCCAAGCAAAACTCACGCGTAAATGCCACGGAGTTTCAGAGCCGAAGCGACGCGGTCGATCGCCAGCATATAAGCAGCGATGCGATTGTTGACGCGATGCGTTTCGGCATAGCGAACGACATCGTCGAAGGAGCGTTCCATGACGTCCAGGAGGCGCTCGTTCACTTCGCTCTCGCGCCAGAAGAAGCCTTGACGGTCTTGAACCCATTCGAAGTAGCTGACGGTAACGCCGCCGGCGTTGCCGAGAATGTCCGGGACAGTGAAGATGCCCTTGGAATCGATGATGGAATCGGCCTGCCACGTGGTGGGACCATTGGCGCCTTCGCAGAGGATTCTGGCCTGCACGCGGTGCGCGTTTTGTTCGGTGATCTGGTTTTCAATGGCCGCGGGAATGAGAACGTCGCAAGGCTGAAAGAGAATTTCGCGGGCGCTCATCTTCGTGCCGCCACCGGGGAAATCCTGAAGAGGTTTCTTCTGCGTATAAACCCAATCTACGACTCTGGGAACGTCAAAACCATTCTCATTGAAGAGGCCGCCGCCAATGTCGGCGAGACCCATAATCTTGTAACCCGCCTTGTGCATGAGTTCCGCAGCCAGTGAACCGACGTTCCCGAAGCCCTGAACGATCACGCGAGCGCCTTCGCGGCGCATGCCAAGCTTGGTAACAGCCTTGTCGACGCAAATCATGACGCCACGGCCAGTGGCTTCGCGGCGGCCGCGGGAGCCGCCCAGTTCGATAGGCTTGCCGGTGACGACGGCGGTGGTGGCATGACGGGTATGCATGGCATAGGTGTCCATCACCCAAGCCATGGTTTGCTCGTTGGTGCCGACGTCGGGAGCGGGAATGTCGCGCTCCGGGCCGAGCCAGTCGGCGAGTTCCGCGGTGTAACGGCGGGTGAGGCGCTCGAGTTCCCCACGAGACATTTTGCGCGGATCGCAAATGATGCCGCCCTTGGCTCCTCCAAATGGAATATCCACGACGGCGCATTTCCAGGTCATCCAGGCAGAAAGGGCGCGAACCTCATCGAGGCTGACGTCTGGAGCGAAACGAATGCCGCCTTTGCCTGGCCCTCGAACCTGTGAATGGAGCACCCGGTAGCCGGTGAAGACTTCCAGTTGGCCGTTGTCCATGCCGACGGGGATGTAAAGGGTGATTTCCTTATCGGGATACTTGAGGTATCGGTAGACGCCCTGCTCCAGGCCAAGCTTGTTGGCAGCCACTTCAAAACGCGCTTCGGCGTTTTGGTAGACATTCATTTCTTCGGGGACGAGGGTATTGGGCATGCAAAAGTCTCCTTCGCGCGAACGGGCAGAAGCAGCGGGCCGCGTTATCGAGTTTCGGCCTGAAAAAGAAGAGCAGGCGCGAACATAAGGCCAAGGAGAGATATTGCCAGCGGGCTACCCACCCGCAGGAACCTGCCAGCACTTGGCCGGGTGGCCAGTATAGTACAAGAGCCGGAGGTTAGAGGGTGGAAGTTGGATGCGCGATAAGGAAACGGGAAACGCACAGCTAGTGCAATGTGAATCCTTAGAAACATGGCAAACGAAGCGGATGCGGGAAGAAGAGCCGGAGAGTAAACTAGGTCAGAATCGGCAAAGTCTGCAGAAAAGTGCCGCCTCGCGTCTCCGGGTAAGCTAGGGTAGACGGAGGCCGCTACGAGGAACGGCAGAGCGCCATGGAAACGAAGCTAAGTCTCGGAATCATAGTGCCGGTGTACAACGAACAGTACTTGGTGGAAGCGAGTCTGAAAAGGCTCGGGGTGCTGGACGAATCGCCGTGGCTGCAACGCGTGCGCGTGATCGTGGTGAACGATGCTTCGAAGGACCATACCAGTGAAGCACTGCAGAGGTTTCGAGAGCACTTGTGGTCCAGCGAGCGCGTGCAGTTTGAATGGATATTCGTGGAGCACGAGCGCAATTCGGGAAAGGGCGCGGCCATCCAAACCGGGCTTCAGCATGTGGATACGGATCTGGTGGTGATCCACGACGCGGATCTGGAGTATCACCCCGAAGATCTGATCAAGATGATTGAAGTGTTCGCGGCGGAAGAGGCCGACGCAGTATTCGGCTCGCGTTTCCTGGCCAGCGAGTACCGGCGCGTGCTGTTCTTCCGGCACAGCCTGGGAAACCGCTTGCTGACGCTATTGACCAACATCGTGACCGACCTGAACCTGACGGACATGGAGACTTGCTACAAGATGTTCAGGACGGACTTGCTGAAGAGCATTCCGCTGGAGAGCGAAAGATTCGGATTCGAGCCGGAAGTCACGATTAAATTAGCGAAACGCGAAGCGCGCATCTTCGAGATGCCCATTCGCTACTCCGGCCGGACGTACCTGGAAGGAAAGAAGATTACCTGGAAGGACGGAGTGAAGGCGCTGGGCGCTTTGCTGAAGTACGGCATTTCAGACCGCATTTACGTTGATGACGAACACGGAAGCGAAATTCTGGCGCGGCTGAATCGCGCGCCGCGATTCACGAAATGGATGGCGGACACCATCCGGCCGTACGTGGGAGAGCGGGTACTGGAGATTGGGGCGGGAATCGGGAACTTGACCACCAGCCTGGTGCCACGCTCCGTGTACTGGGCAAGTGATATCAACCCGCAATATCTCGACAGACTGGAAAAACTGAAATTGTCGAGGCCGTATTTGCAGGTGGGCTACACGGATGCCAGTTCCGGAGAGACGTTTCCGAAGGGAGAGTTTGACACGGTAATTTGCTTGAACGTGGTGGAGCACCTCGAGGATGACGTCAAGGCCCTACAAAATATTCGGGCGAGCTTGGAGAAGAATGGGCACGCGATCGTGCTAGTACCGAGCGGCCCGGGATTGTACGGCACATTGGATAAGGTGCTGGGGCACTACCGGAGATATACGCGGGATCAATTGGTGGAAGCGTGCGCCCGAGCCGGATTCCGCGTCGAGAAGGTATTGAAGTTCAACCGCATTGGCTCGCCGGGGTGGTGGTGGAACGGAAAGGTTCTGAAGAGCACCACGTTTGGATTCTGGCAGATCAAACTGCTCAATTCGTTGGTGTCGTTCGTGCGCCCGATCGACCGCTTTCTGCCACTGCCACATTTGTCCTGGATCGTAATCCTGCGAGTGGATGAAGCGCGGCAGGAACAGGAAAGCGATGTGGCGCAACCGGTTTTGACGGCGTAGGGCGGCTGTCAATCCTACCTTTTGCTTACAACTGAAACCTGACTACTGATGACTGCAAAGGTTGGCAGTGGAAATCTACTGCGCGCGGAATTGCACCGTAACCGTGAGGTGCATGGAGGTGGGCTCGCCATTCAGCATGGCTGGCTTGTATTTCCATTGCTTGACGGCGTCGAGTGCAGCGTGATGAAGCAAAGCGGGCCCGGAGATGACTTTCAAATCGGCAACATTGCCGGAAGCGTCGATGAGCGCGTCCACTTGGACGCTGCCGGTGGTGTGCTGGGATCTGGCCATCGCAGGATAGACGGGCGGGACGGACTTAACGAGTTGAGCGGGCTGCACCTCGCCGCCGACCGGAACAGGAACGCTCGGCCCCTTTCCAGTGGTGACGCCGGCAAGAGTCTCGCTGCCGCTGCTGGCATCATGCGTATCAATGGACGGCAACTCTTCATTGCTTTGTTGTGAATCGGAGCCACGGTTCACAACGGGAGCGGCGAGGTGGACTTCGCCGAGACCCGCTTTCGTCTCCGGCTCGGGCGCGGGGGGAGCGGAAGCAACAGGGCTCGGATTTTTCGTCTCGGGTTTGGAATTCCTGGCTTCCCGCACGGGGGCGGAGGCGACGACCGAAGAAACTGGCTCAGGGTTATTGGCGGATTGCGAAGGTGCCGAAGAGGGAATGATCGGCGCAGCAGCCGGAGGCTCGGCGGACGCTGCCGAGTAAACAGCGGTCTTGTTTCGTGCTGAGGGGAGCGCCGTCGCTGGCGAAGAAGCGGCAGGGCGCGTAGCTGGTTTCGCAGCGACCATGTGAGACGAAGCAAACAGGCTGGGCCGCAGGTACCAAACACCAGCGGCAGCCAGCACGAGAACAGCAGCAGTGAGACCCACCCAGAGTCCCTTTTTGGAACCGCTTGAGGATGCTTTTGCATTCTCAGGAAGCGAGTCGCCAAGCAACTGTCCGCCAAAAACAGCGGTTTCGGATCGATGAGACGGCGAAGCGGAGCCGACTTGGGAGGCTGCCTCGGCAATCACCGATATTTCGGGAACCTGTTCTACGGAAACAACAGTGGAGGTTTCCGCCGCGGGTTCGGGACTCTGGGAGAGCGGAGCGAGCCACGCCGGAATCTTGACTTCCTGCTCTTCCGGGACGAGGGCAGAAGGAACCGGCTTACGCGCGGGAGGAGCTGGGAGCTTCGCTTCAGGAGCGACAATGGGTTTTTCTTCGTGGGCGATTTCCAGGACCTTATTGACGAGAGTGTCGGCCGGCGGAACCAATCTTAGTCCCTTGGGGGCGGCGGGGGCCGCAGGAGTGGGAGCCGGAGTCTCGGTGAACAGCATAGAGCCGAGCTGAGCCTGGAGTCGCGCGGCTTCGAGCTTCAATTGCTCACTGGAAACATCGGAAGCAGGAGCGGCTGGATGCGGAGGAGCCGCCGGAGCCTGATGCGAAGCGGTCGACGACGGAACCGCAAAAAGAGCATCAATTTGTTTCGCATAGTCGTGGAGCGGAGGAGCCGGAATCGCTGCCGAAGGTTTTTCCACGGCCGATGGTAGCAGCGGCGAGGACACCGAGGAAGTTGGGGCAGGCGACTCGGGAGCCGGTGGAACTGCGGAAGACGGCGGAGCGGCTTCGACGAACTGCGGTTCGGGGACGCCGCCCAGTGGCGAAGGAGGAGGAACGACAACCAAGGGAGCGGTAGTAATCGGAGCAACCGGCTTCGGTGACGGCAGACGGTCGCTGGCGCGACGCATGGGATGCGGAGCTTCTACCTTGGGCGCTTCCGGAATCGGCGCAGAAGCAATCACGTCCGGAGCAGCGGGCTTCGAGAGGACGAACGTCGGATTGGGCGCCACCGCTGGCGGGGCAGGTGCAATCGTTTTGGGAGCAGCAGTGGGTGGCGCAATGGGGCGAGGCGCAGCAGGAGCCGCAATCGGAGCGGCGGGAGCGGCAGGCATGCGCAAACCCCAAAAGCCAGGAGCGGGTTCTGTGAACTGGAGTTCGACGTAACCCGCGCTGGAGCCACCGGACTTGGATTTCAGGACCTGGCAGACCACTTCCTTCTTCGTTTTTTCGTTGGTAAGGAAAACGAGCTGGCCCGGAGCTAGAGAAGTGGCTACGCGGACTACCGCGCCGTGGCCGAACACGAGAACTGTTTGCGTGCTCTCTGAGAAGGGTTCCCGCTTGTCGGAGCCGGCGACGGTATGAGCGCCGTTAATCTTTACCGGGATTTCGAGAGCAACAGGTTGAGTGCGAGTGGCAACCTCGGCGGGAGGCTTGGCGGCAGGGTCCGTGGACGCAGAGGCAATGGGACTTCCAACGGTGGTTTCCGCTTCTTTCAAAGGAGCCATAAGGTACCCACTCAGAGAGGGATGGGCAGAGGAGTCCCCGGCGAGAGAGACACTTCTGCTCTACCTCTACATGGTGGGGGCGCGGCCGGAGGACCATCTATAGTACGCAGGTACTACGATGGAAACACCGGCGCGGCATGTGCCGCAGTAGTCACGGGGAGTTCGCGCTGGCGCGGCATCAGCAGAAAGACAAGGGCAGCGGCATAAACGAAAGAGTCCGCGCCGGTCTCCAGTCCGTGAGCGATGCGCATAACCGTCGGCCAAGCGAAGACCATGAGCATGCCCATTAGGCCGTTGAGGAACCAGTGGGCGAGCCCCAGAGAAAGAATCAGGGAAAGTCGCGAACGCGTCCAGAAAATGAGGAACGGCAAACAAGCAACGAGGAACAGAGCGCTCCGCACGAACAGCACAGGAAGAATCGCGGAAACGGGCGGAAGCGTCAGTGCGAGCACATGTGCGCGATAGAACGGGACAACAAAAGGCGCGATGATCGAGCCGAACACGAAATACGCGACCGCAAAGGCAAGTATGGCGAGAACGAAGCGTCCCGCCCAGGAGAAAGGTGAGCGCGCTGCGAAGAACGCGCGGATTTTCTCCGATGGGGAAATTTCAGGCGGCTCCTGGGCCAAAAGAAAGCTGAGAGTGAGGCCGGTGAGAAGAGCCGGGGGAAGAACGAGAAAGATTGCGGCGAGCGCACCGCCGTGAGCGTAGATGGTAAGAAAGATTCTCATCTCCAAGATCGTGTTCACCCCGAGAGAAATAAACATAAGGAAGAACAGCGCAAGGCCCCGAAGCAGGCGTGAGCCTCCGGTGTGCCGTGCCAGCGGGACCAGCGCGAGACCCAGCAACGGGGTGACCAGCAAAAACATTAGAAAACCAATCCGCGGATTCCCGCCCAGGTCCAAGCTGACTATCCGAATATGGAGAGCGGCGAAGAGCATTCCGGTTAGCATGGCGCCAAGAAGATAAACAATTCCGGCTAGAATTCCTTTCACCAACAGGCCCAGGAAAGAAGACTGCGATTGCGACATGACTAACTCCTATTGAGCTCTTGGCCTGCACGCGCGACCCAGCGAGCCAGGGCTTGGTAGCCTTCCAGGCCCTGCTCGACAGCAAGACGTCCGGCAAGCGGCATAGTTTTGCCTGTGCTGCGCAAGTAGGATTCGAGCTCCAGAATGATTTCGTGTACCCGGGGTTCCAACTGCAGAAGAAACTTGTGTGCGCCAGCGTCGCCAAGCAAATGCGCGCAGATGACGAAGCGGAGCATCAGTGCGGCGGGCTCGTGGCGCACTTCGTTCCGACTGATTGGGCGGTGCACCCAGGAGCGCAGCTCGGCAACCGCTTTCGGGGTACTGGAGAAAAGCCTTTTGCGGCGCCGGCTGGGAGACGGGTCCTTCGTTGGGCGAAGCAGGCCGCGGCGAACCAGGCGTTGCAGCGCGGGATAAATCGAGCCGGGAGAATCGCTGTGATGGCCCAGTGGCGTGGAGGCGAAGGCTTTGCGGAGGGCGTAGCCGGAGGCGGGCTGCTGGCTAAGGAGGAATAGCAGCAGGTATTCGAGAGTGGTGAGGCGGCGCATAATACGTTACGTACTATCGATAATACGGCACGTACTATTTGTCAAGGTTGACCGTCACACGGCCCTCGGTCGAACGCGGTCAGTTACTTTGCGAGCTCCAAGGGAGGCTGGAACCGGGCGTCGATGACCACCTGATAGCCGGTGACTAACTTGTTGGTTTCGTTGGCCATGCCGATGACCGCTTGCAGTTCCTTGAACATCGCAGGAGTCATGCCCTTCGCGAAGGCAGAGGTGGTGTGCGAGGCGATGCAGTAGGCACAGTTGTTGGTGACGCTGACGGCGATGTATAGGAGTTCCTTAGTGAGCGGATCGAGAGCGCCGGGCGCCATGATCGCTTTCAGCGATTCCCAGGTGCGCTTCAGAAGCTCAGGGTCGTGGGCAATGGCCTTCCAGAAATTGTTGATGTAATCCGTTTTGCGCGTGGCCATGATGTCGTCGTAGACGGCTTTGACCTGCGGGCTGGCGTCCTTGTACTCGATTAAGCCGAACGTGGACATAACGATCTCCGTTTGTAGGGAATGACTGCGAGGGAATGTTAGCTGGAAGTGGCGCACAATGCCAAACTGCGGCCGGTGCGCTAGAAATAGCTGGAATACGAGGACACCTTCCACTCATTGCCGTTGCGAATCACCTCAACAGCTCCTTCACCAGTAAGCGACCCGGCATCGCCCGATTCTGACTTGTGTGCGAGTTTGTAGTAGAGGACTGCGTGGCCGCCATGGTCCTCACGGTTGACGAACCGCCACGCCGATACTTGGTGCCCCCCCAAGGCGTAGCCACACAATGCCTGATCCACATCGCACTTACCGTCGCGAAGGTCGCGAAAAAAGCGGTCCGCACTGTTCTCCGGCGAGCGGTCTCGGAAGGGATTGCGGAAGATGATTCCAGTGACTTCGTCGTGAAAGTCCCCACACGCGCAGCTCGTTTCCGCCAGCACGTGCAACAGGATCGGCTTATGTCGAAACCGCAAACAGAGCGCTAGAGCAGCGACTATGGCGATGAGAAGAACTGCCGCGAGGCGAAATGGGTGGGCGGTTCGCAAGGGAACATTTTGAGGGCTTGTCTTCACTTCGGCAAGTGCGGCTATATTGAATCGCTATAATACAGACGAAACGGAGGATGCGATGAGGTTCCCTGCCCTGAGAACGGAGTGGCTGCAAGTAACAACGATGGCGTGCCTTTGCGCATTAGGCCTATCGAGGGCCAACGCGCAAACGATTCATGTGGACGTGACCGCCACGCATGCCGTGGCCTTTGATCCGGACAAGGCCATGGGCACGTCGATGGATATTTTGCCGGCCAAGGAATTCAACAAGGTGTATAGCGAGGCGATCATCAAGGCAGGATTGTCGGCGGGATGGGGGCCGATCTCGTACCGCCAGAACACGGAATTGACTTACGATGCCTGGCACTGGAATCCGAATGGAACCTGGAGCGACGAAAAGCAAAAGAGCGGATATTTTGTGGGAAGCGCGGAGCCCAAGGATTTTTTGCGGGAGTCCTTCGGCTACCGCCTGGCGCACCGGGGTACAACGCGTAGCGACTCAGGACAAAACGAATTCTCGCGCATGACGGAAGGAGATCCCACGACTTACTGGAAGAGCAATCCGTATTTGACAGAGAAATTCACGGGTGAGGCGGACAGCACGCATCCACAGTGGGTGGTAATCGAGTTCGGGCTGACGCAGGAGATTGACGCGATTCAGATTGCCTGGGCGAATCCGTACGCGAGAAAGTACGTAGTCGAATATTGGAACGGAAAAGAGGATGCCCTGACCAAGCAGACCGGGGGCGAATGGGCGAAATTTCCGCATGGGGAAGTAAGCGACGGCACGGGCGGAAGCAAGGTGCAGCGCCTGGCGGATCGCCCGGTGGCGACAAAGTTCCTACGCATCTGGATGACGGAATCGTCGAACACCTGCGATACGCATGGAAGCGCAGACGCCCGGAATTGCGTGGGCTACGCGATTGCAGAAATTGCCGCGGGCAATTTCAACGCGCTCGGTGAGTTCGTAGACCTGATGAAACATACGCCAGGGCAGGCGCAGACGGTGACGCAGGCGTCGTCCACAGATCCGTGGCATACGGACAAGGACATCGTTCGGTCGCGAATTCATACGGGATTCGACCTGTTTTTCACGAGTGGCTACACCAACCATCTGCCGGCAATGATTCCGGTAGCGATGATCTACGCGACGCCGGAGGATAGCGCCGCGGAGCTCGCTTATATCGAGAAGCGCGGGTACGCAATTTCGTATGTGGAGATGGGAGAAGAGCCTGACGGGGCGTTCATGTTGCCGGAGGACTACGCGGCGCTGTATGTTCAGTGGGCCGCAGCGTTGCATAAGGTCGATCCGAAGCTGAAGCTGGGTGGTCCGATCTTCACCGGCGTGAATGAAGACGTGAAAGTTTGGCCCAATGCCGAGGGTAAGACTTCCTGGATGGGGCGCTTTCTGGATTATCTGAAGGCCCATGGAAAAATGGGAGAGCTTTCGTTCGTATCCTTCGAGCATTATCCGTTGGAGCCATGCTTGATTGATTGGTCGGACTTGTACCGCGAGCCGGAGCTGGTGGAGAAAATTTTAAAGGTGTGGCGGGAGGATGGAGTGCCGGCGGACGTGCCGCTGATGAACACGGAAAGCAACATTTCGTGGGCCTTGACGGATCCTATGCAGGACCTGTTTGCGGGGCTGTGGCTGGCGGATAGCGTGGGAGCATTTCTGACTTATGGCGGTCCGGGAGCGGTGTATTACCACTCGCCGATTCAGCCAGAGCCGCTGCAGCAGGGATGCCACGCGTGGAGCACGTATGGAAATTTTCTTGCGAACGAATCGCTGGAGATTACGCAGTACAGCGCGCAGTATTTCGCTAGCCAGATATTGAACCTCGACTGGGTGAAGCACGGCGCGGGAGTGCATCAATTGTTTCCCGTGGAGGGGGATCTGGAGGACGATGCGGAGCACAATCTGCTCACCGCGTATGCGGTGAAACGCCCGGATGGGCAATGGTCCCTGATGGTCCTCAACAAGGATCCAAGCAACGCACACGAAGTGACGATTGCGTTTGAGGATGGCGGAAAAGAGACCGCCGGACGGTTTACTGGCCCCGTGAAGAAAGTAACGTTTGGCGCGGCGGAGTATGTGTGGCATCCGTCGGGAGCAACAAGCCACGCTGACCCAGATGGACCGGCAAAACGGGAAAGCATGGAGTGGAAAGAAGGACAAAAGGTGTTGTTGCCGAAGGCGTCGGTGACGGTGTTGACTGGGCGGGTCAGCGGGATTTGAGTCGGGGCTGGACCCAGCCATTCGCGGCTGTGCGTAACGGATCGCAGTGCATGTTGGATCGCATAAAAGGCGAACTTCGATGGAAGTGTACTTGGCGCACCGCCTCCGTTCTTGCCTTAGGGCAAGCAGAAGGCCGTCCCTACAAGTTGCGCGTAGGGGTGTTTGTGGTGGCGCTCATATTGGCGTGTGGCGCGTTGGCACAGGAGCGAAACGCGATCTCCGGGAGAGTGGAAGACACGACGGGCGCGCCGATCCGAGGGGCACAGATTGAGTTTCGAACCGACGAAGGGGTCACGGTAGCCAGCAGCGACGAGCAGGGGCAATTTCGCGTAGCGGGAAACGGGAAAAGCGGGACGCTGACAATACGTTTTCCAGGTTTTGCGACAGCTACGAGGGAAATCCGCGCGCGGGCATCGGCGGAGAATCTCAGAATCGTGCTCGCTCCCGCATCGGATTTGCAGCGCGTCCAGGTCAAAGGGAATGCCAGTGATGTGATTCCCGCGGTGCCCACCAGCCAGTACGACATATCCGCAGAAGTGATTGACCAGTCCGGAAGTCTCCCACTCGACGACGTGCTGCGGCAGGTGCCGGGATTCAGCACATTTCGAAGGTCGGATAGCTTTTTCGCGAATCCCACTTCGCAGGGAGTATCGCTCCGCGGAGTGGGAGCGAGCGCGACGAGCCGCTCGCTGGTGTTGCTGGATGGCATTCCTTTGAACGATCCATTTGGCGCCTGGGTTTATTGGGCGCGGATTCCGCGCGACGCGATTGATTCCATACAGGTGGCAAATGGGGGAGCTTCGGACTTGTATGGAGGCGGAGCGCTCGGGGGCGTCGTGAATTTGCGGACGCGCGCAGCGGAGGCGCCGTACGGCTCCATGGAATTGTCCTACGGAGGTTTGGACACTCCCGACGCTTCCTTCGCCGCGGGTGCACCCCTGGGGCGTTGGTCGGTGAATGCAGCGGGCCAGGCGTATCAGACGCAGGGATACATCGAGGTGCCGGAGAATCAGCGCGGAACGGTGGACACCAATGTGGGCTCGGGAATTCTGTCTGGGCTTCTGGAATTGTCACACAACCTGGGCGAGCGCGGACGCTTCTTTGTGCGCGGGAGCGGATTCGCAGATAGCGGGAAGAATGGCACGCCGCTGCAGCGCAACAACACGACCATCCCGGAGCTGGACCTGGGGGCGGACTGGAGCTCCACCGAACTGGGGAGCTTTTCAGGGCGGTTGTATGGTTCGCGCGAGCTGTATCACCAGACATTTTCGTCCGTTGCGTTGAACCGGGATTCCGAATCGCTGACCGACGTGCAGAGAAACCCGTCGCAACAGTTGGGATTTGTAGGGACCTGGTCGCGTCTCTTTGGGGAAAAACACCGGGTTGCCGCAGGCCTGGAAGCACTGGACGTCCGCGGGCATAGCCAGGACGCGACTTACCATTTGGGCGAGGAAACAGCACTGGTGGATGCTGGGGGGAGGCAGCATACGTTCGGCTTTTTCGCCCAGGACGCGTTTCTGTTTGCGCGAAGCTGGCTTTTGACCTTCGGCGGGCGCGTCGATACGTGGAACAACAATCTGGGGTACCAAAACACCACGGTGCTGCCGAACGGTACGCCAACGAATAAGCCATTCCCGAACCGAACCGAGTCCGCCTTCAGCCCGCGCGTTTCGTTGTTGAAGAGTTTTTCACACGGGACGGCGCTGAACGCATCCGTGTACCAGGGGTTTCGCGCGCCGACGCTGAATGAGCTGTACCGGAATTTTCGCGTGGGGAATGTGCTGACGCTGGCGAATCCGGCGTTGACCGGCGAGCACCTCACGGGCGGGGAAGCCGGCGTGAGCCAGTTGCTGTGGGCGAACCGGCTGACGTTGCGAGGCAATTTCTTCTGGAGTGATATTGCGGATCCCGTCGCGAACGTAACGCTGACGACCACGCCGACGTTAATCACGCGTCAGAAGGAGAATCTGGGAGTAATTCAGGCGCGCGGGTTTGAACTCTCCGGGCAGATGCGCGTGACGGAAAAGATCCAGCTATCCGCTGCTTATTTGTTTGTCGACAGTACAGTCCTGCAGTATTCACCGGCTCCTCCCGCCCCATCGACCCCGTCCATCGTGGGGAATTTTCTGCCACAAGTGCCGCAGAACCAATTCAGCTTCCAAGCGAGCTACGCGGGGAAGAATTGGACCTGGGGGTTGCAGGGCAGGTTTTTGGGGAACGAGTTCGACGATGACCAGAATCTGTTGCCGTTGGGGCGCGCATTTTCGCTGGATGCGCAAGTATCACGGAATTTGGGGCGGCGGGCTTCCCTGTTTTTTGCGGCGGAGAATCTGACGAATGACCGCTTCAAGCTGGAAGCGACGCCGGTTTACTTGGTGGGCCCGCCGATCTTTGTGCGCGGCGGCATCCGGTTTAACTGGAAGTGAGTTGCGATTGTTGTGGCACAGACACTCCTGTCTGTGCGCTTTCTCATACTTCAGCACAGGCAAGAGTGCCTGTGCCACGTTAACAGCGGCAGCGAACGGAAGCCGGGAGCAAAAGCTCGTCGACAAGAAGACGGCCCAGGCGCGCGGAATTGTGGCGAATGACGCCGTGTTCTTCGAGGAGATCGTCGGTGATGACGCGCAGTCCGAGTTGCAGAAGCTTGTCGCGATCCAGTCGAACCTGCTCGGCGTTCTGGGCGCGATACCGGCGCGCAACTTCCGGCGAGACCGGCGTGGAGTTGGCGACGACCACGTCGATGACGCGGCCGCGCACGTGCTCCTTGATGGCGCGAAGATGTTCGCTGAGGGAATAGTGAGTGGTTTCGCCGGGCTGGGTCATCAGATTGGCGATGTACACGCGCGGCGCTTTGGAATGCGCGATAGCGCGAGCAATTTCGGGGATCAGCAGATTCGGGATGATGCTGGTGTACAGGGACCCGGGACCCATAAGAATGAGATCGGCGTGCGCAATGGCTTCGATGGCCATAGGCAGCGGACGAACGCGGCGCGGATTCAGTTCGATTTTGCGAATCGGAACCTTGCTGCGGGAAATACGCGTTTCGCCGTGAACACGCTTGCCGCTCGTGAGCGTCGCAACCAGATGCACATTGGAAATTGTCGACGGAAAAATGCGCCCGCGCACTGCGAGCACTTTTGCAGAAACGCGCACGGCTTCTGCAAAATCGCCGGTGACGTGCGTGAGAGCGGTAAGAAACAGATTTCCGAAATTGTGGCCAACTAGGCCGCGCCCAGCGTGGAAACGATATTGAAAAAGACGCGCGAGCAGAGTTTCGTCTTTGGCGAGTGCGACCATGCAGTTGCGAATGTCGCCGGGGGGGAGCATGCGATTTTCACGCCGCAGCCGGCCGGAACTCCCACCGTCATCGGTGACGGTGACGATAGCGACGAGGTCGGTGATGGGCCGTTCGGCAGAGGGTTGGTGGTCACTGCGGCGAACGACGTGTTCCTTCAGGCCGCGCAGGAGCGCGGAAAGGCCGGTACCCCCACCGAGAGCGACGACACGCAGGCCGGGAGACGACGTTTTTGCGGGAGGGACTTTCATCATGGCTCTAATCCGCGAATCGCGGGGTGGTAGAAGGATCCTTCGCTTCGCCCGCCTGCCGCAGGGCAGGCTCAGGATGACAGATTAGGGTTTCCGCAAGCTACCGACGGGGCACCGTTAGCCGGAGTAGCCTTCCTTTTCAGGATACAGCAATTCAGTGAAGCGAGGGTCTTCCTGCAGGAAGTTAAAATCCTCGTCGTTGCGCGCGTGGTAACGGTTGGCGGGACGCAGCTCGATGGCCACTTTGAGATTAGCCAGAGCGGAATCCGCTTCCCCTGTTAGGCAATCAAGAGCCGCGAGAGCGTAATGGACGTGATCCGCCTTGGGGGCGAGCTTGCGGGCTTTTTCCAAGCTTTCACGGGCCTCATCCCAACGGCCAAGATTCATCATGGCCACGCCGCGCTGGTAATGCTCTTCCGGCGATTTGGGATTTTGGTCGGCCGCAGGCTTCATGCGTTGTTCGGTGATGCGGAGATGCGTGCGCGCGCGGTCGGCAAGTTCTTTGCTGGGGCCGGCGATTACCTTTTCAAGCTCCTGCTTGGCGCGCTGAAATTTCTGCTGATGGAACAAAGCCATGGCTTCTTCGTAGACCTTCATCTGCGCCTGCACCAAAGGATCCACGAGTTCGACGCCACCCCGCTGCGGCACGACAGGGCGTAAGTTATTATTTTTCTTTAACTTAGCTTTTGCCGGGACAGGCGGCTTACTGCGGCTGGAAGAGGACTTTTGCACTTTCGCCATGGCGCGAATGTAACAAACGCTTGGGCTTACGTCAACGGAGGGGAAACGCCTGTGGAAACTGGCGAAAGGAATGGTCTTTACCGTCCGGGAGCATATGCGAAAATAAATGCAGAAGAAGCAGCCGAGTCTTGGAGACTAGAAACGTACCCCGTGAAAGAAGGCGCGACGGAGAATTGGCCTGCGCCCAACGCGTGTGCTATAAGTTCAAGACAGAATTCAGGTTGAAGACACGTGCCTTTCATTAATTTTCCTGCGCGCGAAATAAATTGCAAACTCGTGTATTACGGTCCGGGTCTCGGCGGAAAGACCGCGAACCTGCAGTGGATCTACGACCATACCGGACAGAATCAGAAGGGAAAGATGGTGTCGTTGGCCACGGAGACGGACCGAACACTGTTTTTCGACTTTCTGCCGTTGGACCTCGGGACGGTGCGGGGATTCAAGACGCGCTTTCATTTATATACCGTGCCTGGGCAGGTGTTCTATGAGGCCAGCCGCAAGCTGATCTTGAAAGGCGCGGATGGCGTGGTGTTCGTTGCGGATTCGCAGGAAGAGCGGCTGGACGCGAATTTCGAAACCCTGGACAACTTGCAGGAGCACCTGAAGGAACACAACTTAAATTTCACGACCATTCCCTATGTGCTGCAGTTGAACAAAAGGGATTTGCCGAATGCCATGACGGTAGAGGCGTTGACGAAGCATCTGCAGAAGAAGGGCGAGCCGGTAATCGAGGGCGTGGCGATCCAGGGCCGCGGCGTGTTTGAAACGCTGAAAGAACTGGCGAAAATGGTGCTGGCAGAGTTGAAGAAGGGCAGCTAAATCCTGCTTCAATACAATCGAAAGTTCACTTCGAACGGTACGACCACGGGCACGGGAGTTTGATCCTTCATTGCTGGCCTGCATCGCCAAGTTCTTAGCGTCGCAAGTGCATTTTCGTTGAGGCCTCCCGGTAGCCCGCGCAGAATGCGCAAATCCTCAAGCTTCCCTTCCGTGGTAACAATGGCTTCCATCAGCAGGGCACCCTCCACACGAAATTTCCGGGCGACCCCCGGATACGGAGGATTCGGCATATAGGTGCAACTCGGCAGGCCCACCCCGTTGAGACCGCCTCTGTAGACAACCTCACCTCGGGAATTCTGAGCAGCAAAGGGAGGGAGCGAAGGATAAGGCTCCGAGGGGGAAAGATCGGCAGTACTTCGGGGAGCCAGGAGTTTTACCTCGGCGCTGTCCCCGATGTGGTCCTTTTCGGGCACGCTCAGCATGTGCGCGGATAGTTCGACGGTGTTGTCGTCAAGGCGCTTGGTGGTGCCAATGAGCACGGTAGTAGCGTTCAGGTAGCTGGCAACCGCTCGAGAGCCGCCTTCGTTTAACCGGTCCGAGGGAATGCGTTCCTTTTCCAAGTAAGTCTGAAAAAGCATACGATCGATTACCTGTATCTCCGGCCCCTGGCTTCTGAACTCGTTCGCTAGATCGTCGGCCAACTGCCGGCCGTAGAGGGAGCCGTGATCGTCCGGCAGGCGAAAATTGGCCACCAAGAGCTTACAGCTCCCCTTATGGCAGTCGGCGCTATCCGAGTATTGCAGCAAACGCGAAGCCAATACGCGCAGACTTTCGTAGGTCATCGAAGCGGGCTGCTGAGAAGGAGCCGAAGCTTGCTGCCGCGCATAGGCCGTTCCGCTGAGCACGACGCATACAAGAGCTGCGCGGAGTAGCCTTCCAGCAAGCGCAATCGGTTGGATCAGTCGCATAACCGGCATATCGTCAGAAGCTGGCGGACGCGGCAGCTTCGTTGTCGAAGGTGGGAATAGCTTCGACGAGGCGCGTAACGGTGAGGGCATCGCGCACGCGGCCGGGACCACAAACCAAATGAAGCCCCCCGCCTTGACGCGCTAGCGAGATGGAGAGTTTTACGAGCGACGAGATGCCCGAGCTGTCAATCTGCGGTATATCGTTGAGATTAACCACAACTTTGCGGGCGCCCTGCTGCACAAGCTGATTCGTGAAATCGTTGAGGTGCTCGCTGGGCTCGCCAATGGTCAGGCGGCCGTGGACCTGGAGGTAATGGACTCCGGCGGATTCGCGCGCAGAAACTTCCAACGGTGGATGCAGGGTCATGAACATTCCCTCAGTAAGAAGCGATGGCCGCCGATCCTGGGAAGCGGCGCTGACGGCCCTCATTATACGATGAAGGATGTGAAGAACAAGTCACAGCGAGCGACGCGGCATCGGTGGAACGTGTCCACGGCGGAGGCCCGCGCAATCCAGGAAAAGCTGCGGGAGAAGTGGGAGGGGACGGACAGGCTGGGCACGATCCGGACGGTCGCGGGACTCGATGCGGCGTTCGTGTTGACGCAATCGCAGGCGCTCAAGAAAAAGAGCCGATGGGAGTGGCTGCGCGAAGCGAACCGCGCGATTGGATGCGTGGTGGTGTTCCGGTATCCGCAGATGGAAGAGGTGGAACGGGCGTACGCCATTGTGCCGCTCGAGTTTCCCTACGTGCCGGGGTTCCTGAGTTTTCGCGAAGTGCCCGTGCTGCTGGCGGCGCTGAAAAAGCTGAAGCAGCAGCCGGATTTGCTGTTTTGTGATGGGCAGGGATACGCGCATCCGCGAAGGATGGGGCTCGCGAGCCACCTGGGGATTTGGCTGGGCCGTCCGACGATCGGCTGCGCGAAAAGTATCTTGATCGGTACGCACGGAGCGCTGAAAGAAGAAGTGGGGAGTTGGACGGAGTTGGTGGATGACGCCACGCGCGAGAGGATTGGGGCTGCAGTGAGAACGCGCGCGGGCGTAAAGCCGGTGTATGTTTCGCAGGGGAATCGCGTGAGCCTGAAGACGGCGATTCGATTGACCCTGAGCGTGGCCGATGGGTATCGGATTCCGCGGCCGACGCGCGAAGCGGATCACTTTGCGAGTGAGATCAAGAAAAGAGTGGCGAGTGGCTAGTGGCGAGTGGCGAGCAAAACGAGGCGGACGGTCTCCCGCCTACGCCTTCGGCTACGGTGGGCAAGCAAAAGGCCGCCCCCACAGTGCCATCGGAAAAACGAATGGGGGGCAGAAAAAATTTTGGGTGCGGCGGACTCACGGGCCTGCGTATAATCCTGCCTACACAGTGGTAAGCCCCTATAGATCACGCGGATGAGAAGAATAAGGTGGATGAGTATTCATTCGCACCGGAGAACTCGATGAAGTGTATGGGTATTGTCTGTTGTAGCGTATTGACCCTGATGCTGCTTGCCCTGCCCGTGCAGGCCCAACAGGCACCCGCAACGCCAACTCCCGCCGCCAGCGCTCCGACTCCCGAAACACCCAAAGCCGTGACGGACAAGCTGAACGACTTGGAACAGAAAGTGACGGTTGCGCAGTTGTCGGCGGACAACGCCTGGATGCTGGTCAGCGCGGCGCTGGTGCTGATGATGACCGGTCCGGGACTCGCGCTGTTCTATGGTGGGTTGGTGCGACACAAAAACGTGCTAGCGATCATGATGCAGAGCTTCGCCTTGATGATTCTGATTACGGTGCTGTGGGCGCTGGTGGGTTACAGCTTGTGCTTTGGCGGGAGTGGACCCTTTATTGGCGATTTCAAGTTCGCGCTATTGCGGGGTGTCGGCGCGCTTCCGAACCCTGATTATGCGGCGACGATTCCACAATCGACCTTCATGATATATCAGTTGATGTTCGCGGTGATTACCCCGGCGCTGATTACCGGTGCCACCGCGGAACGTATGAAGTTTTCCGGCACGGTGTTATTCATGACGCTGTGGTTCCTGCTAGTGTATGCGCCGATGGCGCACATGGTGTGGGGAAAGGGCGGATTTCTGAACGCCTCGCAGGGCGGGAAATTCCCAACGCTGGATTTTGCCGGTGGGACCGTAGTGCATATCACCTCGGGAGTCTCGGCATTGGTGTGCGCGCTGTACATGGGAAAACGGACGGGATATCCGAAACAGCCGATGCCGCCGCACAACCTGGTGCTGAGTTTTATCGGAGCATGTTTGCTGTGGGTAGGATGGTTCGGATTTAATGCCGGGAGCGCACTGGCGTCAAATGGGTTGTCCTCCAGCGCGTTTGTAGCGACACACTTTGGAGCGGCGGCAGCAGCGATGAGCTGGAGCGTGGCGGAGTGGATCCGCAACGGACGCCCCAGCGCCTTGGGAGCAATTTCAGGGGCGGTCGCGGGGTTGGTTGCGATCACGCCTGCGGCGGGGTTCGTGGCACCATTACCGGCGCTATTCATCGGGCTTGCGGCCGGGGCGTTCTGCTACTGGATGGTCACGAAGTTCAAAGCCATGTTCGGGTACGATGATTCTCTGGACGCGTTTGGCGTGCACGGCGCGGGAGGAACGATTGGGGCGCTGCTGACGGGCGCGTGCGCGCAGGCGTTCATCAATCCGATCTTTGGAGATGGGAAGGCGGTCGGTGGACTCGACGGGCATTGGGGTCAAGTGGGCAATCAGCTCGTGGGCGTTCTGTGTGCCTGGGCGCTTGCTGCGGTGGGGACCATCATCATTCTGAAGATTGTGGACGTGACCACCGGAGTTCGTGTGGCACAAGAACACGAGGTCGAAGGGCTGGACGTTACGCAGCACGGGGAAGAGGCCTACAACCTGGAATCGTGACAAAGAAGTGACGGAGGAGATTCAAAACGCAGGCGGGAGCAGAGATTCGTATGATGAAAATTGAAGCAATCATTCAGCCGTCGAGGTTCGAATCGGTGAAAGATGCATTGCTGGAAATCGGCATCGAAGGGATGACGGTAATCGAGGTGCGCGGCCACGGGCGGCAGAAGGGCCACACCGAAGTCTACCGGGGACGCGAATATACCGTGGATTTGCTGCCGAAAATGAAACTGGAGCTGGTATTGCCCGACGGGCTGGTGAACCGCGCTGTGGACGCGATATTGAAGAGCGCGAAGACTGGTAAAATAGGAGACGGGAAAATATTCGTTTCGCGGATCGAGGAAGCGATCCGTATCCGGAATGAGGAACGAGGCGAAAACGCCCTTTAAGACCGGCTAATGTCCTCCCCTCGCCGAAGTCTCATAACCGGAGCGCGTCCGAAGAACGAAATGGAAGAATCGGTAACCCCGCTCTCGGTGCTGGGTCCACAATGCGAAGCTCAGCGGGAACGGATACGCAATCTATTTGACAGCGGAGCAAGCGCGCAGGAAACGCTGAGGCAGTTGTGTGAGTTGGCGGACGCCACGATCCTGAAGGTGTTTGGGGAGCTGCAGCAGGCGCGCAGCAACGGAAACCAGGGACTCAGCCTGGTAGCGCTGGGCGGCTACGGCCGCGAAGTATTGTTTCCCTTCTCTGACCTGGACCTGCTGTTCCTGTTCGCCAACGAGAAGATCGAAGAAGAGTCGCGGCCGTTGATCGGGGAATTTTCCCGCATGCTGTGGGACCTGGGTTTCCGGGTGAGTTCGGCGGGACGCAACATCGACGAGTGCAAGAAGATTGAGCAGGACAACGCGGAATTTCACCTGGCGCTGCTGGACCGGCGATTCCTCGATGGCGATAAGGCGCTGTATGAAAAGTTGGACACCAAGGTTTTGTCCGTCGCGGAAAAGCAGGCGCGGCCCTTCCTGCTGGTCGAGCTGCAGCGGCTGACACGAGAGCGGCTGGCGCGTTACGGGAACACGATTTTCCACCTGGAACCCAACGTGAAGGACGCGCCCGGCGGGCTGAGAGACTTTCACTCCACGCTGTGGATGAGGCAGCTTGCGGGAGAGCGGCACGACCCGCGGTTCAGCCCGGTAAACGAAGATGAGCTGACTCGCAACGCGGTAGAGTTTCTAAGCGCCATCCGGTGTTTCCTGCACTACAGCAACGGACGCAACGACAACACGCTGACCTACGAACTGCAGGCACAGGCCGCCGAGCGCTCTCTGGGAATCTTCGACAATTTGAAAAGGAATGCCGCGGAGTGGATGCGGCTGTATTTCCGCCACGCGCGCACTTTGAACCGGCAACTGCTGAGATACATGGAGCAACGTCCGCCGGTGGCGCTGTCTCTGCGGCAACGACTGATGAACGCGGCGATGGGAGCAAGGACGGAGAGCCAACCCGGCAGGTCCTTCGCGGCGCGAGAGGGATTGCTGGAAATCACCAACGAAGCGGCCTTCGCCGATCGCAACGTTACCTACGACCTGCTAACCGAGGCTTCCAAAACGGGCATTCCGCTGAGCCGCGACGCGGAACGCAGCATTGCCTACGTCATGACCCATCCGGAACTTCCGCAGCGCAATTCGCGGATAACCTGGCCGGTGCTGATGGAAATCCTGGGAGGTGATTTCCCCGGAGTGGCGCTGCGGCCGATGCACCGTTTGGGCCTGTTGACGGAAGCGCTGCCGGAGTTTCGCTCCATCGATTCACTGGTGGTGCGCGATTTTTATCACCGCTACACAGTAGACGAGCACTCTCTGCGCACCATCGAGCATTTGCAAGAACTGGCGGAGCCGCCGGATTCGCGCGGGAAGCATTTCATCGGGCTCTGGAGATCGGTGGAGCGGCGCGACCTGCTGATTCTGTCCCTGCTGTTGCACGATGTTGGCAAAGGCATGCCTGTCGAGAATCACGTCACCGGAAGCTTGCAAGCGCTGGAAATCGCCGCGGACCGCTTGAAGTTGCGGCCAGAAGAAAAAGCCGAAGTGCAGTTCCTGATCGAACACCATTTGGACATGTCCGCGACGGTGCAACGCCGCGATATTTTCGACCCATCAACGGTTTCCGGATTTGCGGCGACCGTGACCACGCAGGAACGCCTGCAACGCTTGTGTCTGATGACCTACGCAGACATTCACGCAGTAAACCCCGAAGCGTTGACACCATGGAAGGCAGAGATGCTGTGGCAATTATTCGTGGCCACTTCAAATCATTTCAGCCGGACGGTGGACCGGGACCGGCTGCACGCCTCCGACGAAGCGCTATTGCTGAAACAGGTACGCGAAAAAGCGAGCGGAGCAGCGAAAGGAGAGATCGAACGATTTCTGGAGGGATTCCCGCGGCGGTATATGGCGGTGCACTCGACGGACGAAATCGCGGCGCACTTCGCGCTGTACCACAAGCTGGCATCGGAACCCGTGCAGACGGAAGTGAAGAGGGCCAATCACATGTTCGCCCTGACTCTACTGTCGGCGGACCGGCCCGCGTTGTTCGCGACCATTGCAGGGGCGTTAGCCGCATGGGGAATGAATATTGTCAAGGCCGACGCGTTCGCCAATGCCGCGGGAGTGGTGCTCGACACGTTCCATTTCCTGGATTTGCACAAGACACTGGAATTGAATCCCGGCGAGATTTCGCGCTTCCAGCAAAGCATCGCCGATGTCGTGAACGGAAAACAGATGCTGGAGCCGCTGCTGAAGGGGCGGCTCGCAGCGGCACTGGCACGGCCTCCGAAAGTGGCGGTGCCGACCTCCATCAATTTCGACGATGGCTCCTCCGACCACAGCACGCTCATGGAGATCATGACGCAGGACCGGCCCGGGCTGCTGTATGGAATCGGGTCGGCGCTGGCGCGGCTGGCGTGCAACATCGATGTGGCACTGATCGATACAGAGGGGCAAAAAGCTATAGACGTTTTCTACCTGACGTCGCAAGGACAGAAACTCACGCCGCAAAAGCAAGCGTTGTTGCAGGAAGTATTGCAGGCCACGTTGTCGTAAGCATTGGCGGACCGCTTCAGAAGGTGGTTCCTACAGAAGAGGCTTGTGTTTGAATTGGCGTTTGCCGCTGCTGTATTCGGCGACGATGTGACCGTCTCCGCGAAGCTTATATTTGTAAGTGGTTAGTCCCTCGATGCCCATGGGCCCGCGCGCGTGGAGTTTGCCGTTGCTTATGCCTACTTCCGCGCCCAGGCCATAGCGGTAGCCGTCGGCGAAGCGTGTCGAGGCATTGTGGAACACTTCGGCGGCGTCCACTTCCTGCAAGAAACGCTCCGCGGCCGATTGGTCCTCCGTGACGATGCATTCCGTATGTTTCGAGCCATAACGGTGAATGTGCTCCAACGCTTCGTCGAGAGTATCTACAATCTTCACGGACAAGATGAGGTCGGAGTATTCTGTCGACCAATCCTCTTCCGTCGCGGCGATTAATCTCTCCCCTGGCAGAAGAGCTAGCACCCGCGGGCAGCTACGGACTTCCACATTGGCCTTCTTTAGTTTTGCGACAATCCTTGGCAGGAACGCCGCGGCAATTTCTTTGTGAACGAGCAGCGTCTCGGCGGCGTTGCAGGCCGCCGGATATTGCACCTTGGAATCCATCGTGACGGACAGCGCTTTGTTCAGGTCGGCTGCGCGATCTACGAACACATGGCAGATGCCTTCGCCATGGCCCAGCACGGGGATACGGCTATTCCGCTCGATGAAAGCAACAAACTCCTTCGAGCCACGCGGAATTAACAGATCGATTTCGCCTTCGAGCCGCAACAGCTCCATCACATCAGAACGGGATTGCAGCAGGCGGATGGCGTCCTGAGGCACGTTTGGAAATTGGAGAAGCGCCTCTTTGCAGATAGCCGCGATGCATTCGTTGCTGGCCGTGGCTTCTGCTCCACCTTTGAGCAAAAGCGCGTTGCCGGACTTGAGCGCGAGAGAAATAAGCTGCGGGACAACGTCGGGCCGAGCTTCGAATACAACCGCAATGACACCTAGCGGGCAGGACTCCTTGCGCAAAATCAAGCCATCATCGAGCTCTGTCGCAGCCAGGATCCTCCCCAGTGGGTCAGGCAGATTCGCGACTTCGCGAACACGAGCGGCCATCTCAGGGATGCCGGCAGGCTTGATACGCAAACGAGCAAACAGCGCTGGTGTCATTTTTCCGAGGGAGACGAGATCTTCCGATGCTGCGCAGTCCTGCACATTCGCGGCCAGAATCCTTTCGTTATTCTTCTCGAGCGCATCCGCAATGGCGAGGAGAGCGGCGGTACGCGTTTCGTTTGGCAAAAGAGCAAGCTTCCGCGACGCCTCGCGAGAAGCGCGCACCAGGGAGGCGACGTCCGCACTTTGCTTGGTCGAAGGAGTCCCGCTCAAGATTCGCGCTCCAGAAGAACAATATTATCTCTGCTCACGAGGATGCGTGCGGCAGCCGTGGCATCACTGGCACAATTGGCGATGCCTCGCGCGAATTCGCTGCCGTCGACGTTGGCAATGCTCACCACATCCATGGGCCCAAACGGTTTCTCGACGCGGACGACTCCGGATGAGAGCAGACTCGCCTTGCCGCGCGTGATCGCCCGCTGTGCGCCGGCATCCACAACGATGCGGCCGCGGACCCCTGCGGCATAGGCCAGCCACCGGCGTTTGCCCCGCATGCGACTAGATGGCAGAAAGACAGTTCCCTCCGCTTCTCCTTCAAAAACCCGCGACAATGTTTCCGCCCGGCCGCCATTGGCGATCACCGCCACACCGCCGCAATTCATTGCAATTTCGGCTGCTTCGAGTTTCGTCACCATCCCGCCGCGCCCGGACTCCGACGGCCCGCTCGCGAGCGCTTTCAATTCCGGTGTCACCCTGGAAATCTGGGGGATCAGTTGCGGTCGGCTGGCAAAACCCGTGCGTTTTTGCGGCAAAGGCGCACCAGCAGCAAACAGGCCATCCACATTCGTGAGCAGGACCAGCGCGTCCGCTTCTAGCCCACTCATAACCAGCGCGGCCAGCCGGTCATTGTCGCTGAAGGCCTTCGAACGCGGATTATCCCCGACAGTCTCAAGCTCCGCCGTCGAAACGGTGTCATTTTCGTTAACAATCGGCACGACGCCAAATCCGATGAGTTTCTCCATGGTTCGACGCAGGTTCGAATAACGCTGCCAGTTGCTGAAGTCTTCTTCGGTCAGCAGGACCTGCGCGATTTTCACGCCATGCGCACCGAACAGGCGTTTGTACGCCTCCATCAGCAAGCTCTGGCCCACGGCAGCGCACGCCTGTTTGGTTGCCATGTCTTTGAGGCGCGAGGGATGCAGACCCAGCCACCCGCGGCCCAGGCCAACCGCGCCCGAAGAGACGAGGACCATTTGGCGGCCGTTCTTTTGGAGGTGCGCGACGGATTGCGCGATCGGTTCGATGCGTTCAAGGGACAATTCACCTTCGACGCCCGTGACCGTGCTGGTTCCCAGCTTAATAACCACGCGCTTCGCGCCGCGCAGGAGACCATTGCGCTGCTGATCGCTCGTATGTGCCGATCCACTCATCTTCGTTTTCCCGGCTTAGCCAACTAGAGTACGACATCCCGCCCAGTTCACGAATGCAATTCCCCAGGCCAGGCAGTTCGGGACCAAAAGGTGGGCGTCAAGAGGTGTACGTCGCATCGCCTCCAACTCGCAGAGCGAACACGAAAGCTTTTGGCAGTTTAACAACCGCCCCAAATACCTTAAAATTACAAAGGTCCTATTGTGGGCGTGTAGCTCAGCTGGGAGAGCACCTGCTTTGCAAGCAGGGGGTCGGGAGTTCGAATCTCCTCACGTCCACCAACTTAGTGCCCGCTCTCTACAGCTTACGCAGCTACTTCTACTGCCTTTTGCCTGCGCTCTTTCGGGACAATCGGGACAACTGCGATGGTCGGAGGCTTTCGGCAAATCGAATCCGGAGCCACTCGCTCCGGTTTTGCGTGCCTGTCGCGCGGAAATGCGAAGATCGGAGTGGCCGGGGATTCGGCGTCGGTCCATGCGTAGCAGCGAGCAGATTGGGGTGTCTTTAATCTTGACAAATGGTGATGGGAAACGTAGCTTGCCTCTATCCAAATACCCTGGAAAAGCGCAGGTGATCCGCACGGACCACAAGGAGGGTTTTCATGAGCGCTACGTCCTTGGTTACCATCGCGAAAGAATCCCTGGGTTGGTGCATTGCTCTTAGCATCCTGCTGATTGTGGCTGGCGTTCTGGCTATCATCATTCCCCCCGCTGCCGGAATTGGAGTAACCATCTTGGTCGGCTGGCTGTTAGTCTTCAGCGGAGCGGCGCATCTGGTATTTGCCTGGCACACGCGCACCACAGGCGGATTGATTTGGGAACTGCTGGTGGGCCTTCTTTATGCCCTGGTGGGAGGTTACATTTTGTGGCACCCATTGGCAGGTCTGGCATCCCTCACCCTCGCCCTCGCCATTTACCTGTTTGTCGAAGCCATTCTGGAATTGATTTTGTCCTTCGGCCTGCGCCCGATGCCGGGCACCGGCTGGCTGTTGTTCGATGGCATCATCACCTTGATCCTGGCAATCATGATCTGGCGGACGTGGCCGTCCAGCACCCCTTGGGTGATTGGTACTCTTGTGGGGATCAGCATGCTCTTCAGTGGAGTATCTCGCCTGGCGCTTTCGTTAGCGGCACGTCGAGTGGTAGGCAAGTTAGCTTAAGTGGCAGCGTCGTAGACTGATTCCGATCTGAGCTGTGGCATCACCAAAAGTGAGGAAAAGAGTGTGGGAACAGTAATCCCCTTATCCGATGCTTCACGGCGCCCCACGCACTTTCCCTTTGTCACCATTCTGATCATCCTCCTCAACGGATTTGCCTTCGTGCGCGAATTGTTGGGCGGCGAGGCCTTCGTGCTGCGGTGGGCAGCGGTCCCGGCGCAGATTGTCGCCGGACACCATTGGATTACGCTTCTCACCGCAATGTTCTTGCACGGCAGCTGGTCGCACATCTTGGGCAATATGGTGTTCCTGTGGGCGTTCGGCCCCGAGATCGAGGACGCCATGAATCCTTTGCGGTACTCCGTCTTCTACATCGTCGGAGGGTTGGTGGCCATGCTGGCTCAGGTGCTGAGCAGTCCGAGCTCCACAGTCCCTAACCTGGGTGCGAGCGGCGCGATTGCCGCAGTAATGGGCGCGTTTCTGGTCATTTACCCCCGCGATAAGATTCGCTCTCTTTTGCTCATTTTCATTTTTGTCCGGGTTACCTTCATCCCTTCCGCGCTCTTG
>Ga0187781_10000517_pt1 | contig 27477 bp, 27 predicted proteins | sample 0715_SJ02_MP02_2_FD_132447 | JGI IMG/M metagenome (GOLD analysis project Ga0187781, IMG submission 132447) | Tropical peat soil microbial communities from peatlands in Department of Meta, Colombia - 0715_SJ02_MP02_20_MG | ecosystem: Environmental > Terrestrial > Soil > Wetlands > Peat | place... | reverse complement strand
CATCCGAAACTTGCACGATGCCGAACCGGACGTCGCCGCGTATACCGGTGGCTTCAACGGCTATTCGCTGCGGTCCGAGACCGAAATATTCTCCGGGCTGGGGCTGACTCTGAGTCTGCCAGGGCTCGGCCTCACCCTCGCTTCAATGGGGCTCCTCGGGCTGGCCGGAGTGGTCGGTGGGGCGCCCAATCCGTATGTCTACCCGGAGAACCTGCCGCGAGTAAACGCGCACGGCGGGCCGGGCGGTGCGCCGGGTTGCTGGCAGCGCATCACCCGTGATCTCTGGCCCGCACCCACGCTGGTGATGGACACCGGCGCCAGTCTCGCTCCGTATAACCATATCGACACCGGCTCACCGTACGCAGCTGAGTACGTCTGGGGCCGCCAAATGGGGGACCAAACGATCAACCCATGAAAATCACCGGTACCGTCGTCAAGCTCGGCATCATCTCCCTGGTGTTGCTGTTCTTCACTGGTTTGATCATCGTGGTGTTCGGTCAGATGCGCTTCGATCGGACCAACGGCTACACCGCGGAGTTCAACAATGTCAGTGGGCTGCGGGCCGGTAATTTCGTTCGCGGCTCCGGGGTGGAGATCGGCAAGGTCAAAGACATAAAGCTGATCGACAACGGTCATCGGGTACGGGTCGACTTCGACGTCGACCGCTCGGTACCGCTGTACCAGTCCACGACCGCCCAGATTCGCTACCTCAACCTGATCGGTGACCGCTACGTCGAACTCAAGCGCGGAGAAGGCGAGGGCGCGGACCGGGTCCTGCCGCCCGGCGGATTCATCCCGCTGTCGCGCACTTCGCCGGCTTTGGACCTCGACGCGCTGATCGGCGGTTTCAAGCCGCTTTTTCGGGCGCTGGACCCGGACAAGGTCAACAACATCGCGTCAGCGATCATCACCGTCTTCCAGGGTGAAGGCGGCACCATCAACGATATCCTCGACCAGACCGCACAACTGACCGCCCACATCGCCTCGCGTGACGAGGCGATCGGCGAGGTGGTCAAGAATCTCAACATCGTGCTGGACACCACCGTCAGGCACCGGCAGCAGTTCGACCAGACCGTCGACAATTTCGAGAAGCTGATCACCGGACTGAACAACCATGCCGACCCACTGGCGGCCGGCACCGCGAATATCAGCAACGCGGCCGGAACGGTGGCCGACCTGCTCGCCGACAACCGGACCCTGCTGCACAAGACCCTCAACTACGCCGAGCCCATCCAGCAAGGGGTCATCGACCAGAAAGACTTGTACGACGATCAGATCCGCCGGACGCCGATCGGAATGAACATTGTGGGCAACGCCGTCGGCAACTACGGCGACTGGGTCAACTTCTACTTGTGCGATCTCACCCTGAAGACCAATGGACTGCAGCAGGGCGGCCCGGTCCGCACGGTCAAGGTCTGGTCGCAGCCGACGGGTAGGTGCACGCCGAAATGAGAACGCTGGAACCCGCCAACCGGCTGCGGATCGGCCTCATGGGCCTCGTCATAATGGTGCTGGTCATTGCCTTCGGCCAAAGCTTCACCAGTGTGCCGATGTTGCTCGCCCAGCCCACCTACTACGGGCAGTTCACCGACAGTGGTCAAGTGAATAAAGGCGACAAGGTACGCATCGCCGGCGTGGACGTCGGCAAAGTCGAGGGCATCAAGATCGACGGCGATCACATCGTGATGAAATTCACGACCGGAAGCCACACCATCGGCACCGAGAGCCGGCTGGCGATCAGGACCGACACCATCCTGGGTAAGAAGGTGCTTGAGATCGAGCCGCGGGGCGCCCAGACGCTGCGGCCTCGTGGCATGCTGCCGCTGGGGCAAAGCACTACCCCTTACCAGATTTACGACGCGTTCTTCGACGTCACCAAGGCCGCCGCCGGCTGGAACATCGACACCGTCAAGCAGTCGCTGAATGTGTTGTCGCAGACCATCGATCAGACTTATCCGCACCTGAGCGCCGCGCTAAAGGGGGTGGCCGACTTCTCCGACACCATCGGCAAACGCGACGAGCAGATCACGCATTTGCTCGCGCAGGCCAACCAGATCGCCAGCATCTTGGGCGATCGAAGCCAACAGATCGACCGGTTGTTCGTCAACTCCAACAGCTTGTTGGCCGCGTTAAACGAACGCGGTCGGGCGCTCAGCGCGCTGCTGAGCAACGTGTCGGCATTTTCGGCCCAGGTGCAATACCTCATCAACGACAACCCGAACCTGAATCACGTCTTGGAGCAGCTGCGCACCGTCAGCGACCTGCTGGAGGCCCGCAAGAACGACCTGGCTGAATTGTTCAAAACGTTCGGCAAAAGCGTCGCGGGTCTGAACGAGACTGTTGGGTCGGGACCTTACTTCAAGGTGCAGCTGTCCAACCTGCTGCCGCCCTGGATTCTGCAGCCCTGGGTGGACGCCGCGTTCAAGAAGCGCGGGATCGACCCGGAGGAGTTCTGGCGCAACGCGGGGCTGCCGGCGTTCCGGTTCCCCGACCCCAATGGCACCCGGTTCCCAAACGGTGCACCACCGCCGGCACCGCCGGTGCTGGAGGGCACCCCGGACCATCCGGGTCCGGCTGTCCCGCCGGGATCGCCTTGCGCGTACGCCCCGGGCCCCGGCGCCTTCCCGACTCCTGTGAACTTCCTGCCCTGCGCGATGGCAGGTGGCGGCCCGTTCGGCGACAACCCGTTGGCGCCGACCGACATCCGCTCGTCGCCGCCGAACCCCAACGGCCTGCCCCCGACACCGGGGATCCCGATCGCCGGGCGGCCGGGCGCCCCGCCGCCGGACGTGCCGGGCACACCGGTGCCGATAGCGCCGGGACCGCCCGGGGCGCGCACCGAACCGCTGGGGCCCCCCGGTCCGACCCCGCCGCCGTCGACCTTCGCACCCGGGCTGCCGCCCGGATCTCCGGCGCCACCGGGACCCGGCAATAACCTGCCGGCACCGTTGATCCCCAACACAGGTGGAGCTGGAGGTAGCGGCGCGCAGGGAGGTAGCCAGAATTGAGCACCGTCTTTGATTTCCGCAACCTCCGGCTGCCGAAGCTGTCACGGGCGTCGGTGATCATCGGCGCGCTGGCGATTGTGCTGGCGCTTGTCCTCGCGTTCGTTGGGATCCAGCTGTACAAGAAGCTGACGAACAACACTGTGGTGGCCTACTTCCCGGCGGCCAACGCGCTGTACTCCGGGGACAAGGTCGAGATCATGGGTGTGAAGGTCGGTGCGGTCGACAAGATCGAGCCGGCTGGCGACAAGATGAAGGTGACCTTTCACTACTCCAACAAGTACAAAGTGCCCGCCGACGCGCAGGCGCTGATCCTCAACCCCACCCTGGTGGCGTCGCGGTTGATCCAGTTGGAGCCGCCCTATAGGGGCGGTCCGGTGCTGGCCGACAACGCGGTGATCCCGGAGGAGCGCACCCAGGTGCCCACCGAGTGGGACGAGCTGCGCAACACGATCAGCAACATCATCTCCAAACTCGGCCCCACCAAGGAGCAGCCCAAGGGGCCCTTCGGCGACGTCATCGAGGCCTACGCCAATGGGCTGGCCGGCAAGGGCAAGCAGATCAACACCACCTTCAACGACCTGTCGCGGGCGCTGACCGCGCTCAACCAGGGCCGCGGCGACTTTTTCGCGGTGGTGCGCAGCCTGGCGCTGTTCGTGAACGCCCTGCACGCCGACGACCAGAAGTTCGTGGCGCTGAACAAGAACCTGGCGTATTTCACCGACTACTACACCCAGACCGACCGGGATCTGGCCAACGCCCTACAGCAGGTCGACAGTCTGCTGACGACACTTCGGCCGTTCCTCGACAAGAACCACGAGGTGCTGACGCACGACATCAACAACCTGGCCGACACGACCAACACGCTGGTCCAACCCGACCCGATAAACGGTTTGGAAAAAGGCCTGCACGTGCTGCCGACGGCGCTGTCGAATGCCAATCTGATTTACCACCCGGCGCAGAGCGCCATTGTCGGCCAGCCGGCGGGGCTTGTCGGCGGCACCGAGGGCTTCGCGAACCCGATGGAACTCATCTGCAGCGCGATCCAGGCGGGCAGTCGGCTGGGCTACCAGGAATCCGCTGAGCTCTGTGCGCAGTACCTGGCGCCGATTCTCGATGCGATCAAGTTCAACTACCCGCCATTCGGGTTGAACCTATTCAGCACCGCCGCGGCGTTGCCCAAGGAGGTCGCCTACTCCGAGCAACGGCTGCAGCCGCCGAACGGCTACAAGGACACCACCGTGCCCGGGATCTGGGTGCCCGACACACCGTTGTCGCACCGCAACACCCAGCATGGCTGGATCACCGCGCCGGGTATGCAGGGCGTCAAGGTGGGGCCGGTCACCGCGGGCTTGTTGACCCCCGAATCGCTTGCCGAACTCATGGGCGGGCCAGACATCGCACCGGTTCAATCAAACCTGCAGACCCCGCCGGGCTACCCGAATGCCTACAACGAGGCGCCTGGTCCGCTGCCCTACATCGGGGTGCCGGGCAACCCGGCGCCGATACCGCCGCCACCGCCAGGACCCGAAGTGATCCCCGGTCCCGTCGCACCGACGCCGGCGCCGGTTTCGGGGCCCGCACCTGGGCCGGCACCGGCGGGACCAGCGCTGCCCGCTGAGGCGGCGGCCGCACCGGCAGGAGGGGGCCAATGAAGCGACTGATGTGCCAGACCCGCCACCGTGCCTGGCAGGGCCTGGCTCTGCTGGTGGCCGCACTGCTGCTGAGCTCCTGCGGCTGGCGCGGTATCTCGAATGTGCAGATCCCCGGCGGCCCGGGCAGCGGAGCTGGCTCCTACACCATCTACGTGCAAATGCCGGACACGTTGGCCCTCAACGGCAACAGCAAGGTCATGGTGGCCGATATCTTCGTCGGCTCCATTCGCAAGATCGAGCTCAAGAACTGGGTGGCCACCCTGACGCTGGGCTTGGGCAAGAACGTCAAACTGCCGAAGAACGCCACCGCCAAAATCGGACAGACCAGCCTGCTGGGTTCTCAGCACATAGAGCTGGCTGCGCCGCGCGACCCGTCGCCAGAACTGCTGAAGAACGGCGATACCATCCCGCTCAAGAACTCGTCGGCGTACCCCACCATCGAGCAGACGCTGGCCAGCCTCGCCATGATTCTGCGCGGCGGCGGAGTCCCCAATCTTGAGACGCTGCAGAACGAGGTCAACAACGTCCTGACCGGCCGGGGTCCTCAGATCCGCGCGTTCCTCGGCAAACTGGACACCTTTACCAGGCGACTCAACGAGCAACGGGACGACATCACCCACGCTATCGACTCCACCAACCGGTTGCTGGCCTACGTGGCTACCCGGTCGGATGTGCTGGATCGGTCGCTGACCGAATTCCCGCCGCTGATCAAGCATTTCGCCGACAAGCAACAACTGTTGATCAACGCGGTCGATTCGGTGGGCCAGCTCAGCCAAGCTGCCGATCAATACCTGTCCGAGACGCGCGGCCCGCTGCACCAGGACCTGCAGCTACTCCAGTGCCCGCTGAAGGAACTGGGCCGCGCATCGCCTTATCTGCTCGGCGCGCTGAAGCTGATATTCACCGCACCGTTCGATCTCGACACCGCTCCGAAGCTGATCCGCGGCGACTTCATGAATTCGTCGCTTGAGGTCGACTCGACGTTGTCGGCGATTGACAACGCATTCCTCACCGGGACTGGGTTCTCTGGCGCGTTGCGGGCATGGGAGCAGTCGTTTGGTCGGGACCCCGCGACGATGATTCCCGACGTGCGCTACACGCCGAACCCGAACGACGCCCCCGGCGGACCACTGGTGGAGAGGGCGGACAGGCAATGCTGACTCGTGTCATCAGGCGCCAGCTGGTCCTGTTTTCCATCCTGACCGTGGTTTCCCTTGTCGTGTTGGGTTGGTATTACCTGCGCATTCCGACTCTGGTGGGCATCGGCCAGTACGAGCTGAAGGCCGACCTGCCGGCCTCTGGCGGTTTGTACCCCACGGCCAACGTGACCTATCGCGGTATCACCATCGGCAAGGTGACCGATGTCGAGCCGACCGAGCAGGGCGCCCAGGCGACGATGAGCATCGCCAGCCAGTACAAGATCCCGCTCGATGCGTCGGCGAACGTGCATTCGGTGTCGGCGGTTGGTGAGCAGTATCTGGACCTGGTGTCGTCGGGCAAGCCGGGCGGGTTCTTCTCGCCCGGACAGACCATCACCAACGGCACGGTGCCGAGCGAGATCGGCCCTGCGTTGGACACTGCCAACCGTGGGTTGGAGGTGCTGCCGAAGGAGAAGATCGGCCAGTTATTGGACGAGACCGCGGAATCAGTCGGCGGATTGGGTCCGGCGTTGCAGCGGCTGGTCGACTCCACCCAGGCGATCGTCGGTGACTTCAAAACCAACATCAACCAAGTCGACGACATCATTCAGAACTCGGCGCCAATCTTGGACAGCCAGGCCGTCTCGGGTAGCGCGATCGACCGTTGGGCGCACAACCTGAACATTTTGGGCGCGGAGTCCGCTCAAGAAGACTCGCATCTGAAAAGCATTCTGTCCCAAGCGGCGCCAACCGCCGATCAGGTCAACTCGGTGTTCAGCGACGTCCGCGATTCGCTGCCGCAGACGCTGGCCAACCTTGAGATCGTGATCGACATGCTCAAGCGCTACCACCCCGGAGTCGAGACGGTGCTGGTGTTCTTGCCGCAGCTCGGGTCTCTCGTGCAGTCGATAAACGCGCCGTACGAAAAGGACCACCAGGCTGCGCTGGACCTGTCGTTGGCGATTAACTACCCGCCGCCCTGTTTGACCGGGTTTTTGCCGGCACCGGAGTGGCGCTCGCCGGCGGACACCAGCATCGCGCCGCTGCGCTCGGGACAATACTGCGCGATCCCGCAGGATTTCCAGGCGAACGTGGTGCGCGGCACGCGCAACATGCCGTGTATGGATGTCCCGGGCAAACGCGCGCCGTCGCCGCAAGAGTGCCGCAGCAACAAACCGTACGTGCCGCTGGGCACCAACCCGTGGTTCGGCGATCCCAACCAGATCCGGAACTGCCCGGCGCCCGGCGCCCGGTGCGATCAGCCGGTGGATCCCGGCCACGTGATACCGGCGCCATCGGTCAACAACGGCCTGAACCCACTGCCCGCCGACAGGCTGCCGCCAGCAGGGCTGACGCCGCCGCCGATCAGCGATCCGCTGCAGCGGCCAGGGTCAGGCAGCGTGCAGTGCAACGGGCAGCAACCCAACCCGTGTACCTACACTCCGGGCGGACCTCCGGCAGCCATCTATAGTCCGATGAGTGGCGAGGTGATGGGCCCTGACGGTTCTAAATACTCCGTCAACAACTCGAGCAACACAGGAGATGACGGATGGAAGGAGATGCTGGCGCCAGCCGGCTGAACCCGAACGATACCGACGATTCGTCGTCTTCCGAGGTGACGGCCGAGGATTCGGCAGAATCCGAGGTCGGAACTGAGCAGACCAGCACCGAGGTGACGGCCGAGGATTCGGCAGAATCCGAGGTCGCGGACGATTCGGCAGAATCCGAGGTCGCGGCGGACGATTCATCGGAATCGGAGGCCGTCACCGAGGCAACCGCCGGCGATGCGACCGAGCCGGCGGACGACGGGGGAAACCCTTCGCGTCTGGGCCGCAGCTGGCTGGTCGCTATCACGGCAGCACTCATCGCGCTGACCGCCGGTGTCGGGGCGGGCGGCTACCTGGCACTGCGTTACGGCTGGGACAGCCAGGCCACCGCGCACCGAGACGACGAGGCCATGCAGGCCGCCAAGGATTGTGTCGCGGCAACCCAGGCGCCCGACACAACAGCGATGGCCGCTAGCGCGCAGAAGATCATCGACTGTGGCACCGGAGCTTTCCGCTCCCAGGCGATCTTGTACAGCAGTTTGCTCGTCGAGGCCTATCAGGCTGCCAACGCTCAAGTGCGAGTGTCGGATCTTCGCGCGGCAGTGGAACGCAACAACAACGACGGTTCGATCGATGTGCTGGTGCCACTGCGCGTAAAGGTGTCCAACAGCGAATCGCAAAACCAAGAAGCGGGCTACCGCTTGCGGGTGACGATGGTGGCCGACGACGGCAAGTACCGGATCGCGAAGCTCGACCAGGTGGCCAAGTGACGGTGCTGGTCGAGCAGACCGAGACCACACCGGTAGTCGAAGAACCAGCGCCGAATGCGCTGGCGGGCTGGCACATTCGCGCAGCTGCGTTCGTCGTCGATGTGCTACCCGGCCTCGCCGTGGTGGCGACGATGGCGTTGGTCTGGTTGGCGGTGCCGCTGCGCAGCCTGTGGTGGTGGTTAAGCCTTTTCGTCCTGGCCGGCGCGGCGCTGCTGACCATGATGAACCGGGTGGTGGCGCCGGCGGTCCGCGGTTGGAGCCTGGGACGTGCGCTGATGGGGATTGCTGTCGTGCTTCCGGACGGGGCTTCCGCCGGAGTGGGGCGACTGCTGTGCCGAGACCTCGCCCACCTGCTCGACACCATCTCGGTATTCGTTGGCTGGCTGTGGCCGCTGTGGGACCCACGACGGCGTACCTTCGCGGACTTGCTGCTCGGCACCGAAGTGCGCCGAGTCGAGCCGGATCGTCGGCCCCCCGGCATGGGGCGAAAGGTGCCTATCGTCGTGTCCGCCGCGGCGCTGCTCTGCATCGCCGGCGCCGGATCCAGCGTCGTGGCGGTCTACCTGCCTGATCGGGCCTCCGACCAGACGCGCGACGCCATTTCGGCGCAGGGACCGAAGATCGTCACCGAGATGCTGACCTACGACCCGAAATCCCTCAAGCAGCAATTCGCGCGGGCTCAATCACTGACGACCGAGAAATACCGGCCGCAGTTGGTCAAACAGCAGGAGACGGTGCAAAAAGGTCACCCAGTCGTCAACGAGTACTGGTTTACCGACAGCGCGGTGCTCTCGGCAGCGCGGAATAAGGCCACGATGCTGGTGTTTCTGCAGGGCCACCGCGGGGGAGGAAACGAGCAGCGCTTCATTACCGCCACCGTCCGGGTTTCCTTCGTCAAGGCCGCAGGCGCGCGTTGGCTCGTCGATGATCTGACCGTGCTGACGAAGCCCAAGCAGCCGGGCAAGGGCGGAAAATGAGCCCCCGCCGCCGAATTCAGCCCGGCGATGTGCCGCTATTTACCGAGCAGGTGCCGAAGTCAACGCTGTGGTCGAGGTTGCCCGTCCGGCTGGCCCTACCGCGGCAGTGGTGGAAGCCGTCTCGGGATTGGGCGATGCCCGTGGCCATGGTTGTCGCGGGAGTGATTGCGGCAGGCGGGATCACGACGTCGGCCTACGTTCTGGTCAACCAGAGATCGCACCACCAGGTGGCGATGAAAGACGTCGACGTACTCGGCTTCGTTCGAGCATTCATGACAGGCTTCACAACGCTGGATCCGTTTCACGCCAACGCCTATGTGGAGCGGATATTAGCCCACGCGACAGGCGATTTCGCCAAGCAGTACCGTGACAAGCAGAACGAGATCCTCATCCAGATCGCCCAGGCCGAGCCGACCAAGGGCACCACTCTCGATGCCGGCGTGGAAAGATGGAACGACGACGGCAGTGTAAACATGCTGGTGGCCACCGACGTCACGTACAAATCTCCGGACCAAAAGCAAGTAATCGATAACACAAATCGTTGGGTGGTAACCGCTCAGCGGGAAGGCGACCAGTGGAAGATCAGCAGCCTGCAGCAGGTGATCTGACCGACGAGATTCCCGATCACCAGTCGGGAGATGGGTCCGTCGAATCCGACGTTGCCGAAACCGAAGCCGCGCAACCCGAATCGGAGGCTTCGGAGGCTGAATCCACGATCGACTCAGTCGGCGGCGACGAAACCGACGATGACACAGCCGAAGGCGAAGAGCCGAAGGCCGATGAGACGGCGGAGGAAGCCGAAGCTGGCCTGCGGCAACGACGGCCGGCCGGCAAGTGGTCGGTCATCGCTGCGGCTGTCGCCGCAGTACTGTTCGTTGGCTCCGCGGCGTTCGCAGGCGCGACAGTTCAGCCGTATCTGGTCGATCGGGCTACCGTGGCTACCAAATTGCGAATCGCGCGCACCGCCGCCAATGCGATCACGACATTGTGGACCTACACCCCGCAAAACATGGACAAGCTGGCAGATCGGGCAGCGCAATATCTCAGCGGTGATTTCGAGGCTGCCTACCGCAAATACATCGACGCGATCGCGGCGCCCAACAAGCAAGCCCAGGTCACCAACACCACGGAGGTCACTGGAGCGGCTGTGGAATCACTGAACGGGCCGGATGCTAGCGCCCTCGTCTACACCAACACCACATCCACCAGTCCGGCCAACAAAGACATTCCCTCACTGAAGTACCTGTCCTATCGGCTGGTCATGAAACGTGACCACGCGCGGTGGCTGGTCACCAAAATGACCACCATCACCTCGCTGGATCTGACGCCCAAGTTCTAAGGCAGCGCGCCGAAAGGGACACCGACCGCATGGCCGCTGACATGATGGCCTCGCCGGTATCGGACCGACTGACAGTTGCAGCGTTGTTGCTGTTGACGTTCGCGACCGGGCTGGTCGATGCGATCAGTGTGCTGGTGCTCGGGCACGTGTTCGTCGCGAACATGACGGGAAACATCATCTTCCTCGGGTTCTGGTTCGTCCCCAGGGCGGGCGTTGATCTGACCGCCGCAATCGTTGCGTTCGTCGGATTCCTTGCCGGCACCGTCATCGGCGGCCGGCTGGTCCGACATCTCGGCGTGCACACCCGCCGGTGGCTCACCACGTCGCTGGGCATTGAGGTCCTCGGGTTGACGGCGTTGTCGATCCTGGCCGGTACGGGTGTGCTGAGCTATCAAGCCAACACCAAGCTCCTTCTGATCGTCGGGCTGGCAATAACATTCGGTGTGCAGAACGCGACAGCACGCCAGTTCGGCATTCAGGAGCTCAGCACCACCGTGCTGACGTCGACGGTCGTCGGCATCGGTGTCGACAGCCGGCTGGCCGGCGGCACCGGGAAACGCGAAAAGCTGCGCTACAGTGTCATTTTGGCGATGTGCGGGGGTGCCATCGTCGGTGCCACGATGTCGCGGTTTGCCGTCGCTCCGGTGTTCGCCGTGGCTGCCGGGGTGGTGGCGGTCAGCCTGCTGATCTTTCGGTTGGGGCCCGATCGCACCGCTGCCGAAGCTAGTTGAACGCGAGCCAGCTAGGCAGTGAGCGCTCGCGCGAGTCGCAAAGCACCTGGCGGGTATCGCAATTACCCTTCGGTACGCCGGCCCCGGCCCACATGCCACCGGTATCGCGGCGCAGCACGATCGCCGACGACCCGCCGCCGTCGAGCAAGACGGCGGTGTCGCTGCCCAAGCCGCGGAACAGGTCTTGGATGTTGTCCGGCGTGTAGCCGCCGCCTTGGAAGACATACATCTCGTCTCGGGGCCTCGAATACGCGAGCGCCGTGCGCGCTGCACTGGGACCGCCGTCGTTGAGCTGGCCGGTATTGCCCGGAGATAACAGGCCAAGCCCACTGACCGCGACAAACGACTCATCCCGGTCTACCAAGCCGTTGACGACCGAGGTGGCCGCGTCGTAGTCATGGCCATCCCTGCCGCCTTTGGGCCACAACACCGTTGGCGCACCATGGGTCGGCAGGATCATCGTCGCCAAGGCGCTCCAATTCTCACTTCCGCCGGAGAGGCCTTGTTTACCCGCATAGGGAATCGTGCCGGTGACGGCCTGATTGGCCCGGCCCTGGCCACGAGTGTTGTCGACGTAGGCTCCCAGCGGTGAACTACAGCCCGTGGACCGCCACGAGCCGCCGTTCTGCCCGCGAACGTCGAAGAAGTTGGCATTAATGGCGATCGTCGGCTGCCCCATCACCCACCACGCCTGCACCGGCGCGTAAGTCTCCGAGGCCTGCATCAACCCGTCGCCGGTGCGCGCCCCGGGATTGCGTTCGCAGCGTGCTTGGAATCCGCGATGGCTGTCCACCAGTAGATGCGGTGAAAGCCGTTGCGAGGCACCCTTGATGATCATCAGGTGGCCACCGCTGGTCCCGTCATACCAGCTGCCGCCCGCGTTGAGCATCGGTGCCGGGTGCCCGCCGCCGAAGTTGTACACCAGATAGGAGCCTTGGGTACTCGCGATGGCAGTGGCCAGCAGGTCACGCGCCTCGGCCCGCGCGACCGGCTGCCCGGTGCTGGTTGTCAGCGCCAGGCACAGCGTCACCCCGGCGCAGCACGCTGCGGCACGCCGGAAGGCGGCGGCGAGAGACGGCACGGTTGCCCTTTCGGCGCGAAAGTTGTTACAACTAGGACAACATCAACCGCGGCCATAACGCAGTAAACTTGCATAACAGTCGCGTGACGGTTTAGGCGCAGTCCAATTACGTTCGGCCGCTGGCAATTTCCAGCTACTCGCCCGGCATCGGTCGGACGTCGTCGTCGCCTCGAGCCCCGGCGGAATCCGGTGATAACCGCGGCGATCGGGAAATGTCGCAGATTGTGCCCCCAGGTCACCATCTCGTCGATTTGAGTAGGCCCGACTTGTACAGCCCCACCAGTCGTGGCGTCTCGACATGCGAGTTGCCGCCGCCGAAGATGTTGCCTTTCAGCGTCTTCTGCGGCATGGTGAACAAAAACAAGTTGAGTTTGACGTCGACGTCGGTCATTGCGCCCATGCCCGTCACGACGCAGGTACCGGTCTTGGCGGTCAGTGTCATCGCCTCTTCGACCATCTCACCGCGCATCTCGCCGACCGCGATGATGAGCTTGTCGGCCATCAGCCCATAGGTCAGGTCGATCATCGGCGCGATGGCGGATGCCATCGACTCGTAGACATGCGTGGCGCCGAAGTTGATGGCCTGCTCGCGTTTGAACTCGACCGGATCGATCGCGATGACGTGCTTGGCGCTGGAGAGCACAGCACCCTGCAGTGCGCTCATCCCGATGCCGCCGACGCCGACAATCGCGACGGTCTCACCCGGCGCTACCTGGGCGACGTTGGTGGCCGACCCGAATCCAGTCGGCACCGCGCAACCCTGGATCGCGGCCGACTCGAACGGCACGACGGGATCGCCGAGGTCGATCTCGTCGATGCGGAACTCCGAATTGAGCTCCCACAGCAGCGCGCCTTTGGTCTTCACCCGAGCGACTTTAAGCTAGCGAGTGGCTTGAGCTGCGGTAATAGCTGCCTACACGGTGTTGTGCGGTATCCCGATGGTCAGCCCGCCGTCGATGACGAACTCTCCGCCGGTGGAGTACGAAGACTCGTCGGAGGCCAGGTAGACGACGCAGGCGGAAACCTCGTCGGGATTGGCGCCGCGACCCAACGGGATCTGCAGGTAGCCCTCGGGGAAGCCCGCGGTCATCGGGGTGCGGATCAGCCCGGGATGGATCGAGTTGACCCGGATGCGGTGGGGCGCCAACTCCAACGCCGCGGCCTTGGCCAGGCCGCGCACCCCGAATTTCGATGCGACGTAGCCGTAGAGTCCCGGGCTGCCGCGCAGACCTTCGACGGAGGAGGTGTTGATGATCGAACCGCCGCGGGCCGCGATCATCGGTTCGACGGCGGCTTGCATGCCCAAAAACGTCCCGGTGAGGTTGACGTCGATGATCTTCTGCCAGTCGGCCAGCGGGAAGTGCTGCAGGGTGTTGCCGTTGACGATCCCGGCGTTATTCACCAAGACGTTGAGCGTGCCGAACTCGCGCAGCGCCACGTCGACGGCCGCCTTCCACTGATCGGGCTGCGTCACGTCAAGGTGGACGAATCGCGCCGCTCCGTTCCTGATCGAGCCCAATTCCTTTGCCAGCGCGTTGCCTTCGTCATCGAGGATGTCGCCGGCGACAACTCTGGCCCCTTCAGCGATCAGCGCCCGCGCATGCGAAGCGCCCATACCGCGGGCACCGCCACTGATCAGTGCAACTTTTCCGTCTACGCGTCCCATGGTGGGTCAGGCTACCCTGGGTCGCAGCAGCGTCTGGGCGTGCCTGAGCGCGGCGTCCAGGTCGGGTGCGAGTTCGAGATGGCCGACGACCCACGATCATGACCCTGGTGCACGGACGGCCGGCGCATCCCGGATGGTCAACGCCGTCCCGGCGGTGTGCGAAGCGCAGCCGGGTCTGCTGTCGGCGCTGGATTTGCCGCTGATCACCGGCGCGGGGTTGGTCCGGTCGGTGCTTGGGCCGTCACCGGACAGCCGGCTCTTCTAGCGGCTCAGAGCCATTGCGGCAGGCCAAATTTTGCGAACAGCGTGGTGTCGAGGAAAGCCACCACATGGGACACCCCGTCGGCGCGCATATCCAGCACATGTAGCTGGAATGGCAGGTGCTGCTCGCCGTCGCGCATGTACATCGCAGCGGCGGGTTGTCCGTTGGCAGTCAACGGGATCAGGCGCATATCGCCGGGCGCCTGGGCGGGGCATTGTTGGTGGATGAGCGCGGCGATGGCCTGCGGACCCTGATACCAGCCGACGAACGGCGGCATCTCCCAGATCGTCTCGCTGGTGAACAACTCCGCCAGCCGGTCGATGTCGTAGGCCTCGAAGGCCGCGACGTAGCGCGTCAACCGGTCTTGTGTGTCCGCCGAATCCGGCGTGGCCAGCTGGTCTCCGGAGCTGGGCCCGGCAGCCTCCAGTAGCGAGCGCGCACGCTGCAGCAGGCTGTTCACGGCGGCCGTGCTGGCGACCGCGTCCGACATCCGGTCCGCGCGGCGACGGCCGCGGGACGCGCCGCGCCGGGGATTGGGTCTACGCTGCCCCTGATGACAACCACCCGTACCGAACGAAGCTTCGACGGCGTGGGGGGCGTGCGCATCGTCTACGACGTCTGGACCCCCGCGGACATCGGGGTCACACCGCGTGCGGTGGTCGTCCTCTCGCACGGGCTGGGTGAACACGCCCGGCGGTACGACCACGTCGCTGCGCGGTTCGGCCGGGACGGGCTGGTGACCTACGCGCTGGACCACCGCGGACATGGCCGTTCGGGTGGCAAGCGGGTGCTGGTCAAAGACATCTCCGAGTACACCGACGACTTCGACACTCTGGTCGGTATCGCGTCCAAAGAACACCCCGGGCGCACGCGGATCGTGCTCGGCCACAGCATGGGCGGCGGCATCGTGTTCGCCTACGGCGTCGAACACCCCGATGACTACGACCTAATGGTCCTCTCCGGACCGGCGGTGGCGGCGCAGTCGGCCGTGTCGCCGCTGCTGGTGCTGGTGGCCAAGACTCTCGGCGCGATCGCGCCGGGTTTGCCGTTGCAGGAACTCGACGCCAGCGCGATATCCCGCGACCCGGCGGTGGTGAACGCTTACAACACCGACCCGCTGGTACATCACGGCAAGGTTCCCGCCGGTGTCGCTCGCGCGCTGCTGACGGTCGGCGAGACGATGCCGCAACGGGCCGCCGCGCTGACCGCGCCACTGCTGGTCGTGCACGGATCCGAGGACAGGCTGATCCCCGTCGACGGCAGCCGTCAACTGGTCGAGGCCGTGGGCAGTTCCGACGTCGAGCTCAAGGTCTATCCCGGCCTGTATCACGAGGTGTTCAACGAGCCGGAGCAGGATCAAGTCCTCGACGATGTTGTCTCGTGGATCAACGCCAGACTGTGAATCGTCGGCACGGGCAGCGGCGGCTTGCACCAGGCGCGTACGACGGAACGTCATACGGTTCATTTAGTTTGGTGGCATGAGCGACGACAAGATGCTGGCGCGGATCGCAGCGCTGTTGCGTCAGGCCGAAGGCACCGACAACGCCCATGAAGCGGAGGCGTTCATGGCGGCCGCGCAACGGCTGGCCACGGCGACGTCGATCGACTTGGCTGTGGCGCGGTCGCATGCGGACAAGCGCACGCCGGTGCAGACGCCGGTCCAGCGCACCATCACCATCGGCGCGGCCGGCACCAGGGGATTGCGGACATATGTGCAGCTCTTCGTGGTGATCGCGTCCGCGAACGACGTGCGCTGCGACGTGGCGTCCAACTCGACGTTCGTGTACGCCTACGGGTTCGCCGAGGACATCGACGCTACCCACGCGTTGTACGCCAGCCTGGTGGTTCAGATGGTGCGGGCGTCGGACGGATACATATCTTCTGGTGCGCACCGGCCCACTCCGACGATCACCGCCCGACTGAATTTTCAGCTCGCATTCGGTGCCCGGGTCGGTCAGCGGTTGGTCGAGGCCCGCGAGCAGACCCAGCGCGAAGCGAAGAAGGATCGCCGTCGTCCGCCGGGGACCGCTATCGCGCTGCGGGACAAGGAAATCGAACTTCGCGACTACTACCGCACAGCGTCGAGGGCGCGGGGCACCTGGCAGGCTAGCCGGGCTTCGGCGGGGTATTCGTCGGCGGCGCGGCGGGCCGGGGACCGAGCCGGTAAGCGGGCGCGGCTGGGAACCGGCCCTGAGCTCTCCGGGGCGCGGACCGCGCTGGAGCGGTGAACGTCGAGGAATCGGCTGCGCGGGATTGGCAGCGGTCGAAGGTCTATGCCGCTGAGGAATTCGTCCGAACGCTGTTCGACCGCACCGCCGAACACGGATCACGCAGCGTCGAGTTCTTCGGCGCGCAGCTGACGCTGCCGCCGGAGGCGCGGTTCGGGTCGGTCCCGGGGGTGCAGCGCTACGTCGACGATGTGTTGGCCTTGCCGGCGGTACGACGGCAGTGGCCTAACGTAGCCCCGCTGACGGTCCGGGCACGCCGGGCCGCTACCGCGGCTCACTACGAAAACCGTGACGGCACCGGCATTATCGCCGTCCCCGAGCTCGATACCGCGGACTGGGCGATGCGTGAGCTGGTGGTCCTGCACGAAATCGCGCATCATCTGTGCGACGCACAGCCGCCGCACGGATCGCAGTACGTCGCGACGCTGTGCACCCTGGCCGAGCTGGTGATGGGGCCCGAACTCGGGCACGTGCTGCGGGTGGTATACGCCAAAGAGGGTGTGCGGTAGCCAGACAATTGTGTGCCGCGCGACCAACCGGGATTAACCTTGGCAAGGTGAGCGATGCAGGCGCCGCGCTGCCCATCGATACCGCGGCCGACCTCCGTGCACGCGAGATCGAGACGCAAATGACCGACGACGAGCGGTTCTCTTTGCTGGTTAGCGTGATGGGTGCCAACGACTTGTTGCCAGTCCATGATGCGCGCATACCGCCGGAGATTCCCGCCAGCGCCGGTTATGTTCCCGGTATTCCTCGCTTAGGCGTGCCTGCACTGCTGATGAGCGATGCCAGTCTCGGCGTCACCAATCCCGGCTACCGGCCAGGTGACACTGCGACCGCCCTTCCGGCGGGTCTGGCACTGGCGGCCAGCTTTGACCCTACGCTCGCGCGCGCTGCGGGCGAGGCGATCGGCCGAGAGGCGCGCAGCCGCGGTTTCAACGTGCTGCTGGCAGGCGGAATCAACCTAGCACGCGATCCGCGCAACGGCCGCAACTTCGAATACCTCTCGGAAGACCCGCTTTTGAGCGCCACGATCGCGGCTGAGTCGATCAACGGCATCCAGCAGCAAGGTGTCATATCGACGATCAAGCACTACTCGCTGAACTGCAACGAAACCAACCGGCATTGGCTGAACGCCGTCATCGACCATGCTGAGCATCGCGAATCTGATCTGCTGGCCTTCGAAATCACCATCGAGCGATCACAGCCTGGAGCAGTGATGACCGCGTACAACCAGGTCAACGGTCAGTACGCCGGCGGGAACGATGCCATGCTCAACGATGTGTTGAAAAACGCCTTGGGATACCGCGGTTGGGCGATGTCCGACTGGGGTGCGACGCCGAGTTGGGAGTTCGCGGTCAAGGGCCTCGACCAGGAATCCGGTGCGCAGATCGACGCGCTGTTGTGGCAGGGTGAGGCGTTCACCGACCGGCTGAGGGCCGCCTTCGCCGACGGGAAGCTGTCCCCACAGCGCTTGTCGGACATGGTGCGCCGGATCCTGCGGTCGATATTCGCCGTCGGCGCCGACCGCTCGGACAGCGCGCCCGCGCCCGATATGGCCGCGCATCACCGGATCGCATTGCAGATCGCGCGACAGGGCATCGTGTTGTTGAAGAACAATGGCGTGCTGCCAGTTTCGTCCCTGGCAGCCCGACACATCGCGGTGATCGGCGGCTGCGCGCAGATCGGTGTGCCGACCGGATGCGGGTCAAGTGCCGTGGTTCCGCCCGGTGGCTACGCCGCTGTGTTCCCGATCGGCTGGCCGGGTGGTCTGCGCAATCTCTACCTGCTGCCCTCGTCACCGGTAATCGAACTGAGAAAGCAGCTCGCGGCGGCACGGATCGAATTCGACCCCGGCATCAGCCCGGCAGAGGCGGCGCTGGCGGCGCGCCGCGCGGACGTCGCAATCGTGTTCGCGGTCCGCGTGGAAAGCGAGGGTTTCGACAGTGTCGACCTGTCGCTGCCGTGGGGTCAGGACGCGGTCATTGCCGCGGTCGCGGATGCCAATCCCAATACCGTTGTGGTGCTGGAAACCGGCAACCCGGTTGCGATGCCATGGCGAGACGCGGTCAACGCCATCGTCCAGGCCTGGTACCCCGGTCAGGCCGGCGGTCAGGCCATCGCGGAGGTCATCGCCGGTCGGGTCAATCCGTCTGGCCGGTTGCCGGTTACCTTCCCGGTCGATCTCAGCCAGACACCTCGTCCTGAGCTGCCAGGGATCGATGCCCCCTGGGGCTCTTCGACAACCATCCACTACACCGAAGGCGCCGAGGTCGGCTACCGCTGGTTCGTCAAACAGGGCCACACCCCGATGTTCGCTTTCGGTCATGGCCTGTCCTACGCCAACTTTGAACACCGCGACCTGACCGTGGCCGGCGGCGACACCGTCACCGCCAGCTTCACCGTGATTAACACCGGCGATCGCCGCGGCGCCGACATCCCGCAGCTGTATTTGACCGGGGCGCCCGGTCAACGACGGATGCGATTGCTGGGATTTGAGCGGGTCGACCTGGAGCCGGCCGAATCTCGGCTGGTGACGATCGAGGCGGATCCTCGGCTGCTTGCCCGCTACGACGGTGCCGCCGGGAGCTGGCGGATCGCCGCGGGCAGCTACGCGGTGGCGGTGGGGGCCTCGGCGGTAGACCTCGAACTGACCGCCGAGATCGAGCTCGCCGGCCGGGCCTTCGGACGATGACCGGCCAGCGCAAGCGACCACGTGCTAGCCGACTTCGACCATCTCATCGCCGCAGGTGCACCGGTACGGCTGGTCCGCGCCGGCGCAGTGGCATGCGACCTCAATGCGCACCCGGCAGCCACAACCTTCGTGGGAACAAGTCAGCAGCGTTCCTGCCTCGTTAGCCATCTACTCCACCCTTACTATCTCGGGACCCCTGAACGAAGGATCCAGCGGAATCAACCTAGCATATACCCCCCAGGGGTATATGGGAAGGACCATCTTATGAAGTGGCGGTCGGCGATGTCGCCGGGCTAGCGTTGGCTCATGACCCAAAAGCCGAATCCTGCCGACGTTGACGCTTTTTTGGACACCACCGTGGTGGGCGACGATCCGGTGTTGTCCGCCGCCCTGGAGGCCAGCGAAGCGGCCGGGTTGCCGCGGATCGCCGTATCGGCCCAACAAGGGAAGTTCTTGAGCCTTTTGGCCGGTGCGATCCAGGCTCGCCGCATTCTGGAGATCGGCACACTGGGCGGCTTCAGCACGATTTGGCTGGCCCGGGGCGCCGGACCCGATGGGCGGGTGGTGACGCTGGAATATGAGCCCAAGCATGCCGAGGTCGCGCGGGCCAACATCGACCGCGCCGGTGTCGGCGATCGCGTCGAGGTGGTGGTCGGCGCCGCGCTGGAGACACTTCCGACCGTAACCGGCGGTCCCTTCGACCTGGTGTTCATCGACGCAGACAAGGAAAACAACGTCGGCTACCTGGAATGGGCTGTCCGGCTAACCCGTCCCGGCTCAGTTATCCTGGTGGACAACGTCATTCGTGAGGGCGCGATTTTGTCACCCGATCTCGACGAGAAGGTGCGCGCGACGCGACGGACGCTGGAGGTTATGGGTAAGCACCCGCAGCTTGATACCGCAGTGCTCCAGACGGTCGGCGCGAAGCATTGGGACGGGTTCGCGCTCGCCTTGGTGAAGTAAGCGTGAGGGCGCCTCTCGTCCCCGAGCGATCAAACCATCTGCGCCCCAACCGATTACCTGTCGTGCTTGCGCGTCGGTACCGACCATCACGCAGACGAAGATTCCCGCCCTCGCGTAGGTGCTCGACAACGCTGCGATCGCCGCCAAACGCCACCATTACAACATCAACGCGTTCGTCGACCGCCGGCCAGTCCGCCACCCATCCCGGCCTGACCCACCGGAACGTCGAGGCGGAGTCGATCTGCGATGTCCAGCTTTCTTACCCGCCCTGGGCCATAGCGGCGTCGAGCAACGCGCGCACAGTCGTATAGATCTGCCGGGCGGCATCGTCGATGGTGCCCATGGGTTGCAGCATATGGCTGAAGGTCAAGCGGACGTCGACTTCGACGACCGAGTCCAAGTGCCGGTCGATCGGATCCGAAAGATCATAGAAATCCCGAACGGCCGCGGCGATCGTATCCATCGCACCGCGCCAGATGGGTGTCGGTCCCACGGTCAGTAGCGGAGTCAGGCCGACCTCCGTGTCGCGAGCACGGGTAAGGCTCGCTTTGACCAGGGGGTCGTCGGCGCCGGCGCGCAGGGTAAAGGCTGCGCCAGCCGCAAGACCGGCGGCCACGTCGTCGGGATGGCCATGCATCGCCGAAATGACCCCGGTGATGAATCGGTCGGTCTCCCTTTGGACCAGGGCCTGGCCCAGTGCCTGCTTAGCGCCGATCTCCTTGTACAGCACTTGTCGGCTGATGCCGACCGTGGCGGCGATGCTTGACATGTTGACCGCCTGCCAACCCTCGGCGCAGACCAGCGCATACGCCGCGTCCAAGACGCGAGCGCGCAGCAACTGGCGAACCTCAGCCTGAAAGTTCGGCGCTTCCGACATACCCCACAGCATACGACAAACCTGATAAAGATGTCGTGATTGACACAGTTGGGTCGATGCTGTATATGTTACATACAACTATCGGTTAGTTGTAACCGGAAGCGGGCGCGAGAGTCAATCCGGATGGTTCCGTCATCGAGTCGTCGATGCGCTGCAGGCGAGAATGCACCGTGGAAGATCCCGCTTGCGGCCGGCAGGGGCCGAAGCAATGGCCTTCATCGGCGCAATACGCCCGGAGTTGCCCTGTCGCACCTGCGAACCGGGGCCAAGCCGCGGTGAGACGTCCACGGACCGACTTGGCGTGGCGCCCTCAGCGGGAAGCCACGATTGTTACGGAGGCGATGGCCCGACTGTCCGATCCACAGCGTGCCATGATCTACCGCTCCCATTACCTCGGGCGGACGACGACGCAGATCGCCGCAGAACTGGGTACCAACGGCGAGGTCGTCAAGCATGAACTGCACCGTGCATTGCATGCACTGCGGATGACCCTGCAAAGCGCGGGCGGCGGGCGCTAATCGGCAGGACTTGCGCGGCTGCATTGCGGTTTGACGGTCGGTACGCCAGCCGCTTTTCGTTTGCTGGCGGTCGCTTGGCAAGCGTAATCTTGAAACGGATGGGTGGGTTGCAGTGGGCTCAAAAGGCTTGCTGCATAACAGAAAGGTCACAAAATGAGTACAGTCCATTCATCAATCGAGCACCACCCGGATCTATTGGCTCTGCGTCAGCGCTACGAGCGTGCTGCAGAGTCGACGACCGCACACGGCACATTCGGCCTCACATTGCTGACGGCGGTCTATGCGGCCTTGTCGCCATCGATTATCGGGTTCCAAGGAACGAGAGCGCTTGCGGTTAACGATTTCATCGTCGGGATCGTGTGCGTGGCGCTGGCGTTTGCGTTCGCGATGGCGTTGGATCGCAGCCACGGCATGACGTGGACGCTGCCGGTGTTAGGTGTCTGGTTCATCGTTTCGCCCTGGGTCCTACACGGTGTGTCGGCGCACGGCGCCATGGTGTGGTCGAATGTGATCGCAGGTGCGGTGCTGACGGTGCTGGGCCTGAACGCGATGTACTTCGGTATGCGCGCTCGTAGCTCGACAACCGGCTGACACGAGCGCCGATTTAGCCCACCCGGCCGGGTGATACCGGCCGGGAATCAGCTGTGGCCCATATCTAGCCGCAGACCGCTCCGACGGCGGCCGAGCCGACCAGCTTGATGTACTTGGCCAGCACACCGCTGGTATAGCGCGGTGGCAGCGGAGTGAAACCCTCACGGCGGGAAGCGAACTCGTCGGGGTCGACCAGGACGTCCAAAGTGCTCTTGGCGACGTCGAGCCGGATCCGATCGCCGTCGCGCAAGAATGCGATCGGCCCGCCGTCGGCCGCCTCGGGCGCGACGTGCCCCACGCACAGGCCGGTGGTACCGCCGGAGAACCGGCCGTCGGTCAATAGCAGCACGTCCTTACCCAGGCCAGCGCCCTTGATGGCGCCGGTGATGGCGAGCATTTCCCGCATCCCGGGACCGCCCTTGGGGCCTTCGTAGCGGATCACCACCGCGTCACCGTGCGTGATGGTGCCGTCGGCCAATGCGTCCAATGCGGCCCGCTCTCGGTCGAAAACCCTTGCGGTGCCTTCGAACACGTCGTCGTCGAAACCCGCCGTCTTGACCACTGCGCCCTCGGGTGCCAGTGACCCGTGCAGGATGGTGATTCCCCCGGTGGGGTGGATCGGATGGTCAAGAGCTCGCAGCACCTTGCCGTCGGGGTCCGGCGGGGCGATGTGCGCCAGGTTTTCCGCGACGGTCCGCCCGGTCACCGTCAAGCAGTCGCCGTGCAGCAGGCCGGCATCCAGCAGGGCCTTCATCACCACCGGGACGCCGCCGATGTGATCGACGTCGGACATCACATGTTGGCCGAATGGTTTGACGTTGGCAAGGTGCGGTACGCGGGCGCCGATCCGGCTGAAGTCCTCCAGCGCCAGCTTGACGTTGGCCTCGTACGCGATCGCCAGCAGGTGCAGTACCGCGTTGGTCGACCCTCCGAACGCCATCACCACCGCGATCGCGTTCTCGAACGCCTCCCTGGTGAGGATGTCGCGGGCGGTGATGCCGCGCCGCAGCAGTTCGACGACGGCCTCGCCGCTGTGCCGGGCGAAGGCGTCGCGGCGACGATCGGTCGCCGGCGGCGCCGCGCTGCCGGGCAGCGACATGCCCAGTGCCTCAGCGGCGCTGGCCATAGTGTTGGCGGTGTACATGCCGCCGCATGCGCCTTCGCCGGGACAGAAGGCCCGCTCGATGGCGTCGACGTCTTCGCGCGGTATCAGGCCGCGGGCACACGCGCCGACCGCCTCGAACGCGTCGATGATGGTCACCTCGCGCTCGCTGCCGTCGGACAGCTTGGCGCGACCCGGCAGAATTGTGCCCGCGTAGAGGAACACCGCCGCCAAATCCAGGCGCGCCGCGGCCATCAGCATGCCGGGCAGCGATTTGTCGCATCCGGCCAACAGCACCGATCCGTCCAGCCGCTCGGCCTGCATGACGGTTTCCACACTGTCGGCGATCACCTCACGTGACACCAATGAGAAATGCATGCCCTCGTGGCCCATCGAGATACCGTCGGACACCGAAATCGTGCCGAACTCAAGCGGATAGCCGCCCGCGGCGAACACGCCCTCCTTGACGGCCTTGGCCAGCCGGTCCAATGACAGGTTGCACGGCGTAATTTCATTCCACGACGACGCCACTCCGATCTGAGGCTTGGCGAAATCGTCGTCGTCCATGCCTACCGCCCGCAACATGCCACGCGCGGCGGCCTTCTCCAGGCCGTCGGTGACCTCACGACTGCGGGGCTTGATATCGACGGCGGGTGACGGATCGTTGTTAGCGGGCATCGTCCAAGTATGCGCGGGCTGCCCTGCTGGTCCAAAATCATTTCTATACCCTGGTGGGGTATAGAATGTGCTGTCGAGAAGGCGATTCGCGGGGGCGGCGTCGAGATCGCTCAACCCGGCGTTGAGAATGGTTGCAATACCGGCGCGGTCACGATGCTCCACCACATCGTCACGGCGCGGCAAGCCGAGATCGACACCAAGATGCTGGAGATGAGATGACACCCGCACGCGGATACTCGTCGCAGAAGGACAACTACGCCAAACGACTGCGGCGCATCGAGGGGCAGGTGCGTGGCATCGCCAAGATGATCGAAGACGACAAATACTGCATCGACGTCCTCACTCAGATCAGCGCCGCCAACAATGCGCTGCGGTCGGTCGCGCTGAATCTGCTCGACGAGCACCTGGGACACTGCGTGAGCCGCGCGGTCGCCGAGGGCGGAACCGACGCCGACGAGAAGCTCGCCGAAGCGTCCGCCGCCATCGCGCGACTCGTCCGCTCCTGATGGTTAACCCGATCAGCGCATCGCATGGTTGAGTAGTGGCCGTGGGGCCAGCCCGTGCAGACGAAGCAGCGCGATCGCGCCGCTGCCGGAATGACCCCGCTGCGAGCGGGCCGTGGACGCCGCGGATCGCAATGCAGTTGGCGGTACTGGCCGCGGCGGCCTTCATCTATGTCACCGCCGAAATCCTGCCGGTAGGTGCGCTGCCCGCGATCGCGCGGGGCCTGCACGTCAGCGTGCCCGTGGTCGGCACGCTACTGGCCTGGTACGCGCTGGTGGCGGCGGTGACCACGATTCCACTGGTCCGTTGGACCGCGCACTGGCCGCGGCGTCGTGCGCTGCTGCTGTCGTTGGCGTGCCTGACCGCCTCACAGCTCATCTCGGCGGCGGCGCCCAACTTCGTCGTGCTGGCCGGTGGCCGCGTGCTCTCCGCGATCACACACGGCCTGATGTTGTCGGTCCTCGCACCGATCGCCACCCGGCTGGTCCCGGCCAGCCACTCCGGGCGCGCGACAACGGTCATCTACGTTGGCATCAGCCTGGCGGTGGTGGTTGGCAGCCCGGCGACGGCGGCGATGAGCTTGGTGTGGGGCTGGCGGTTCGCTGTCGCCGCGGTGGCCGCAGTAGCCGCCATGGTCACGGTGGCGGCGTGGGCGGTACTGCCAGTGCTGACGTTGACCGAGGAGCAGCTGTCCTACGTCGGCTCGGGGGCAGGTCATCATCGGAATAGGCGACTGGTCATCGTGAGCTTGCTCACCATGGTCGCGGTCACCGGCCACTACATCTCCTACACCTTCATCGCGGTGATCATCCGTGACGTCGTCGGGGTACGGGGACCGGCCCTGGCTTGGTTGCTGGCCACCTACGGCGTCGCCGGCCTGTTGGCGATGCCGCTTGTCGCCAGACCGTCGGACCATCGGCCCAGAACGGCGGTCATCAGCTGCATGGCCGCACTGTGGTTGACGTTCCTGGTGCTGATCGCACTGGCGTTTCACGGCTCGCACACCGGGGCGGGCTTAGTGATCGAAGCGATCGGGATCGCCGCGATCGCGTTGTGGGGTGGGACCGCCAGCGCGGTACCACCGATGCTGCAAGGTGCGGCGATGCGTGCCGGGGCGGACGACCCGGACGGGGCGTCCGGGCTGTATATGGCGGCCTTCCAAATCGGGATCATGGCCGGATCCTTCGCCGGCGGGCTGCTCTACGAACGCAGCGTGCTGGCGATGTTGGCCGCGTCAGCGGTCCTGATCGGCGCCGGAGCTGTGGGGATGACCGCCGAACGGCAGCTGTTTGACGTCCCCGCCACCGGCGACCGGTAAAATCTCTCTTAACGACCGACTACACCGCAGGTCAGCGGCCCAGAATGGGCCTGCGTCCCGGCTCAACCGACACTGCCGAGCCCGAAGCCGCGGTAACCGCTATGCATACTGGGTTGAGAACGTGACTGGAGGGATACGTATGTCGCGATGGACCGAGGGGCCTCTCGTCGCTGCTTTGAGCGCAGCGGGAATGACCGCTGTGCTGACGTTGGCCAGCGGCTCGGCGCTGGCTGATCCAGAGCCGGCGCCGCCGCCACCGCCCGCGCCGGGCGTAGACGCCCCACCGCCGCCGGCACCGCCACCACCGGGCGACCCGTTGGCACCGCCGCCGGCGGCCCCCGCCGCCGTGCCGTCCGGGCCGGCTGCCGGGCAGAACCCGGCGCCGTTCACCGGCGAGCCACCATTCGTGCCCCCGACGTTCAATCCGGTCAGCGGCTCGATGGTCGGCGTGGGCGAGCCGATCATCATCAACTTCCAGCGGACGATCGCCGACGCGGGAATGGCTGAACAGGCGATCCACGTGTCGTCGACCCCGCCGGTGCCCGGCAAGTTCTACTGGATGACCCCGACCCAGCTGCGCTGGCGCCCGCTCAGCTTCTGGCCCGCGCACACCGCGGTGCACGTCGACGCCGCCGGCACCATTTCGGACTTCGTGACCGGCGATTCGCTGATCGCGACGGCCGACGACGCCACCCACACGCTGACTGTCACCCGCAACGGGACTGTGGAGAAAACGATCCCGATGTCGATGGGTATGGCGGCAGGCGGTCACCAGACGCCCAACGGCACCTATTACGTGCTCGACAAGAAGGCCAAAGTGGTGATGGATTCGTCCACCTACGGGGTGCCGGTCAACTCGGCGTGGGGTTACAAGGTCAATGTGGAGAACGCGGTCCAGTTCGACAACAGCGGTGACTTCATCCACAGCGCGCCGTGGTCGGTGGACGATCAGGGCAAGCGTGACGTCAGCCACGGCTGCATCAACATCAGCCCGTCCAATGCGCAGTGGTTCTTCACCAACTTCGGCGCCGGTGACCCCGTCGTGGTGAAGAACTCCGTCGGGACTTACAGCAAGAACGACGGCTCCAACGACTGGGAGCGCTAGTTCCAGATCCTGACTCGGCGCTGCGGGTCCAGGTATAGCTCGTCGTTCTCGGCGACGTCGAAGGCGTCGTAGAAGGCGTCGATGTTGCGGATGACGCCGTTGCAGCGGAACTCCGGCGGCGAGTGCGGGTCGATGGCCAGCCGCCGGATCGCCTCGGCGTCACGGGATTTGGTGCGCCACACCTGGGCCCAGCCGAAGAATACCCGCTGCACGCCGGTGAGACCGTCGATGACGGGCGCGCTTTCGCCGTTCAGCGACAGCTGATAGGCCAGCAGCGCGATGGAAAGACCGCCCAGATCGCCGATGTTCTCACCGACGGTGAACGCGCCGTTGACGTGGTGACCGTTCTCGAGCCCGCGGGGTGTGTAGACGTCGTACTGCTCGATCAGCGCTTTGGTGCGGGCACCGAACTCGGTGCGGTCGTCGTCGGTCCACCAGTCGACCAGATTGCCGTCGCCGTCGTACTTGGCACCCTGGTCGTCGAAGCCATGCCCGATTTCGTGGCCGATGACCGCGCCGATACCGCCATAGTTGGCTGCGTCGTCGACGTCGGGGCCGAAGAATGGTGGCTGCAAAATGCCTGCGGGGAAAACGATTTCGTTCATCCCCGGGTTGTAGTAAGCGTTGACGGTCTGCGGGGTCATGAACCACTCGTCGCGGTCGACGGGGCCGCCCAGCTTGGCCATCTCCCGATCGGAGTTGACCTGGTAACCGCGCCGGTAGTTG